>FSVZ01000017.1_pt1 | contig 52633 bp, 50 predicted proteins | sample 1637881 | NCBI WGS metagenome assembly FSVZ01 (sample SAMEA3914789, study PRJEB12502) | metagenome | biome: forest; material: soil | place: Canada | collected 2011-07-03 | depth 0.3 m
CGCCGTACGCGCCGGCCACCGCATGGTCCTCATCGGCGAGCAGCGGAAAGTCGAGCGAGTGCTTCTCGTGGAACTTCTTCACCTTCGCGACGGGGTCCGGCGAGACGCCGAGGACTACAGCGCCGGCGGCGCTGTAGTCGGCGTGGCGGTCGCGAACGCCGCACGCCTGCGTCGTGCAGCCGGGCGTGTCGGCCTTCGGGTAGAAGTACAGCACCACGCGCTGGCCGCGAAAGTCCTCGAGACGCACCGCCCGCCCATCCTGGTCGGGGAGCTCGAAATCCGGGGCTCGCGCGCCCTTCTCGATCATCCAGACATCATGCCAGGACCGCGCCGGTCTGCCCGGGGACGGGCAGACCGGGCGGCACAGGGCTACTTGACGATCTTGATGATCCGCTCCATCCCCAGGCGGGCGTGGTCGCGACCGTCCTGAGTCTGCATGAAGCACACCTGGACATACCAGCCGGGCTTGGCCGTGATCGTCTCCTGCACGAAGGCTTCATGGGAGAGCGGGCCCGCGAAGCCGACGGGCGGCCCGACGACGAGCTTTTCCAGCCCCTTTTCGTGTCCGCTCAGTAGCGCACGGACCACCTTCGTCGCGCCGGCGCGGTTCTTGACGGGGAAGGCGAAGTCCATATGGACGAGAAAGCCTTCGTTTTCGAAGCGGACGATCTCCCCATCGCGGAGTGTGCTGGGACCAGTGAAGGCGAACTCGATCGAGCGAACGGTGGCCTGCGGAGTCGGCAAAGCGACCGGTGCCGCCGCGGGCTTCACCGTGAAGGCCGTTTTGACTTTCGGTTCGCCTTCTCCGCTACCGCCCAACGCCAGATACTGCCCGGGGGCCAGGTTCGTCTGGACTTCGCTCGTCTGGCCAGGAGTGGCTTCTGCATCGAAGACGATCGAGCCGTACTTGGCGGTCTTGTTGAGATCCTTGAGCGCGCTCACCTTCATCGCCGCTTCGACTTCAGCGACTGTGACCCCCGGCTTCAGCAGAAACAGGATCGCGGCCGCTTCCTTGAGCCCGGTTGCGGTCGATACGACGTTCACGCCGCCGGACTGCGTCGTCCCGCTGACGGTGATCGAGGTCTTGGTGAGCGCGAGCGACAGCGTCGGCAGCGTGGACGCCCCCGACGCGGAGGTCGACACCAAGCTGACTACTGCGAGAAGCGACATGACGAGCATGCCCTGGAGGGAGCGGCGAAAACCGCGAGATGACATCGGGTGGTCCTTTCGCTTGGGACGGCAGCCCTGCCGATGAATACCGGCCACGTCGCAAGCCGGATACCTCAGCGAACGCCTCCGTTGGGCCTGCCAACCTTCGCACCCCCGGCTAGTGCATCCGCGCGTCGGGAGCATAAGTGATTTTGCCGGTATCGATACGTGGGCGAGAAGGAAACCGGCTCCTGCCCTGTACGCACGAGCGCGTATCCGCTACCAGCCCTCGGGACCGTCAAGACCGCGGGGCGTGTAGCTATTTCACCTCGAGCAGGAGCTTGCCCCTCTTGCCCTCCGCTGCCGCTTCCTTGATCAGCGCCACGGCGTGTTTCAACTCAGACTTGGCGAGCGCCTTGTGACCCGAAGTCGACGCCGTCTGCTGCGAGACGTTGACGAGGATCTTGCGCAGGATGCCCTCGAAGTCGGTGATCCCCCTCTTTTCAGTTTCGCGATCGTTTTCGGGTTGTCCCTGATTCCTTCAGCGCTTCCTGAAGTTCGGGGCTCTCCTTCACCTGTCCGATCCGCGCATCGCGCGTTTCAGTCGCTTGGCGACCGAGTCGCGGCCGTCTCAGTGCGCCGACGCGGCGAGATCGTCCTCCGCCGACGCTCGCCCGTCGACGGAGACACCCCCGACGGAAGCGGGCTCATCCGCAGACGCACCCCCGGTGCCGTCCTCGAGTATCTCCGTCCCACGTGGATGGAGGACGAAGACCTCCGCCTGCAGATCGTTCGCGGGGTCGTTCGCGCTCATGAACGAGCGGACCGAGCGGTACAGGATCGACTCGACGGCCGTGCGGAACTCACTCTCGATCGATTGCTGCATCGCAAGCCGCGAGCGAACGACCTCCTGCGCGTGTCCGTGGTCGTGGAGGGTCTGCTCGCCGCGCGTGAACCCGCCTTCGAGGATCACCGTGAGCAGATCCTGTGAGAGGTGCGCGCGCGCCTTCACCGGCCCCTTCCCATAGAACCGCTTGTGGATGCGCACGACGGCGTTCGAGACATCGGCCAACAGCTGGCCGCGCTCGCTCGTCATCGCGTCGTTTCGGCCTGGGTCCTGAGACTCCATCGAGATCACCTCCGTTCGCGATTGGCTTGGTGGCTCTGTCGAGGCGACGGGCGTGTGCTCCTGCGATCGGCCTGCCGACTTGCGGCTTGCGAGTCGGCGCGGTGCTCGTCCGCCGCCCGCATCGCGGCGCCCGCCCGCTCGCCGTCATAGCGCAGGAAGTCGGCGCTTCCGTCGCGCGCGCTCGCGTCGTAGGCGAGCCGTGCGATCGTCGCCTCACGCACGTACTGAGCGCTGCTGACCCCCTGCGCGCGCGCCTCCTGCTCGAGCTGCTCCCAGACTCGAGGGACGAAGCGAATCGTCGTCTGGTGCATCCGCGCAGCGCTTGACATTGCGGCGCATACGATAGCGCGCGCGATATCGGTTTCAAGCGGTCGAATCGGCCGCTCGCGCTCGCTCGAGCGCGTTCGGGTGGACGGCGAGCGGCCAATCGAGCGCGCCGCTGGGGCCTCGCGCTACGGCAGCAGCTCGAGGACGCTCAGACCGCAGCGCTCGCTCGTAGAGGTGCAGGTCCGATCCGCAGATCCCGCTGGAGGTGATCCGAACGATCGCGTCGGTCGGCTGCTCGATCCGAGGATCCGGGACCGTCTCGACGCGTACGTCTCGCTTGCCGTGCCAGGCCGCTGCCTTGATCTCGACGCTCTGTTCCCGTGGGGTGGGTCACTTCAGCGCCCGCTCGCCCGGCCACGAGCCGGTGAGCTGCGAGAACGCGTAGCGCGAGCCGTGCTCGGCGAGACCCTTGACGAGTCGAAACAGCGCGCCTTCGAAAGCGAGCGCGACGACGAGCTTGCCGATCGGCACAGGTCGCTCCTCGGGCTTTGGCGGCTCGGCGTCGTCGAGCACTCCCCAGAGACCCTGAAAGAGCTTCTTGCCGAGCAACCCCGCGAGGATTCCCGCAACGATGCTGACCGGCCTGAAGATCAACTTGCTCACGCACTCTCCCCCTACCCGCTTTTCGCCGCAACCGACACTCTGGTCATGAGATCGACGCGGCGGCGGCCGCGGCGCTCAACCGGCGGCGCCGTCGGCGAAGCGCAGTTCCTCGAGCACTCCGCTCAGCTCGAACAGTCGCTGCACCTGCTCCGAGCTGCGCACGACGATCAGCTCACATGCGGTCTCAGCGCAGATCGCTTTCGCCTGGAGCACTCCGTGCAGCCCGGTCGAGTCCATGAACGCGAGGCCGCTGAGGTCGAGCGTGAGGGTCAGAGCCGACTCGCGGCGGAACCGGGCGAGCGCCTCGTCGAGGAGGGGCCGCGAGCGAAGATCGAGCTCGCCCGTCAGGACGAGCGTGTACCGGCCGTCGCAGCCGCTCGCTTGCACGGTGAGCCCTGCAGCCGAATCGCAGCGACCGTCTCGACTGTCGCCCGCATCGCCTGCGCCGTCGGCCAGGCACATCGGCGATCCACCTCCCCCGCTGCTCGCAACGGTCCTCGGGGCACGCGGATGCCGCGAGTCGCCGCCGTCTTGGCCACGCCCGCTCCTGTGAGGAGCGCGACGCGTACCTGAACCCTAGCGCACGACGAGCGCCCCAGGACGGGGTTGCCGAGGGCTCCGAGTCGCTTCCTCGCCGCCCCGACCGCCGGGAGACGATCCGGCGCCGTCCAGGGGGTGATCGGGGCTCCGCTCAGCGCAGCAGGCGTGAGAGCCGGCGGTCCTTCAGCACGCGCCCGTCGGTCTGGTCGTGCGGACAGTAGGCGATCACGTAATCCTCGAAGTGGACCGCCTGCAGCGTCTGCCCGCAGCGCGGGCAGGGCTCGCCCTCGTGACGATGGACCTTCAGCGGCATCGGCAGCTTGTCGGGGATCGGCAGCTCGACGACCTCCTCGTAGCGCGCGAGCGCATCGCCGAGCACGGTCACGATCGCTTCGCGCAGGCGTGCGCGGGCATCGGCGTCGAGATCGGCGCCGCGCTTGAACGGCGAAAGCTGGGCGGTCCAGAGGATCTCGTCGACCCACGAGCGCCCGATGCCGGCGATCGTGCGCTGGTCGCGCAGCAGCGAGTGCAGCGGACGCGGCGTGTCGAGCAGCTCGGCGAAGCCGTCGGCCTCGGGGGGGTCGGGCCACGCTTCGGGTCCGAGCGTCGCGAGCGCCTCGTCGGCGTCGAGCTCGCCCGCGCGCAGCAGCTTGACCCAGGCGGCCTGCTTGGAGCCGAACTCGCGCAGCCGCAGCTCGCGCCCGTCGCTCAGGCGCACGAGCAGCCGCGACGTGCGGTCGCGCGGCGTCGCGCGCTTGTCGTAGAGCTGCAGGCGGCCGGCCGACATCAGGTGGAGCAACAGCGCGAGCTCGCCGCTCGTGCGAACGATCACGTGCTTGCCGCGGCGCTCGATCCGCTCGATCCGCTCGCCGGCGAGCGCCGACAGCGGCGGGTCGAACGTCTTCAGCGCGTTGATCCCCGGCGCCAGCGCTGACTCGATCTCGGCGCCGCTCAGCGCACCGTCGAGCAGCCGCGCCGTGATCTCGACCTCGGGCAGCTCGGGCATCGTCCTCCCACTCTAGGACGACGATGCCCGGCTGCTGAGCGCCCTCTGGGGCGGCGACGCGCTAGTGGGCGGCGATCGGCGGGCCTTCGTACTTGACGCCGGTCGGGCTGACCCAGCGCACGCGCCAGTGCGCGCCGGCGCTCGAGGAGTGCAGTGTCCAGTAGCCGAGGCTGTTCGTCGTGACCGCCTTCAGCGTCTTGTACTTGCGCGAGCCCTTCGGCTGCACGAGCACGGTCAGCTTCGTCGCGCCGGTCGCCGGACGGACGAGCCCCCAGAGCGAGTAGCCGGCTCCCGACCTCGAGACGACGAGCGGCACGGGCCACGCGAAGTACAGCGGCTTCGGCTTGCCGCCGAGGTACTCGAGACCGGTCTGGAAGCCGATCGTGCCGCCGTTGACGCTCGAGCCCGGCTTGCCGCCGAGCGGGTCGTCGACGAGCAGGTACTGCGAGAACGCCGCAACGCGGCTATTGCTCCATGCGATCTTCTCGGAGATCGCGTCGAATTCGGCCTGCAGCGCGACCGGCACGCCGAGGTACCTGTTCGGCTTGCTCTGGACTCCGAACTCGGTCAGGTAGATCGGCAGGTTCGAGGTCGTGCCGTGCGCGGCGAACGCTTTGCCGAGCGCGCTCGACAGACGCGAGAGCACGCCGATCGTGACGTCGTCCGGTTCTGGCGGCCTGTACGTCGGCCCGGCGGCGGTCGTGTACGCGTGGTGCGCGTAGCCGGCGGCCGTCAGCGGCGTGCACGAGCCCGATTTCCGGTACTTCGCGTTGAGGCACAGCGTTTCACGCAGGAACAGCAGCGGCGCGACGTCGTGCAGCAGCGCTTTCGCTTTTTCGCGCCTGTAGTTGACTTTCTCGTAGCCGGTCGGCGCGGTCTCGCCGAGCAGCACCTGCGGCTGCGCGATGCCGCCCGCTTTCAGCCCGGCGTAGCCGGCCTGGTAGAGCGCGCGGTAGACCCGCGGCGAGGCGGGCGTGCCGTTCGTGTTCCACTGCGGCTGCAGGAACGCCGGGTGGTTGGGCTCGTTCCAGATCGAGAACAGCGAGACCGTCGAGCCATAGGTGCCGCTCGGGCCGTAGTGGCGCGCGACCGCCGTCATGAATTCTTCGAAGTCCTTCGGGTCGGGTTTCGTGACATATGGCGCTTTCTTGTTCGACGTCGCCCAGCGCGGCACCGGCGAGGTGACGGTCAGCAGCACTTTCCAGTGCAGCCGCTGCGCTTCGGCGATCAGCGTGTCGTAGGCGCCCCAGGCGTAGAGACCGGGGTTGGTCGCCGCGAACGTCGGCTTCGCGGCGCTGGAGGGGCTGGGCGCGACGTCGTACCAATACAGCTCGATGCGCAGTGCTCTGACGCCGAGCGCCTTCATCTGCGCGATCGCCTTCGGGCGCGTCTTCGCGTTGAGCAACGTCGTCGAGCCCTCGAAGTAGTCGGGCTGCGAGCTCGAGGCGAGCGCCGGCGCGACGCCAAGCGAGGCTGCCACGAGGGCGGATGTGATGGTTGTGAGGAGAAGCTTGCGGATTCTGGGCATGGTGGCTTGAGACACGTAAGGAGCGGCAAGGTTGCGGTCCCGCGCAGCGGGCGCCGTGTAGCGTTCGGCTTGTGAGTACAGCCATCGCTCCGGACGACATCGTGCAGACCGCGGCCGACGCCCACGCCAACAGCCGCGCTCCGCTGCTCGTGCTCGACACGCTCGGCGATTTCCTCGACCGGCACGGACTCGGCGAGGGCGAGATCGAGGCGAGCCCGATCGGCGAGGGGCACTCGAACGTGACCTACCTCGTGCGCCGCGGCGAGCGCGAGATGGTGCTGCGCCGCCCGCCGCGACCGCCGCTGCCGCCGAGCGCGCACGACGTGCTGCGCGAGGCGCGCCTGCTGCGCGCGCTGCAGGACACGCCGGCCCGAGTGCCGCGCGTGCTCGCGGTCTGCGACGAGGAGTCGGTGATCGGCTCTCCGTTCTACGTGATGGAGCTGATCGACGGCGACGTGATCGTGACCGAGATCCCGTCCGCGATCGACACCCCCGCTGAACGCAGGCGGATCAGCGAGGAGCTGATCGATGCGCTCGTCGAGATCCACGGCGTCGACTGGCGCGCGGTCGGGCTCGAGGGGTTCGGCAAGCCGACCGGCTACCTCGAGCGTCAGCTGCGGCGCTTCGGCGGCCTCTGGGAGCTGAACAGGACACGCGAGATCCCGGCCGTCGAGCGCGTCGGCGCCTGGCTCGCCGAGAACACGCCGCAGTCCGGGCCGGCGACGATCGTCCACGGCGACTTCCGTCTCGGCAACACGATCTTCGCGCCGGGCGCGCCGGCGCGCCTTCAGGGGGTGCTCGACTGGGAGATGGCGACAATCGGCGACCCGCTCGCCGACGTCGGCTACCTCTGCATGATGTGGACCGAGCGCGGCGACCCCGAAAAGGGACTCCGCGAGGCGCTCGGCGCGATCACGCGCCGCGAGGGGTTCCCGACGCGCGAGGAGCTGATCGCGCTCTACGAGGAGCGCTCGGGACGCTCGATGCGCGACCTGCGCTGGTATACGACCCTCGCCGTCTGGAAGTCGGTCGTCTTCATGGAGGGCAACTACAAGCGCGCCGTCGCCGGCACGACCGACGACCCCTACCTGAAGACGTTCGGCGAGGGCGTCGTCGAGCTCGCGCACCAGGCCGAGACGATCGCCAATGGCGGATGAGCCAAACGGCGCCGGCGCAGCCGGCGCCGAGCGCAGCGCGCTGCTGATCGACTGGGGCGGCGTGCTGACGAGCAACCTGTTCGACTCGTTCCGCGACTACTGCGTGCGCGTCGAGATCGACCCGCAGACGCTGCGCCGCCGCTTCCGCTCGGACCCGGCGTGCCGCGAGCTGCTGATCGCGCTCGAGAAGGGTGAGCTCGAGGAGCTCGACTTCGAGCGGCAGCTCGCCGAGCTGCTCGAGATCGCCCCCGACGGGCTGATCGACGGGCTGTTCGCCGGAGTCCGGCCCGACGCGGCGATGGTCGAAGCGGTGCGCCGGGCGCGCGCCGGCGGTGTGCGCACCGCGCTCGTCTCGAACTCGTGGGGCGTGCACCGCTACCCGCACGACGTCTTCGACGAGCTCTTCGACGGCGTCGTCATCTCAGCCGAAGAGGGCATCCGCAAGCCTTCGCGGCGGATGTACGAGCTCGGCGCCGCGCGTGCCGGCGTCGCAGCGCAGCAGGCCGTCTACGTCGACGACCTGCCGTTCAACTTGACGCCGGCAGACGAGCTCGGGATGGCGACGATCCATCACACGAGCGCCGAGCAGACGATTCCGGAGCTCGAACGCCTCCTCGGGCTCGCGCTGCGCGGGGCCTGAGCGCCGGCCCGGCGTCGACTGGCGAGCGACGTCGCGGCGGACGCAGCGGGCACGTTCGAGGCGACGCGTCCGCGCACGCCGTGCCCCGAATAGACGCTGGATCTCCCCGATTGCACTAATGCGTCCCGCGACTTGCGTCGAATAGAACCCATGTCTCGGGAACTTGGCGACGCCGACGGCGGGGTCATCTACGCGAGGATCACGCAGGCTGACGCGAGCTTCGGGCCAGGGCTGACGGCGCGCATCCTGGGCGCGCTGTTCGCGGCCGGTGCGACGCTTGCGCTGCTGACGATCGCGCTGCCGCACGCGGCTGCGGCGAACGTCTCGGGAGTGCTCGTGATCGTCGGACTCGCCTACACGATCGCCGGGCTCCTCTCGTGGCACGCCGAGCGCGTGCCGCCCGAGATCCTGCAGCTCGCGCTCGGTGGCGGGACGACGCTGATCACCGCCGTGGCGTACTTCTCGGCGCAGGATCCAAGCCCGCTGGTCTTTCTGTACCTGTGGGTGTTCCTCTACTCCGCGTACTTCTTCACGACGAGAGCGATGATCGCGCAGATCGCGTACGTCGCTGCGACGTACGCGATCCTGCTGACCGCACGCGCGCCGATGGAGAGCGTCACCGCGTGGTGGCTGGTCGGGATGGGCACGCTCGGCGTCGGCGCGGTCGTGATCAGCGTGATGCGCGGGCGCGCCGAGACGCTGATCACGCGGCTGTACGACTCGGCGCGCAGCGACTCGCTGACACGTCTGCCGAACAGGCGCGGTTTTCGGGAGGTGCTCGACCTCGAGCTGGCGCGCGCACGACGCCGCGACGGGCGGGTGACGGTGATCGTCGGCGATCTCGATCACTTCAAGGAAGTCAACGATCGCTGCGGGCATCAGGTGGGCGACGCCGCGCTGCAGCGGGTCGCTCGCCTGCTCGCGCGCGGCAAGCGCGAGATCGATGCTCTCGCGCGCGTCGGCGGCGAGGAATTCGCGCTCGTGCTTCCCGACACCGATCCGCACGGCTCGTTTGTGATCGGCGAGCGGTTGCGCTGTGAGGTGCGCGCGGAGTTTCGCGGCGACACCGTACCGCTCACGATCAGCTTCGGCGTCGCCTCCTATCCGCGCGACGGCGAGACCGCCGCGGCGCTGCTGCGAGCCACCGACGAGGCTCTCAAGGCGGCCAAGTCCAACGGCTGTGACCGGACGATGCTGCACAGCGCGGCGATGCGTGGGACTCCGCAGCTCGACGGCGAGGGAGACGACATCGCCTCCGAACGGCTGCTCGCCGTGATGCTCGACCTCGCCGAGGCCGTCGACCTGCGCTTCAGCGGCACCGCGCGCCACTCGGAGACCGTCGGGCGCTATGCCGAGATGATGGCCCGCGAGCTCGGCCTCTCCGAACAGCGCGCCGGGCGCGCGCGGCTGGCGGGGCTGCTGCACGACGTCGGCAAGGTCGGCGTACCGGACAGCATCCTGCAGAAGCCCGCGAGGTTGACCGAGGCGGAGTTCGAAGTGATCAAGCGCCATCCGGAACTGGGCGCGCAGATGCTCGACCACCCGAGTCTCGCCGACGTTCGCGAGTGGGTCGGCGCGCATCACGAGCAGCCCGACGGAGGCGGCTATCCCAAGGGCCTGCGCGGCGAGGCGATCCCGCTGGAGGCGCGCATCCTCGCGGTCGCCGACGCGTATGAGGCGATGACGAGCGACCGCTCCTACCGAGCGTCGCTGGATCACTCGAGCGCTCGCGAGGAGCTCGAGCGCTGCGCCGGCACGCAGTTCGACCCGCGCGTCGTGCAAGCGTTCATGTCGCGGCTGGAGCGCGAGAGCGAGCGCGCCGTCCTCGCGCTCGCTCGCGCCTAGCTCACGGCCGGATCAGTCGCGCTTGCCGCGCCCGTAGAGGAACTTGAAGACGCCCGCGAGCAGCCGCGAGTTGCGCGCCTTGTAGGGGAACATGTGCGGTTCGCGCTTGAGCGCGAGCTTCGGCGTGACGACGATCGCCTGCTGAGAGGCGTACTTGCGAATGCCGCCCGCGCCGTGGCGCGAGCCGAGGCCGGACGCCTTGGCGCCGCCCATCGGCAGCTCGAGCGCCGTGTAGTTGATCATCGCGTCGTTGACGTTCGCCGCGCCGGAGTCGATCCGCCGCGCGATCTGCTCGCCCCGCTCGGTATCGCGCGTGAAGACAGACGCGCCGAGCCCGTACGGCGAGTCGTTCGCCAAGCGCACCGCCTCGTCGGCGTCGGAGACCTTCATGATCGGCAGCGTCGGGCCGAACGTCTCGTCGGTCATGATCTTCATCGTGTGGTCGACGTCGACGAGCACGGTCGGCTCGTAGAAGCGCCCGCCGCCGCTCGACGGCGGCTGCTGGCCACCGGCGAGCACCCGCGCGCCCTTGTCGACGGCGTCGTTCACGTGGTCTTCGATCGTCTGCAGCTGCGGCGGGAACGTGATCGCGCCGACGTCGACCGAGCCGGGCCCGTCTGGTTTGCCGACCCGCAGCGCGCGCACTTTCTCGGAGACTTTCTGAACGAACTCGTCGTAGGCGGGCTCCTCGACGTAGACGCGCTCGATCGAGATGCACGTCTGGCCGGCGTTCTGCATCGAGTAGTACGTCGCGAAGTTCGCCGCGCGCTCGAGGTCGGCGTCGGAGAGCACGATCATCGGGTCCTTGCCGCCGAGCTCGAGCGACGCCGGTATCAGCCGTCGCGCGGCCGCCTCGGCGACCTTGCGCCCGGTCCGCGTCGAGCCGGTGAACATGATCATGTCGACCTCGTCGATCAGCGCGGCGCCGGTCTCGCCGCGGCCGGTCGCCACCTGGAAGACGTCATCGGGCAGGCCGCACTCGCGCAGCCCTTCGGCCATCAGCAGCGAGGTCAGCGGCGTGACCTCCGACGGCTTCAGGATCACGCTGTTGCCGGCCATCAGCGCTGGTATGCAGTCGCCGAAGGAGTTTGTCAGCGGGTAGTTCCACGGGCCGATCACGCCGATCAGCCCGAGCGGGCGGTAGCGGACGATCAGCTTCTTGCCCTTGACGAGCAGCTGGCTCGACTTGACGCGCTCGTCGCCGAGGTACTCGCCGGCATGTTTGGCCCAGAAGCCGAACGCGTTGCCGGCGTATGAGATCTCGGCGAGCGACGCATCCTCGAACGTCTTGCCCGTCTCGGAGATGATCGTCGCGATCACCTGATCGGCGTTGTCCATCAGCCACTTCTGCGCGCGCAGCATGATCCGCGCACGCCCCTCGAAGCCGTACGCCTCCCAGCCGGGCTGCGCCGCGCGGGCCCGCGCGGCGATCTGCGCGACCGCGTCACGGCCGAGGTCGGCGACGGTCGCGACCGTCTCGCCGGTCGCCGGGTTCTCGACGGCGATCGCGGCCGGCGCGTGCGCACCGTTCTCGCTCGCGGTCGGCTGCTCGACGGTCTGTGCCTGCTCGACGGACGCCATCTGACTCTCCCCTGTCTCGCTCACTCTTGCTCTCGCCTTATGACGAAACAGAGTACTCCGAATCAGGCTCCGTCCGGCACCTGTGCCGGATGGCTGAGTCCGCTACTGCGACAGCTCGATCGAGGAGATCCCGATCGGATCGTTCGGGCGGTCGCCGGCGTCTGTCTCGACGTTCTCGAGCTTGTCGACGACGTCGATCCCGTCCGTCACCTGCCCGAAGACGGTGTGCTTGCCGTCGAGCCACGGAGCGGCGGCGGTCGTGACGATGAAGAACTGCGAGCCGTTCGTGTTCGGCCCGGCGTTCGCCATCGCGAGCGCTCCGCGCACGATCTTGTGCGAGTTGAACTCGTCCTCGAACGTGTACCCCGGGCCGCCCGTGCCGGTTCCCTGCGGGCAGCCGCCCTGGATCATGAAGTCCTTGATCACGCGGTGGAACGTCAGCCCGTCGTAGAAGCCGTCGCTCGCGAGCTTGCGGAAGTTCTCGACCGTCTTCGGCGCGTCGTCATCGAACAGCTCGAAGACGATCGGGCCCTCTGTCGTGTTCATCGTCGCGGTGGACATCTGCGGATCTCCCTGCGAGGCGATTGGCGCCTCGCGATCGTGATGGCGGCGCCGAGCGGCGCCCGGTCCGTGCGGGTGTCAGCCACCCACGCGCTCGAGGCTGAGCCTGCTGCCGTGCAGCTCGCGCCCGTCGAGCGAGGCGATCACGCGATCGGCCTCGCTGGCGGGCACCGACAGGAACGAGAAGCGGTCGAGCACGAGCACATCGCGCACGGCCTCGCCGTCGAGCCCGGCCGACGACGTCACGGCGGCGACGATGTCGGCGACCTGAAGACCCGCCGCGCGGCCGCCACCGAGCACGAGCTTCACATAGGGCTCCTGCTCGTCGCGCCGCGAGATCCGCGGCTTGGAATGCCGACGCGGACGCTGGCGCACCGGCGTCGGCGCCGCGATCGCGCCCTGCTCCCAGGTGGCGATGCTCGTGCCGATGTGTCGTTCGATCGCCTCGAGCTCGCGCTTCTGGCGCGACTCGACGAACGTGATCGCGCGGCCCGAGCGCCCGACGCGACCGGTGCGGCCGATCCGGTGCACGTACGTGTCCGGCGATGTGGGCACGTCGTAGTTGATCACGTGCGTGACCGTCGAGATGTCGAGCCCGCGCGCGGCGACGTCGGTCGCCACGAGGATCGGCACGCGGCCGCCCTTGAACGCGAGCATCACCCCGTCTCGCGAGCCCTGGGACATGTCGCCGTGCAGCGCACGCACGTTCATGCCGCGGTCCTTCAGCGTGCGGAACAGCTGGTCTGCGCGGATCTTCGTGCGGACGAACACGATCGCCTGCTCGGGCGCCTCGGCACGCAGCACCTCGACGAGCTTGTCCGCCTTGTCCTTCGCGTCGACCGGCAGCTGGAACTGCGCGACGGTGTCGATCGTCAGCGTCGCCGCCTCGACCTGGATGATCTCCGGGTCGTACATGTAGCGGTCGGCGAGCTTGCGAATCGGCGGCGGCATCGTCGCGCTGAACAACGCCGTCTGGCGGCTCGACGGCGTCAGCGAGATGATTTTCTCGACATCCTCGAGGAAGCCGAGGTCGAGCATCTCGTCGGCCTCGTCGAGCACGAGGAAGCGGCACTCGTGCAGCACGAGCGAGTGGCGCGAGATCAGGTCGAGCACGCGTCCGACGGTGCCGACGACGACGTGCCCGCCACCGCGCAACTGCGCCTGCTGCGTGCGGATCGGCGCGCCACCGAAGACCGCGACGACATCGACGCCGCTGTGCGCGCCGTACGTGCGCAGCGCCTGCGTCACCTGGATGCACAGCTCGCGCGTCGGCGTCAGCACGAGCGCCTGCACCTCGTCGTTCGAAGGGTCGACGTATTCGACGATCGGCAGCCCGAACGCCGCCGTCTTGCCTGTCCCGGTCTGCGCCTGCCCGATCACGTCACGCCCTTGTAGCAGCGCCGGGATCGCCTGTTCCTGGATCGGGCTCGGCGACTCGTAGCCGACGTCGGCGAGCGCTTGCAGCGTGGACCCGGAGAGCCCGAGATCGGCGAACGGATTGGCCATTGTCAGCGAGCCAGCTTACGCATCGCGCCGCGCGCTCGAAGGGCGGCCTTCGCGGAGACGCCCGCAGGACAGGCGCTCGCGCGCGTCATCCGGCCGGGTCGAGCAGCAGCTTGCCCGTCGTGCGCCGCTCGCGCAGGTCGGCGTGGGCCTGCGCGGCCTGCTCGAGCGGATACGTCGCGCCGATCACCGCGCGCAACTCGCCGCGCGCGGCGCGCGCGAACAGATCCTCGAGCGCGGCGGCGAACATGCCGGGGCGCTCGAGCGTGTGGAACAGGTAGAAGCCGACCACCGCTCGCGAGTGGCGCAGCAGCGAGCCGCTTCGCACCTCGTTCGGTTCCTGCGTCGCGATCCCGCAGACGACGAGCCGCCCGAAGTGGGCGAGCGCCGCGTAGGACTGCTCGAAGCTCGCGCCGCCGGCCATCTCGAAGACGACGTCGACGCCGGCGCCGCCGTTCGCCTCGATCAGCCGCTCGCCCAGCCCGTCGGGGTCGGAGTCGACGGCTACGTCCGCGCCGAGCGCGAGCGCGAGCTCGCGCTTCTCCGTGCTCGAGGCGGTCGCGATCAGGCGCCCGGCGCCGAGCGGGCGGCCGAGCTGCAGCGCGAGCGACCCGACCCCACCGGCGGCCGAGTGCACGACGACGCTCTCGCCGGCGGCGACGTGCGCGGCCGTCCTGTAGAGGTGCCACGCCGTCATCCCCTGGATCACGAGCGCGAGCGCCGTGCCGTCATCGAGCGAGTCGGGGATCGCGTGCACGAGCTCGCGCGGCGCCGTCGCGTACTCGGCGTAGCCGCCGTCGCCGACGAGCGCGACGACCCGCTCGTCCGTGTCCTCGCGCACGCCGGCGACCTCGCCGCCCGGCACGAGCGGCAGCTCGGCCTTGCGCACGTAGCTGTTCGTGCGCGTGTGCGTATCGGCAAAGTTCAGCCCGGCGCGCGTGACCCTGATCAGCACGTCATCCGGACCCGGCTCGGGCGTCGGCAGCTCGACGAGCCGCAGCACCTCGGGGCCACCGAACTCGTTGATCTGGATCGCGCGCATCGGCGGTCAGGCTAGCGGAGCGACTCGCGCGCGCCGGCGGCCGGCGCGCGGCCGCGCACGCGGCGCGCGCCTTCGCCACGAGCGTGCTCTAAGGTGCCCGCCGATGTCGATCACAGTTGTCGGATCGATCGCCTACGACGCGGTCAAGACGCCATTCGGCGAGCGCGAGCGGATGCTCGGTGGCGCCGCCGTGCACTTCGCGCTCGCCGCCGCGTTCTTCGACGAGGTCCGTGTCGTCGGGCCGGTCGGCGACGACTTCGGCGAGCGCGAGCTCGCCGTGCTGAGCGAGCGCGGCGTCGACATCGCCGACATCGAGCGCGTCGCCGGCGGCAAGACGTTCTTCTGGCGCGGCGAGTACGGCTGGGACCTGAACTCGCGCGAGACGCGCGACACGCAGCTCGGCGTGTTCGACGGCTTCCAGCCGAAGCTCTCCGAGCGCTCGCGCCGCAGCGACGTGCTGTTCCTCGCCAACATCCAGCCCGACCTGCAGCGCGAGGTGCGCGCGCAGCTGCCCGACGCGCGGTTCGTCGCGCTCGACTCGATGAACCTGTGGATCGAGATCGCGCGCGACTCGCTCGTCGCCGCGATCGAGAGCGTCGACTGCGTGATCCTCAACGACGCCGAGCTGCGCCAGCTGACCGGCAAGCCGAACCTCGTCTCGGCCGCGCGCGAGGTTCTCTCCTGGAAGCCGTCCGCGGGCCGCCGTGGACCCAGTGTGATCATCGCCAAGCAGGGCGAGTACGGCGCGGCGCTCGTGACGCGGGAGTCCTTCTTCGCACTGCCCGCGTATCCGCTCGAGACCGTGATCGACCCGACCGGCGCCGGCGACACGTTCGCCGGCGGTTTCGTCGGCTACATCGCCGCGAACCTCGCCGGCGCCGGCGCCGAGGCCGAGGCGCGGCCGGGCGCCGATCTGTCCGATGACCTGCTCCGCCGCGCGATGGCGCACGCGACGGTGCTCGCGTCGTTCAACGTCGAGCAGTTCGGCACCGAGCGCGTCGAGCGCCTGACGCGCGCCGAGATCGACGCGCGCGCGGTCGAGCTGCACAAGATCACGCAGTTCAGCGGCGTCTCCTGAGCCGTTCGCGCGCGGCGGTTGTACGCGCGCTCGCGCGGGTATACGATCCGCACGAGTGGACGTCTGGACCTTCATCTGGCTGATGGTTCTGCTGAAGATCCCGCTCGTCGCGCTGTTCCTGCTCGTCCGCTGGGCGGTCCGCCAAGCACCCGAGCCGGCGACCGGTGACGACGGCGGCGTCGGGCCGCGCCCGCAGCCGCGCCATCCGCATCACCCACGCAGCCGCAGGCCGCGCCCGCCGCGCCGCGGACCGCACGGCGAGGCGCCAGCACCTGCGCCGAAGCGCGTGCGCACGCGCGTCACGCGCCTACCGCTGCGGCAGCGCTGAGCCCTCACCGGCGGCTCGTGCGTGCCGGTGCCGCATAATCGGTTGCGGAGAATCCCCTCGCGTCGATTGGAGAAGCAGATGAGCACAGAAACCGAGACCGGCACGGAGACAGATTCCGTCGACGGAGCAGCGGGCGACGAGGCGGCCAGCGGCGGCCAAGCTTCGGGCAACGGCGCGGCGCGTGCGGAGACGCTGACCGTCACCGACAACCGCACCGGACGCAGCTACGAGCTGCCGATCACCGACAGCACGCTGCGCGCGACCGAACTTCGCCAGATCAAGGTCGATCCGGACGAATTCGGCCTGCTCTCCTATGACCCGGCGTTCATGAACACGGCATCGTGCCGCAGCGCGATCACCTACATCGACGGCGACGCCGGAATCCTTCAGCACCGCGGCTACCCGATCGAGCAGCTTTGCGAGCACTCGACCTACCTCGAGGTCGCCTACCTGCTGATCAACGGCAGGCTGCCGACCCAGACCCAGCTGACCGACTGGGTCGACGAGATCACGATCCACACGTTCGTGCACGAGAACGTCAAGGACTTCATGCAGGGCTTCCGCTACGACGCCAACCCGATGGGAATGCTCGTCGCGTCGGTCGGCGCGCTCTCGACGTTCTACCCCGACGCCAACAAGATCCGCGAGGAGCGCGTCCGCGCGATCCAGATCATCCGCCTGCTCGCGAAGATGCCGACGCTCGCCGCGTTCGCGTTCCGCCACAACATGGGCCAGCCGTACGTCTACCCCGACAACGACCTCGAGTACGCCGGCAACTTCCTCGGGATGATGTACAAAATGACCGAGCTCAAGTACGAGCCGGACCCGCGGCTCGCACGCGCGCTCGACGTGCTTTTCATCCTGCACGCCGACCACGAACAGAACGCGTCGACGAGCGCCGTGCGCTCGGTCGGCTCGACGCAGGTCGACCCCTACTCGGCCGTCGCCGCCGGCGTCGCCGCGCTCTACGGGCCGCTGCACGGAGGCGCCAACGAGGCCGCGCTGCGGATGCTCCAACGAATCGAGACCGTCGAGAACATCCCCGACTTCCTCGAGGGCGTCAAGGCCGGCGACGAGCGCCTGATGGGCTTCGGCCACCGCGTCTACAAGAACTACGACCCGCGCGCGCGGATCATCCGCAAATACCTCGACGACGTCTTCGAGGTGCGCGGCAAGAGCCCGCTGCTCGACATCGCAACCGAGCTCGAGAAGCGCGCACTCGACGACGACTACTTCACCTCGCGCAAGCTCTACCCGAACGTCGACTTCTACTCCGGCCTGATCTACGAGGCGCTCGGCCTGCCCGTCGCGATGTTCCCCGTGATGTTCGCGATCGGCCGTACCAGCGGCTGGATCGCGCAGTGGAAGGAGATGGTCGAGGATGACGAGCAGAAGATCGCCCGTCCGCGCCAGATCTACACGGGGGATCGGGATCTCGACTATGTCCCGATCGGGGACCGCGGCTAGAGCACCAACGTCGCGCCGTTCTGCCGCAGCCATTCGCGATCCTCGCGCCAGTCCGGCCAGCGGTGCTCGAGCAGCGCCCAGAAGCGGGGCGAGTGGTCGAGGACCTCGAGGTGGCAGACCTCGTGCCAGACGACGTAGTCGAGCACGCGCGACGGCGCGAGCAGCAGGCGCCAGTTGAAGCTCATCGCGCCGTCGGCCGAGCACGAGGCCCAGCGCGTGCGCTGTGCGCGGATCGCAAGGCCGCGATAGCGCGTGCCGGCGAGCGCCGTCGCATCGTCCAGGCGCGGCGCGATCTCGGCGCGCGCGGCGCGCCGGTACCAGCGCTCGAGCGCCGGGCGGGCGTCGCCGTGCGGCACGAGCAGCAGCTCTCCGGCGCGATGCACGCGCGTGCGTCCGGTCTCGGGCTCGAGCTTCAGTTGCTCGCCGAGGTACGGGACCGTGCCGGCGCGCGCGGCGACGCGCGCGAGCGCCTCGTGCGCCTCGCCGAGCCGGCGCTCGATCCACGGGCGCAGCTCGCGCACGGCCGCCGCCGCAGCGCGCTCGGGCGCGCGCGTCGGCAGCACGACCTCGACCTCCGCGTGCGCGTGGACGTTGACGCGGACGCGCCGCGCGCGCGCGGAGCGCCGAACGGTATAGGAGATCTCGCTCACGCCCGCCAGAGTACGCGTCGCACCGGGTGCATAATGGCGCCGGCATGGCCAAATCGCGAGTCAGCCTGCCGCGCGATGTGCGCGAGCCCTATCAGGTGTACCTCAACGGCGTCCCGCAGCAGCTCGGGCGCGACTTCTCGGTGCGCGACGGCGCGCTCGTCTTCGAGCAGGACCTGCGCAAGGACAAGATCAGCGGCTGGCGCTGGCTGCTCGGCGCGTGGGGCGTCGGCACCTACCGGCAGAACGACTCGGTCGACGTCCGCTACGAGGCGCCCGACGGCTCGCCGCGCGTCGCCGAGGGCCTCGAGATCGAGGCCACGTAGATCGCGCGCTCCCACGGTCGTGCGATCCGCAGCGCGCTGAGGATCGCACGGGTCGCCGGCGAGCGGTTGAGCGTGTAGAAGTGGATTCCCGGCGCTCCCGCCGCGAGCAGCTCGGCGCACTGCAGCGTCGCGTACGCGACGCCGAAGTCGAGCACCGCCTCGGCGTCGTCCTCGCGCGCGTGCAGCTCGCGTCGCAGCCCGTCGGGAATCTGCGAGCCGCACATCTGCGCCATCCGCTCGACCTGGCCGACGCGCGTGATCGGCATCACGCCCGGGATGATCGGCACCGTCACACCCGCATCGCGCGCACGAGCGACGAAGTCGAAATAAAAACTGTTCTCGAAGAACATCTGCGTGATCAGGAAGTCGACGCCCGCGTCGACCTTCTCGGCGAGGTAGCGCAGGTCCGACTCCGTGCTCTCGGCGTGTACGTGAGTCTCCGGGAAGCACGCCGCGCCGATCGCGAACGGGTAGTCCTCGCCGATCAGCTCGACGAGCTCGCGTGAGTACTCGAGACCCCCGTCGGTCTTCGTCCAACCCTCCTGCCCCTCCGGCGGATCGCCGCGCAACGCGAGCACGTTGTAGATCCCGGCCGCCTGCATCTCGTCGAGCGTCTCGCGCAGCTGCGGCACGGTCGCGCCGACGCACGTGAAGTGCGCCATCGCCTCCAGCCCGAAGTCGTCCTTGATCCGCTTGACGATCTCGATCGTCTTCTCGCGGCTCGAGCCACCGGCGCCGTACGTCACCGAGACGAACGATGGTTCGAGCGTCTTCAGGTCGCTCAGCGCCGCGTACAGGTTCTGCTCACCCGCCTCGGTCTTCGGCGGGAAGAACTCGAACGAGAAGACCGGCGTCTCGGAGGCGATGATCTCGTCGATGCGCATCCGTTGATTATGCAAGCCCGGCGTCGCGCAGCCCGCTCAAGCGGCCCAGCGCTCGGGGTCCCCGTCGATCGAGTGCACGCGCCCGAGCGCCTGCAGGTGCGTGAGGTAGCTGAGCAGCTTCGACAGCAGCCAGTGCGAGTTCTGCTGCGAGGCCGCCTCGCCGTAGACATGCGGCACGAGCTCGAAAGCGCTCAACGGCCCCTGCTCGAGCACCGTCGCGACGGCCTGCAGCCGTTCGTGCACGAGCTTGCGGTTGCCCGCGATGTGCGCGTGCACGTCGGCGAACGTGCGGCCGTGGCCCGGTAGGCAGAGCCGCGCGCCGAGCCGCTCAACGACGTCGAGCGAATGCAGGAACTCGCCGACCGGGTCGGGCGTGTAGCCGTAATCGAAATACAGCGAGATGCGCCCGAGCAGGTGGTCGCCGGAGATCAGCAGACGCCGCTCGGGCTGGAACAGGCAGACGTGCGACGGCGCGTGCCCGGGCGTCTCATACGCCGTCCACGGGCCGAGCGCCGTATCGATCGTGACGCCGCTGAGCAGCTCGCGGTCGGGCTCGATCACGCCGGCGATGCCCGTTTCGCTCGAGCGTCGCTGCTCGGCGTAGCGGCGCAGCGGCTCCGCCGGGACGCCGCTCTGGCGCGCAACCTCCAGGCGTCGCGCGAGCACCGCGTCGGGATCCTCGGCCATTCGCCTCATGTGCTCGTGGTTGGGATGCATCCACAGCTCGCAGCCGGCGCGCTGCACGATCGTCGCGGCCTGACCGTAGTGGTCGGAATGCGCGTGCGTGCAGACAACGAGCCGCGTTTCCTCGAGGCGCAGGCCGCACATCGCCAGCGCGCGCTCGAGGTTCGCGAGCGAGTCCGGCTGGTGCATCCCCGTGTCGAACAGGACGAAGCCGTCCGCGGCGGCGACGGCCCACGCGTTGCAGTGCGGAACGCCCGGCCACGGCAGCGGCAGCCGCAGTCGGTAGACGCCCGGCAGCACCGATTCGCCCCGCCCCAGCTCGCGCTTGCGCGCGGCCCGCGATCCTTCCGGCGCGCTGGTGCGACTTCTCGCATCCGCCACGAGGCGGAGACTAGACTACGGCCCCCAGGCGGCACAGCGAGGAGGAACGATGGCTGAGCAGAAGATCGACAGCGCGAGCAAGGCCGCGACGAAGGTCGAGGAGGCGGCAGCCAACGTGCGCCAGGCGCGCAGCCCGCGCCGGCGGATCACGGGCGCCAGCGCCGAGTCGGTCGCGCGGCGCTACTTCGACGCGATCGGCGCGCGCGACCTCGACACGGCCGTCGGGCTGTGGGCGCAGGGCGGCCGCGACAACGTCCGCGGACAGGTCGACGTGCTCGCGCCCGATGGCGTGCGCGCGTTCCTCGGCGAGCTGCTCGACGCCGTCCCGGACCTGCAGTTCGAGGTCATCTCGACGACGACGCAGGACGAGCGTTGCGCGGCGCAATGGCGCCTCAGCGGCACGTTCGCCGGCCCCGGCTCGCTGAACGGGATCGAGCCGACGGGTGACCGTGTCGTGATCGAGGGGATCGACCTCGTGACCGTGCGCGACGGCCTGATCCAGGGCAACGACGCCTACCCCGACTCGATCGCTCTGCCCCGCCAGATCGGGATGATGCCGCCGCCCGGCTCGCGCGCCGACCAGCGACTGATGGGGGCGTTCAACACGAAGACGCGCGTCAGCTCGCGCCTCGCCGGCAGCGACGCGAAGCTCGTCGCCGAGGGCGTCTGGGTCGTGCAGGGCCAGCCGGCGCGCTGCAACGTCTACCTGATCGAGGATCAGGGCGGCGTCACGCTGTTCGACGCCGGCGCGCGCACGATGGCGCGCGCGCTCGCGCGCGCCGGCGCGCGGCACGGCGGCATCCGCCGGATCGTGCTCGGCCACGGGCACACCGACCACCGCGGCGCCGCGCCCGCGCTCGGCGTGCCCGTCTTCTGCCACGCCGACGAGGTCGACGATGCCGAGGGCAGCGGCGGCTTTCGCTACTGGCCCGACGGACTCGCCGGCCTGCCGTTCGGACACCGCCAGCTGCAGCGGCTGATGCACCGCTACGCCTGGGACGGCGGCCCCGTCGAGATCGCGGGGACCGTCGCCGAGGGCGATCAGATCGCGGGCTTCAGCGTCGTCGAGATCCCCGGCCACGCGCCCGGGCAGATCGCGCTGTGGCGCGAGTCCGACCGGCTCGCGCTGAGCAGCGACTGCTTCTACACGCTCGACATCTGGGGCCGTGACTCCGAGCCGCATCTCCCGTTCCCGATCTACAACTACGACAGCGAGCAGGCGCGCGCGAGCATCCTCAAGCTGGCCGAGCTCGAGCCGGCCGCGGCCTGGCCGGGCCACGCCAAGCCGCTGACCGGAGACGTCGGCGCGCAACTGCGCCGCGCCGCCGAAGCTTGATCGGTGGGCAGGCGCTCGCGCAAGAGCGCGAGGCTGCGCGCGCCGAGCAGCGACTACACCGACGCCGCCGGCGACGTCCTGACGCTGCGCGGCTCGCTGACGCCAGCCGCGCGGCGCGAGTACTCCGAGACGCTCGCCGGCGCTCACGCGCGCGCCGCCGCGACGCAGGAGGACACCTGGCAGCGCGCCGTCGAGCTGCTGTTCGAGCGCCTCGCCGTGCGCTGGACGGTCGCCGGCGCGCCGCTGCAGCGCCAGCGCGAGCTGCTCGCGCGCTTCCGCGCCGCGAGCCCGGCCGAGCGTGCGTGGGTGCGCGAGACGATCCGCGAGCACTGCGCCGAGCACTTCCCCGACGTCGAGGCGCCGTAGCCGGGTCAGTCGCCGAGCAGTTCCAGGCGTGGGCCGTGCCGCCGCGCCGCGGCGACGAACTGTGCGGTCGCCGGGCTGAGCACGAACGCGAGCGTCTCGCCGCCCTCGCAGAGAACCTCGATCCGGCGTCCTTCCTCGGCGACGGCGAGCACCGTCGCGCGCTCGAAGCCGCCACCGAAGTGCGCGACGCGCGCCGGCGAGCCGACACGCGGCAGCGGACGCGATGGGCCGAGCATCGGGCTGCATGCTAGGACCACCGCGTGTCGCTGCGCCGCTCGATACCTTGGGTTCGATGCGCCGAACGAAGATCGTCGCCACCATCGGACCGGCCTCGCGCTCGCCCGAGACGCTGCTGCGGATGGTCGAGGCCGGCATGGATGTCGCGCGCCTGAACTACTCGCACGGGACGCTCGACGAGCACGCCGAGACGATCCGTCGCGTACGCGACGCCGCCGGGCGCGCCGGGCGCCCGGTCGCGGTCCTGCAGGACCTGCCGGGACCGAAGCTGCGGATCGGCCCGCTGCGCGAGGACGTCGTCGAGCTGACACCCGGCGAGCCGCTGACGATCACGGGCGGCGGCGGCGGGGCCGCCGGCGATGCACGCCACATGAGCATCTCCTGGGACGGCCTCGCCGACGCGCTGCAGGAGAACGCCGTGCTCTACCTGGCCGACGGCTCGGTGCGCCTGCGGGTCACCGCCGCGCGCCCCGCCAGCAACGAGGTCGACACCGTCGTCGAGGTCGGCGGCGCGGTCGCCTCGCGCCAGGGGCTGAACATCCCGGGACCCGTCGAGTCGCTGCCGGCCGTGCCCGAGGAGGACTTCGAGCTGCTGCGCCACGGCGAGTCGATCGGTGTCGACATGGTCGCGCTGTCGTTCGTGCAGCGTCCAGAGGACGTCGAAGCGGTGCGCGAGCACACGCGGCTGCCGCTGATCGCGAAGATGGAGAAGCCGCAGGCGGTCGAGCGCGCCGCCGAGATCCTCAAAGCCGCCGACTGCGTGATGGTCGCGCGCGGCGATCTCGGCATCGAGCTGCCGATCGAGCGCGTGCCGATCGTGCAGAAGCAGCTGCTCGAGCTCGCCGGCTGGATGGCGCGACCGTCGATCACCGCCACGCAGATGCTCGACTCGATGGTCGTCTCCTCGCGCCCGACGCGCGCCGAGGTCGCCGATGTCGCCAACGCGATCCTCGACGGGACCGACGCCGTGATGCTCTCGCAGGAGACCGCGATCGGCGCCTATCCGGTCGAGGCGATCGCGATGATGGCCGCCGTCGCCGTCCAGGCCGAGTCGATCGCGCCGTACGAGCGCTGGAACGACTCGCGCGTTCGCCGCACCGAGTCAGACCCCGCCTACACGATCGCGCACAACCTCAGCCTCGCCGCGCGCGAGCTGCGCCTCGACGCGCTGATCGTTCCGACGCTCTCCGGCCGCTCGGCGCGGCTCGTCTCGGCCCACCGCCCGACCGTGCCGATCTACGCGCTCTCGCCCGGCAAAGAGACCGTCCGGCGCTGCGCGCTGATGTGGGGCGTGCAGGCCGCGTCGATGCGCCGCCACGAGACGACCGAGGCGCTGATCGCCGACGCGGCGCGGCGTGTCGTCGAGCTCGGCTGGTGCGAGAAGGGCAAGCGCGTCGGGATCACAGCCGGCCTGCCGTCCGGCCGGCCCGGGACGACCAGCCTCGTGCAGATCCAGGTGCTCTGAGCCGCGCGCTAGCCGCGCACCAGCTCGAACCAGACGGTCGTGTTGCCGCGCGACTCCACGCCCCAGCGCTCGGCGACTTTCTCGAGCAGGTAGAGGCCGTAGCCGTCGTGCGTGCGCGCCGGGTCGCGCTGGAGCGGCGTGAAGCCTGCGCCCGCGTCGGTCACGCTGACGCGGATCGCGCGCTCGCCGAACGTCGCGATCATCGAGACCGGCGCCAGCGGATCACCGGAGGAGTGGCGCACGGCATTGCTGACGACCTCCGAGACGAGCAGGATCAGCGACTGCGCGAGCGAGCCGTCGAGGCCGAGGTCCGCGCAGCGCTCGGCGATCGCCGAGCGCGCCAGCGCCGGAGCTTGGACGTTGCGCTCGAGCACGAGCTCGACCGTCGAGGAGCCCGCGCGCGACGCGCCGACGCCGTCAGCGCGCTCGCGCTGACGTGCGTCATGGGAGGGGTTCGCCATCACGCCGCGCTCGCGTCCTCGACGAACGGAAGGTTCTCCTCGACGCCGCTCACTCGGAACACCGTCAGCGCCTGGCGCCCGGGACGGATCAGGCCGAGCTCCCAGCCCTCGGCGGTGGCGCGCTGGTCGAGCACGACGAACAGGCGCAGCCCGGACGAGTCGACGAACCCAACCGGGCTGAGATCGATCGTCAGGCGCCTGACGCCGTCGGCGAGGATCGCGTCGACCGCCTGTTCGACGCGCGGGACGGTGGCGATGTCGAGCTCGCCGAGCAAGGTCAGCCGCCCCATCTTCCCGTCGTGCGCGCTCTCGATCTCGAACGGCGTCTGAGTCACGATTCTCTCCTTTACCCGTTTCCTGCAGCGCCAACGCCCGGCCGTCCTCGAACCGGCTCAGCGGCCCCCGGCACGCCCGCGAAGCGCATTATCACGATCGCAGTATCGTCAGCCTGCGCGCCGACCTGAAACTCCTGCAGCGCGGCTGCAACCCGCGTGCAGAGCTCCTGCGGCGCGAGCTCGCGCAGAGCCTCGACCGTCTCCTTCAGGCGCTCGCCGCCGAACCGCTCGCCGCCCGCGCCAACCGTGTCGGTGACGCCGTCGGTGAAAGCGACGAGCGTCTCGCCCGGGCGCAGCACGACTTGCGCTTCCGGCCAGCGCGTGCGCGCGAGCGCGCCGAGCATCGTGCCGTGCTCGCCGACCTCCGCGACCCCATCCTCGCCGACGCGCAGCGGCAGCGGATGACCGCCCGCCGCGACTACGGCTCCGGCGGCCGACGTGCGCAGGCAGAGCGCCGTGCACAGCGAGGTCGACGGGCGCCTGCGCAACGCCGCGTCGATCCGCGCGAGGATCTGCGCCGGGCGCGAGTCGAATTCCGAGGCGGCACGCGCCGTGTGCCGGACGAGCGCCGTCAGCGTCGCGGCGCCGACGCCCTTGCCGGTGACGTCGCCGATCATCATCAGCCACTCACCGTCGACCTCCCAGAGGTCGTAGAAGTCGCCGCCGACCTCGTTCTCCTCGCCCGCCGCGCGATACATCGCGGCCATCTCCCAGTCGGGGATCGCCGGGAGCGCGTCCGGCATCAGGCTGCTCTGGAGCGTCAGCGCGATCGCCGAGCGCTCGCTGTACAGGCGCGCGCTCTCGACGGCGAGCGCCGCGCGCGTCGCGATCTGCTCGGCGAACTCGACGTCGCCGGCGTCGAACGTGCGTCCCGATTCGGCCGAGACCATCGTCAGCGCGCCGATCGTGCGCTCGCGGATCGACAGCGGCACGATCAGCACCGAGCGCATCCCGACCTCGCGCAGCAGCGCGAGGTGCTCCTCGTCGGCGGCCGCCGCGACGAGCATCTCGTCGCGGATGTCGGTGTAGAGCTGCGACTCGCCCGTGTGGAGCACGCGGCCAAGTCCCTGCTCTGGGCTCAGCCGCTCCGGCTCGAACGCGCGCAGCCGCTCGGCCGTGCGCAGCTTCGCCGGGTCGATGTGCGCGACCGCGACCGGCTCGCGCGCGCCGTCGGGCGTGAACAGGTCGACCGCGCACCAGTCGGCGAGCTGCGGAACGGCGAGGCCGGCGACGTTGCGCAGCGTCTGCTCGTAGTCGAGCGAGGACGCGAGCACGTCGGCGGCGCGCGTGATGAACTCCATCCGCAGCGCCGCGCGGTGGGACTCCGTGACGTCCTCGATGATCGTCACAGCCGCTTCGACGCGACCGCTCGAGTCGCGCACGGCCGTCGCCTTCAACAGGACCCAGTGCTCGTCGCCGCTCTCGCGGTGCACCGACCGAAGCAGCAGCGGCTCGGCCTGCTCCCCGCGCAGGACGCGGACCGATGGCAGGTCCTCCATCGCGACGACGCCGCCGTGCTCGTCGGTCGTCTCGTACGGGCCCATCAGCGCGCGCGGATCGGCGTCACGCAGCTGCGCAACCGAGTCGAGCGACAGCCGCTCGAGCGCCGCGCGGTTGGCGTAGATCAGGTGGTCGTCGGGGCCGCGAATCGTGACGGCCTCGCCGAGCGAGTCGAGGATCACGGCGAGGCGCTCTTCGCTGATCGCGAGCGCGCCGCGAAGCTGCTCGACGAGCTGCTCGCCGTCGGGCTCCCGATCGCTCTCCATCGAGCGATTATCGCGCGACGACGCCCGAGCGGCCATAGAAGTCGGCCTCGAGCTTGCCGAGCTCGGTCGTCGCTGCGTCGCCGTACATCCACTCGCGCGCGATCCTGTGCCAGTTCGCGCCGGCGCCGAGCTGCGCGAGCACCGCGAGCGTGAGCATCTCCATCCGCCGCCCGAACAGGTGCTCGGGGCGCATGTCCTGATGGCGCATCTCGCGGAAGTGCGTCGAGCGCGGGTCCGAGCTCTCGATCATCGCCTGCGTCGCGATCGGCGGCGAGAGCAGCACGACCTCGTCGGTCGTGTACCACCAGATCGCCGACTCGATGAACGCGAGCAGGTGCTCGGGATCGACGCGCTCGGGATGCGGCAGGAAGCCCGACTCGGCGAGCAGGCTGTGCAGCGCCGACGCGTTGCCCTCGACGACCGCACGCTGCGCTGCGAGCTCGAGGTCGACCGGGCCCTGGTCGAGCCGCTTGAAGAGGCCGAAGTCGAGGAACGCGACGCGGCCGTCGTCGAGCAGCAGGAAGTTGCCCGGGTGCGGGTCGCCCGAGAACTGACGATGGCGATAGAGGCAGCCGAGGAAGAAGCGGAAGACGATCTCGCCGATCCGGTCGCGCTCGGCCTGCGAGCGCGTCTTCAGCTCCTCGAAACCGACGCCGCTGACGAATTCGCTGACGAGCACGCGCTCGCGCGAGAGCGAGCTGACGACCTCGGGGACGAGGATGAACGGGTGGCCGGCGAAGATCCGCGCGAGCGAGCGCTGGTTCTGCGCCTCGAGCTCGTAGTCGAGCTCCTCGACGATCCGGTCCTTGACCTCCTCGGCGATCGCCTTGACGTCGAGACCCGGCGTCATCCGCTTGAGCAGGCGCATGATCATCTCGAGGTTCTGCATGTCAGCGCGCACGGCGCCGGCGACGCCCGGGTACTGGACCTTGACCGCGACCTCGCGGCCGTCGTGCAGCGTCGCGCGATAGACCTGGCCGATCGACGCCGCCGCGATCGGCTGCTCGTCGAACGAGGCGAAGACGTCCTTGATCGGTTCTTCGAGGTCGTCCTCGATCACCTTGCGCATCTGCTTGAACGAGACCGTCGGCGCCGCGTCGCGCAGCTTCGCGAGCTCGCGCTGGAACTCCTCGCGATGCTGCTCGGGGACGAGGCCGACGTCGAGGAACGACATCACCTGCCCGAGCTTCATCGCCGCGCCCTTCATCGTCCCGAGCGCCGCGACGATCTGCTTCGCCGTCTCGAGCTGGCGGCGCGCCATCGCCTCCTCGGAGGCCTCCTCGCCACGTGCGACGTTCGCGGCGCGCGTGCCGAACTGCTTGACGGCCTCGCCGGCGGCGAGCGACGCGACGGTCGCCGTGCGCCGCACGCGCGAGGTCGGGATCTTCTCGTTCTCGCGCGCCATGCCCGTTCATCCTAGGGCGCTCTCGGCCTGGACGGCACGGCCGAGCGGACGGACGGGCGGGCCGAAAGCGCTAGTCGCCGCGCTCCACGCGCGAGCCGGGCACGATGTCGTCGGCGCCGTCGGGCCAGCGGACCCACGCCTTCGTGCCGCCGTCGTAGTCCTGGCCGAGCAGCACGAGCGTCGCCGGCTCTCCGAGCGCCGTGCAAGGCTCGGCGCCCTCCGGGTCGAGGCCTCGCCAGACGCGGATGAAGCCGTTCGAGCTCCACTCCTGCGCGACGCTCGTCGGCTCGGAGTGGCCCGGGTAGATGACGGTCTCTCCCGGCAGCTCCATCAACGTGCCCATGATCGAGTCGCGCAGGTCCGTGTACGTCGTGTGACCCGGCGCTTTGACGCCGCCGACCGAGTTCCTGAACAGCGTGTCGCCCGTGAAGACGACCGCCTCGCCGCCGCTGAAGCCACCCGGCGCGACGCTCGCCGTCGAACGTCGCGAGGGGCCGCCGGCCTCCGCACGCTCGCCGACGAGGAACGAGAGCATCCCGGCCGTGTGTCCCGGCGTGTGCAGCGGGCGCACCTCGAGCGCGCCGAACGCCAACGCGTCACCGGCCTCGATCGCGCCGGCCGGCTCCAGGCCCGAGCCCCCCGGCTGCGACTCGCTCGCGCTCAGCTCGCGCTCGAGCGGGCTGATCAGCACGTCGAGCTCCGGCCAGCGATCGCGCAGCGCGCCGACGTCGCAGACGTGGTCGAAGTGGTGGTGCGTCAGCAGCACGTGCGTCGGCGTCACGTCGAGCCGCTCCGCCGCGGCGATCAGCGGCGAGACGGGGCCACCGGCGTCGACGAAGAACGCCGGTCCGCCATGCCCGTCGGCGACGAGGTAGGTGTTCGAGAGGAACTGCGGATGCATGGCCGTCTCGACGATCACGCGGCCATCCTACGCCTGACGCACGAGCGCGGCGAGCCCGTTCAGATAGCGCTCGTCGCCGACCTCGCGCCGCCATTGCAGCGTCCCGACGGAGCCCGCGCAGGCCACGATCCGCTCGTGCGCCTGCGCGAGCGACGGCGCCGTCGTCACGAGCGCGACCGCGCGCGAGGTGCCGACGGTTCGATAGCGGCCCTCGCCCACCTGCACCGAGGAGGCGAAGAACACCTCGCAGCCCTCACGTTCCAGCGCGGTGACGTCGAGCTCGAACTCGTACGCGCTCGGCGGCCCGGAGATCGGCAGCGCGTAGTCGGGCGAGACGAGGTAGAGCACGAGCGACGCCTGCTCGCGCAGCGCGAGATCCTCGCGTGCGAGCTCGCCGGCGCAGATCCGGCGCATGACCTCCGGCCAGCTGCCGCGCAGCAGCGCCATGATGTTCATGCACTCGGGATCGCCGAAGCGCGCGTTGAACTCGATCACGCGCACACCGTCGGCCGTCGCGAAGAAGCCGCTGTTCATCACGCCGGTGAAGCGCCGCCCTTCGGCGCCGAGGCGCTCGATCACTTGCTCGATGATCGAGCACGCCTGCTCGTAGTGCGCATCGGTCATGAACGGCAGCGTCGCCGTCGCCGTCGTCAGCGAGCCCATCCCGCCGGTTCCCGGCCCCTCGTCGCCGTCGAAGCGGTAGGGGTAGTCGTACGTCGAGGGCGGGAAGACGACCGTGCGCCCGTCGCTGATCGCCTGGATCGTGAACTCGGCGCCGACGATCTTCTCCTCGATCAACACGCGGTCGCCGTGGCGACGATCGGCGAGCAGGCTGCGCGCGTACGCCGCAGCGTCCTCGTGGCTCGCCAGGTGCGGGCCCATCACCTTCACGCCCTTGCCACCGGTCAGGCCCGACGGCTTGACGACGACCGGCGTCTGACCGAACGACGCGATCGCCTCGTCGACCTGCTCGACCGCCGCGATCACGCGCAGCCGCGGCGTCGCCTCGGGCGCGACGTCGAGCAGCAGCTCACGCGCGAACGCCTTGTTCCACTCGATCTCGGCGCCGGCGCGCGTCGGGCCGACCGCGCGCGTGCCCTGTGCGAGCAGCGCGTCGACGACGCCCGCCTCGAGCGGTTCGTCGGCGCTGATCATCGCCAGGTCGATCTCGTTCTCGCGCGCGAACGCGGCGACGGCCTCGGCGTCGCACACGTCACCGGTCTGCACCTTCCCGCCCGACTCTTGCGCGTAGCGAACGAGCGACGGGTTGAGGTGGCCGGCGAACGCGTACAGCTCGCTGTCCCCCGCCATCCTCGATGCGAGAGCGCTCTCTCGCCCGCCATGACCGACGACCAGTGTTCGCACGCGCGGCGAGTATACGGACGGACGCGCGGCGCCAGCCGTGCGTCAGCCGTGCACGTCAGCCGCTCCGGCGGCTTCGAACGGGAGCAGCGCGCTCAGGCCGGTCAGGTCGAACACGCGCTGCACGCTTTGCGCCCCGCGGATCAGCGCCAGATCGCATTCGTGGCGTTCGCACAGGCGGCTCGCATAGACGATCGCGGCGAGGCCCGTCGAGTCGATGAACGCGAGGCCGCGCAGGTCGATCGTCAGCGCGTGCGCGCCCCGCTCGGCGCACACGCGCACGACCGTGTCCTGCAGACGCGCGGCCGAGGCGATGTCGAGCTCGCCCGCGAGGCGCAACGTGACCGCGCCGCCCTCGCCGCGCTGCTCGACGTCGAGACCGGCAACTCGCTCGCTCATGCCTCCTCTCTATACCCGGCTTCGTCGCGGTCACCCGTCCGGCCCGTCCGAGCCCCCGCGCGCGGGCCGGCTCGAAGCGCCGGGCGCGCGCGCCGTGGCGGCCGTAGACTGCTCGCGATGGCGCTGATCCACACCTGCTACCGGATCACCGACGTCGACCGCTCGGTCGCCTTCTACAACGCGCTCGGCTTCGAGGAGATCGGCCGCATCCCGATCAGAGACGAGGCGATCAACGTCTTCATGAACCAGCCCGGCGACGGCGAGATGCCGCGCCTGGAGCTGACCTACAACTTCGGCGTCGACGCGTATGAGATCGGCAGCGGCTACGGCCACATCGCGATCACCGCGGGCGACCTCGACGAGACGCTCGCGAGGCTCGCCGAGCAGGGGATCGAACCCGAGAAGCCGCCGTACTCGGTCCGCGAGGGCGGCTCCCGGCTTTGCTTCGTGCGCGATCCGGACGGGTACCGGATCGAGCTGATCGAGCAGCCGACGGCCTGAGAGAGCCGCGCGCTGGACCTTCCGGTCGTGCACGTCTGGGACGTCAGCGACGGCAAGGTCGTTCGCTTTCGCCAGTTCGTCGACGCGGGTCGGTTCTGCGAGGTCGTTCCGGTCGAGGTCTCGGTGGCCGCGTAGCGCCAGTGCTCGCCGGCTGCGCGGGCGCCGGCTGGCCGCAACCGGCGCGGCCGACGCGACGCTCACGGCGCGCGCCAGACGAACACGCCGCCGACCTCGTACCCGTCGAGCGCGAGCTCGCGTACGGCGTCGCGCACACCGGGGTAGTCGGGATGCCGGTAGTCGTGGAAGACGACGACGGCGCCTGGCGCGAGCGCGTCGCGCCAGGCGGCGAACGCAGCGAGCACCGCCGGACGCTCGTGCTGGGAGTCGACGAACAGGAGCTCGGGCGGCGCGTCACGGGCGTGCGGCCCGGCGCTGTCTGGCTCGGCGCGCAGCTCGATCCGCGCGCGGACGCCGCGCCCGGCGAGCACGAGATAGCGCTCGCGCTCGGCGCGCACGCTCGGGTCATAGCTGACGACGCGCCGCGCGCGGTCGTCGAGCGCGAGCGCGATCGCGCTCCAGGCGGTGCCGGTGCCGAGCTCGACGACGGCACGACGGCCGCGCGCGAGCGCGAGCAGCTGCCTCAGCTCGGCCGGACGCGCGGCCGAGGCGATGCTGAAACGGTCCTCGACGCGCAGCGCAGCGCGCGATGCGCGCCAGTAGAAGCGCGCGACTCGCGGAGGCAGCGCACGCAGCGCCAGCAGCAGGCGAAACCTCGCGCGCACGCTCACGCGGCCATCGTAGGGCCGAGCGCGAGGCGGGGCCGGCGGACGAGCACGGCTCTGGCACGACACTGGCCGAGGAGGTATCTTCGCCGCCATGGCGAGCACCACCGTGCCTGTCGGGGCAGCCGCGAGCGAAGCCGCGCCCGGCGCTCTCGAGCGTCCGGACTTCGAGGTCGTCCCGCGCAAGGGTCTGATCGGCGTGGCGATCGTCTTTGCGCTGTTGATCGCGGCGATCGCGGCCAACAAACTGTGGCCGCTGGCGTTCTTTCACTTCGTCGGCGGCGCGTCGTGGACGGTGATCGACCTGTTCCTCGGGTTCGTGCTCGGGCCGATCATGGGCCGCATGTCGATCCCGGCGCGCGTCGAGTTCACGACGCGGCTGATGCCGAAGATGGTGCTGCTGATGCCGACGATCGTGACGGCGACGCTCGCGGCGGGGTGGCAGCTCGGCGTGCACCTCGGCACGGTCCAGTCGAGCTACTACAACCACGGCTGGACGGTCGCGAGCTTCATCGTCGTCGGGATCATGGCGGTGATCGCGCTCGGGCTGCTCGAGCCGGCGAATATCGCCGTGCTCGTCGAGTTGAAGAAGCCGCGGCCGAACCCGCAGGTGATCGAGCGGCTGATGAAGCGCTTCATCTACACGTCGGGCGCGACCGGCTTGATGCAGGTCGCGACGCTCGTGATCATGACGAAGCTGACGGTGGGATGAGCGAGCGCCGCCTGCCGCCGGTCACCGAGATCGGCATGACCTCGCTGGCGCTGATCGTCGCCGGCGGGATCTACCTCTCGGCGCACCTGCCGAAACACGTGCCGCTGGCGCCGGCGATCGCGCTGCTGGCGGCATCGGCGCTGTTGCTCGCGGGCAACCTCGCGCTGCTCGCGCGCGCACACGGCTTCGCCTGGCGGCGCTTCTTCGAGGTCGCGCGGTGGGCGCTGCTCGCGTACGCGGTCACGGCTGGGATGATCGAGTTCGCGTTCGTGCGCGATCACCTCAGCGGCGGCCCGCTGATTGTGCTGACGCTGTCGCTCGTCGTCTACGCCGTGCACGTGCCGGTCCTGATCGCGTTCACGGTCGCGCGCTACGCCGAGGCGCAGCCGCAGGCCGGCGCGCCGGCGTGAGCCAGGCCGCCCCACGCTACGCTGCCAGAAGCGATGTCGGACACGGGCAAGGTCGCCAAGAACCTCGAGCGCTTCGCGCAGGCCGTCGCGGCGCACGACCGCGAGAACCCGACGCATACGGCGCACGGGATCGGCCTCGCGCATTTCGACATGGAGCGGCTCGGCTTCGAGGAGGGCGAGGAGATCCTGCCGGGCATCACGATCCACGCCGACAGCGGCGGGACGGGCAACTTCCGCGTGCTCTGCGACGGCGAGCACGACGAGCAGCGCGAGGAGGCCGAGAGCGAGGTCGTCGAGGCGGTCTCGACGCAGTCGGTCCCGAGCGGCGCTCCCGCCGCCGCGCCGTATCCGTTCGAGCAGTAGGCGCGGCCTTCCCTTTTTGATCGGCCGACGATCTCGTCGGCCCTGTTTCGCTGCGCGTCTGAACCGACGTCGCCGATTTTGGACGTCCGGCCAACGGCAGGCGGCGCCACGCGGAGGGAGACTGCGACTTCTTGGGCGCGGCATCGTCGTCGGAGGAGATCGAGTGTCGCGACTGGGTCGGGCACGTGATCGTCTGCGGGCTCAACGACGTCGCGCTGCGCACCGTCGAGCAGCTGCACCTCGCGGGGGCGCGTGTCGTCGTGCTGAGCGACGAGACCGGCGAGCGCCTCGCGCGGATCGTCCGCGGCTGGGGAATCCCGCACCTGCCGCGCGGCGGCCACCTCGCAGAGCCACTGTTCGAGGCCGGCATCGCCGGCGCGTCGGCGGTCGTCTGCTCCGAGAGCACCGACCTGCGCACGCTCGAGACGGTCCTGCAGATCCGCGACCTGCGCCCCGACGTGCGCGTCGTCGCCGACCTCGACAACCCGTCTGTCGCGCACGCGCTGGAGGGCGTGCTGAGCTCGGTCGGCGTGCTCGACGTCGCGGCGCTGTTCGCGCCGGCCGTCGTCGAAACCTGCCTCGGGCGTCGCGCGCGCGAGATCGAGCTCGGCGAGACGTCGTTCGTCGCCGCCGAGGTGATCGCGCCGCGCGACGGGACGCTGCGCGAGCTGTACGGGAGCCTCGCGCCGATCGGCGTCGTGACCGATCTCGGCGACGAGCTGATCGCGTGCCCGGGGCGCGACCAGCCGGTCTCGGCGCGCGACCGCGTGACGCTGCTCGGCACGCGCGCCGAGCTCGACGCCGCCGGCCTCAGCCAGCGCGAGTCCGGCGCGGGTGCCGCGGCGGAGCTCTCGGCGCGCGTGCGCAGCCTGCTCAAGCGCGTCGCGGTCGCAGTCAGCGAGATCATCGACCGGCCGCTGCGGATCGCGCTCGCGCTCGGGCTCGTGCTGCTCGTCGTCTCGACGCTCGTGCTGCACTTCGCCTACCGCCAGCCGCTCGGGCGCTCGCAGCTGCCGCTGCTCGACGCGCTCTACTTCACGGTCGAGACGGTCGCGACCGTCGGCTACGGCGACTACTCGTTCGCGGCGCAGCCGACCGGCATGGTGATCTTCGGCGTCTTCCTGATCGTCGCCGGCGTGACGCTGACGACGACGATGTTCGCGCTGCTGACGAACGCGCTCGTCAGCCGTCGCCTCGCGCAGTCGCTCGGCCACGGCCGAATCCCGGGGATGCGCGGCCACGTCGTGCTCGTCGGGCTCGGCAGCGTCGGCATGAAGGTGCTCGAAGGGCTGCTCGCGGCCGGCGCCGAGGTCGTCGTGATCGAGCGGATGGAGAGCAACCCGTACCTGACGGAGGCCCGTGCGCTGCAGGCGCCGCTCGTGCTCGGCGACGCGACGCTTGCGCGCACGCTCGACTCCGTCAACCTCTCAGAGGCGGCGGCCGTCGCGATCCTGACGTCAGACGACCTGACGAACATCGAGACGGGCCTCGCGATCCGCGACGAGCTCGGCGAGCGCTGGGTCGACGTGCCGGTCGTGCTGCGCGTGTTCGACCGCCAGCTCGGCCATCGCCTCGAGCAGAGCTTCGGCTTCCGCCACGTCTGGTCGACATCGGCGATCGCCGCCCCTTGGTTCGTCGGCGCGGCGCTCGGCCTGGAGGTGCTGTTCACGTTCTACGTCGGCAACCATCCGTTCCTGCTCGCGCGCCTGCGCGTGAGCGCCGGCGGCGGCCTCGACGGCATGGCGATGCGCGAGCTGCCCGCGACCGTGCGCGTCGTCGCGATCCGCCGCGCGAGCAGCGCGCGCGCGCTCGAGCACCCGCCGCGACGCGACACGCGCCTCGCGCCGGCCGACGACGCATACCTCGTCGGCCCGTACGCCGAGCTGCTCGAGGTGCTGCGCCACGATCGCGAGACCGGCGGCGAGCCTGCGCCGGACGCGCTCTGAGCAGCGATCGCCGCCGCCCGCCGATCGATCCCGGATGACGGCTCGAGCCCGGATGACGGCTCGAGCGAGACCTACGTCCCGAGCCCCTCGACGCGCGCGAGGATCAACGCGACGAGACGCTCGATCGTCGGGCACTGCAAGCTGTGGCGCGCGCCCGCGCGCAGCACCGCGCCGGGGATCGCGTCGATCTCGGGCGGTCGCCCGGCGGCGATGTCGCGCTGCATCGAGCTGCCGAGCGTCGGATGCGCCCGCTCGAGCTCGTCGAGCGCCTTCTGCGGCTCGACGTCGTCGGCGCCCTCGGCGCGCGCGACGGCGCTCGCCTCGTCGATCGCGCCGAGGAGGTCGGCGCGCAGCGCCGGCGTCTCGCGGATCTCGCCGAGCAGCTTGTCGTACGCGCTCGTCGTGCACGCGAGCGCGTTCAGGCGCACGAGCTTCGACCAGATCACCTGCGCTTCCGAGCGTTGCGCGATCGGCCAGTCGCCGCGGGCGTCGATCCCGGCGCGCGACAGTGCCGCCGCGAGCGCGCGCATCGGCGCGGCCGCCTGCTCGTAGCGGCTCGCCATTTCGACGAGCAGGAACCGGCTCGTGTGGACGACGACGCCCGGCGCCGGACGGTCGGCCTCCACGCGGATCGTCCCCGCGAGTACGCTCTGCGGTGCGAAGCGCCCGCGCAGCAGCGCGACGTGGTCGAGCCCGTTGAGCAGCGGCAGCACTAGTCCCGGCGTCGCGCCGACACGCTCGAGCGCAGCCTGCAGGCCGGCGGCCTTCGTCGCGACGATCAGCGAATCGACGGGCTCCTGCAGCTCGCTGAGCACACGCGGATGCGCCGTGAAGTCGCCGAGCGTGACGCTGCTCACACGCACGCCCTGCTCGGCGATCGTCGCGGCGGTCGACTCGCGAGCGAGGACCGTCACGTCCTCGCCGCTTCGCTGCAGCGCGCCCGCGAGCAGCCCACCGACGCCGCCCGGGCCGAGCACCGCGATCCTCATCGGCCGGCCGTGCTTGCAACGTCCGCATCCTGGGCGCCGTCCGCCGTGCCGGGATCGACGTCGATCAGCACGCCCGGGTTCATCACGCCGCGCGGGTCGAGCGCCGCTTTCGCCCCGGCCAGCGCCGCCGCGAACGGCGCCGGGCGCTGCTCGTCGTACCACGGACGATGGTCGCGCCCGACCGCGTGGTGGTGAGTGATCGTCCCGCCCGCCGCGATCAGCTCATCCGAGACGGCGCGCTTGACCTGCCACCACTGCTCGAGCTCCTCGCCGCGGCGCGCCGGCGCGATTGCCGTGTAGTAGACGGCCGGCCCGTCCGGATAGACGTGCGTGAAGCGCGCGGTGACGCGGCCGCCCTCGCCGCACGCCTCGCGCAGCGCAGCTTCGGCGCGCGCGCTCACGCGCTCGTGGAACGAGCCGAAGCGCTCCCACGTGATCGCCGTCTCGAACGTCTCCGCGAGCACGCCGATCGCGACGAGCGCGTCGCGCGTGTACGGCGCCCCGAGGAACGCCTCGCGCCACGAGCCGACCGCGTCCTCGCCGCCCTCGCCGGCGCTCGCTTGCGCCTGCGCCTCGCCGCCGTGCTCGCGGCAGATCTCCAGCGCCCGCCGCATCGCCTCCTCGACGGGGTGGTCGGTCGACTCGAAGCCGAGCACGAGCAGCGCGTGGGAGCCGTCGCCGGCCATCGTCAACGCCGCCTCGCGCGGATCGATCAGGCGGCAGTTGCTCGGCTCCAGCCCCGACTGCGAGAGCGCCCGCACGCACTCGGCTCCACGCGCGAAGCCCGCGAAGTGCACGCCCGCCGAGCATCGGTGGGCCGGGCGCGGCTGCACTCGCATCCAGGCCTGCGTGATCACACCGAGCGTCCCCTCCGAGCCGGCGAGCATCCGGTCGGGGCTGACGCCCGCGCCCGAGCCCGGCAGCCGCCGCGACTCCCAGGCGCCGCTCGGCGTGATCGCGCGGAGCGACTCGACGAAGTCCTCGATGTGCGTGCGCGCCGTCGCGAAGTGCCCGCCCGCGCGTCGCGATCCAGCCCCCGAGCGTCGCGAACTCGAACGACTGCGGGAAGTGGCGCAGCGTCAGGCCGTGCTCGGCGAGCTGGCGCTCGAGCGCCGGCCCCGGCGCGCCCGCGTCGATCAGCGCCGCGCGCGAGACCGCGTCGATCTCGCGCACGCGCGCGAGCGCACGCAGGTCGAGTGAGATCGCGCCGTTGTAGCTCGCCGGCACGTCGGGCGTGACGCCGCCGACGACCGACGTGCCGCCGCCGAACGGGATCGCCGCGACGCGCTCGCTAGCGCACCACTCGAGCACCCGCTCGACGTCGCGCTCGTCGCGCACGCGCGCGACGAAGTCGGGCGGGTACGCGAAGCGCCCGCGAAAGCCGGCGACGACGTCGCCGTAGGACTTGCCGAGCGCGTGCGACGCGCGTGCGTAGGCGTCGCTCTCGCAGATCGCCGCGAGCGCCGGAGGCGCGAGCACGCGCGGCGGTGCGAGCTCGACATCCTCGAGCGCGACCGGCGACTCGATCTCGCCGAGCGACAGGCCGAGGTGCTCGCCGACGACCGCCGCCGTCGCGCGCAGCGCCTCGCTCGAGGGCTGCTGGTCCTGATAGCCCCAGCCCCAGTGCTTCAGGCGATGAATCTTCACCCGCGCGAGTCTATGCTCGATAGCCTCAGCGACAGCTTCGCGCCGCCTGCGGCGCGCCCGCACAGATGCGCACAGCAACCGACCAGATCGCCACCGAGCAGCCCGAGATCCTCGCGCGCGGGCCATGGCAGCTCGACCGGGTCGAGGCGCACTGGCGCGAGGAGCCGTTCGAGCCCTCGCCGGCGCACTCGCAGGCCGCCGACGAGGCGATCCGCGGGCTGCGCGAGCGCGGCTCGCCGAGCCACGACGGAGTCGCCGCGCGACTCGTCGACTTCCGCGCCGACGCCGAGGGCATCGCGTTCGAGCTGCAGCCGCTGCGCTGGGCGCTGCGGCTCGTCGCCGGCGACGCCTCGCGCAGCGTCGCCGCGCTCTGCGTCACGCGCTCAGCCGACGGACGCTGGCTCGCCGGTCGGCGAGCGCCGTGGGTCGCCTCGTGGGCCGGGCGCTGGGCGCTCGGCGCCGGGGGCGCCGTCGACCTCAGCGAGAGCCCCGCAGAGACGCTCGTGCGCGAGCTCGACGAGGAGTGGTCGGTATCCCCGGGGCGCGCACGCGGCGAGGCGCTGATCTGCCTCCCGCAGAAGCTGATCATGTTCGTCGGGCAAGCCTGGATCGCGGCCGGTGAGGAGGACTCGGTTCAGCCGGACCACGAGCACGACGAGTACGCGTGGTGGCCGCGCGAGATCGACGAGTGGCCTGCCGAGGCCGGCGAGGCGCTGCCGCGAATGGCCCGCTGGCTGACGGAGTGAGCGCGGCCGCCCGGCCGCTGACGTTCGCGCGGCTGAAGTGGACCTCGCTGTTTCACTCGTGCGTCTATCTCGCGCTGCTGATCTGCGCGTTCGCCGCCGGCAACCCGCAGCCGCTGACGTTCGTCCTCGGGCTCACGCACGGCCTCTTGTGGATCTTCATGTCGATCGCGTGCCTCGCCGCCGCGCGGCTGCGGATCGTCTCGCTGCGGCTCGCCGTCGCCGTCGCCGTGCTCGGCGGCATCGGGCCCTTCTTCGGCAGCTACGAGTTCATCCGCGAGCAGCGCCGGCGCGCCACCGGCACGACCGCGAGCAACGCCAGCACGCCGCGCTAGAGTAGATAATCGATGGCCACAGGCACCACGGCGGAGCAGATAATCGACGTCGTGACCCCTGCCGCAGGCGAGTCGGTCTCCGAGGGAACGATCCTCGAATGGCATGTCAAGGTGGGCGATCACGTCAAGCTCGACGCGACGATCGTCGAGATCTCGACCGACAAGGTCGACGTCGAGCTGCCTGCACCGGCGACCGGCACCGTCACCGAGCTGCTCGTCCAGGAAGGCGACACGGTCACCGTCGGCCAGGTGATCGCGCGGATCGCCGTCGGCGAGCAGGGCTCGCCGGCGTCCGGCGCGCCCAGCTCGCCGGCATCCTCGACCAACGGCGGCGCGGCGCCTGCGGGCGGCAACGGCACGGCGGCGCCGGCGGGCGAGCCCGACGGCGCGACGTCCGTCGCGACTGAGCGGGCCGGCGAGCCCGAGCCCGACGGCGAGCAGGCGAGCAGCAGCACGAGCGGGCAGCTCGTCGACGTCGTCACGCCGGCCGCCGGCGAGTCGGTCTCGGAGGGGACGATCCTCGAATGGCGCGCGGGCGTCGGTGACTTCATCAAGGCGAGCGACACGATCGTCGAGATCTCGACCGACAAGGTCGACGTCGAGCTCCCCGCCCCCGCGAGCGGCACGGTCGCGGAGCTGCTCGTGCAGGAGGGCGACACCGTCACGGTCGGCCAGGTGATCGCGCGGATCGTGGTCGGTGAGGCCGAGCGTCCGGCGGTCGCGCCGGCCGCCTCCGCGCCCGGCGAGGCCGCGACGCCCGCCGGCATGAGCGCTGCGCTGGACGAGGACCGCAAGATCTCGCCGGTCGCGGCGCGCGCCGCCGCCGTCGAGGGCGTCGACCTGGCGCGCGTCTCGGGAAGCGGCCCGTCCGGGCGGATCGTCAAGTCCGACGTGCTCTCCGCCGCCGGCAACGGCGCCGCGACACGCGCCCCCGAGACGAGCGGCAACGGTGCCTCGGCTCCGGCCGCCGAGCCCGCGGCGAAGCCGCTGCGGGGTGGCGCGGCGGCGCTCGCGCGCTACATGGAGCAGTCGCGCTCGATCCCGACCGCGACGAGCTTCCGCACGCTCACCGTGACGATCCTCGACGCGCGGCGCAAGGAGCTCAAGGCGGCCGGGCGCAAGGTCTCCTTCACGCACCTGATCGGTTACGCGATCGCGCGCGCGGCGCAGGAGATGGGCGTGATGGCCGACCACTTCGTCGAGCTCGACGGCAAGCCGGCCCGCGTCCGGGCCGAGCAGGTCAACCTCGGCCTCGCGGTCGACGTCGAGAAGAAGGACGGCACGCGCACGCTGATGGTCCCCGTGATCGCAGACGCCGGGCGAGTCTCCTTCGACGGCTTCCTAGCCGCCTACGACGCGCTCGTCGAGAAGGCGCGGACGAACACGCTGACGGCCGACGACCTGATCGGCGCGAACATCACGCTGACGAACCCCGGCGGGATCGGGACGATCGCGTCGGTCCCGCGCCTGATGACCGGTCAGGGCACGATCGTCGCGACGGGGTCGATCGCCTACCCGACCGGCCTCGCGCAGATCGGCGCGATGATCGGCGCCGAGAAGGTCATGACGATGACCTCGACGTACGACCACCGGATCATCCAGGGAGCCGAGTCCGGGCGCTTCCTCGCGCTGATCGAGGGCTTCCTGCAGGGCGAGGCCGGCTTCTACGAGGAGGCCTTCGCGGCGCTCGGCGTCGAGCTCGGCCCGCCGCCGGCGCCGCCCGCTCCGGCCGCCGCCGCCTCTGCTGCGGCCGAGACCGCTGCCTCCGCGTCCGCGGACGGCGCGACGGTCAACGAGGAGCTGCTGCGCGCGGTGCACGCCGCGAGCACGCTGGTCAGCCGCTACCGCAGCCATGGGCACCTCGCCGCGCGGCTCGATCCGCTCGACTCCGAGCCCGAGGGCGACCCGGGGCTGGACCCCGAGCCGCTCGGGCTGACGCCCGAGATCATGGCGCGGATTCCGGCGAAGGTGCTGAACATGTACGTCCCCGGCGCGACGCTCGCCGACGCGCTGCCGCACCTGCGCGAGACGTACTGCGGGACGATCGCGTACGAGATCGAGCACATCGCCTCGCATCGCCAGCGCGTCTGGCTGCGCGAGCACATCGAGTCCGGCGCGTTCCGTCAGCCGCTTACCCACGAGGAGAGCCGCTGGCTGCTGCGGCGCCTCGTCAAGGTCGACGCGCTCGAGCGCTTCATGCACAAGGCCTACCTCGGCCAGCACCAGTTCTCGATCGAGGGTCTCGACATGACCGTGCCGATGCTCGACGAACTGATCAAGCTGTCGGCCGCGCACGGCGGCAAGGAGGTCGTCATCGGGATGGCCCACCGCGGCCGCCTGAACGTGCTCGCGCACAACCTCGGGCGCTCCTACGAGACGATCTTCGCCGAGTTCGAGGGCGCCTCGACGCTCGAGGCCGTCACGACGATCCCGCAGGGCGGGACCGGCGACGTCAAGTACCACCACGGCGCGCAGGGATCCTACGAGCTCGACGACGGCGAGACGATCCGCGTCAACCTCGAGTCCAACCCGAGCCACCTCGAGTACGTCTATCCGGTCGTCGAGGGCGCGACGCGCGCGGCCCAGACGACGCGCCAGGGCCCGCACGCCCACCAGGACACCGACGCGGCCGTGCCGATCGCGATCCACGGCGACGCGTCGTTCCCGGCGCAGGGCGTCGTCTCGGAGACGCTCAACCTGCAGGCGCTCGACGGCTACAAGGTCGGCGGCACGGTCCACCTGATCACGAACAACCAGGTCGGCTTCACGACCGACCCCGACGACGCGCGCTCGACGCGCTGGGCCTCGGACCTCGCGAAGGGCTTCGACGTGCCGATCGTCCACGTCAACGCCGACGACGTGCAGGCGTGCATGAGCGCCGTGCGCCTCGCGTTCGCGTTCCGCCAGGAGTTCGGCCACGACGTGCTGATCGACCTGATCGGCTACCGGCGCTTCGGCCACAACGAGTCCGACGAGCCCGCCTACACGCAGCCGGAGATGTACGCGAAGATCAAGGCGAAGAAGCGCGTCACCGAGCTGTGGGCCGACCGCCTCGTCGCCGAAGGCGTCGTCACGCAGGAGGAGGTCGAGCTCCAGGCCCAGGAGGTCTGGGACAAAATGACGCTCCTGCACCAGCGCCTGAAGGCGAAGATCGTTGCGGCCTCCGAGCACGGCGACCACGCGACCGGCGAGTACGAGCTCGACCGCTCGCCGAGTCCCGAAGTCGAGACGGCCGTTCCCGCCGCGCGCCTGCACGACCTCGGCGAGGAGCTGCTGCGTGTGCCCGACGGCTTCACGGTGCACCCGAAGCTCGTCAAACAGCTCGAGCGCCGGCGCGAGGCGCTGGGAGAGGTCGCGCACACGATCGACTGGGCGCACGCCGAGGCGCTCGCGTTCGCCTCGCTGCTGACCGAGGGCACGCCGATCCGCCTGACCGGGCAGGACACCGAGCGCGGCACGTTCAGCCAGCGCCACATGGTCCTGCACGACGCGAAGACCGGCCAGACGGTCTGCCCGATCCAGAGCCTGCCCGACGCGCTCGCGCCGCTCGAGCTGCACAACAGCCCGCTGTCGGAGCTCGCCTGCATGGGCTTCGAGTACGGCTACAGCCAGGAGGCCCCCGAGACGTTCGTCCTGTGGGAGGCGCAGTTCGGCGACTTCGTCAACTCGGCGCAGGTGATCGTCGACCAGTTCATCGCCTCGGGCCTGGCGAAGTGGGGCCAGACCTCACGGCTGACGCTGCTCTTGCCGCACGGCTACGAGGGCTCCGGCCCCGAGCACTCCTCCGCGCGCCTTGAGCGCTTCCTCGCGCTCGCCGCCGAGGGCAACATCCGCGTCGCCAACCCGACGACGCCGGCGCAGTACTTCCACCTGCTGCGCCGTCAGGCGCGAATCGCCAAGCAGCGCCCGCTGATCGTGATGACGCCGAAGTCGCTGCTGCGCCTGCCGCAGGCGACCAACTCGCTCGCCGACCTCGCGGAGGGCACGCGCTTCCAACCGGTGCTCGCCGAGCCCGGCGTCAACGACGCCGAGGTGACGCGCCTGATCCTCTGCACCGGCAAGGTCTACTACGACCTCGTCGGCCATCCCGACCGTGCCTCCCACCCCGGTCTCGCCGTCGCGCGCGTCGAGCTCCTCTATCCCTTCCCCGAAGCACAGATCCTCGAGCTGATCCGCCGCTACCCGAAGCTGACGGAGGTCGTCTGGGTTCAGGAGGAGCCGCGCAACGTCGGCGCCCGCGCGCACATGTTCCCGCGGCTGATGCAGATCATGCCGCACGACATCCACTTCGGCTTCATCGGCCGCCCCGAGCGCGCGAGCCCCGGCGAGGGCTACCCCGCCGCGCACATCGCCGAACAGAACCGGATCGTCACGACCGCGATCGACCTCGACAAGCCGATCTCGCAATACCCCCGCAAGACGCCGGGAGAGCGCTGATGTGGGCACTGTGGAAGCGCTTCCTCGCGATCCGCCGCCAGCGCAAGCGCAGGAAGCTCGGCCGCTAGCGCCGGGCGCCGCTCTCTAGCGGCCTTTCCAGACCGGCGCGCGCTTCTCCTTGAACGCGCTCGCGCCCTCCTTGGCGTCCTCGGAAGCCATCACCGGCGCGGTGATCTCCCCCTGCTTCTGCCACATCTCGGCGGTGCTCCAGTCGAACTGCTCCTGCAGGATGCGCTTGGAGCCGATCAGCGCGAGCGGTCCGTTCTCGACGACGCGCCCGGCGAGCTTGAGTGCGACGTCGACCGCGCCGCCGGGCTCGGCGAGGCGGTTGACGACGCCGAGCTCGTGGAAGCGCTCGGCCGGCAGCGGGTCGCCGGTCAGCGCGAGCTCCATCACCACGTGGTAGGGCATCCGACGAGGTAGGCGCAGGAGTGCCCCGCCCGCGGCGACGAGCGAGCGCTTCGCCTCCGGAATCCCCATCTTGGCTCCCTTCGCCGCGACGATCAGGTCGCACGCGAGCGCGACCTCCATGCCGCCGGCGAGCGCGAAGCCCTCGATCGCCGCGATCAGCGGCTTGCGCGCCGCGCGCTGCGCGATCCCGGCGAAGCCGCGATCGCCGAACCACGGCGATTCGCCTTTGACGAACGCGCCGAGGTCCATCCCCGCGCTGAAGTAGCCGCCGGCGCCGGTCAGCACGCCGACCGACAGCTGCTCGTCACCGTCGAGCTGATCGAGCGCGCCGGCGATGCCGGCCGCGACTGCGCCGTTGACCGCGTTGCGCACCTCCGGGCGGTTGATCGTGATCAGCAGGACGTTTCCCTGGCGTTCGGCGAGGACGGCCTCGGCGGCGGCTGGCTCGGCACTCATCTGCGCTTGCTCCTTGGTCGGGAACGGGAGACGCGCAGCCTATTCGCCGTCCGGCTCGCCCGCAGCCGGCGCCGTCGCGTCGACCGCGCTCGGCGCCGGCATCGGAGCCGGCGTTGACGAGGACGCTTGCGGCGCCGAGACGACGCTCGCGGCCGGCGGCGAGGGCGGCTCGCCGGCGCTCGCGCCGAGGTCGAGCGACTGGCGGAACTCGCGGATCCCCTGCCCGAGCGCTTTCGCGAGCCCGGGCAGGCGCCTCGGCCCGAGCACGACGAGCGCGATAACGGCGACGAACAGGAGGTGAACCGGACTCTCGATGCCCATCCGTTTCGAAGGCTAGCGCTACGGCCGCGGCGAGCCGTAGGCTCTCGGCGTGGCCAGTGAACCAGCCGTGCAGGCGGGGCGCAAGTACCCGCCGCCGGGAGAGGGCGAGCCGTTCTGGCCGGCGCAGCTCAGCGTGCTCGCGGCGATCGGCTTCCAGCTCCTGCTGCCCACACGGCTGACCGCGGGGCCGTCGTGGCTCGTGCCCTCGCTCGAGGGCACGCTCCTGCTCGGGATGTTCGTCGTCACGCCGAACGTCGTCGAGGAGGAGCATCCGCGCCGGCGGCGGATCGCGCTCGGGCTGACTGCGTTCGTCACCGCCGCGAACATCTTCTCGCTCGGCGCGCTGACGCACTACCTGCTGCATCACCAGGTCTCCGATGGGCGCAGCCTGATCGTCGCGGGCGTCCTGATCTGGCTGACGAGCTTCCTGATCTTCGGGCTGTGGTACTGGGAGATGGACCGCGGCGGCCCCGGCAAGCGCGCGGAGGGCAACGACGGGCCGCCCGACTTCCTCTTCCCGCAGATGAGCGACGACCGGATCGAGCCGCGCGACTGGCGGCCGAAGTACATCGACTACCTGTACGTCTCGCTGACGAACAACACGGCCTTCTCGCCGACCGACACGATGCCGCTGACGCCGATCGCAAAGTGCATGATGGGCGTGCAGTCGGTCGTCTCGCTGCTGACGATCGGCCTGATCGTCTCGCGCGCGGTCAACATCCTCTAGCGCTCAGCCGGCCGAGGCGAGTCGCGGCTCGAGCGCGAGCGCCTGGAACATCAGCTCGCGGACCTCCTCGCCCCCGGCCCCGAGCGCCGCCGCGCGGCGCAGCGCCTCGAGCGTCCCCTCTCGGTCGAGCAGCCGTAGCCGCAGGCGACCGAGCCGCTCCCAGGCGCCGGCGTCCGACGGGCCGCGCGCGACGGCCCGCGCGGCGGCCTCCTCGGCGAGGTCGACGGCGCCGATGTCCTCGTAGATGCGCGAGGCGAAGCGGTGCGCGGCCGGCCGCGCGCCGTCGACGCGGGCCCAGTCGCGCACGGCCCGCGCGGCCTCCTCGAGTTTGCCGGCCTGCCAGAAAGCGAGCGTCATCAGTCGCAGCACGGCGACGTTCTCGGGCTCGGCGTCGCGCGCGTAGATCAGCCGCTGCGCGGCGAGCTCGTACTCGCCTTCGGCCATCGCCCGCTGCGCGGCGATCATGAAGCGCTCGCCGCGCTCCTCGGCCGGGTCGGGCTTGGAGAAGTCGACGAAGCGCATACTGCCGGCCGGCACCGTGCGCACGCCGTGGCTGAACTTGACGCGGGCCCACTGCTGCACGTCCTCGCCGCCGTCGGGATCGCCGCTGAAGTAGATGCCGGCGACGGTGCCGACGCCCCACTCCGGGTAGGACAGGCAGCGCGCGTAGCGGTGCACGACCGAGTGGTCGGGAACGCGGCTGCCGAACGGGTCGTGCTTGGCGCGGTCCTCGGCGTGGGCGCGGGCGCGCTGCTCGGCTTCGTAGGCGCGCTGGCCGGCCTCCTCGCGCTCGCGGCGCGCCGCCGAGGCGCTAGCGCGGACCGCGTTGCGCGATACCTGTCCGCCGCGTGAGCCCTCGGCGAGACGCTCGAGCTGGTCGGCCGCCTCGTTGATCGCCTTCAGGTGGCGCTCGTGCTCGAACTGCCTGCCGGCCGGCGCGATGTCGGGGTGCCAGCGCTTGGCCATCCGCCGCCGGGCAATCTGCACGTCGCGCTTGTCGAACGGCGCCTCGAGCTCCAGCAGGAGCATGTGCTGCTCGACATCGAGGACCGTGGTGGGCATGACCCGACAACGTTAGCGACCCCCGCGAGGTCCTATCCTGCCTGCCAATGTCCTCCCAGTTCATCTTCACAATGCATCGCCTGTCGAAGCTGCACCCGCCCGAGAAGACCGTGCTCGATAACGTCACGCTGGCGTTCTACCCGGGCGCGAAGATCGGCGTGCTCGGCTACAACGGCGCCGGCAAGTCGACGCTCCTGCGGATCATGGCCGGCGTCGATCAGGAGTACCGCGGCGAGGCGCAGCTCGCGCCGGGGGCGAGCGTCGGGATGCTCGAGCAGGAGCCGCATCTGGACGAGTCGAAGGACGTCAGGGGCAACGTCGAGGACGCCGTCGCCGAGACGAAGGCGCTGCTCGACCGCTTCAACGAGCTCGCGGCGAACTACTCCGACGAGGTCGCCGAGGAGTTCGGCGCGCTGCAGGCGAAGATCGAAGCCGCCGACGCGTGGAACCTCGACACGCAGCTCGAATACGCGATGGACGCGCTGCGCCTGCCGCCGCCCGACGCCGAGGTCGGCAAGCTGTCCGGCGGCGAGCGCCGGCGCGTCGCGCTGTGCCGCCTGCTGCTGCGCGCGCCCGACCTGCTGCTGCTCGACGAGCCCACCAACCACCTCGACGCCGAGTCGGTCGCATGGCTCGAGCAGCACCTCGCCGAGTACAAGGGAGCCGTCGTCGCGGTGACGCACGACCGCTACTTCCTCGACAACGTCGCCGGCTGGATCCTCGAGCTCGACCGCGGCAAGGGCATCCCCTACGAGGGCAACTACTCCGGCTGGCTCGAGCAGAAGCAGGCACGGCTGTCCCAGGAAGCGCGCTCGGAAAAGGGCCGCGAGCGCACGATCGCCGCCGAGCTGGAATGGGTGCGCACGAACCCCAAGGGCAAACGCACGAAGTCGAAGGCCCGCCTCGCGCGCTACGAGGAGCTGATCGCCGAGGAGCGCAACGTCAAGCTCGACGAGGTCCAGATCCACATCCCACCGGGGCCGCGCCTCGGCGAGAAGGTGCTGACGGCGAGCGACCTGCGCAAGGGCTTCGCCGACAAGCTGCTGATCGAGGACCTCAGCTTCGACCTCCCGCGCGCCGGCATCGTCGGCGTGATCGGCGCCAACGGCGCCGGCAAGACGACGCTGTTTCGGATGATCACCGGCGAGGAGTCGCCCGACGGCGGCGCGATCGAGCTCGGCGAGACCGTGCAGCTGGCCTACGTCGATCAGTCGCGCGACGCGCTCGACGCGGCGAAGACCGTCTGGGAGGAGATCTCCGAAGGCTACGAGCACCTCAAGGTCGGAGATCGCGAGGTCAACTCGCGCCAGTACACGGCCGGCTTCAACTTCAAGGGCTCCGACCAGCAGGCGAAGATCGGCTCGCTTTCGGGAGGCGAGCGAAACCGCGTGCACCTCGCGAAGCTGCTGCGCAGCGGCGGCAACCTGCTGCTGCTCGACGAGCCGACCAACGACCTCGACGTCGACACGCTGCGCGCACTCGAGAATGCCCTGCTCGAATTCCCCGGCTGCGCGGTGATCATCTCGCACGACCGCTGGTTCCTCGACCGCGTCGCGACGCACGTGCTCGCGTTCGAGGGCGACTCGCAGGTGACCTGGTTCGAGGGCAACTTCGAGGCGTATGAGGAGCATCGCCGAGCGCTGCTCGGCGCCGCCGCCGACCGACCGCACAGGATCACCTACAAGCGCCTCGTCCGTGGCTGACGCCGGCGCCGCCGGCCAGAGCGCAGAGCTGAGCGCGTTCGACCGCGACACCGCGGTGAGGCTGCAGGAGCGCTCGCCGGACGACGGCCGCGGCGGCGGCGGCGCTCGCTTCGCACTCGACGTCTCCAGCGACTGGCAAGCCGGACGCGGGCCACACGGCGGCTACCTCGCGGCGATCCTGCTGCGCGCGCTGATCGAGACCGTCGACGACTCCGCCCGCTCGCCGCGCTCGCTGACGATTCACTACGCGCGCTCGCCGCAGCCGGGCCCGGCGACGATCGCGACGAGGCTCGAGCGCGTCGGGCGCTCGCTCAGCACCCTCTCCGCACGGATCGAGCAGAACGGCTCGCTCGTCGCGCTCGCACTCGCGGCCTTCTCGGTCGCGTGGAGCGCCCCGGAGCTGGCCGAGCTGGCGATGCCCGACGTCGCCCCGGCCGACCCCGAGCGCGAGCCGGGGGCGCGGCTGTTCAAGGGCGCACCGCCGTTCACCAGGCACCTGATCATGCAGCCACGGATCGGCGCGACTCCGTTTCAGGGCTCCGACCGCCCGATGGAGATCGGCTCGTGGCTGGGGCTGGCCGAAGCACGCCCGATCGATGCGCTCTCGCTTGCGTTCTTCAGCGACGCGCTGTTCTCGCCGCCGTTCATCCGCCTGCCCGAGCCGTCGACCTCGCCGACGATCGACCTGACGATCCACTTCCGCGCGATCCCCGCCGCGCCGTCGGGCGATCCGCACGAGCTGTGCTTCGCGCGATTTCGCTCGGGCGTCCTCCACGAGGGCTTCTTCGAGGAGGACGGTGTGATCTGGTCGGCCGCCGGCACCGTGCTCGCGCAGTCGCGCCAACTCGCGATCGTGATGCCCGTCACAAAGATGTAGGATCGCGCGATGAGCGACTACACGGTGAAGCGGATCGAGGACATGCAGGCGGGCTTCGGCGGCAGCTTCGTCAAGGTCCGCGCCGAGCTCGGCGTGAGCGCGTTCGGGATGCAGGTGATCCAGCTGCCGCCCGGCTACGAGGGCTACCCCGAGCACGACCACGCCGAGAGCGGTCAGGAGGAGGTGTTCGTCGCGCTGTCGGGCTCCGGCTCGATCGAGATCGGCGGCGAGCGCGTCGAGCTCGACTCGGAGACGCTCGTCCGCGTCGCGCCCGAGGCGAGGCGCAAGGTCGTCGCGGGACCAGACGGGCTGCGGATGCTCGTCGTCGGCGGCTGTCCGGGCGAGGCGTACAAGATCGTCCCGATGACCGAGCTCGAGCCAGCCTGAGCGCTAGCGGCGTGCCGCCGCGGCGCGGATCGTGATCGTCGCGTGGGCCGTGTGCGCCAGGCCGGCCGGATCGTGGGCGCTGATCGTCACCAGTGCGCGCAGCACGTGCAGCCGTGCAAGCAACGCGCGCGCCTGTGCCGACAGGCGCACCGTCACGGTCCCGTCCTGACCGCCGCGAACTGTGAACGAGCCGGCGGCGAGCGTCAGCAGCACGCTACGCCGCGAGCCCGCCCCGCCGGAGCTGACGGGCCGCGAGACGCGGAGCGCCAGCGCGATCTTGCCGCTGCAGCTGCTCACCGTGACCGGACAGCTGACGCGGAGCCTGAGCGTCCCCGATCTCGTCTCGGTGAAGCTGGTGCCGGCGAGCCTCGCGTCCGGCGATGGTGCCACCGCGGTTTCACGCAGCGGCAGGACCCCCTGTTCGGGCAGGCTCACGTGGACGGCGCCAACCTGGGCAGGCGCGGTCGGGGAGGGACTCGGCGCGACCGGGTTCGTCCCGGTGCCGGTGAACTGGATCGAGTGCAGCCCACTCGTGTCTTCGCCGTGAACCTGCCATTCGCCGGTCGCATCGCCGGCCACGGTGGGCGCGAACGCAACCTGCTCGGTGATGCTTTCGCCGGCCTGGACCGTCGTTCCCTCCGGCAGCGAGCTCACCGCCGCGAACTCGCCGCCGTCCGGCGGCTTGGACTTCGTGATCGTGACCGCCGTCTGACCGACGTTCGTCACTGTGAACAACCGCGTCGCGCTCGCACCGACCGGCACTGACCCGAAGTCGTTGCTTTCATGGTCGATCTGCAGCAGGCCAGGCGTGCCGGCCGTCGCGACGATCCCGATCTTGGCTTCGCCGCCCGTCGTCTGCAGCGCGATCGCATCGGGGAACGATCCGCCGCGCGTCGGCTCGAAGCGGACCGACACGGTCAGCGACTGGCCCGAGGCGATCTTGTCTCCGGCCTTCGGCGCGCCTTCCACGCCGAACGGCGACGAGGGCAGCTGGACCTTGTTGATCTGAAGCGCTTCCGAGCCGTCGTTGCTGAACGTGGCGGTTTCTTCTCGTTGACCGTCGATCGCCGTGCCTTCGAAGGCGATCAGGGGCGGCGAGAAGACCAGGTGGGGGCCTTTGAACTGGCCGGTACCGGAGACGGCGAACTGCGCCTGCTTGCCGGTGCCCGTCGTCGCCGTCACCGTGGCGCCGACGAGGCCGGCTTCGGTCGGGTTGAAGGTGACCGGGACCGAGATCGTCTGCCCTTCGCTCAGTTCGCTCCCGAGAGCCGGCGAGGGGGTCCCGAGCGTGAACTCGGACGAGCTAGAGGTCAGTTTGGCCACCTTCAGCGCTTCATTGGCCTTGAGCGTCAGCGTCTGCGGCTTGCTCGGTTCGCCGATCGTCGTCCTCGGGAAGGAGAGCGCCGACCCGACCAGCGGCGGCGTGATCGGCGAGCCGAACGCGAGCACCTTGCCTTCGCGCGTGCCGACGAACAGCTTTCCGGCACCGACGCCCGGGGTGCTGTAGTTCGACGCCGTGCCGATCGGCGCGGTGAAGCGCAGCACCGGCTTGCCGGCGACCGGCACCGGGTCGTAGGCACGCAGCTGCCCGCCGGCGCCCGTTCGATTCGTAGACCAGATCACCCACACGAGCGCCGTCCCGGAGGTGGTTCCGGCGGAGGTGATGACCGGCGCGCCGCTGCCCCAGCCGAACGCGTCTTCGGAGCTCGCGGCCAGCGACAGCGACGGCGCGCCGCCTCCCGAGAGCCCGTACTTGTAGACGTCGAGTTTGCCGCCGGCGCTCGAGCCGCTGGAGGTCGGGATGTAGACGTAGCCGCCATCGCCGGGCCAGACCCCGGGTCGCGACCAGACGCCGCCGCGCGGACCGAGCCGCTGGACGACGTTGTCCGCGCCGCCCGGTCCCTGGGCGATTCCGCCGAGCGAGTCGCGGTTGAGCAGGTAGACGTAGCCCTGCTTGCCGACGGCGACGGCGAGGTGCGGGACCGCAGGGGTGCCGAAGTATTCGGAGGGGAGCGCGGTCACCCCGCCCGAGGCGAAGTCGGCGTCGTATTCGTCGAGTTTCGGCGCGTCGAACGGGGCGAAGAAGTCGACCGCCTTCAATGAGCCGTCGGGCTGGACGCGAACGCGCACAACGGACTCACCGAGGTTCGCCGGCGGGTTGGCTCCGGCGGCCGGTTCGGACGGCGCGCCGCCGTTGCCCGTGCTGAACAGGATCGTGCCCGGCCCGTCGGAGGTCAGCCCCGCGCCCGACTGCCAGATCCCGGCGCCTTCCTTGGTCGTGTTGTCGACGTAGCGCGCCGTCACCGTGCCGGCCGTCGAGACGCCGAAGATCCAGCCCTGCCACGGTTCCCGGTCGCAGTGACTGCCGAACGCGGCATAGACGACGCCTTCCAGCAGCAGCAGCCCGGGACGCTGAAGCTGGGTCTTCGGTTCGAAGACCCGCGCCGGATCGTTCTGCGCGGCGCCGCTCAGTTCGACGGGAAAGCCCGGCTGCTCGGCACCGCTCGACATGCTGATCGCGTCCATGTACCAGCGCGCAGGGCCGCTCGTGCCGGAGACATACGTCTTGTGCGTCATGTAGGCGATGTTCGTCGCCGTGTCGATCACGGGCGTGGCCGTCACCCCGATCGAGGGCGTCAGGTCGCCGCAGCTGAGGTCGTTCGGGTTCCACGGCGTGCCCAATTCCTTTTCCCATTTCACGGCACCGGTCGACTGGTCCAGGCCGTAGACCCGGTTTTTCTCGGTCGCGACGAGCAGCGTGCCGTTGTCGAGCAGCGGCTGCGCATAGACCGAGCCTTCGACCGAAGCCGACCACAGCTGCCCGAACGTCCCTCCGCTGACGAGCTGCGGCGTGATCGCCGAGCTGTTCGGGTACCAGCCGGTCCGAAGGTCATCGCCGGCGTTGGTGATGCCCGACGCGGCCGCCTGCCCCGCGAGCGCGCCAAGCGCCACCAGCAACAGCGTTATGGATAGGGCCGACAGGCCGCGCATCCGGCGCATGGATCTCCATTCCCTTGGCGGCCGGCTCCTCCGTGTCCGGCCTCGACTCGACGAGAGATTACCTGCTCACAGCGAGATTTCTAGAGCTGCACCCCGTACTGCGATCGTCGAGCTCGCGCGATCGCAGCGGCGCCGCGGCGAGCGGCGGCGACGACGAGGAGGCAAGGAGTCGCTGCCGGGTCGAGCGCCGGCGCGACGCCGCTCAGGCCGAGAAGCGCGTTTCGGCGTCGAGCGCCAGCGCGGCCGCTGCGATCAGGCGTGCGCATGCTTCGACGTCGTCGAGCTGAACGAGCTCTACCGGCGAGTGCATGTAGCGCAGCGGGATCGAGACGAGCGCCGTCGGGATCCCGCCGCGGGCAAGGTGCACCGCGTCGGCGTCGGTGCC
>FSVZ01000127.1_pt1 | contig 47819 bp, 46 predicted proteins | sample 1637881 | NCBI WGS metagenome assembly FSVZ01 (sample SAMEA3914789, study PRJEB12502) | metagenome | biome: forest; material: soil | place: Canada | collected 2011-07-03 | depth 0.3 m
GGCTGGTGTCGTCGCCGGCGCCTGCGTGTGCGCGCGAGCCGCAAGCGAGGCGATCAGCGCGGGCAGCTGCTGCACGACGCCGCCGCTGCCCGCCAGCGACGTCGCTGGCGTCGGGCCGATCGCCGCGCCGACGCCGACGCCGAGCGTGAGCATCGCGACCGCGAGCGCCGCGCTCGCGCGGAACGACGGCCGGCGCGACGCACCGCGTGTCCGCGGCGTGCTCGACGCCGCGGATGCGTCGTTCAGCGCGCTAGGCGCGTCGGTCGGTTGGGCCCGGGTGGGCTTGGCGGAGTCGTCCATGTTCTGTGATGCGGTCGCAACTTCGTGGGCCTCAGCCGGGTCAACCGCGCCGTCCCCGTCGGGTTGCGGACAAACCAGCTTATCTAGATCGAATCTATCGGGATTATGATATGTTCGCGCCCCGACGCTGTCAACCATTGTCAAGAAACCAGAACGGAGCAACTCCTCAATGAACCGAATCCGCCGTCTCTCCCTCGCCTTCGCGGTGGCTGGCGTCGTCGGCGTCGCGGCGCCGGCGGCGGCGTCTGCGATCTCGACGATCACGATCAGCGGTGCCACGGCGTCGTACCCGCTCGTCTCGCTGCTCGCGTCCAAGTACGTCAAGACGCACCCCAGAAAAGTGAAGTTCAAAATCACCCAGGGCGGCGCGCAGATCGGCATCAACGACGTCGCCGCCGGGCGCGTCTCGATCGGCGACGTCTCGCGCGACCCGATCGCGTCGGACCCCGCCGGCCTCGTCTTCTACCCGATCGCCAAGTACGGCATCTGCGTGATCACGAACAAGTCGAACGCGGTCCCGAACCTCAGTTCCTCGCAGGTCGTCTCGATCTTCACCGGCAAGACGATCAACTGGACCCAGGTGAGTGGCGCGAGCGCGAAAGGCCCGATCGACCTGATCAGCCGCACGTCCGTCGCCGGTGTGCTGACCAACTTCCAGACGCTGTTCCTCGAAGGCAAAAAGGTCTCGACGAAGGCCGCCGAAGAACCGTCTGAGGGTCTGATGCGCGCGAAGGTCGAAAGCGACCCGAGCGCAATCGGCTTCGTCTCCAACTACCAGTCCGACAAAGGCACTGTCAACGCGGTCGGTTACAACGGCGTTCAGTGCAACCACGAAAACGTCAAAGCCGGCACGTACGGCGGCACGGCGCGCTTCTACGAGGTGACGAAGGGCAAGGCGAGCGGCGCCTCCTCGGCGTTCATCGCCTGGGTCGCGAAATCGGCCGCCGCGGCGAGGATCATCGACACGCAGTGGCTGACGATCTGAGTCGCAGTTGCTGGAGCGCCTGAGGCACCCGTGGCCCGACCACCGCGCCGAGCGAACGCTCGGCGCGGTGTCGTTGCTGATCAGCGCGCTCGTCGTCGCGATGGTCGTGTTCGTCGCGATCAACGCGTGGCCGATCCTCGATCACAACGGGCTGAGCTGGCTCGGCTCGGGCAGCGACCTCGGCCGGCAGCTCGCGAACATGCAGAACACGACGCAGCATCCGCCGCCGTCGGCGTTTCACCTGCGCGCGTGGCCGGTCGTCTACGGCACGCTGTTGACGACCGTCCCGGCGGTCGTGTTCGCGCTGGCGATCTCGATCTTCTCCTCGATCTTCATCGTCGAGCTCGCGCCGGCGCGGCTGCGGCGCCTCGCGATCCCGGTGATCCGCCTGCTCGCGTCGGTCCCGTCCGTGATCTACGGGCTGATCGGGATCCTCGTGCTCGTGCCGTTCGTCGGCAACGACCTGGTCACGACCGCGCAGAAGGAATCGGTGCAGAACGTCGTCGAGCTGACGGGCGCCGGGCTTTCGGTGACCGTCGTGATCCTGACCGTGATGATCACGCCGATCATGGTCGCGCTGATCTGCGAGGCGCTCGTCTCGGTCCCGAACTCCTGGCGCGAGGGCGCCGTCGCGCTCGGCGTCAACCCGCTGCGCGCGATGCTCGCCGTGACGCTGCGCGCGGCGCGCCCGGCGATCGTCGCCGCAGCCGTGCTCGCCTCGGCGCGCGCGCTCGGCGAGGCGATCATGATCTCGATGGTCTCCGGCTCGCGCTTCTTCGTACCGAAGCCGATCGACGGACTCCCGTTCCTGTTCGAGCCGCTGCGCACGCTCGCCTCCGGGATCGTCGACTTCCACGAAGGGGTCGGTTCGCCGCCGCTCAAAGCGACACTGTACGCGTGGGCGTTGCTGCTGCTGTTCTCGGCCTTCGTCCTGTCGATCGCCGGCTATTTGATCAAGCTGCCGCTGCGCAAGTACCAGGTGCGCGGATGATCGGCGTGCGCGCAAGCGGGGCACCGGCATGAGCGCGATCGGCGAGTGGCACCCGACGTCGCTGCCGCCCGGTCCGCCGATGCAGAGCGGGGGCGGCAAGCGCTCCTCGCCGCTGTCGTGGCGCTGGGTCGATCGGCTCGCGCTCGCGTTCGCCTGGACCGCCGGGATCGGCCTGTGCCTGATCGCCGGCGCGATCGTTTTCTACATGGGCTATCGCGGCATCCAGTACCTGCGGCCCAGTCTGCTCGTGCAGCGTCCGGCGCTGAGCACGAGCCAGAACGGCACCGGCGGCTTCCTCGACCCGCTGATCGGCACCGCGCTGCTGACCGTCGTCGGCATCGTCCTCGCCGTCCCGCTCGCGATCGGCGGCGCGATCTGGATCGCCGAGTACGGTCGCCCGACGTGGCTCGCGCGGATCGTCGAGTCGAGCATCGAGATCGTCGCCGGCACCCCCGACATCGTGATCGCGCTGTTCGGGCTTTCGATCTTCCAGCTCGGCATCTTCGCGCCGTTCTCGTTCAGGGCGTCCGGCGGCGCCGTGTTCGGCAAATCGTTCATCGCCGCCGGCGCGATGATGTCGCTGATCGCGCTGCCGTCGATGTTCACGGCGACGCGCGACGGGCTGCAGGCGATCCCCGCGCACATGCGCGAGGCGGCGTTCGCGCTCGGCAAGACGCGGATCGCGACGATCCGCCGCGTGCTGCTGCCGAGCGTGCGCTCGAACATCGCGACCGGCGTGACGCTCGGGATCAGCCGGATCATCGGCGACACGGCGATCATCGTGCTGCTGCTCGGCGAAACGCTGCGCCTCGACCCGCAGGGGTCGGCGCCCGTCGTCGGGCTGCTGCGCGGCACCGGCTCGACGCTGACGAGCTACGTCTACGGCAACTCGCCGGCCGGCGAAGGCGCCGCGCCGCAGAAGGCGTACGCCGCCGCGTTCGTGCTGCTCGTCTTCGTGCTCGCGCTGAACCTGATCGTCGATCGCATCGGGCGCTCGCAGGCGGACGCGACCGGCTTGACCGTCGCCGGCGCGGTCGTCTGAGCCGCGCGCGTCGACAGCGCCCGCGCACGAGCACGTACGTCTTCACAAGACGGCGAAAACTCGCTAATCTCAGTGCTTCGATGGAGAAGGTGTTCGACAACTTCGGTGGAGAAGGTGCTCGATGAGAGCCGATGAGCTGCTGCTCGATCCCGTGCGCACCGCGATGACAGACGACGACGATCCCCGCGCCCAGGCCGCGCCCGCGCCGCTGCGCGGCCCGGCGCAGCCGATCGACGCGCCGGCTGTCCCGCCGGTGCGCACGATCGTCGTCGACCGCGCGCCCGTGCCCGTGCTCCCGCCGCAGGAGCGCGACGCCGTCCGCGCCGCGCACTCCGCCGGCGCCGAGCGCCTGCGCCTCGAGGACGTCAGCATCGGCTACGGCTCCAACCGGGCGGTCAAGTCCGTCTCGCTGTCGATCCACAAGGGCGAGGTGCTCGCTCTGATCGGCCCGTCGGGCTGCGGCAAGACGACCCTGCTGCGCACGCTCAACCGGCTGACCGAGCTGACGCCGACGGCGACGCGAGCCGGCAGGGTGCTGCTCGACGGCGAGGACATCCACGAGATCCCCGACACGACGCTGCGCTCGCGCGTTGCGATGGTCTTCCAGCAGCCGAACCCGTTTCCGATGTCGATCTTCGACAACGTCGCGTTCGCGCTGCGCGAACAGTCGCGCAAGCGCCCGCGCCGTCGCGAGCTCGAACCGCTCGTGATCGACGCGCTGAGGCGGGCCGGTCTCTACGACGAGGTCGGCGACGACCTCGACCGTCCCGCGCTGCGCCTCTCAGGCGGCCAGCAGCAGCGCCTGTGCATCGCGCGCGCGATCGCGCCGCGGCCGGAGGTGCTGCTGATGGACGAGCCGTGCAGCGCGCTCGACCCGATCTCGACGGGCACGATCGAGAAGCTGATCGGCGAGCTGCGACGCGACCTCGCCGTCGTCGTCGTCACGCACAACCTCGCGCAGGCGCACCGCGTCGCCGACAAGGTCGCGTTCATGTACCTCGGCGACCTCGTCGAGTACGGCAGCACATCGCAGGTGTTCGACGAACCGCGCGCTACCCGCACGCGCGACTACGTACGCGGAGCGTTCGGATGATCCGCCGCGAGCGGTCGGCGCTGTCATGCGACGGCGAGCGCTGAAGCGGGCGCTCGTCGTGGTCGCCTGCGGAGCCGTGACGATGACCTTCGGCGCGTGCGTGAGCACCGAGCACGAAAGCGCGCAGCTCGAACGCGAATCGCGCGCGGCGCAGGCAGCCGAACAGGCGAAGGAACAAGCCGCCAAGCGGCGCTCGCACGGCCACGTCCACGCAAGCCGCCCAGGTGCGCTCAGCGGCGGAGCGACCGGGTGAGCGAGGTGAGCCTCGTGCCCGTCCCCTCGGAGCAGGCCGGAGCGACGTGCGCGCACTGCGGTGCCTCGCTCGTCGCCGACCAGCGCTACTGCCTCTCGTGCGGGCAGCCGGCCTCGCCCGTCCGCCTCGCGTTCCTCGACGTGCTCCAGAACGACCAGGCCGCGAGCGCCGTTGCGCAGCCGACGTTCGAGCTGACACCGGCCGGCTATGTGCCGGTCGGTGACTCCCGCGGCGTCAACGGCTGGCTGCGGCGCAACACGGGTCTGCTCGCGCTGCTCGGCGTGCTCGTGCTGTGCCTGATCGCCGGACTGCTCGTCGGTCACTGGGTCAGCCAGAACGGCAACAAGACGCCGGCGAAGCAGGTTGTCGAAGTCAAGGGGCTCTCCGGCCTCGCCACCGCGCCCGCCGCGACGACGACGCCGAGCAGCACGACGAGCACGCCGTCGAGCGAACCGAACGAAAGCGCCAAGGAAGCCGCCGAAGCGAAGAATGCCGAAGCGAAGGAAACGAAGGCCGAAAAGGCGCCGCCGCCGAAACCGGTCAAAGTCGCGCCGGCGAAGATCAAAAAACTGACCAACTCGAGCGGCGCGCAGCATCAGAAAGAAATCAACGAACTCGGTGCGACGCCGATCGAAACCGGCTGAGCGGACCGGCATATAGATGAGCCCGCTCAACGGCAAGTCCTCGGCCCCGCAGGCGCCCGACGCCGATACGCAGCGGCTGCCGCCCGTGCGTGCGGCGGCCTCGGCCGGCACGACACCTCCATCCGCCACCGCGCCCGCTGCCGCGATCGTCCCTGTCGGCGGCCTCGCGCGCGCACGAGGAGCGCTCGACGGCTCGCTCGCCGAGCTGCGCCGCCGCCGCTACGAGCTCGCCGAGCGCGTCGCCGAGCTGACCTGGGACCTCGGCGGGCTGACCTACGAGATGGCCAGTCGCGACCACTACCGCCTCGACGTGCTCGCGCGCCGCGCCGCCGAGCTGCAGCAGGCCGACGCCGAGTTGAGCGAGGTGCAGCGGTTGCTCGCAAGCGCCGAGGCCGGCGTCCACGGGCAGTGCCGCTCGTGCGGCGCCGTCCACAGCCGCGGCGCCTCGTTCTGCTGGCACTGCGGCGCCGGCCTGCTCGAGGAGGCGCGGCCGGCGGCCCTGCGCGACGCCGGCGACGCCGGCGTCGCGGGCTGAGTCGCTAGGACTGCTGGTGCTCGACCGGCGCCGGCGGCGCGGGGGCGGGCTGCGCCGGAGCCTGCGCTGGCTGCGCGACGGGCGCCTGCGCGACCGGCGGCGGCTGCTCGGCGCCGGGAAGCGTCGTCTGGTGCGGCGCCGCCTCGCCGGTGACCGACTGCTTGAACTCGCGCATCCCGCTCCCGAGCGAGCGACCGATCTCGGGCAGGCGCTTGGCGCCGAAGACCAGCAGCAGGATCACGACGAGGAACGCGATGTGCAGTGGATTGTCGAGCCCCATCTCCGCACAGAGTCTAGCCGATCGGCTATCCGGCGCGATCGAGCGCGCGCCGTACGAATTGCGCGGCGACGAGCACCAGCAGCACTGCGAACGAGTCGCGCAGGACGGTGCCGGAGAGCGCGTTTGCAAGGACGACGCCGGCCGCCGCGCCGGCGAGCGAGAGCGCGCCCAGCAGCAGCGCGTCGGAGCGCTGCACTTCGCCGTGGCGATCGTGGTTGTAGGCGCCGACGATCGCGACCGGCACGATCGCCAGCAACGACGTCGCCTCGGCCTGGTGCTGGCTGAGGTTCAGGAAGATCACGAGCCCCGGTACGAACAGCACGCCGCCGCCGACCCCGAGCAGGCCGGCGATCACGCCGCCGGCCACTCCGATCGCGATCGCGCCGATCACCTGATGACCAGCTCGGCCGCGCTCGCGAGCAGCACGGCCGCGAACATCAGCGAGATCGCGCGGTCCTCGACTCGCCGGTGCAGCCACGTCCCGAGCAGGACGCCGCCGACCGCCGGCACCCCGACGAGCAGCGCGTCGAGGACGTGGACGTTGCCGTAAAGCCCCTGAGTCGCCGCGGCGAAGGTCGCGACGAGGACGATCGCCGCGAGCGAGGTCGCGGTCGCGGCGCGCTCGTCGTAGCCGAGCCAGAGGACGAGCAGCGGGACGATCACGCTGCCGCCACCGACGCCGAACAGCCCGCTGAACAGGCCCGCCGCGGTGCCGATCGCAGCCAGCTTCAACGAGCGGTTCGCGGGCCCCGCGGACGACCGCTCAGCAACCACGCTTGCGAGGACACGGGCCGGCCACGATGCGCGCCATACTAGAGCCCGTGTCCCCCGCTGCCACGCTCGTGGAGGCGCTCGAGCCGATCCACTCCGACCCCGACCGTGGCGCGGTTCTGCTCGATATCGACGGGACGCTCGCGCCGATCGTTCGCCACGCGGCAGATGCACACGTGCCCGAGGCGACGCGCGCGCTGCTGATCGAGATCGCCAAGCGCTACCGGCTCGTCGGCTGCGTCAGCGGGCGGCGCGCAGCGACCGCTCGCCAGATCGTCGCGATCGGAACGCTCGCGTATGTCGGAAATCACGGTGGCGAGCTGCTGCGCCCCGGCGCGACGCGCCCCGAGGTCGACCCCGAGCTCGCGACCTGGACGGCGCGCGTGCGCGACTTCGCCGCCCGCGCGCTGACGGCCGACTACGAGCGCCTGCGGATCCGCGGCGAGGACAAGGACGTGATCGCCGCCTTCCACTGGCGCGGCGCGCCCGACGAGCAGGCGGCCGAGCAGGCCGTCCGCGAGATCGCGCAGCGGGCGCAGGCCGAGGGATTCGTCGTGCACTGGGGCCGCAAGGTGCTCGAGGTGCGACCGCCGGTCGCCCTCGACAAGGGCATCGGCATCGCGCTCCTGCTGCGCGACGCACCCGTCAAAGCGGCGCTCTACGTCGGCGATGACGCGACCGACCTCGACGCCTTCCGCGGCCTGCGCGAGCTCGAGCAGTCCGGTCAGCTGAGCACGGCGCTGTGCGTCGCCGTCGACTCGGACGAAGCGCCGCCGGAGCTCGCGCGCGAGGCCGACGTGACGCTCGGCGGGCCGTCGGGCGTTCGCGAACTGCTCGAGGCGCTGCTTCAGTAGGCGTGTGCGTTTCGTCGACTTCCTGAGAGCGACCGTGATGCTCAGCGCCGCCGCCGCGACGGCGCTCGCATTCGTCACCGTGCTCGCGCTCGGCACGAAATCCGACGAAAGCTTGCTGCCGTTCGCGCTCGGCTGGTGGGTCCTCGCCACGCTGATCGGCGTGCGGCTCGGCCGGCGCGCCGAGACCAACCCGCCGATCGCGCGCCTGCTAGCGAGCGCCAAAGCGAGCTCGGCGCTGCCCGAGAACCACCCCAGCCGGGTCCTCGTCAACCGCCTCTGGCCGCTGCTCCTGTTCACGCTGATCGCCGGCGGCCTCGGCTTCCTCGCGCCGCAGGTGCCGGCGATCGCGACCGGCTTCGCGATCATCTGGGCGCTCGCCTGGCGCCGCCAGGACGCGGCCGTCGCCGCGATCGAGGAGCGCGACGGCGCGTTCTTCTACGTGCGCCGGACCTCGCCCGTGCGCCCGATGGCGCTCGAGCGCACGCCCGGCTTCAAGGCGCTGCGCCCCGAGCGCGCGAACGGCGCCGTCACCTGATGGCCGCCGGGCACGCGGCCGACGTGCTGCTCGTCTCGCTCGGGTCGACGACCGGGCTGCGCCGCGCCGACGACGAGCTGCAGGACTCGCTGCGCCGCGCCGGTGCGCGCGTCGCCGTCGCGCGCCCGTTCCCACCCGAGCCGCTGCCGACGATGATGCTGACCGATCTCGTCTGGGCGAGCGCCGCGCGCCGCTCGGCGCGCGAGATCCTCGCGCAGCAGCGCGACTCGCCGGCGCACGCGGTGCTCTACTCGACGACGACCGCCGCGCTGCTGTGGAAGCGTCCGGGCGCGATCCGCTTCGACGCGCTCGCCGCGAGCAACCGCCGCGGGCGCCACGGCCTGTGGCAGCGTCCGCTCGAGCGCCTGCGCCTGCGCCAGGCGCCGCTGCTGCTGCCGTGGAGCGAGGGCGCGCTGCGCGAGGCGCCCGCTCGGTACGAGGCCGAGCACGAGCGGACGCTCGTGCTGCCGGTGCCCGTCGTCGCGTCGGGTCCGGCGGCCGAGCGGCGTGACATCGCGGCGATCACCTACGCGGCGAACCCGTCGAAGAAGGGCCTCGCGCGCGTGCTCGCGGCGTGGCGGGCGCTGCGTGCCGCGCGCGCGACGCAGCGCGTCGCGCCGTCCGGCGGCGAGCTGGCGGCGGGCGAGCACGACGATGAGCTGCTGATCGCCGGCGTCTCGGCCGAGCGCCTCTACGACGCCCGCCTGCTCGAGCCCGGCGAGCCCGGCGTGCGCGTCGTCGGCTCGCTCGCCGGCGATGACTTCCGCGCGCTGCTGCGCCGCGCGCGCGTGTTCGTCTGCGCGCCGCGGCGCGAGGACTACGGGATCGTCCAGCTCGAGGCGCTCGCCGACGGCTGCCAGCTCGTGACGACTCCCGCGCCCGGGCCGTACGTCGCGCTGCCGATCGCACGCGAGCTCGACGCGCGCCTCGTCGACGACGACCTCGCGCGAGCGCTGCGCGCAGCGCTCGCGCAGCCGCTGGAGGACTACGCCGAGCGTGCGCGCGCAGCGCTGGCGCCGTTCACGCGCGAGGCCGTCGATCGGCTCGTCGCCGAGCGGCTACTGCCGCGACTGCTTGCGTAGCCGCTGAAGCTCAGGCCACGTGCGCGTGTTGGCGACGTCCGCGCGCGTCAGCCACGCGCGGCGCGCCGTCGCGACCCCCCAGCGCATGTTCGCGAGCGTCCGCGTGCGGTGCGCGTCGGAGTCGATCACGAGGCGCACGCCGGCGCGCGCCGCGGCGCGCGCGTTGACGTCGGAGAGGTCGCGCCGGTCGGGGTTGGCGTTGATCTCGAGCAGCGTCCCCGTGCGGGCCGCGGCGGCGTAGACGGCGTCGAGGTCGATCGCGTACGGCTCGCGGCGCTCGATCAGCCGCCCGGTCGGATGCCCGATGACGTCGACCAGCGGGTGCTCGATCGCCGCGACCACGCGCTCGGTCATCGCCTGCTCGCCGATCGCGAACGACGTGTGTGCGCTCGCGACGATCCAGTCGAGCTGCGCGAGCAGGTCGTCCTCGTAGTCGAGCGAGCCGTCCGGCAGGATGTTGACCTCGCTGCCCGCGAGCAGCTCGATCCCGTCGATCTGCGCGTTCGCCTCGTGCACGAGCTCGATCTGGCGGCGCAGCTGCTCGGGCGAGACGGCGTTGCCGAAGCCGTGCGTCGCCGAGTGGTCGGTGATCGCGAGGTACTCGTAGCCGCGCGCGCGCGCCGCGCGCGCCATCTCGCCGATCGTGTTGTGCCCGTCGGAGGCGACTGTGTGGCTGTGCAGGTCGCCGCGGATCTCCTCGAGCTCGATCAGCCGCGGCAGCGCGCGCTCGGCATCGGCGCCGGCGTCGCGGTTGCGGAAGTCGGCGAGCGCCGCGGCCAGCTCGCCGCGGTCCTCGCGCAGCTCGGGCTCGATGTAGGCGAGGCCGAGCAGCTCGTAGAGCTCGTGCTCGCTCGTGCACGTGCGCGTGCTGCCGATCGCGTCGTCGAGCACGCCGTACTCGGAGACGTGCAGGCCGCGGCGCACCGTCATCTCGCGCAGCGCGGCGTTGTGGCGTCCGGAGCCGGTGAAGTGCGCCAGCAGGTTGCCGAGCTGCGTCGGCTTCGCGATCCGCAGGTCGACGTCGACGCCCGAGTGCGTGCGCCCGCGCGCGCCGGCCTTGCCGGCCGAGCCGACACGCTCGATCTGCGGCAGCCTTGCGAGGCTCTTCGCGAGCGTCGTCGGACGGGTCGTGACGGCGATCAGGTCGATGTCCTTGACGCTGTCCGCCTGCCGTCGCGCCGAGCCGGCGAGCTCGACGTGCGTCCCCGGACCGCCCTGCTCGGCGAGCCCCGCGGCGAGCCCCTCCGCGAGCTCGATCGCCTTCGGCAGCAGCAACCGCGCCCGCGGGCGCTCGCCCTCGCCGCGCTCGAGTGCCACGAGCACGTTCTGCTCGAGCTTCGGGCCGAGCCCGCGCACGGTGCGGATCCGCTGCTCGAGGGCCGCCTCGCGCAGCTTCTGCAGCGAGTCGACGCCGAGCTCGGAGTGCAGCAGGCGCGCGCGCTTGGCGCCGAGGCCGGGCAGGCGCGTGACGGCGATCAGCCCCGGCGGGAACTTCGCGCGCAGGCGCTCGGCCGCCGGGATCGCTCCCGTCTGCAGCAGAGCGAGGATCTTCTCTTCGAGCGTCGCGCCAATCCCGGGCAGCTCACGTGCGTGCCCCTCACGCGCCAGCGCCGCAACGGAGACCGACGCGTCGCGCACGCTCTTCGCGGCCGTCCGGTACGCGAGCACGCGGTGGACGATCGCGCCGTCGAGCTCGTACAGGTCGCCGAGCTCTTCGAAGGCGTCGGCGATCGCACCATTCGAGACGTCAGCCGCGGCCACGCCCGTTAGGGTACGCCGACTCATGCCGGGCGAGCCATGGCTGATACTGCCGACCTACAACGAGGCCGAGAACATCGAGGCGATCGTCACGGCCGCCGGCGATGTGCTCGCGAGGGCCACCGCCGACGGCGCACTCGGCGGCGGCTATCGGATCCTCGTCGTCGACGACGGCTCGCCTGACGGCACCGGGCGGATCGCGGACTCGCTCGCCGCGCAGCGCCCGTCGGTCGAGGTGCTCCACCGGACCGAGAAGAACGGCATCGGGCCCGCCTACCTCGCGGGCTTTCGCCACGCGCTCGAGCACGGCGCCGGCTACGTGATGGAGATGGACTCCGACTTCTCGCACGACCCAGCCGACCTGGCGCGCCTGCTCGCCGCCGCCGACCGCGACTCACCCGACGGCGCCGACCTCGCGCTCGGCTCGCGTTACGCGCCCGGTGGCGGTGTCAGCGACTGGGGGCTCCTGCGGCGCTTCATCAGCGAGGGCGGCTCGACGTACGCGCGCTGGGTGCTCGGCCTGCAGGTGCGCGACCTGACCGGCGGCTTCAAGTGCTTCCGGCGCGAGGTGCTCGAAGCGATCCAGTTCGACGGCGTGCGCTCGCAGGGCTACGCCTTCCAGGTCGAGCTCACCTACCGTGCCGTGCGCGCCGGCTTCCGCGTCGTCGAGGTGCCGATCGTCTTCCGCGACCGCCAGGAGGGGACGAGCAAGATGTCGTGGCGGATCGCCGCCGAGGCGATCTGGCTCGTCCCACTATTGCGCTTCAGATAGTCGCGCCCGACGCCGATGCTGAGGCGATGGATGCCTCGGCATACGCGTTCGCGCACGGCGTACGTCATACGCGCGAGACGCTTCGTCAGTGGCACGCCGCGCCCGGGCGCGTGCTCGCGCGCTGGCTCGCCGGCGCCGCGCTCGCCGCGATCGGGCTGCTGCTCGCGGTCTGGGCGATCTCGGCGCTGAACAAAGGTCAGGAACAGATCATCGTCCTGCGCCCGCCGTTCGCGGTCGGCAACGGCGGCGACGTGCTCGGCGTGCTCGAGCGCAACGGGCTCGTGCTTGCGCTGCACGCGATGGCGTGCGTCGCCGGCTTCATCGCTGGCAGCTCGCTGCCGCTCCAGGCCGAGGGCCGCACAGGGCTCTCGCGCTGGGTGCACGAGCACGGCGGGCGGATCGCGATCGCGTTCGTCGTCGCCGCGACGACGTTCTCGCTGAGCGCGCAGGCGTACCTGCTCGGCAGCACGCTCGGACGCGTCGCCGCGTTCCTGCGCGTCTCGCCCGGGACGCTGCTGCTCGGCGTGCTGCCGCACGCGATCCCCGAGCTGATCGCGCTGTTCCTGCCACTCGCCGCCTGGATCATCGCCAGCCGCCGCGGCGAGTGGGACCAGCTGCTCGCCGCGACCCTCGTGACCCTCGCGATCGCGATCCCGATCCTCGTCGTCGCGGCGTTCATCGAGGTGTACGTCTCGCCGCACCTGTTCATCGCGCTCACGCGGATCGAACCCCCGATCGTGCGCGCGAGCGAAGGGTGGATCGTGACGGTGCGGTGATGCACTGCCGTTCGGGCTCCTCGACAAGTAGCATCGAATCTCCTTAGGTTCGAGCGCTTGGAGGCGTTATGGCGAGCAGCGGAGACGCGGATGGCGAGAACCAGCCATCGCCAAGGGCGAGGCTAATGCAGGAAGTCGCCGACGAGATGGACGGCATCGAAACCGAGTTCGGCGACAACTACCAGATCGGCCGGGTGATCACGATCGTCGAGGTCATAAGACCGGGCCCTGACGGCGAGGGCGAGGGTGTCGGCCTACGGGTTCGAGCGGGGCAGTACCCCTGGGTGGCACTCGGGATCCTCGAGGCTGCGAAGAAAATCGTCGAAGCCCAGATGCCGCGACCCGAATAGCACGCCGTCGGGCGCCGTCCCGGCGCCCGTTGCTTTACTTTGTATAGTGGTAAGAAACCAAGCTAGAAAGGGAGCGCTATGGCAGGCACGTTGAATGAAGTCACCGACAGCAACTTCCAGGCCGAGGTCATCGAGTCCGACGGCCCGGTGCTCGTCGACTTCTGGGCCCCGTGGTGCGGTCCGTGCCGCGTCGTCGCGCCGGTGCTCGAGGAAATCGCCGCCGAGCGTCCGGACCTGCGGATCGTCAAGCTCAACACCGACGAGAACCAGCAGACGGCCGCCGCCTTCCAGGTCCTCTCGATCCCGACGATGATCCTCTTCAAAGGCGGTCAGCCGGTCAAGACCGTAATCGGCGCCTACCCGAAGAAGAAGCTGGAGCAGGAGCTCGAGCCGGCGCTGAGCGCGGCCTGAGCACCCTCGGCGGCGTTCAGGCCCGCCGCACGCTGATCGTCAGCTCGTGGCCGTCGATCTGCAACTCGGTTGAGTAGGCGCGCTCGGTGTTACCGAGCGTCGCCCCGCGGCCCAGCTCGAAGCTGACGGCGAGCGTCTCGCCGGTGAGGTAGTCGCCGTGCGCGGCGGCGGCGCGCGTCAGCGCCTCGTCGCCCTCGAGCGCAAGCTCGATCCGATCCTCGACGTCGAGGCCGGCAGCCCTCCGCGCGGACTGCACCGCGTGGACGATCTCGCGCGCGTAGCCCTCCTCGCGCAACTCGTCGTCGATCGCCTCCTCGAGCGCGACCGCGTGCGCGCCCTCGCGCTCGACGCTGTAGCCCTCCGGCGCGCGCATCGTCAGGATCACGTCCTCGGCCGACAGCGTGTGCTCGCGGCCGTCGACCGTGATCCCGATCGCGCCGCCGTTCTTCCCCGCGGCGCGTCCGTCGCGCTCGTTGCCGCCGCCGGCCTCGCCGTCCCCGCCGGCGCCCGTGCCGCGCAGCGCCGCCGCGACGCGCGCGGCGTCGAGCGCGGCGATCGCGTCGGCCGCGAGCGGCATCGCTTTGCCGAAGATCGGCCCGAGCCGGCGGTAGTTGGCCTTGACCTCGTAGCTGCCGAGCTCCTCGGCCGCGGCGACGAAGCGCACGCGCTTGACGTTGAGCTCGTCGCGAACGATCTCGACGAGCCGTTCGATCGCCTCGCGCTCGCGGCCGGCCGCGACGACGATGGCCTCGCCGAGTGGCTGGCGCACCTTGATCTTCGACTTGCCGCGCGCGCCGAGCCCGAGCCGGACGGTCTCGCGCGCGAGCGCCATCGCGCGCTCGAGCTCCTCGTCGCGCGCCGCGCCGCCCTCGGCCGCGATCGACTCGGCGCTCGGGAAGTCGCACAGGTGCACGCTCGCGAGCGTCCCGTCGAGGTTGTCGTAGATCTCATCGGCGATGAACGGGCAGAACGGCGCGAGCAGCTTCGCGACGCTCAGCAGGCACGTGCGCAGCGTCGCAAACGCCGCCGGATCGGCGTCCCAGAAGCGCCGGCGCGAGCGGCGCACGTACCAGTTCGAGAGGTCCTCGACGAGCTCTGAGATCGCGCGCCCGGCGCTCGTCGCGTCGTAGGACTCCAGGCGCTCGCCGACGAGCTCGGCCGTCGCCGCCGTGCGCGAGAGCGCCCAGCGGTCGAGCTCGTCGGTGATGACCGGCGGCGCGCCGGTGTCGCCGACGCCGCGCAGCTGCTCGGCGCCGGCGCGCGCGTAGAGCGTGTAGAAGAAGTACGTGCTCCATAGCTGCTTCAGGAACAGCCGCACACCCTCGCCGATCGTCTCCGCCGAGAAGCGGTAGCCGTCCCACGGCTGCTTCGACGTGAAGAAGTACCAGCGGAACGCGTCGGCGCCGTACGCGTCGAGCACGGCCCACGGCTCGACCGTGTTGCCGCGCGACTTCGACATCTTCTGCCCGTCCTCGTCGAGGATCAGGCCGAGGCAGACGACGTTGCGATACGGCGGCTCCTCGCCGAGCAAAGTCGCGACGGCGAGCAACGAGTAGAACCAGCCGCGCGTCTGGTCCTGCGCCTCGCAGATGAAGTCGGCCGGGTAGCCGAGCTCGAAGCGCTCGGCGTTCTCGAACGGGAAGTGGTGCTGCGCGAACGGCATCGCGCCGGAGTCGAACCAGACGTCGATCACCTCGGGCACGCGGCGCATCGGCTCGCCGCAGTCGGGCTCGCCGTCGGCGTCCTCGTGCGGGCACGCGAACTGCAGCTCGTCGACGAACGGACGGTGGTGGTCTGCGAGCTCGCGCCCGGAGCGCTCGGAGAGCTCCTCGAACGAACCGACGACGTGCACGTGCCCGCGCGCGCAGCGCCAGACCGGCAGCGGCGTGCCCCAGTAGCGCTCGCGCGAGAGCGCCCAGTCGACGTTGTTCGCGAGCCAGTCGCCGAAGCGCCCGTGCTTGACGTGCGGCGGGTGCCAGCTGACCGTCTCGTTCGCCGCCAGCAGCTCCTCGCGCAGCCGCGTCGTCGCGATGTACCAAGACGGTTTCGCGTAGTACAGCAGCGGCGTGCCGCAGCGCCAGCAGTGCGGGTAGGAGTGCTCGTACTCCTGCACGCGCAGCAGCAGCCCGCGCGCGTCGAGGTCCTCGATCAGCTCCCTCGTCAGCTGCGCGTCTTTGACGAAGCGACCCGAGTACGGCTCGCCGTCGCGGCTGCGAGCGCGCTCGTCGTACGTCCCGTCGGGCTTGACCGGGTTGTACAGCGTGCGCGGGTCGTCGCCCTCGAAGATCCCCGCCGCCGCCGCGACGCGGTAGTCGTCCTCGCCGAACGCCGGCGCGAGGTGGACGATTCCCGTGCCTTCCGCCGTCGTCACGAACTCGTCCGCGAGGATCGGCAGCGCGCCCGGCTCACGGTCGCTCGCCGCGAAGATCGGTCCTTCGTAGCTGCCGTAGCGCGCCACCAGCTCCTCGCCCGAGAACTGCTCGACGATCTCGGCCGTCCCACCGAGCACCGGCACGACACGATCCGACACGAGGACGAAGTCATCATCTCCGACGCGCGCCTTCGCGTACGTCGCGCTCGGTGAGACCGCGACCGCGACGTTGCCCGGCAGCGTCCACGGCGTCGTCGTCCAGACGAGCAGCTTCTCCGCGGCGCCCGTCACCCCCAACTGCAGGTAGACCGTCTGGTCGACCACGTCCTTGTAGCCGAGCGCGACCTCGTGCGAGGAGAGCGTCGTCTCGCAGCGCGGGCAGTACGGGCTGACCTTGTGCCCCTCGTACAGCAGCCCGCGCCGGTCGATCTGCGACAGCGCCCACCAGACCGACTCGATGTATGACTCGTCGAGCGTGCGGTACGCGCCGTCGAGGTCGAGCCAGAAGCCGATCCGCTCGGTCAGCCGGTTCCACTCCTGCAGGTAGGAGAAGACCGACTCGCGGCAGCGCGCGTTGAACTCGCCGATCCCGTATTCCTCGACCTGCGCCTTCGATTGGATCCCGAGCTCCTGTTCGACCGCGATCTCGACCGGCAGCCCGTGGCAGTCCCAGCCGCCCTTGCGCTCGACGAGGTGCCCGCGCATCGTCTGAAAGCGCGGGTAGATGTCCTTGAACACCCGCGAGAGCACGTGGTGCGAGCCCGGCGGCCCGTTCGCCGTCGGCGGGCCCTCGTAGAAGCTCCAGCGCGGCGCGCCCGCGCGGATCCGCAGCGACTCGGCGAAGACGTCGCGCTCGCGCCAGCGCGCGAGCACCTCGAGCTCGAGCTCCGGCAGCTCGCGCCGCGGGTCGACCGCGCGCCGCGGGACCAGTGGGTGTCGTCCTTCTGTCTGTAGCGAATCTGTCGTCATCGAGGCCGCCCATTCTAGGTGCGCGCCCGCGCCGCCCTCAGTCGACGCCCGGCCGCGCGGCGCGCGCCCTCAGCGAATCCGCGGCGCGTGTGCGAACAGCGCGGCGAGGCTGCCGCTGCGCGGATCGGCCGCGCCGGCGAGCAGCGGCAGGCCGAGCGCGCGCTCGATGCTCGCGAGCACGCCGTAGTGGTCGATCGGCGTCGCGACGCTCGCGCCGCGGCGCACGTCGGGGCCGGCGAGCACCGTCGCGACTCGCCCGCCGGCCGCCGCCCCGCCACAGCACCCCCGGTCAGAGCTGCCCTCGTCCCACGTCAGCACGACGAAGCCGTGCGGGCCGAGCTCGCGCAGCAGCGCCGGCACGGTCCGCGCGAGGAAGCGGTCGCTCTGCGCGACGCCGCAGTCGTGCCCGTCGTCGCACAGGTTCGGCGTGATCCAGACGAACGTCGGCAGCGTGCCCGCGCGCAGGTCGCCCTGCAGCGCGCCGAAGCCGACGAGCCGCGAGCAGCGGGCGCGCGAGCCGGCGACGTCCGTGTAGTACGCGAACGGATTGTGCTTCTTCGCGTAGCCGCCGTGTTCGGCGCCGAGGAAGCACGCCGTCGGCGCGTCCTCGAGGTATGCCTTCCACGAGATCCGCGCCGCTTCGAGCTGATCGACGATGTTGCGCGCCGGCACGCGGCAGTCAGTGCAGTCCGATTCGATCCCGTGCGTCGAGCCGCTCGTCAGCGCGAGGTAGTTCGGCAGCGACGGGTGCCTGATCGCGAAGCTCTGCGTCATCGTCGCGTAGCGGCGCGCGAGCGCGTTGACGTACGGCGCCGCCGAGCTTCCGATCACCGATTCGCGCTCCTCGTTCTCGAGCACGATCGTCACGACGTGCGACGCGCGTGACGCCGGCAGGCTCGTGCTCGCGCCGAGCGCGAGCGGTTTGCCGGCGTGCGCCGCGCCGCAGCCGGGCAGCGCCAGCGCGAGCACGACGGTGACGGCGAAGAGGGGCGCCGACGCCGGGAGGGCTCGCTCGCGAAGTGTCTTGAAACGCAGCACCCGATAGCAGTTGTAGCTACACCGTAGATACGACCGCTATCGGGACGCGCAAAACCGAACACACACTCCCCGCCCGTAACGCGCGCCCGCAGCTTCTTACGATGGAAGCGTGCGCCTGCGCCTCTACCACCACGCCGACGGCGCGCGGATCGCCTACCGCGAGCTCGGTGCCGGGCCGCCGCTCGCGCTGCTGCACTCGGGGCTGCTCTCGCACAAGGAGTGGGAACCGGCGGTCGCGCCGCTCGCCGAACGCTTCCGCGTCGTCCTGCCGGACCTGCCGCTGCACGGCGACTCCGAGGACCATCCGCGCCACCCGTACACGCTCGACTGGCTCGCCGAGGTGCTCGGCGGCTTCTCGCGCGAGGTTCTCGGCGCGCGGCCGATGCTCGCCGGCCACGACGCCGGCGCGGAGATCCTGCTGCACGCCGTGCGCACCGGCAGCGTGCGCCCGTCGCGGCTCGTGCTGATGAGCAACCGGATGCACTCCGCCGGCGAGCGCGCGCGGCTGCGCGCGCTGTGGCGCACGAGCGCGCGCGCGGCCGCCGTGCCGGGGATCGACCGGCTGCTGTCGTACGCCGCTCCGGCGCTGTTCGCGCCGGCGCGCGGCGTCGCGCTGTCGGCGCGCGCGAACCCGGCCGCGGCCGACCTCGTGCGCCACGCGTTCGCCGATGCGCCCGGCAACGCGAACCTCGCGCGCTCGTGGGCGAAGTGCGCGCGCGCGTGGCCGCGCGGTGCGCAGACGCACCTGCTCGACCTCTACCCGCGCCTGCAGATGCCGGTGCTGCTGCTGTGGGCCGACCGCGACTCGATGCACCCGCTGCGGATCGCCGAAGAGGCGCTCGCGCTGCTGCCGAACGGCCAGCTGCGCGTCCTCGAGAGCGCGGGCTTCCTGCTCGCGTACGACGACCCGGTCGGCCTGGCGCGCGAGCTCGTGGCGTTCTGCGGGTAGGGTCTATAGCTGCTGCGAGAGGCGATAGCCATGGCTATCGGCCGCCGCGTCAGGGAACACACCACCCGCGCGTACCAGCCAACCGAACAACCCCCGCCAACGCGACCGAACAACCCCCGCCAACAGGAGAGCAGATGCCGGAAAAGCAGTTGTGGGGCGCCGAGACGTCGAAGGCCGTCGAGAACTTCCCGATCTCGGGCGAGACGGTCCCGCTGCCGGTCGTGCACTGGCTCGCCCGGGTGAAGGGCGCCGCGGCGGCCGTCAACGGCGAGCTCGGCCTGCTGCCCAAGCGCACGGCCTCGAAAATCGAGAAAGCGGCGAGCGAGATCGCCGACGGCAAGCACGACGGCCAGTTCCCGATCGACGTCTTCCAGACGGGCTCGGGCACGTCGACGAACATGAACGCGAACGAGGTGATCGCGAAGATCGCCGGCGACGGCGCGCACGCGAACGACCACGTCAACATGGGCCAGTCCTCGAACGACGTATTCCCGTCGGCGGTCCACCTGGCGGCGCTCGACGTCGCGCAGAACGAGCTGCTGCCGGCGCTGAAGCAGCTCGAACGCTCGTTTTCGCGGAAGGCGAGGAGCTTCGAGAACGTCGTCAAGTCAGGACGCACGCATCTGATGGACGCGGTGCCGGTGACGCTCGGCCACGAGTTCGGCGGCTACGCGGCGCAGATCGCGCTCGGCGCCGAGCGCGTCCAGGCGGCGCTCGTCCACGTCGGGCAGATCCCGCTCGGCGGCACGGCGACGGGCACCGGCCTGAACACGCACGCGAAGTTCGCCGAGAAGGTGCGCGCGCGCCTGCGCAAAGAGTCGGGGCTGAGGCAGATCGCGGCGCCGCGCGACCCGTTCGAGGCGCAGGCGAACCGCGACGCGCTCGTCGAGCTGTCGGGCGCGCTGAAGGTGATCGCGGTCTCGCTTACGAAGATCGCGGGCGACCTCGCGCTGATGGGCTCGGGGCCGCGCGCGGGGATCGGCGAGATCTACCTGCCGGAGCTGCAGAAGGGCTCGTCGATCATGCCGGGCAAGGTCAACCCGGTGATCCCGGAGGTCGTGCTGCAGGTCTCGGCGCAGGTGATCGGCAACGACACGGCGGTCACGATCGGCGGCATGCAGGGGCAGTTCGAGCTCAACGTGCGGATCCCGCTGATCGCGCGCAACCTGCTCGAATCGCTGCGCCTGCTGAGCACGACCTCGCGCGTGTTCGCCGAGAAGTGCGTCGACGGGATCAAGGTCAACCGCAAGGGGACCGACGCGTCGGCCGGCGCGACGCTCGCCGTCGCGACGGCGCTGAACGGCGCGATCGGCTACGACAAGGCGACGCTGATCGTCAGGAAGGCGACCGACTCGGGCCGCCCGCTGCGCGAGGTCGCGCTCGAGGAGGGGGTCGAGGCGAAGCTCTACGACGAGATGATCGACCTGCGCAGGATCGCGCGCGGTAATCGCGGGTAGATTTCACCGTATGAGGATCCGCCCCGGCCTGATCGCCTCGGCACTCGCAACGACGATCGCGCTCGCGGCGGCGCCGGCGTGCGGGTCGACGACGCGCGGCGCGAAGCCGGCGGCGGCGAGCACGCCGGCGACGGCGGAAACCGCGCCCAGCTCGACGCCGACGACGGTTCCCACGTCGGGGGCCGCCCCCACAGGCGTCGCGCCGTGCGGCGCGGCGGGAGCGACGGTGCTGGCGGAGGCGGCGGGGTCGGTCGCCGCGCGGATCTACGGCTCAGAGGAGAGCAGCACCGAGACGACGGCCGACAGGCGCCAGATCGAAAGCTTCGCGCCGCTCGTGAGCGCGGTCGAACGCGGCGAACACGGGGCGATCGAAGAAGCGGTGCACAGCCTCGTGTACTCGGGCACGCACATCGTGCGGTTGCGCGTGAGCCAGGGCTCGAAGCTGCTGTCGGACATCGGCGGGCCGTACATCATCGCGCCGGTGAGCGGCGTCCTGCGCTCGCACGGGCGCGCGATCGCGCACTTCGTCTTCTCGGTGCAGGACGATCTCGGCTACGTCAAGCTCGAGACGCGCTTTCTCGGCGCGCCGCTCGTGCTGCGAACGTCCTCGGGTCAGGTGCCGATCGAAGGGCAGCTGCAGCCGGGGCCGGCGAGGATCCCGGACCGCGGGCCGGTGAGCTATCACGGCGTCCACTACGAGGCGTTCTCGTTCAATGCGAAAGCGTTCCCGAGCGGGCGGCTGCGCATCTCGATCCTGCTGACGCTGCCACGCTCGGTGCGGACGCAGAGCTGCGTGCAGGTCAAGGCCGACGAGCTCGCGCGCGTCGCGCAACGGATCTCGCGCCGCTTCTCGCTGACGCCGTCGGTGTTCGGTCCGTTCGTGCGGCTCGCGCACGCGGTGACCGAGGAGTACGTCTACGTGCGCGCCGGCTCGCGGACGCTCGCCGGGAGCACGCGCTCGACGCCGCGCAAGCTGCCGACGTCGGGACCGCTGCGCTGGCACGGCGTCGACTACGTGGTCTCGTCGTTCGCCGCGCCGAGCTCGGTCGGCACCGTCCACGTGTACGTGCTCGTGCGCTGAGCGTCGCGGGCGCTAACCCTTCGGCAGTGGCTTGAACAGCCGCGCGACCGCGCCGACGGCGGGCTTGGCGGCGCCGCCGTAGGTGAACAGCCCCTTCTGGTTGATCCCTTCGATCAGCTTGACGTGCGGCAGCTTGTACGTGATCGAGCCGCCGTAGAACTGCGGCACGAGAGGGTAGTCGCGCAGGTCCCAGACGAGCATACCGCTGAGCTTGGGGTCGGCCGAGTAGACGCCGATGTGGCGCGCGAGCAGGCTCGCCTGGTAGCCGAAGCTGCCGGGCGAGCCGGGCGCGTTGAGCGGATTCGATTCGGCGCCGAACTCGCTGATCAGCAGGACCTTGCCGGCGAACGTGCGCTCCTGCGCGTACAGGCGCTGGCGCATCAGCGCCTCCTGTTGAGCCGGCGAGTCGAGCGGCTGGTCATACCAGCCGGTGTAGTCGGTCTCGGCGACGGCGTCGACGCCGCGGTAGAGCGAGCCGGCGCTTCCGGGCGGGTGATCGCCCCAGACGTCGACGGCTACGAGCCGCGTCGGGTCGTGTTCGTGCAGCCAGCGCGTGAGCGCCTGCACGTAGGCGACCTCGGCGCCGTCGCGTCCGTTGCCGGCGACCTCGTCGACGAGGTTCCAGGCGATGATCGACGGGTGCAGCCGCGCGGCGAGCGCGGCGGTGCGCGCCTGCTGCTCGGCTTCGCGCAGCAGCGGCGCGGTCGTCGAGAACCACTGCCCGGCGCCTTCGACGGGACCGATGCCCTGCCAGACGACGATGCCGGCGGCGTCGAGGCGTTCGAGCAGGGCGGGGTCGAGCGGGTGCTGCGCGCGCACCGCGTTTGCGCCGATTGCCTTGAGCTCGGCGACGAGCGTGTCCTCGTCGGACGGCGTCAGCGCGTCGCCGTGGCCGCGCGCGTCCTCCTGGATCGAGGCGCCGTGGAGCTTCAGCCGGCGGCCGTTGAGGAACATCTCGCCGCCGTGCCAGGTGAGCTGACGCAGGCCGACGCGGGCGGTGAACGAGCTCTCTTCGCCGACGGCGAGCGTCAGCGTGTAGAGGTTCGGTTCGCCCGGCGACCAGAGCGCCGGATGGGCGACGGCGACGGTCGCGCTGAACGTGGCGGTCTGGCCGGCGGCGAGCGTCTGCGCGGGGAACTGCACCGGGATCGCCTGTCCTTCGTCGGAGAGCGTCGCGCTCGGCGCGATCGCGCGTTCGGGGCCGTCGTTGCGCACGCTGACGCCGAGCCGCACGCGCGCCTGCGACGCTTCGGGAGTGTCGGGCGCGAGGGTCGTCTGGATGCTCGGCTCGAGCAGCTCGCTCTGGCCGATCGCGCGGATCGTGACGGGCCCGTCGAGCCCGCCCCAGTTGAACCACGTGCGGTGAAAGCCCTGCTGGCTCTGCGCGCCGGGGTTGCGCCAGTCGACGCGCACGACGAGCGTGTGCGCACCGGCGGCGAGCCGCGCGCGTCCTTCGAACGGCAGGTAGGAGCCGTGGTGGGAGACGATCGCGTGCCCGTCGAGGTAAGCGCTCGCGCGGTAGTTGGCGGAGGCGAAGCTGGACGCGTAGACGCCGGCGACCGGCGCGGTGACCGACGTGCGGTACCAGGCGACGGAGCCTTCGTAGTTGCGGATCCCGGCGGCGCCGAGGTAGTCGGTCGGGTCGACGTCGTTCGGGACGATCACGCGGCGCCCGGAGAAGCCGCCGCGCTGCCAGCCGCGCGCAAGGCCGCGGTCGGACGGGTCGAGCGCGAGCGTCCAGCCGGCGAGGACGGCGCGCGCGGACGGCCCTTCGCCGCTCGCGGGCGCTCCGGGCGGCGCTTCGGCGGCGGCGGCGCCGGCGCCGAGCACGACGCAGATCACGGCGACGGCGAGCGCCGCCCTGCTGGCTGCTGTTCGCATCGTTACGCCTTCAACAGCGAGGCGCCGCGTTCAGAGCGGGGCGAATCCGCACGCCCGGCGCGGACCTCGTCGTCGCGGGCGCAGAGCAGCGACTCGAGCAGCACGCGCGCGCCGCCCTTCGAGAGCGGCTCGTTGAGGTTGCCGCACTTGGGCGACTGCACGCAGGAGGGGCAGCCGCTCGAGCAGGGACACTCGGCGATCAGCGCGTGCGCGTCGCGGCAGAGCTCGTCGAAGCGCTGGAAGGCGGTGCGCGCGATGCCGATGCCGCCGGGGTGGCCGTCGTAGACGAAGATCGTCGGCGCGCCGGTCTGCGGGTGGTAGTTGGTCGAGAGGCCGCCGATGTCCCAGCGGTCGCACATCGCGATCAGCGGGAGCACGGCGATCTGCGCGTGCTCGGTCGCGTGCAGCGCGCCGAGCAGCAGCTCGAGCGGGATCTCGGTTTCGAGCCGCTGGGCGTCGAGCTCGAACCAGAGGGCCTGCGTCGGGAAGCTGGTGGGCGGCAGCTCGAGCGGGACGAGCTCGCGGAAGGCGTGGTCGGAGACGCCGTTGCGCTGGTAGGCGAGGACGGTGTCGGTGACGCTGACGTCGCCGAAGGAGAGCGTCACGCCGAGCGTCTCGCGGCGATCGAGCAGGCGGACGATCTCGGTGTCGGTCACGCGCTTGGGCTGCGTGTACCAGTCGCCGGAGAACGGCGCGACGAGCGCGCGGTGGCGCTCGAGGTCGAGCTCTGCGACCTCGTAGGTCCTGCCGAGATGAAGGTAGATCGCGCCCTCGTGCACGGTCGAGTGAGCACGCGCGGCCTCGGTCGAGCCGAGCAGCTCGCCGGTGGCGACGTCGACGATGTCGTAGCGATCGGGCGAGGCGGAGCGCAGCGAGACGTCGCCGGCCGGATAGGAGCCGGGTCGGCGCGGAACGTAGGAGCCGGCCCGCGAGCCGCGCGCGGCCGGCTGGCCTTCTTTATTGATTCGATCAGCGTTCGCGGTGGCGTCACGTGGCCTGCGGCGAAGCTCACCGGCGCTCAGCAGGATCTCGGCGTGGGCCTCCCAGCGCGGTCCGAGGAACTCGGCGTCGTCGTGCGACAGCGGGCCCTCGTGGGCCGAGCAGAGCAGGTGCTGGCGGAAGATCAGCGGGCTCTCGTGGTCGAGGATCGCGGCCTCGACGGGACGCTCGAGGAACTCGTCGGGGTGGCGGCAGAAGAACTGGTCGAGCGCGTCCTCGCCGGCGATGTAGACGGCGAGGCCGCGCCCGCGGCGCTCGATGCTCGAGCGCCCGGCGCGCCCCCACATCTGGCGCAGCGAGGCGACGGTGCCGGGGAACGTGACGACGACGGCGGCGTCGAGCGTGCCGATGTCGATCCCGAGCTCGAGCGCGTCGGTCGTGATCACGGCGCGCAGCTCGCCACGGATCAGGCGCGCCTCGAGCTCGCGGCGCTGCTGGGGGGTGTAGCCGGCACGGTAGGGGACGACGAGCTCGGCGAGCTCGGGGTGCGTGGCGGCGAGGTCGTCTTTGACGAGCCGGCTGAGCAGCTCGACGGCCTTGCGCGACTTGATGAAGCAGATCGTGCGCGTGCCGTCGCGGACGAGCCGCGCGAGCAGCTCGGCGGCCTCGCCGAGCGCCGAGCGGCGCGCGCCGATCGCCTGATCGGTCAGCGGCGGGTTCCAGACGGCGACGCGCCGCGCGGGCGCAGGCGAGCCGTCGTCGTCGATCAGCGTCACGTCGTCGAGCCCGGTCAGGCGCTCGGCGAGCTCGAGCGGGTTGGCGATCGTCGCGGAGGTCAGCAGGAAGCGCGGCTCGGTGCCGTAGGCGGCGGCGATCCGGCGCAGGCGGCGCAGGACGTTGGCGACGTGCGAGCCGAACACGCCGCGGTAGACGTGCGCCTCGTCGATCACGACGACGGCGAGGTTCGCGAACAGGTCGGCCCAGGCGCCGTGGTTGGGGAGGATGCCGACGTGCAGCATGTCGGGGTTGGTCAGCACGACGTTTGCGCGCTTGCGGATCTCGGCGCGCGCCTCGCGCGGCGTGTCGCCGTCGTAGATCGCCGGGCGCACGCGCTTGGTCAGGCCGAACGAGCCGAGCGCGCGCGCCTGATCCTGCGCGAGCGCCTTCGTCGGGTAGAGGTAGAGCGCGCGGGCGCGCGCGTCGCGGCAGAGCACGTCGAGCGTCGGCAGGTTGAAGCACATCGACTTGCCCGAGGCGGTCCCGGTCGTGACGATCGTCGGCCCCGCCCAAGCGGCGCGCAGGCCCTCGGCCTGATGCGAGTAGAGCCGCTGCAGGCCGAGCCGCTGCAGCGCGGCGAGCACGTCGGGGTGCAGTTCGGCCGGCGGCTCGACGAGCCGGGCGCGGCCGGGGCCGACGTATGACTCCCGCACGAGCCTGCCGTCGGCGCGGCCGTCGTCGAGCAGCCCGCTCCAGGGCTCGGTCTGGCGGTCTTTTGCCACGGCTTGCGATAGTAGAGGCGATGTCAGCGCGCACGTTCCACCACTCCGCATTCTCGGCCGAGCGGATCGCCGCCGAGCGCGCCGAGCGCGGTCTCGGGGTGACGGCGTGCCTGCCGGCGCGCGAATGCGCGGGCACGGTCGGCGCGATCGTGGCGGCGCTTTCGCAGCTGCGCGAGGTGGGCGCGATCGATCGGATCGTCGTCGTCGACGCGGCCTCGCCGGACGGCACGGCGGCGGTCGCGGAGGCGGCCGGAGCGGAGGTCTGGCAGGAGGACGAGCTGCTGCCGTCGTTCGGCGCGGTGCTCGGCAAGGGCGATGCGATGTGGCGCGCGTGCTCGCGGCTCGAGAGCGAGCTGGTGTGCTTCCTCGACGCCGACAGCGAACGCTTCTCGGCGCACTTCGCGACGGGGTTGATCGGCCCGCTCGTGTGCGAGCCGGATCTGTCGTTCGTGAAGGCGTTCTACCGCCGCCCGCTCGGCTCGCCGGCCGAGATCGCGGCGATGTCGAGCGACGCGGCCGCGGTGCTCGGGCCGGTGCCGCCTGCAACGGGCGACGCGGCCGAAGGCGGCGGACGCGTCAACCACCTGACCGCGCGACCGGCGCTGGCGCTGCTCTACCCGGAGCTCGCGCAGATCCGCCAGCCGCTGGCGGGCGAGGTCGCGGCGCGTCGCGAGCTGCTCGAGCGGCTGCCGTTCGCGACGGGTTACGGCGTCGAGGTCGCGATGTTGATCGACGCGTGGCGCGCGGTCGGGCTGGAGGGGATCGCGCAGGTCGACCTCGAGGAGCACCACAACCGCCACCAGCCGCTGTCGGCGCTCGCGCCGATGGCGCTCACGGTGCTCGCCACGATCGCGCGCCGCGTCGAGCAGGAGGGGCGGCTGCTGCCGACCGGCGCGGGCGCGCCCGGCGCGGGCGCGGCCGACGGGGAGCGCGACGCGGTCGCGGCGCACGCGCCGCTCGAGCGCCCGCCGCTCGCGAGCGTGCCGGTCGCGTGAGCGCGCGCTGCCTGTACGTCGACCTCGACGGCACGCTGCTCGGCCGCGACGCGTCGCTGCTGCACGATGGCGACGGAGCGGTGACGCTCGACGGCGTACGCGCGATCCAGGCGTGCCTGCGCGCGAACGTCGAGGTCGTGCTGATGTCGGGGCGCCGTCGCGCGCAGGTGTTCGAGGACGCGCGGCTGATCGGCCAGCGCTCGTTCATCTACGAGGCTGGCGCGTGCGTCGTGATCGACGGCGAGGAGCACTGGCTGACCGGTGAGCTGATGCCGGGCGAGCTGACGATCGCCGAGCAGATCGAGCGCTCGGGCGCGCCGGCGCTGCTGCTCGAGCACTACGCGGGGCGCCTGGAGTACCACGAGCCGTGGCACGTGCAGCGCGAGGTCTCGCACCTGTTCCGGGGGCTGGTCGACGCGTTCGAGGCCGACGAGCTGCTGCTCGCGCACGGGCACGGCAACCTGCGTCTGGTCGACAACGGCGCGGTCAGCCGCCGCTCGCCGGCGCTCGCGGAGCTGCCGCAGGTGCGCGGCTACCACCTCGTGCCGATCAGCGCGTCGAAGGCGGCCGGCGTCGCGTTCCACCGCCAGGCGCGCTGCTACGCGCGCGAGCGGACGTTCGCGGTCGGCGACTCGCGCGAGGACATGGCGTGCGCTGAGCACGTCGAGACGTTCTGGCTCGTCGCGAACGCGCTCACGCGCGACCCGTCGATCCGCGAGGCGATCGCCGGCCGCGAGAACGTGCGCGTCGCCGAGGCGGGCTACGGCGGCGGCGTCTACGAGGCGGTGCTCAGCACGCTCATCGATCGATGATGCCGGCGCGCTTCTCCTCCTCGTAGAGGCGCTCGACGACGAACTGCTTGAGCAGCGTCTGGTAGCCGATGTTGCGAAGCGCCGCGAGCGACTTGAGCCTTCGCAGCGTGAACCGGTCGAGGCGAATCGCGATCGGCGTCGTGCGTCCGGGACGGATCGCGTCCTGCATCTTCAGCGCGCGTTCGCGCCGTCTCTCCTGCTCGAGGAAGACGTCGGGATCGAGCGTCAGTCGCTTCGTGTTGTCGCGTTCGTCGGCGGCTGGCATGTGAAGGTCCGGGGGCGGTGTACTTCGCTTTTGCGTTTGCCGGTAGCAATCGTATGTACGGGGTGAGCGCTCGGCGCCTGCTTGTGACTACGACCGTACGTACAAAACGGGACAAACGCGCCGCGGACGCCAGGACGAGCATGCGCCTGGCCGCGTGCGATAGCGATCGTCTTCACAACGTAGATACGTTCGCTATCAGTCTCAACGAAAAGGAACACAACCCGCACGCCCCGCCCGAATCGGCACGACGGCAGCACGCGACGCGCAGCGTCCGCCCGGGCGTCGAGGGATCGCCGCGCGAAAGCGCCTGCCGGCGCTCAGCGCGTCAGGCGGCGCCACAGACGCCGCCAGAAGCCGGGCGGCGGGCGCCGGCGCCACATCGCCGGCGGCGGGACGGTCGCGCGGACGAGCGCGACCCAGTCGTCGAGCGGCAGCTCGCCGGAGATCAGCCGCGCGAGCGCGCTCGTGACGGGCGCGGCGCCGCCGGCGCGGTCGAGCGCTCGCGCGAGCAGCGGGACGGACTCGAGCGCCTCGACAGCCTGGCCGACGCGGGCGGGGATCTCGGCGGCGGGGACGCCGGCGGCGAGCAGCTCGCCGGCGCGGCGGTTGCGGCTCTCGCGGGCGAGCGCGGTCGCGACGAGGTCGCCGGCGCCGGCGAGCCCGATCATCGACTCTGGACGCGCGCCGAGACCCTCGGCGAAGCGCCAGACCTCGGCGAAGATGTGACCGGCGGCGGCGCCGGCGGCGTTCAGGCCCTGCGCCTCGGTCGCGCCGGCGGCGAGCGCGGCGGCGTTCTTGGCGGCGCCGGCGAGCTCGACGCCGAGCGGGTCGTTGGACAGCTCGCAGACGACTCCGGCGCGCGTGAAGACCTGTGCGAGCGAGCGCGCGAGCTCCTCGTCGCTCGACGCCGCGACGAGCGCGGCGCCGGAGTGGACCATCTCCTGCGCGTGCGCCGGGCCGCCGACGCAGGCGACACGCTCGGCGCCGAACGTCGCGCTGAGCACGCTCGTCGGCGGGAGCCCGTCGGGCGGGACGAGCCCCTTCGCGACCGAGACGACCGCCGCGCGCCGTCCGAGGCCGGCTGCACCGAGCGTCGCGATCACCTCGCCGAGGCCGCGCGAGGGAACCGCGAGGAAGACGTAGTCGGCGCGCTCGACGCCGGCCGAAGTCGGCTCGATCCGCAGCTGCGCCGGCAGCTCGACGCCGGGCAGGTAGTCCTCGTTGCGGCGCTCGGACTCGAGTCGCTCGGTCTGCTCGGCGGTTCGCGTCTGCAGCGTCGTGCGCAGCCCGGCGCGCGCGAGCAGCACGGCGAGCGCGGTGCCGAACGAGCCGGCGCCGATGACGGTCGCGCGGCGGGCGCCGGGAGACGGGAGCGAGCGCGCACGGGCCCCGCGAGCGCCAGCGCTCGGAGTAGGCTCGGGCTCGGTCATCTGATGAGCGAGCCTAGCGATCCGAACGAGCGCCCTGCGCGTTGGCGCAACTGGACCGGCGATCAGCTGTGCACGCCCGCTGCGCTCGAGCGGCCGCGGTCTGTCGAGGAGCTCTCGGCGGCGCTCGTGCGCGCCGGCTCGCGCGGCTCGCGCGTGCGGGCGGTCGGCGCGGGGCACTCGTTCAGCGAGATCGCCTGCAGCGAGGACACGCTGGTCTCGCTGCAGAGGATGGCGGACGTGCTCGACGTCGACGGCTCGAGCGGGCTCGTGCGCGTGCAGGCGGGCATCACGATCGGCGCGCTCAGCGAGCGCCTCGACGCGCACGGGCTGGCGATGGAGAACCTCGGCGACATCGACGCGCAGAGCATTGCCGGCGCGATCTCGACCGCCACGCACGGCACGGGCGCGCGGCTCGCGAACATCTCCTCGCAGGTGGCCGAGCTGACGCTCGCGCTCGCCGACGGCTCGACGCTCGTCTGCTCGGCCGAGCGCGAGCCCGAGGTCTTCGGCGCGGCGCGCGTCGGGCTCGGCGCGCTCGGCGTGATCGCGGAGATCGCGCTGCGCTGCGTGCCGGCATTCACGCTCCGCGGGGTCGACGAGCCGGCGCCGCTCGCGCAGACGCTCGAGCGCTTCGAGGCGCTCTCGCTCGGCAACGACCACTTCGAGTTCTTCGTGTTCCCGTACGCCGACGTCGCGCTGACACGCACGAACAACCGCACCGACGAGCAGGCGCGCCCGCGCGGGCGGCTCGCGGCGTACGCCAACGACGTGCTGCTGACGAACCACGCGTTCGGCGTGGCCTGCCGCCTCGCGCGCCGGGTGCCTCGCGCGATCCCGCAGATCAACAGGCTCGTCACGCGCCTGGCGGGGCGAAGCGTGCGGGTCGAGCGTTCGGCCTCGATCTTCGCGAGCCCGCGGCTGGTGCGCTTCACGGAGATGGAGTACGCGCTGCCGCGCGAGCGCACGCCGGAGGCGGTTCGCCGCGTGATCGAGATGGTCGAGCGCCGCGGCCTGGCCGTGCCGTTCCCGATCGAGGTGCGCACGGCCGCGCCGGACGACGCCTTTCTCAGCACGGCGACGGGCCGCGAGACGGGCTACGTGGCGGTGCACATGTTCGAGGGAATGCGGTGGCGCCCGTACTTCGAGGCGGTCGAGGCGATCATGGACGAGCTCGACGGGCGCCCGCACTGGGGCAAGCGCCACTTCCAGACGGCGGCGACGCTGCGGGCGCGCTACCCGGACTGGGACCGCTTCCAGGCAGTGCGAGCGCGCGTGGACCCGACGGGCGTGTTCGCCAACGCCTGGACCGACCGCGTGCTCGGCAAGGCGGGCGCATGAGCGCGACCGTCGCCACGCCGCGCGGCGATGCGAAGCCGCCGACGGCCGAGCAGGCCTACGAGCGCCTGGAGCGCGCCACGGGCGGGCTGAGGGCGCCGTTCGCGCTGATCGACCTCGACGCGCTGAACGCGAACGCGCGCGACCTCGTGCGCCGCGCGGGCGGAAAGCCGATCCGCCTCGCCAGCAAGTCGCTGCGCTGCCGCGCGCTGCAGGAGCGCGTGCTCGGGGGCGACGGGTTCCGCGGGACGCTGGCGTTCACGCTTGCGGAGGCGCTCTGGCTGGCGGAGCACGGCGTGCCGGACATCGTCGTCGCCTACCCGACGGCCGACGGCGCGGCGCTGCGCGAGCTGGCCGAACGGCTCCCGGCCGGAGGGACGACCTCGAAGGACGGTGAGCGACCGTCGCGGGAGGGCGGAGGGCCGGTCGCGGTGATGGTCGACAGCACCGAGCAGCTCGCTCTGATCGAGAGCGCGGTGAGCGGGATCGAGGGTGCGCGCGTCCGCGTGTGCCTCGACATAGATGCCGGCTGGCGCACGCTGGGGGGAAGAGTGCGCGTGGGGGTCAAGCGCTCGCCGGCGCACACGCCGGCGCAGGCGGCGGAGCTCGCCGCTGCGGTCGTCGCGAGCGAGCGCGCGCAGCTCGTCGGGGTGATGATGTACGAGGCGCAGATCGCCGGTGTCGGAGACAGCCCTCCGGGCAGGCCGCTGCGCGCGCGAGCGATCAGGGTGATGCAGGCGCTCTCGGCGCGGGAGCTCGCCGGCCGGCGCGCCGAGGTCGTCGACGCGGTTCAGGGCGTGCTGGCACGCGCCGGGCTGCCGCCGCTCGAGCTCGTCAACGGCGGCGGCACGGGAAGCCTCGAGCGCACCTCGCGCGAGCGGGCGGTGACCGAGCTGACGGCCGGCTCGGGGCTCTACGCGCCGGGCCTGTTCGACGCCTACCGCGCTTTCTCGCCGGCGCCGGCGGCGCTGTTCGCGCTGCCGGTCGTTCGGCGCCCGGGCCGGGGCGTCGTCACGGCGCTGGGCGGCGGCTACCTCGCCTCGGGCGCGGGCGACGGAGCCCGGCTGCCGCGCCCGTACCTGCCGGCCGGGCTGCGCCTCGATCGCGAGGAGGGGGCCGGGGAGGTGCAGACCCCGCTGCTCGGCGCTGCCGCCGACGACGTTGCGCTGGGGGCGCGTGTGTACCTGCGCCACGCGAAGGCCGGCGAGCTGTGCGAGCGCTTCGCGAGCGTCCACGTGCTCGAAGGCGACCGGATCGTCGACGAGCTGCCGACGTATCGCGGCGAGGGCCGGTGCTTCCTGTGAGCGTCCGGCGCCGCGCCGAGCGGCGCTCGGACGTGTGCGCACGCTCTGCCATCTTGGATGGATGCCCGAGGGCGACACGGTCCATCACGCCGCCGAGCAGATCCGCTCGGTGCTGCTCGACCGCGTGCCCGATGAGATCAGCACACCGCACCCACGCCACCGCGCCGAGCGCTGGCCCGAGCGGCTGGCCGGGCGCGCGGTTCGCGCGGTCGATGCGCACGGCAAGCATCTGTTCGTGCGCTTCGACGGCGAGCTGACGCTGCACTCGCACCTGCGGATGACCGGCGCGTGGGGCGTGCATCGCGAGGGCGCGCGCTGGAAGCGCGCGGCGCGGCGTGCGTGGCTCGTGATCGGAGCCGGAGAGTGGAGCGTCGTCGAGTTCGACGGCCCGGTGCTCGAGCTGATGCGCGAGTCGCGCACGCGCTTCGACCGTCGCCTCGCGGCGCTCGGCCCCGACGTGATCGGCGAGCGCTTCGACACGGACGCGTTCCTCGCGCGGCTGCGCGCGCAGGAGCGCTCGCGCGCGATCGGCGACGCGCTGCTCGACCAGCGCGTGCTCGCCGGCATCGGCAACGTGTGGAAGTCCGAGTCGTGCTTCGCCGCCGGCGTGAGCCCGTGGCGCGAGCTCGGGCGCCTGCGCGACGAGGAGGCGGTCGCGATCGCGGCATTCGCGCACGAGCGGATGGGCCGCTCGGCTGCGGGCGACGGCTTCAGCAGGCGTCCGCGCGCGGTCTACAAGCGGGCCGGGCTGCCGTGCGAGCGCTGCGGCACGCCGATCCGCAGCCACGGCCAGGGCGACGACAACCGCACGACGTACTGGTGCCCGGGCTGCCAGCTCTGAGCAGGCAGCGCTGAGCGCGCGGCGCAGGGTAGGCAGCTCTGAGCGCCCGAGCGTCTGGGCGGGCAGCCGGCCTGCGCCGGTCAGACGAGCGTCGCGAGCTTGCGCCCGGCGGCGCGCAGAGAGCGATGAGTGCATGCCTCAAGGATCGTCTGCAGGTCGAGGATGCGCGCATCGAAGGAGTCCAGACGGTTCTCGCCGGTCACGGCGTATGCGGGCACGCCGGCCTGGCGTGCGCGCGTGGCGATATCGAACGCGACCGTCCCGGCGAGCGTCTGCTCGCGCAGGAGCGGCTCGGCGATCACGACCGCGCGCGCCGCGCGCATCCGCGCGTCGAAGTCGCGCGTCTGCGCGAGCGAAAGGACGGCAGCCGACTCGGTTGCGCCATCGATCGGGCATTCCTCGGCCTCCCAGCCGCCGTCGCGCAGGCCGGCCGCGATCGCCGCCGCGACACGCTCGGCGTCGAGGCGCTCGCCGAACGCGCGCGCCGCGACGAGCAGCGTTCGCGGCAGCGCGACCCGGGGCGGGGAAGTTCGCGCGCTCACTATCGGGCATCCTTCCAGCAATGGCCGCGAAGAAGGCTGAGCCCGCAGTGATCGAGGTCGCGGGGCACGAGCTGCGCGTCAGCAACCCGGGCAAGCCGTTCTTTCCGGAGCGCGGCCTGACGAAGCTCGACCTCGTCAACTACTACGTCGAGTGCGCCGACGCCGTCGTCCGCGGGCTGCGCGACCGCCCGACGGTGATGAAGCGCTGGGTCGACGGGGTCCAGGGCAAGCCGTTCTTCCAGAAGCGCGTGCCAGACGGCGCGCCGGAGTGGCTGCAGACGGCGACGGTGACGTTCCCGAGCGGCCGCCACGCGCGCGAGCTCGTCCCGAACGACGCGGCGCATCTCGTCTGGGGCGTCAACCTCGGCGTGATCGACTGGAACCCGTGGGCGGTGCGGCGAGAGGACCTCGACCACCCCGACGAGCTGCGCGTCGACCTCGACCCGCAGCCGGACGTCCCGTTCTCGGAGGTCCGCGAGGTCGCGCTCGGCGCGCGCGAGGTGCTCGACGAGCACGGGCTGCAGGGCTTCGCGAAGACGTCGGGGTCGCGCGGGATCCACATCTACGTGCGGCTCGTGCCGGAGCACGACTTCCTGCAGGTGCGGACGGCGGCGCTCGCGCTCGCGCGCGAGGTCGAGCGGCGGATGCCCGGCCGCGCGACGAGCCGTTGGTGGAAGGAGGAACGCGTCGGCGTCTTCATCGACTACAACCAGAACGCGCGCGACCGCACGATCGCCTCGGCGTACTCGGTGCGCGCCGTGCCGGACGCGCGCGTCTCGTGCCCGCTGGAGTGGGACGAGGTCGCCGATGTCGAGCCGGCCGAGCTGACGCTCGAGACGGTCCCGGCGCGGCTGCGCGAGCGCGGCGACCCGGCCGAGCGGATCGACGAGCGCCCGGCGCGCCTTGACTCGCTGCTCGAGCTCGCCGCGCGCGACGAGCGCGAAGGCCTCGGCGACGCGCCGTGGCCGCCGCACTTCGCCAAGCAGAAGGGCGAGCCAAAGCGCGTGCAGCCGAGTCGGGCGCGAAAGGAGGGCGCGTGACGCTGCCGCTGAAGCCGCCGCTGAAGCCGCAGCTCGCGCTCTCGCGCAAGGCGCTGCCCGAGGGCGAGGAGTACGTCTATGAGATCAAGCTCGACGGCTTTCGCTGCGTCGCGTTCGTCGACGGCGACGACGTCTTCCTGCAGTCGCGCAACGGCAAGCCGCTCGGCCGCTACTTTCCCGAGCTGACGCTGCCGGCCGGACGCTACGTGCTCGACGGCGAGATCGTCGTGCGCGACGCCGCCGGCGACGAGGACTTCGATGCGCTCGGACAGCGGATCCATCCGGCCGCGTCGCGGATCGAACGGCTCGCCGCCGAGACGCCCGCCGTCTATGTCGTCTTCGACCTGCTCGCGCGCGACGACCGCGCGCTGCTCGAGCTGCCGTTCGAGCAGCGTCGCGCCGAGCTGCAGGCGCTGCTCGCCGAGCCGCAGTTCGCCGGCGCGCCGATCGATCTGATGGTGACGGCCGAGACGGCAGACGGCGCGCGGCAGTGGCTCGCGCACGCCGAGGGCGCGATCGCCAAGCAACGCTCGGCGCCTTACCTGCCGGGCGAGCGCAAGGGGATGGTCAAGGTCAAGCGCGTGCGCACGATCGACGTCGTGCTCGTCGGCTGGCGCCCGGGCAAGGAGGCGGGCACCGTCGGCGCTCTGATCCTCGGGCTGTACGACGGCGAGGAGCTGCGCGTCGTCGGGCACTGCTCGGGGCTGTCGGCCGCCGAGAAGCGCCGACTGCCGGGCTTCCTCGCGGCGTACGAGTCCGGCGAGAGGGGCTCGGGCGATCCCAGTCGCTGGAGCGCCGGCAAGGATCTCGAGTGGATCGGGCTGCGCCCGGAGCTCGTGATCGAGATCGAGTTCGACCACGTCTCGGCCGGGCGGATCCGCCACGGGGCGAAGCTCGAGCGCTGGCGCGAGGACAAGGATCCGCGCGAGTGCACGTACGAGCAGCTCAACTAGGATCAGCCGCATGAGCAGTACCGCGACGGTCGCCGAGGAGGAGTACCTGCAGATCCTCTTCTGGCTGCACGAGGCCGGCCTGCCGATGACGGGCGCGAACGTCGCGCGCGCGATGCAGCTGTCGGCGCCGACCGTCCACGAGATGGTCGGGCGGCTCGAGCGCGACGGCTACATCACGCGCGACAAGGACCGCACGATCGCGTTCACGCCGTCGGGCGTCGAGCACGCCGAGCAGATCGTCAGTCGTCACCGCCTGATCGAGCGCTTCCTGACCGACGTGCTCGGGATCCCGTGGGACGAGGTGCACGAGGAGGCCGAGCGGCTCGAGCACGCGATGTCGCCCGTGCTCGAGGAGCGCATGCTCGCGGCGATCGGCGACGCGAAGACGTGCCCGCACGGCCATCCGATCGTCGCCGGCGCGCGCCTCGCCGGCGTGCCGCTCGGCGACGTCGAGATCGGCGCGTCGGTACGCATCGTGCGCTTCGAGAACGAGGCCGAGGACCTGCTGCACTACCTCAAGGCGTCCGGCCTCGAGCCGGGTCTCGAGGGTCGGCTCGTCGAGCGCGACGAGGATCGGGTCGTCGTCGAAGCCGTCGACGGCCACCGCAGCGTCGTCACGCCGAGCGTCGCCGAGACCGTCTCGGTGACCGCCGACCCCTCGCCGCCGCCGCGCACGGCCCTGCCCGATCAGCTCGTCCTCGGTCAGCGCTACGGCCGATGACGATCGAGAGTCAAGCGAGACAGGGACGCAGCGAGCGTGGCGTGCCGGCCGATCGCCGAGAGCATCTGATCATCGATCGGTAGCACGCGAGCGACCGAGGATGCAGGATCGCGCCGCGCTCTCGCTCGTCAGAGCGAGCGATACGCGGCGGCGAGGCGCGCGATGCCCTCGTCGATCTGCTCGGGCGTGACGCCGGAGTAGGCGAGGCGCAGCGTGTTCTCGCCGCCGTCGAGCAGGAAGTCGGTGCCTTTGACGAACGCGACGCCGCGCTCGGCGGCGGCGTCGAGGAGCCGCGCGACGTCGGTGCCCGGCGGGAGCGTCACCCACATGAAGTAGCCGCCCTCGGGCTGCACGAACTCGGCCTCCGGCAGCTCGCGGCCGAGCGCTTGCGCGAGCGTCAGCGCGCGCTTGGCGAGCGCGGTGCGGACGGTCTCGATCGAGCTCTCGATCGCGCCGGAGGCGCAGAACTCGTAGACGATCGACTGCGCGACCATGTTCGGCGAGATGTACGTGTTCGTCGCGATCCGCGCGATCGCGGCGATCTGCTCGGGCGGCCCGACGAGGTAGCCGACGCGGATCCCCGGGCAGACCGTCTTCGAGAACGACGACGCGTAGACGACGCGCTCGGGATCGATCGAGAGCATCGTCGGCAGCGACTCGCCGCTGAAGCGCAGCGCGACGTAGGGGTCGTCCTCGAACACGAGGAAGCCGTGCTGCTCGGCGAGCGCGAGCAGCGCGTGGCGCTTGGCAAGCGAGAGCGTGTACCCGGCGGGGTTCTGGAAGTTCGGGATGATGTGCGCGAGCGTCGGGCGGATCGAACCGTCGCTGAGCGCGCGCGCGAGCGCCTCGGTGTCGATCCCGTCGGGCTCGAGCTCGATCGGGCGCACGTTGGCGCCGCGCTCGCGCAGCGACAGCAGCGTGCGGTCGTACGTCGGGCGCTCGACGACGACGTCGTCGCCGGGGCGCACGAGGTGCTCGAACAGGAACGCGTCGGCCTGCATCGAGCCGTTCGTGACGAGCACGCGCTCGGGGTCGACGCCGTGGCGGTCGGCGATCCACGTGCGCAGCCGCGGGTAGCCGATCGAGGTGCCGTACGCGGTCGTGCCGGCCGGGTCGCTCTCGAACGCGCGCACGGCCGCGTCGCGCAGGCCGTCGACGTCGACGATGTCGAGCGACGGCGCGCCGCGCGCGAAGGAGATCGCGGGTCCGGTCGTGGTCGGCACGGTCGCGTAGGTTATGCGTCCGAGCAGCTCGTCGTAGTCGTGCGTGAGGTCGCGCGCAGTCCGCTCGAGCCGCTCGCGAAAGCGCAGCAGCTCGGCGGCGCTCGGTGTGCGGTCGGCCTCCGGCGGCGGCCGGCGTCCGGACGCGCGGCGCTCGCCGACGCCCGGGCCGCGGTACGCCGCCTCGTCGGCGGCCGGCTGCGTCGTGACGAGCGGCTCCGCCGCGGCGCGCGTCTCGCGCTCGACGGCCTCATCGACGACGCGCCCGACGCCGAGGCGCTCGGCCGGGTCGCGCGTGACCGCGGGCTCGGCTGGGTCGCTCGTGAGGGCGGGCGCCGCCGGCGCGCTCGTGACCGCGGGCACGGCCGGCGCGCTCGTGGCGGGGTCGGCGGCGCCGCCCTGGTCGGACGCGCCGAGGACACGTTGAAGCTCGCGCAGCTTGCGCTCGAGCTCTTCGAGGGTGTCGGCGATCTGAGGATCCACGCGCGCCAAGCGTAGCGGCGCGCCGTGGCTCTCGTCAGGCGCCGACGGATGCCCCGCCGAGGACCTCGACCGCGATCGAGGCCGCCTCGGTCGGCGTGCGCCCGACGCGCACGCCCTTCGCTTCGAGTGCCTGCGCCTTCGCCGCGGCGGTCCCGGAGGACCCGGAGACGATCGCGCCGGCGTGGCCCATCTGCTTGCCGGCGGGTGCGGTGAAGCCCGCGATGTAGGCGACGACCGGCTTGCTGACGTGCTCGGCGATGTACTCGGCGGCCTCTTCCTCGGCCGAGCCGCCGATCTCGCCGGAGAGGACGACCAGCTCGGTCTCCTCGTCGGCCTCGAACAGCTCGAGGATGTCGACGAACGACGAGCCCGGCACGGGGTCGCCGCCGATCCCGACGATCGAGCTGCAGCCAAAGCCGGCGCGCGCGATCTCGTTTCCGATCTGGTAGGTCAGCGTGCCCGAGCGCGAGACGACGCCGATGTTGCCGCGCTCGAAGAACGACGCCGGGATGATCCCGACGTTGGCCTTGGCGGGTGAGAGGATGCCGGGGCAGTTCGGCCCGATCAGCCGCGTCCCGGGATGGTCGCGCTTGAGGATGTTGTACACGCGCAGCTCGTCGTGCGCGGGGATGCCCTCGGTGATCGCGACGATCAGCTCGACGCCGGCCGCGGCCGCCTCGAGGATCGCGTCGGCGGCGAAGCGCGGCGGCACGAAGATCATCGCCGTGTTCGGCTGCGCCTCGGCCATCGCGTCGGCCCAGCTGTCGAACACCGGAATTCCCTCGACGTCCTGGCCGCCCTTGCCCGGCGTCACACCGCCGACGACGCTCGTGCCGTACCTGCGGTTGTTGAGCGTGTGGAAGCTGCCCTCGCGGCCGGTGATCCCGGCGACGCACAGGCGGGTGCTCTCGTCGACGAGGACCGACATCAGGCCTGCGCTCCGACGCTCTGTCCGGCGGCCAGCGCGACGACCATCTCGGCCGCCTCGTTCATCGTCTTCGCGGAGTGGAGGTTCGCGAGCGCCGCCTCGTCGAGCAGGCGCCGGCCCTCGACGTCGTTCGTGCCGTCGAGGCGGACGACGAACGGCACCGTCGGCTTGACCTCGCCGAACGCCGCGATCAGCCCGCGCGCGACCTCGTCGCAGCGCGTGATGCCGGCGAAGATGTTGACGAGCACCGCCCTGACGGCGTCGTTGGCGAGGATCAGGTCGATCGCCTGCTTGATCGTCTCGGCGTTCGAGCCGCCGCCCGCGTCGAGGAAGTTCGCCGGCGCGCCGCCGGCCTGCGAGACGACGTCGAGCGTCGACATCACGAGGCCCGCTCCGTTGCCGAGGATCCCAATGTCGCCGTCGAGCCTGACGAACTGCACGCCCTCTTCCTTCGCGCGCCGCTCGAGCGGGTCTTCGTTCTCCTTGTCCGAGAGGTCCTTGTTCTCGGGGTGACGGTAGAGCGCGTTGGCGTCGAGCGAGACCTTCGAGTCGAGCGCCTTGACCTCGCGCTCGGGCGTGACGATCAGCGGGTTGATCTCGGCGAGCGACGCGTCCTCTGCCAGCCAGACCTCGTACAGCGCGACGAGCGCGTCGGCGACGCCCTCGACGACGTCCTCGTCGGCGCCGCCGAGGGTCGCGATCTGCACGGCCTCGGCGTGTGAGAGGCCGTTCAGAGGGTCGACGTGCTGGCGGATCAGCTTCTCGGGCGTCTGCTCGGCGACCTCTTCGATGTCGACGCCGCCCTCGGTGCTGAACATCACGAGCGGCTGCTTGGCCGAGCGGTCGAGCAGCACCGAGGCGTAGTACTCGGAGGCGATGTCCGACGCGTGCTCGATCCACAGCGTGCGGACGATGTGTCCCTTGATGTCCATCCCGAGGATGTTGCCCGCGTGCTCGCGCGCCTCGCTCTCGTTCGACGCGAGCTTTACGCCGCCGGCCTTGCCGCGCCCGCCGATCAGGACCTGCGCCTTGACGACGACCGGATAGCCGACCTCGTCCGCGGCGACGAGCGCATCCTCGACGCTCGTGACCGCCTTGCCCTGGGAGACCTTCAGTCCGTGCCGCGCGAACAGCTGCTTGCCTTGGTACTCCAACAGATCCATGCCGGCGCAGGACTCTAACGCAAATCGCCCGCCGCGCAGGCGCGTGCCCGGGCGCCGGGGGGCTGAGCGCGCCTCGAGGCGGTGGCGCGGCATAATGCCCGCCGAATGCCAATTCCTAAGAACGTCACATTCGTCACGTTTGACGTCTACGGGACGCTGATCGATTGGGAGACGGGGATCTACGAAGCGTTCGCGAAAGAGGCAGCGCGCGACGACTTCGAGATCGACCGTTCGCAGCTGATCCCGCTGTTCCACGAGATCTCACGCGACATCGAGGGCGGCTCGTACGAGCTCTACGCCGAGGTGCTGAGGCGCACCGCGATCGAGATCGCCAAGCGCCTGGAGTGGCCGCTCGAGCCCTCGCGCTCGGGCTTCCTGCCCGACTCGGTACAGCGCTGGAAGCCGTTCAAAGAGACCGGCACGCAGCTGCAGAAGCTCGCGAAGAAATACAAGCTCGGGCTGCTCTCGAACATCGACGACAAGCTGCTCGGCCAGACGCGGCGACACATTCCGATCGACTTCGACCTCGTCGTCACCGCTCAGCAGGTGCGCTCGTACAAGCCCGAGCCCGCGCACTTCACCGAGTGCGCGCGACGGATCGGCGGCAAGCGCGGCTGGGTGCACGTCGCCGCGAGCCACTACCACGACGTCGTCCCGTGCGTCAAAGCGCGCGTCCCGGTGATCTGGGTCAACCGCAACAAGGAGACGCTCGAGCCGGCGCAGAAGAAGCCGACGCTCGAAGTCGCGAACCTCAAAGAGGCCGCCAAAGCGCTTGGCGTGACCTAGCCGTCCGGGCACGTCGGCCGTCGAGCGTGAGCGCCTCCCGACTGTGACGCCCGAGCCGTGAGGGCCGTCTCGCTGCATCGCGACGTGATCCTCGTCACGAGCCAGCTGTTCCAGGCGCACTGCACGATCGTCCGCGCACCCGCCGAGCGGCGCGACGGCGATGGTGCGCCAGACGAGGCGTTCGTGATCGACTCGCCGGTGCTTCCCGAAGAGCTCGAGCTGCTGCCGGCGCTCGTCGAGCAGGCCGGCTTCCCCGAGCCGCACGGCCTGCTCGCGACGCACGCCGACTTCGACCACGTGCTCGCCCCGCTCGCGTTTCCCGAGGCGACGCTCGGTTGTGCCGAGAGCACCGCCGAGCGGCTGCGCGCCGAGCCCGGAGCGGCGCAGCGCGAGCTGCGCCGCTTCGACGAAGAGCTCCAGATCGAGCGCCGGCCGCTCGCGCTTGCGGCGGTCCAGGCGCTCGCGACGCCCGGGCGCTGCGCGATCGGCGACGCCGAGCTCGAGCTGCATCCGGCGAGCGGCCACACCGTCGACGGCATGGCCGTGTGGGTTCCGTGGGCGCGCGTGCTGATCGCCGGCGACTACCTCTCGCCGATCGAGCTGCCGAGCATCGGCGAGGGCGACACGATGCTCGACGCCTACCTGGCGACGCTCGATCGGCTGCAGCCGATCGTCGAGGGCGCCGAGCACGTCGTGCCCGGTCACGGTCCGCCGATCGGCGGCGCGCGCGCGCTCGAGCTGCTCGAAGAGGATCGCGCCTACCTCGGCGCGCTGCGCGAGCGCGGCGTCGACGTCGAGCTGCCCGACGGGCGTCGCTCGAGGCTCCAGCGCGAGCTGCACGCGCAGAACCTCGCGCGCGCGTCGAGCCCCGTCTGAGCCGCTTCAGGCGAGTGCGAGCGGCGCCCGGCGAACGGGTCGCTCAGCCCTCGCTCTCGGCGGCGCTCGTGATCGTCGCGATCGGCGCGCCCGCCTGGATCGGCTCACCCTCGACGATCGGCAGCTCGGCGATCACGCCGGCCTTGTGCGCCGCGATCTCATTCTCCATCTTCATCGCCTCGATGATGCAGAGCAGCTGGCCCTCCGCGACGGTGTCGCCCTGCTTGACGAGCACCTTCCACAGGTTGCCCTGCAGCGGCGAGGTCAGGAGATCGCCGCCGCCGCCGCCGGAGGACTTCCGCGGCGAGCGCTTCGCAGGCTTCGGCGCGGCAGCCGCGCCCGCGCCGTTGCTCGCGGCCGCGCCGCCGCCCGCGAACGGCGCCCCGACGACGCGCACGTCGAAGCGCTTGCCGGAGACCTCGACCGCGTAGGTCTGCTCGACCGTGGGCTGCTCCGCCTCGTCCTCGCCTGGAGCGGCGGGCGCGTCGAATGCGAGCGTCTTCAGCCACTGCTTGTCCTCGAGCAGGTCGCGGCACGTCTCGCCCCTGGCCCACTGCTCGGTCGCGAGCAGCGCCTGGTGGAACGGGATCAGCGTCTTCAGGTGCTCGATCTCGTATTCGCCGAGCGCGCGCAGCATCCGCCGGGTCGCCTGCTCGCGGTCGGCGTCCCAGACGATCAGCTTCGCGACCATCGGGTCATACATCGGCGAGACCTCGCCGCCGGCCTGCACGCCCGAGTCAACGCGCACTCCCGGGCCGGAGGGCTCGCGGTACGCGCCGATCCGGCCCGGCGCCGGCGCGAAGTTCCTCGAGGCGTCCTCGGCGTTGATCCGGCACTCGATCGCGTGCCCACGCAGCTCGACGTCGGTCTGCGCATAGGAAAGCGGCTCGCCGGCGGCCGCGCGGATGCCCTCCTTGACGATGTCGATCCCGGTCGTCATCTCGGTCACGCAGTGCTCGACCTGAACGCGCGTGTTCATCTCGAGGAAGAAGTACTCGGGCTCGGCGCCCTCCCGCGCCGAGAACAGGCCCTCGATCGTGCCGGCGCCGACGTAGTCGACGGCTTTGGCGGCGTCGACGCCGATCTTGCCGATCCGCTCGCGGATCTCGGGGGTGACGACCCACTCGGGCGCCGGCGACTCCTCGATCACCTTCTGGTGGCGGCGCTGGATCGAGCAGTCACGCTCGCCGAGATGGATCACGTTGCCGTGGCGGTCGGCGAGCACCTGCACCTCGACGTGGCGCGGGTCGTGCAGGTAGCGCTCGAGGTAGACCGTCGGATCGGAGAAGAACTTCTCGCCTTCGCGGCTCGAGCCCTCGAAGGCACCCTCGAGCTCGTCCTCCGTGAGCGCGACGCGAAAGCCCTTGCCGCCGCCGCCGCCCGCCGCCTTGACGGCGACCGGGAAGCCGATCTGCTTCTTGGCGATCTTCAGGGCGTCGGCGACCGTCGCGACCGGCTTGGTCGTTCCGGGAACGATCGGCACGCCCGCCGCCTGCATCAGCTCGCGCGCACGCGTCTTCGAGCCCATCGCCTCGATCGCGCTCGCCGGCGGCCCGATGAAGACGATCCCGGCGTCCTCGCAGGCCTGCGCGAACGGCGCGTTCTCGGCGAGGAAGCCGTAGCCGGGATGGATCGCCTCGGCGCCCGAGCGCTCGGCGACGTCGAGGATCTTCGCGACGCTCAGGTAGTTCTCGGCGGCCGGCCCGTCGCCGATGTTGTACGCCTCGTCGGCGCGCTTTACGTGCACGGCGTCGCGGTCGAGCTCGGAGTACACGGCGACGCTCGCGATCTGGAGCTCCTCCAGCGCGCGCGCGATGCGGACGGCGATCTCGCCGCGGTTCGCGATCAGTACCTTGCTGAACATTCGGCGGCGGAAGCTTAGGCGATCAGCCCGGCGCCGACCGTCTCGTTGCTCGACTCGTCGATCAGGATGAAGCTGCCGGTGCGGCGATTGCTCGTGTACCGGTCGAACGCGAGCGGCACGCTCGTGCGCAGGCGCACGCGCCCGATGTCGTTGAGCGCGAGCTCCTGCGCCGGACTCGTGCGCTCGAGCGTGTGCACGTCGACGACGTCGTCGATCGCCTCGACGATCGCCGTCGCGCTTCGCGACGTGTGCTTCAGCGCGTAGCGCCCGCCGGGGCGCAGCGGCCGGTCGGTCATCCAGCAGATGTCGGCAAGCAGCTCGCGCGCGACCGTCGCCGCCTCCTCGGGGCGGCAGATCAGCTCGCCGCGCGAGACGTCGAGCTCGTCCTCGAGGCGCAACGTCAGCGACATCGGCGCGATCGCCTCCTCGAGCTCGCCGTCGTAGGTGTCGATCGCGGCGATCCGCGTGAGCGCGCCGCTCGGGAGCAGCGCCACCTCCTCGCCGCGCCGCAGGGCGCCGCTCGCGAGCTGTCCCGCGTAGCCGCGGTAGTCGGGGTCGGACGCGCCGGCGCCCGCCGGCGCGTCGCGATCGACGCCGACCGAGATGCCGGCGCCCGGGCGGATCACCCACTGCACGGGAAAGCGCGCCGGGCGGTCGAACGGGTGGTCGTAGGCGACCTCGACCTGCTCGAGCAGGTCGAGCAGCGCCGGGCCCTCGTACCAGGCCATCGAGGACGAGCGCTCGACGACGTTATCGCCGTCCAGCGCGGAGATCGGGATGTAGGAGATCTCCGGACGCGGGCTTGCGTGCTCAGCTCCAGCGGAGCGTATGCCCGGGCCACGACTCAGCCTCGCCGCGAAGCCCTCGAACTCGGCCGCGAGCTCGTCGAAGCGCTCCTGCGAGTACTCGACCAGATCCATCTTGTTGATCGCCACGATCATCTTCGGGATGCCCAACAGCGCGCTGATGAACGCGTGGCGCTTGGACTGCTCGGTGACGCCGCGGCGCGCGTCGACGAGCACGACGGCGAGGTCCGCCGTCGACGCGCCGGTGACCATGTTGCGCGTGTACTGCTGGTGGCCGGGGCAGTCGGCGATGATGAAGCGCCGCGCCGGCGTCGCGAAGTAGCGGTAGGCGACATCGATCGTGATCCCCTGCTCGCGCTCCGCGCGCAGCCCGTCGGTCAGCAGCGCGAGGTCGAGCGCGCCGGCGCCGCTGCGCCGCTCGCTCGCCGCTTCGACGTGCTCGAGCTGGTCCTCGAAGACCTGCTTCGAGTCGTACAGCAGCCGTCCGATCAGCGTGCTCTTGCCATCGTCGACGGCTCCCGCGGTCGTGAAGCGCAGCAGGTCGAGCGTCATCGCCGCACCCGTGCAGAGCGCACGCACGCAAGCGCGCGAAGCGCGCAATCAAAAGAGGTCCGGGCGAGCACTAGAGCGGCGGGCGGGGGAGACCGCGGATCAGAAGTAGCCCGCCTTCTTGCGGTCCTCCATCGCGGCCTCCGAGACTTTGTCGTCGGCGCGTGTCTCGCCGCGCTCGGTCACGCGCGTGGCGGCGATCTCGGTGACGACCTGCTCGAGCGTCGCTGCGCGCGAGAGCACGCCGCCGGTGCAGCTCATGTCGCCGACCGTGCGGTACCGGACCGTCTCTGAGAAGACCTGCTCGCCGTCGATCAGCTCGGTCCCGTCGCGCCACGCGTAGAGCATCCCGTCGCGGCGGAAGACCTCGCGCGGATGCGAGAAGTAGATCGACGGGACCTCGAGCGCCTCTGAGTCGATGTACTCCCAGACGTCGAGCTCGGTCCAGTTCGAGATCGGGAAGACGCGCACGTTCTCGCCCTTCGAGATGCGGCCGTTGTAGAGGTTCCACAGCTCCGGGCGCTGGCTCTTCGGGTCCCATTGGCCGAAGTCGTCGCGGAACGAGAACACGCGCTCCTTCGCCCGCGCGCGCTCCTCGTCGCGGCGCGCGCCGCCGAACGCCGCGTCGAATCCGTGCTCGGCGATCGCGTCGAGCAGCGTCACCGTCTGCAACTGGTTGCGCGACGCGCGCGGGCCCGTCTGCTCGACGACGCGTCCCTTGTCGATCGACTCCTGCACGCTCGCGACGATCAGTCGCTCGCCGAGCTCGGCGGCGCGGCGGTCACGGAACTCGACCACCTCCGGGAAGTTGTGCCCCGTGTCGACGTGCATCAGCGGGAACGGGAACGGCGCCGGGCGGAACGCCTTCTCGGCGAGCCGCAGCAGCACGATCGAGTCCTTGCCGCCGCTGAACAGCAGCACCGGCTTCTCGAATTCCGCCGCGACCTCGCGCATCACATGGATTGCCTCGGACTCGAGCGCGCGCAGGTGGCTCAGCTGAGGGCGCGCCGCGACTGCCATCTCACGCCGCGGGATCTATTACTTCTACGTGGATGCCGCACTCGGTCTTGTCGGTGCCGGCCCAACGACCCTCGCGGCCGCTGCCGGGCTGCGTGCACGGCGCGCAGCCGATCGACTCGTAGCCCTGGTCGTGCAGAGGGTTGTACGGAAGGTCGCGCTCGTTGATCCGCCGCCAGAGGTCCTTGTCGCTCCAGTGTGCGAGCGGGTTGTACTTCCACAGGCCGCGGACCTCGTCGCGTTCGATCAGCTCGGCATTCGCGCGCGTCGGCCCCTGCTCGCGGCGGATGCCCGTGATCCAGCCCTCGGCGCCGGCCAGCGAGCGCTCGAGCGCGGCGACCTTCGCGGCCGAGCAGCAGTGCTCGGGGCCGCTCCACGGCTCGCCCGGGCTGCTCGCGTCGATCACCTCGATCTGCACGCCGAAGCGCTGCTCGAACGCGCGCCAGGTCTGCAGCGTCTCCTCGAACAGGACGCCGGTGTCGATCGTGACGATCCGGACGGCGCCGCCCGTGCCCTGGTCGAGGCGCAGCAGCTCGTCGATCAGCACCGACTCCTCCTTCTGGAACGAGCAGAGCAGCACTGCTCCGCTGCCGTGCCGCGCGGCCTCGCGCAGCGTGTGCGTGAGGCTCGGCGCCGCGTCGAACGGGGTGCTCGTCGGTGCCATCTGGTTATTGAGCTGCAATGGAGGTGTCATCTGATCGCTTTCGCCGTGCTTGTCGCATCCGCTCTATACCGCACACTCGCCCTCGCCACGAACGACTTCGAAGGGAACGTCGCGTTTCCAGTCGATGAACTGGTTCATCGTCTCCAACCCGAAATCGACAGGCATCGAGAGATCCTTGACGATCGCCTCGAGCTCGCCGGTGCCGACGCGCGCGAGATAGGCGTTCCACTCCTCGCCCTCCTCGCGGTTGGCCTCGTACTGGCCGATCCAGCGCTCGATCGCGTCGGGCACACGCTTGGAGGGCAGGCGCAGCTTCAGGCGCGTGCCGAACTGGACGTCGCCGCCTTCGAACACGCCGCCGACGTGCGGGATGTACGCGGGGATCGTGTGCTCGCCGACTTTGATCGACGCGCCCGTGAAGCCGATGCTCGCCACGTGGTGCTGGCCGCAGCCGTTCGGGCAGCCGCTGATCTTGATGTTCAGCTTGCGCGTCAGCTCGTCGCTGATCTGGAGGGACTCGATCCGCTCCTGGATGGCCTCGTTGAGGCCCATCGAGCTGGTGATCCCGAGCTTGCACGAGTCGGTGCCCGGGCACGACACGACGTCGTCGATCTCCCGCGATCCGTGCTCGCCGAGCCCAAGCTCTGACAGCGCCCTCCAGACGTCGTAGACGCACTCGTCGCGGACCCAGCGCAGAACGAAGTTCTGCTGGACGGTCGTGCGCGCATACCCGCCGGCGTAGTCGCGCATGATCCTCGCCAGCCCGCGAAACTGCTCGGGCGTGAGGTCGCCGCGGGTGACTTTCGCCTCGACGGTCACGAACCCCGCCTGCTTCTGCTCGCGTACGTTCGCTGCGCGGAAGCGCTCGAACTCACCGATGTCGCCGTTCGGCGAGCCGTAGCTGGCGGGAGGCGCCGGCGCGCTCTCGCGCTCGTCGTCGACGAACAGGCGGTGCTCGATCGAGAAGTCCCGTTCGCCGACCCACTCGCCCTTCAGCTCCTCCTCGACCTGACTGCGCAGCTCGTCGATGCCGTACTTGTCGACGAACACCTTGATCCGCGCGCGCGCGCGGTTGCTGCGCAGCCACTCCTGGCGGTCGAAGATCCTGAAGACCGCCTCGGCGATTCGCAGGTACTCGCCGTTGTCGAGCTCGACGAACTCGTACAGCACCGGCGCCACGCGCGGCATGATCGAGGTGCCGCCGCCGACGAGCATCTGCGCGCCGCGCACCGCTCCGCGGCCCTCGATCTCGCGGACGCGCGCGCGGAAGGCGATGTCGTGGATGCCGCTGATCGCGCGGTCCTGCGGCGAGCCGTCGAACGCGGTCTTGATCTTGCGCGGCATCGCCTGAGTCGTCGGGTGGCGCACGAAGTAGCGCACGTACGCGCCCGCGTAGGGCGTCAGGTCGAACAGCTCGTCCTTGGCCACACCGGCCCACGGGTCGCCCGTCACGTTGCGCATCGTGTTTCCGCAGCCCTCGCGGCTGGAGAGCCCGGCCTCGCCGATCTCGCGGATCAGCTTCTCGGCGTCCGGCAGCGGCACGTGGTGCATCTGGATGTTCTGGCGCGTAGTGATGTGTCCCTTGCGCAGCGGCACGTACTTCTCGACC
>FSVZ01000124.1_pt1 | contig 43502 bp, 37 predicted proteins | sample 1637881 | NCBI WGS metagenome assembly FSVZ01 (sample SAMEA3914789, study PRJEB12502) | metagenome | biome: forest; material: soil | place: Canada | collected 2011-07-03 | depth 0.3 m
CTCCGCAAGCTGCATTGTTGCCCCCAATCGTCGCTGTCGGTGACAACGGATTCGGCGCGCAACCGCATCAGCCTGCGAACTAACGACTCAGGTCACTAGACGCGCGTTGGCGGCTACCCGCGCTTCCGCTGGCTCGACCGCGATCGAGCATCACGGGACCGCACATGTGCGGTCCCGCCGAGCGGCGCATGCGCCGCTCGGAACGCCGTGCCGCATGCGGCACGGCTCAGGCAGGCGCATGCGCCTGCCTGACAGACGAGAATGAGCCTGGTCGACCATTGCATCCCCGCGGAGCCGTACACCTGGTGTATGGCGGTTCGATCGAGCGACTGAGCTTCGAGCTCACCTTGGGAGCTGTCGCCGAGCAAGAGCGGACCGCGACCGGTCGTAGGAGCGGTGCGGGCAGGCCAAGGCCGCTAGCGCCGCGCGTCGTCCGCCTGCTCGAAGCTGACCTCGACGTTCTCCTGCTCGACGCGCTCCTCGACCTCGGCCGAGGACGTCAGCGCGCGGATGTCGGCGTCGAGCAACGGCTCGGAGAAGAAGCTGCGCGGCGAGAGCCTGCGCACACGCACGACGTTGATCTCGGCGGCGAAGATGACCAGCTGCGCGCCGAGGTAGAGCCACGCGAGCAGGCCGAGCACGACCGCGAACGTTCCGTAGAGCGGCTGCGTGTGCTTGAGCGTGTGGTCGACGTAATAGCCGCCGAGGTGCTGCAGCAACTGCCAGAGGATCGCCGCGACGATCACGCCGGGCAGATATTCGCGCCAGCTGACGTCGGTCGCCGTGAGCAGCGTGAACGCGGTCATGAACAGCGCGACGTTGACGACGAACGCGAGCAGCACGCCGCCGACGACCGCCGCCACGCCGTGCGCGCTCGCGCCGACGAAGCCGGCGGCGGCCGTCGAGACGATCATCAGCGTGCCGAGGATCGCGAGCACCGCGAGGCTGCGCAGGCGCGAGAAGAGGAAGTTCGGCCGGCTCTTGTAGGGAACGTGCCAGATCCCGTTGAACGCGTTCTGCGCGGCGCTCGTGACGCCCATGCCGGCGAGCAGCGTGCCGACGATCCCGATCGCCAGCGCGACGCCACTGCCTTTCAGCGAATGCAGTTTGAGCGAGTCCGAGAGGATCGGGAACTGTCCGAGCGTCCCGTGGACGATTTTTTCGCGGTCGGCGGGGTTGCCCTGCAGCACGAAGCCGAGGATCGTCACGAAGACGAGCAGCAGCGGGAAGATCGAGACGAACGCGTAGTAGGCGATCAGCGCGGCGAGCTGACCGGCGTGATCGTCGCTGAACTTCTTGTAGACGGCGGCGAGAAAGCGGACGCCGGGCGTCCGCTGCTGGCGGCGGTCGACCGCGTGCAGCGTGTCGGTGATGCTCATCGCCGCCGCCGCGCTCTCGCGGCATGGCAGCCCGGCCCGCGCGCGACGCGAATCTGGGAGGGGGGTCTGTTTGCGTCGGGCGGCGACATGCACATGTGTCTACCCGATGTGCGCGAGAAAAACGAGCGGCGTCTGGCGGCTGGCGGCTGGCAGAGCGAGCCGGCTCACGGCGCGGCGCCGCCGACGAGGTCGCCGCGGTCGCCTGCGAGCAGCGCGAGCTGCTGCTGCGCGCTCATCGCTTTCGCCTGCGGCGAGAGGATCTCGAGGACTGCTACAGCCAGGCGGCGCTCGAGCTCGTCGCTCAGGCGCAGCGTGGTGGCGCGTTCGCGGGTAGGCGCCATATCGCGAACACGATCGAGCTCCGCTTCCTCTCACGCGTACGTGACCGTCGCCGCGCGCTGAGCGGAAGGAGCCCGATGCAGGCGGCGCTCGAGCAGGCGGCGCCACTCGACCCGGCCGAAGGGCCCGGCATCGATCTACTCGACGAGGGCGCGGCGGTCGAGCGGCTCGTGATCCTGCGCGAGGAGCTGCGCGAGCTCGAGCGCCTGGCGCGCGAGCTGACGGCCGATCAAAGGCTGGCACTCGCGTCGCAGCTCGGCGGGGAGACATGCCACGCCTTCTGCAGCCGAACCGGCTGGTCGCATGAGAAGTACAGGAAGGTCGGGCAGCGCGCACGGTTGCGGCTGCTCGCGTTGAGAGACGAACCCAGCGTGTCGCTGTCCGATCGACGCCGACGCGTCGGATGAGGGAGCGGGACCGACCTGTGAACACATATACCCCCACTCATAGGCCGTGCGCCCAGGGCCGCCGGCCGTCGGTTGAACGGACGACGGCGCGGCGACGCCCATCCGCGCGCACGCGGCCGGAAGCCCCGGATCTCCCCACTCGGCTTCCGGTCGCATGCGTGGTGTGCACCGCACCTGGCGATGACGGTCGCTGACGCCTTGCAACGGACTCCGCGCGAGCGCTACCGCGTCTACAGCGAGCGAGAGTTCCTTGCCGATCCCGCCGTCGGTTCGCGCGAGCATGTGCGATCGGAGCGCCACGGTCGCGGGCGGCGGCGCGTAGCGGGCGCGGCGATCCTCATCGGGGCGCTCGGATCGGGCGGGACCGTGACGGCCGCGGCCCTGCTGCCGTCGCAGCGGCACTCGCGGGTTGTCGCGAGGGCGATGGCGTGGGCGCCGGCACGGCCTCCGCTCGGGCGGACGGTCCCCGCCGAGATCGACGCGTCGGCGCCGGCGACCGGCGCTTCGCCTCGATCGGCCGTGAGCACGGCTCGGCGGCGCGCGCCGGGCCGACGCGTGCGAACCGTTGCAGGGAGCGCGGCGCGGTTGGTGCGGGCGCCGGCCGGCTCCGGTTCGGGCCCCGCGATCACCGCCCGGCGACGGACCACGACCCGCGAGACCTACGCAGCCGCGTCCGCGCCGAGTGCGGCCGTCCTGCGAACCGAGCCGGGGATCGCTGATCCGCGCGTGGCGGCCATCGCGCGGTCGCAGTTCCTTGATCCCGCCCGGCGTGTCGGGGAGTTCGGCTTTGAGCGCTGAGCGCCACCGTGTTCCCCGGGTCGATCGTCGGGCGACGGTACGAATCGTCACGCGGCCGCTCTGGCGGTTGCGCCTGGCGCACGAGCTCCCGCGCTACCTGCTCTATGCGACGTGCGCCTTCGGCCTGCTCGCGAGCGCGCGCTTCGCAATCGCCCCGCCGCGACCGCGCGCAGCGGTCCTCGCGGCTCCCGCGCGACAGGACCCCGACCTTGCAGCGCGCAGCTACGCGGTCCTGTTCGCTCGGCGTTACCTGACGTGGGACACGGCGCGCCCGCAGCTCAGGGAGAACGCGCTCGCCTCGATGACCGGATCGGCGCTCGAACAGGACGCCGGGGTGACGCTTCCGCCGAGCGGTGCGCAGAACGTGCTGTGGGCGGAAGCCGTGCAGGAACGCACTCCGGTGCCGGGCCGGCACGTGTACACGATCGCAGCGCAGACCGACGTGTCGGGCCTCGTGTACGTGACTGTCTCGGTAATCCGCGGGGCCGACGGGCGGCTGTCGATCTCTGGCTATCCGGCTTTCGTAGGCGCGCCGCTCACGGCTCCCGGACAGGCAGAGCCCGCCGGCGCAGAAGTCGCAGACCCGGCGCTCGCGGCGGTGACCGAACGGGCCCTTCGCAACTATCTCGCCTCCTCGCCGCAGGAGCTCGGCGCCGATCTCACCGAACGCGCCCAGGTCGCGCTGCCCGAAGCGGGCCTCACGCTCGAGTCGACACAGCGGCTCGCGTGGTCCGCCGATCGCCGCTCGGTGATCGCGATCGTCGAGGCGCAGGACGCGCGTGGCGCGCGCTACACGCTCGACTACGAAGCCGACGTCGAGCAGGTTCAGGGGCGCTGGGAGATATCGGCGATCCAGACGGACCCGATCGGATGACCTTGCAGACGGCCGTCGGATACGAGCGAAAGGAGCCACGATGAGACGACACGGCGAGGAGCGGCGACGCCGCGGCACGCAGAGGCTCCGCACGTTGGCCGCCTGCGCCACGCTGCTCTGGGCACTCGCGATCGCCTCCTTCGGAGCGGTCACCGCGTGCGGCGCGGTGGCTACTCCGACGACGCCGGGCAGCGGCATCGAACGCGCGGCGACCCCGGCCAGGGGGACGGCTGGGTCGTTGGAAGCGGCCGCGGCGAAGGCGGGCAACACGGGGCGGGCGGTGGCGATGAGCTTGATCGGCCTCGCGTTCGCCGTCGCGGCGACGGTGCTCGCGTTCCGGCGTGATTTCAAGGAGGCGGCGGGCGTCTTCGCAGTCGGGATCGTGTCGGTTCTGCTGGCGACGCCGGCCGGTCTCAGCCTGCTGCGCGACACCGTGACCTCGATCTTCGGTGCGTAGCGGTGGTGGTGCGCTCCTACCGCCAGGTGTTCGACCTCGAGCGGCGGATCTATCGCGTGGACCGTCTGCGGCTGAACCCGAGCGGGGTGCCGGTCCGCGGGGTCGTGTACTTCCTCGTGCTGCTTGCGAGCGTCACCCTGCTCGCGCGCTTGCCCGGCGTCGGGCTTTTCGCCGACGCTCTCCCGTGGTACGTGCGCGAGCTTGCGCTGCCGGGTGTGCTCGCGGCGCTGCTCGCCGTCATCCGCGTCGACGGTCGTCCGTTCCATCTCGCGGTGCAGGCGATCGTTCGCTTCCGCGCCGGCGCGCCGCGCTTGGCGCATCTGCGCCCGGATCGCGCTCTCGTCGGCTCGCTCTGGACGCCTCCAGCGTTGCTGCTGATCCCCGACGGCTCCGAGCCGAGGATGCGCCGATTTCGCTTCACGGGTCCGGGGGCGCTGCGCGTCGGGCCCGAGCACGACCGCCGTGACGGGCGTGGTCTGCTCGTCGCGCTGGGCCTGCGCGCTGATCTCGTCCTGCGCGAGACGGCGGCGGGCGCGCGTGTCGAGCGACCGGCCGGCGGCGAGGTGATCGTGCTCGACCGAGGCGCGCGTTGCAGGACGCGCTGAGATGCGACGGCCGCTCAGCTTCGTCTACGGAAACTGCGTGTTCGCGGAAGCGACGAACGACGCGTGGGCGGCCTTCGTAATCGACGCGGCGAGCTATCAGTGGCTCAGCGACGACGGCAAGCGCGCGCGGTTCCTCGCGCTGCTGGGCGCGCTGGAGGCGATCGAGGCGGACGTCCAGATCCTGCGCGTCGAGCGCGAGTGCGAGCCCGTGCACGCACCCGCCGCGACGGACTTGCGACGGCACTCGCTACGCGCGTACGCCGAGGCCCATGAGCGTCGCCTCGGGCAGCTGGGCGCCGTGCGCGCCGAGCTGTTCCTGCTGGTCAGCCTGAACGAGCCCGAGCGCGACGTCGCGACCTACGTCTCGCGGCTTGCCGAACGCGGGCCGTCCGAGTTCTGGCAGGCTCTACGTCGCGCGTTCTCACCGCGAGATCGCCGGATCCTCGCCTCCTCAGAGCTCGAGCGTGTGCGCGTCGGCGCGGATCAGGCGCACGCTCGCGTGGCGGAGTTCCTGCCCGTGCGCGAGGCGCGCGGTGTGGAGATGCAGTGGCTCGTCCGGCGCGCGTTCTGTCGTGGCCTGGGTGAGCCGTCCGTCGACGCCCTGCACGAGCCTCGCGCGCTCGCGTTCGAGCGCAACGGCGAGGCCGTGCTGGCGCCGCTCGAGGGCGACGTGATGCGCTGGACGGACGGTGTCGTCGAGCAGCGCAGCCGCTGTGTGCGGATCGAGGGCGAGCGCGGCACGAGCTGGCAGGCCCAGCTCGTGCTCGGCGCGCTGCCGGAGCAGACGCAGTTCCCGGGCGCTCGTGCGGAGCTCATGTTCGCGCCGCCCGAGAGCCTGCCATTCGCGGTCGACCTCTCGTTGAACGCACGCTTTCTGCCCAACGAGCTGGCGCTGCGGCTCGCGCGCAAACGAATCCAGGACGCCGACCAGATCTTCCGCGCCGAGTCCGACGGCGAGCAGGGAGGCTCGGACCAGGGCTATGCGCGCACGCAGGAAGCACGGGACCTGCTCGCCTACCTGCAGGCGTCGAGTCGGCCGCCGCTGCTGAGGGCGACGCTCGCGATCGCCGTCGCGGCGAGCGACGAGGCGCTGCTCGAGGAGCGCGTCGAGGCGTGCAGGCGCGCGTACGGCGAGATCAGGCTGCACCGACCGCTCGGCGACCAGCTCGAGCTGTTCCTGCAGCACCTACCGGGCCAGCGCACGCGGGTCGCCGGCTACGACGACACGCTCACGACCGAGCAGGTCGCGGCGATGATGCCGACCGCGACGCACGCGGTCGGCTCGCGCGCCGGCTTCTACCTGGGCCACACCTTGACGGGCTCGCGCCGGGCGGTCCACTTCAACCTCAGGGAGGGTTCGGACACCGACCGGAACACGACGATCCTCAGCGTCGGCGCGCTCGGGTCGGGCAAGACGACGCTCGATCAGAAGCTCAAGTACGAGGGCTTCCTGCTGGGGGCGCGCGTCGTCGACTGCGACCCCAAGGGGGACCACCGCTTCCACCTGCTCGAGGATGTCGCGCCGCACACCGAGCGCGTCACGCTGCGGCCCGACCGGTCGCTGCGCGGAATGCTCGATCCACTGCGGGTCGCTCCGCAGCACCTGCGTCAGGACGCAGCCGTGTCGTACCTGCGCGACCTGCTGCCGGCGCGCGCGGAGCCGTCGTGGGAGACGGCGGTGGTGGCGGCCGTCGACCGCGTGATCGGGCGCGCTGCCGAGCCAACGTGTCTGGAGGTCGTGCGCGCCCTGCGTGAAGGTGACGGCGTCGATCAGCAGGTCGGCCGGACGCTCGAGGTCTACGCGCGGTCGGGTCTGACGCAGCTCGGGTTCGCCGATCCGGATGTACGGCTCCCGCCGGTCGGCGAGCAGCAGGTCACGTACCTCCCGATCCGGGACCTCCCCGGGCCCGACCCCGGCACGCCTCGCGCCGAGTACTCGCAGGCAGAGCGGATCGGCGATCAGCTCGTGCGGCTGATCGCGATGTTCGCGATGCAGCTGATGAGCAGCGAGCGAGGACGCCTGAAGCTGTTCTCGTTCGACGAGGGCTGGCGCCTGCTTGGCGATCCGGCCGGTCGCGGCCTGCTCGCGTCGCTACAGCGGATGGGACGCTCGGAGCTCGCGGTGCCGATCATCAGCACGCAGCTGGTCAGCGACACGTTGCTGGGCGGGCGCGAGTCGCTCGAGAACCTGATCGGCGCGACGTTCGTGTTCGGGATGCGCTCGGAGGCGGAGGCGGCGCGGGCGCTCGCGCTGCTCGGCCTCGACCCGGAGAACCGACGCGCTCTCCAGACGCTGCTCGAGTTCGACACCGGGCGCTGCCTGTTTCGCGATCACCATGGTCGGGTCGAGGCGATCCAGGTCGACGTCGTCGTGCCGTCGCTGCTGCAGGCGTTCTCGACGACGCCGGCGCGCGCATGAGCGCGCTGGGCGGGCGTGCGCGGCGGCTGGCGCTCGTCTCGCTCCTCGCGTTTGCCATCGGCCCGGCGGGCGCACGAGCGGCTGCGCCGTCCCCGGCGGCGCAGTCACGGCGCGTGCCGTCGCGGCCGGTGACCGCTCGGGCGGACACATCAGCGACTGCGCGGCGCCAGGGTGCGGGGTCGCGCTCGCCGACAGGGCCGCCGCTGACGAGCGCGCGGAGCACGAGCGGAGGGGACGAAGCGGAAGCGAGCAGCGAAGGCGCGAGCACGGAAGCCGACCCGCTCGTCAGCAACGGTCTTGGAAGCCCATCCTGCCACGGCGCGCTCGGCGGGGGCGCTCTGTCGGCGCGCGAGCGCGGCGACTGCGAAACATCGGGCTTCGTCGCGGCGGCGGCGCCGACGGGCGACTTCGGTCTCGACGTCCATATCGACACGGGTCTGCTCGGTCTCAGCTCGGGCGGGCTGCTCGCGAGCGTGGAGGACCTCTGCGTGACGCCGTTGTGGATGGCGCTCGTCTGGGCGGTCCATGCGCTCGTGGTGATGCTCGAGTGGTGTTTCACGATCGACCTGCTCGAGCGCCCGTCGGTCCAGCTCGGGCTCGCGCGCGGGCTGCGCGCGGCGCAGGCCGCATTCACCGTTCCGTGGCTTGCGGCCGCGCTCGCCGTCGCTGCGACAACGCTCGCCTACGACGGGCTGGTGCGCCGCCGGATCGGCGAATCGCTGGGTCGCGCGCTGCTCGCGATGGCGATGACGGCGGCCGCCTTCTGGGTGATGCTCGATCCCAGCGGGACGATCGGAGCCCTCGGAGAGTGGGCCAACGAAGCGAGCCTCGGAACGCTGGCGGTGACGGCGCGCGGATCGCCGGGCGGTGCGGAAGACGCGCTCGACGGGGCGATGGGCACGGCGTTCGCGGCTGTCGTCGAAGGTCCCTGGTGCTACCTCGAGTTCGGCGACGTCGGTTGGTGTCGCGACCCGCGTCGACTCGACCCGCAGCTCCACGCGGCCGCGCTCGCGCTCGCCGTCGAAGAGGCCGAGCGGATCGGCTGTGGCTCGGGCGGCGTCGCGGCAGGCGAATGCGTCGCGGCGGGCGGCGCCGACGCGAGCGCGCTCGGACGCAGCGCGCGGCTGCTTCGTGCCGCGCGGACGAACGGGGCGATCTTCCTCGCGCTGCCGGCCAACGGCGCGGGACGGAACTCGATCAACGACTCGTGGTCGCTGCTGCGCGCGATCTGCAGAGCGGAAGACGCGACGCGTTGTCGCGGGCCGAGCGCGAGCGAGGCCGAGTTCCGGACGAATCGCGGGACATGGCCGAGGGTCGGCGGACTTGTGCTGATCGTCGCCGGCGCGCTCGGAATGCTGCTGCTGTTCGGCTTTCTCGCACTGCGGCTTCTGAGCTCGGCGCTGTTCGCGATCCTTTACCTGCTGCTAGCACCGCTCGTCGCGCTCGCGCCGGCGCTCGGCGAGAGCGGCCGCGCGATCTTTCGCAGGTGGGGCTCGCAGTTGCTCGGCGCTGTCGTGGCGAAGCTGTTGTTCTCATTCGTGCTCGGCGCGGTTCTCGCCGTGCTCGGCATTCTGGCCGGGCTCGAAGCGCTCGGGTGGTGGACGCAGTGGCTGCTGATGTCGGCGTTCTGGTGGGCGGCGTTCCTTCACCGCCATCAGGCGCTCGCGCTCGCGGGCGCCCGTGGCGAGCGGGCTGCCGATGGGCGTCCGATCGGACGCCGGAGCGGCGCGGCGCGCCGAGCTCGCCGGCGCGTCCTCGAGCGGGCGCGTGTGACGCGCGAGCGCCATCGTCGCCGGCAACCGGAGGACGGCGTAGCGGGCGCCCGGCGCGATCGGCGGACACCCCGGCCGATCGACGGCACGCGCACGGCGCAGGCCACGGATCGCACGGTCACAGCGAGCGACCCGCAGGTCGGGCGCGTCGTCGAGGCGGAAGCGCGGGAAGCGCGCGCTCACGAGGCCGCGTCGGGCGTGACCGAAGCGCGGGTGACGGCGATGCAGGCACGGCTGGGACGCGTCCGGCGCGAGCAGGTGATCGCTTCGACGACGGGAGACTGGCGGCGCGCGGCACGCCTGACGGCGCGGGGCGATCGGATCGAAGCCGAGCTCGACGGCGAGCGCTCCGAGCTGGATCGAGCGACGCGCGCCGAGCCTGCGGACGGGCGTGGGGAGAGCGCGGGCACTCCTGCGCAGCGCCGTCGCGAGCGCGCGCGCTTCCTCGACGCGCAGGCGGCGCTCCCGGCCGCCGCGGCGCGCGGCGCGGGCGTCGGTATCTCGCGCGACTACGCGGCGCTCGCCGGTCTTGCGGGTCATGCTCCGCGCGAGTACGAACGGCTCGAGCCACGCGAGCAGCGCGTCGCGCGCGTTGCGATCGACCGCGAGCTGGCGGTCCGCCGCGAGCGCTTGATCACGGCGCCCGCTGCCGCCGTCGTGGCGGCCGAGCGGGGAGCGCCGGTGCCGTGGCGCGAGCCGCGGGCGAATCGTCCAGCGCGCCCGCGCGCGTCGGAGTCGACCGTGATGAGCGATGCGCGCGCAGTCGCTGAAAGACGCAAACGCCAGCTCGGCACGGGGCGGCCGTGAGCGCCGGCGCGGTTGCGGCCCGGCCGCGCCGGCGCTCGGCGCGCGCCGAGCTGATGGCACCGCTCGCGACCGTCGCGCTGCTCGCGCTCGCCATCGCGCTCGCGGCACTCGCGGCGCTCGGCGGCGCCGGCATCGCAGGCGGCGGCGATGCAGCCGCGACGGCGGCGGGCTCCACGCCGTCGGCTCTCGCGCTGCGCGACATTCCGCCCAGCGATCTGCGGCTGTATGAGCAGGCGGCCGCGCGCTACGGGATCGACTGGGCGGTGCTCGCGGCGATCGGCAAGGTGGAGTGCGATCACGGGCGCGACCCGGACCCGTCGTGTGACCGCGAGGGCGCGGTCAACGCGGCGGGTGCGGGAGGCCCGATGCAGTTCATCTCCTCGACGTGGGCACAGTACGGCGTCGACGGGAACGGCGACGGCAGGATCGACCGCTGGGATCCGCCCGACGCGATCTTCTCGGCCGCGAACTACCTGGCACGCAGCGGTGCGCCGAGCGACTACGCGCGTGCGATTTTCGCGTACAACCACGCCGGCTGGTACGTCGCAGAGGTCCAGCGGTGGGCGGCGCGGTACCGGGGCTCGACGCTGTCGCAGCCGTCGAGCACGCCGCTGCTCGCGGGCACGGCAGGCCCGGAAGCGTCGCCGGACGCCGAGCTGCAGGCCGAGACGTCGACGCCGGTTCGCTTCATCGCGGGCGAACGCGCGTTGCTCTCGCCGGGCGACGGTCACGTCGCGCTGATCCCGGTGGCCGCGCCGAGCGTTGTCCAGGCGATGCTCGTCGCCGGCGACGAGCTCCAGCAGCTCCCGTATGGCGCGGGTGGGCATCCCGACCCGCGCGGCGCCCTCGAAGAGGACTGCTCGAGCACTGTCAACTACGTTCTCTACCGCGCGGGCGTTCGTCCGATTGCGGAAATCGTGCGGGAGAACCCGCTCGCGCAGGACTACGTGCGCTGGGGCGCGCCGGGGCCGGGGCGCTGGGTGACGATCTACTCGACGACGAGCCCGACCGACCACACGTTCATCGTGATCGCAGGGCTGCGACTCGATACGAGCCACAACGGAACCGACGTCGGCCCGAACCGCGCCGAGGACGGTCCTCGCTGGCGGATCCTCGACCATATCCCGACGTGGGCGCGCTGGTCGGTTCGGCACCCGCCTGGGTTGTGAGCGCCGAGGGATGACGACCTCTGGCCTGCGCGCGTTGGGCACGCGGCGCTAAGGTGCGGCCATGCCCGACCGTAGGGTCGACCACCTCCTGATCGGCGGCGGCCTCGCCTCGGCGAACTGCGCGCGCTGGCTGCGGGAGGAAGGCGCCGAGGGGACGATCGCGCTCGTCGGGCGCGAGCCCGACCCGCCGTACAACCGGCCGGAGTGCTCGAAGGGCTACCTGCGCGGCGAGGAGCAGCGCGAGGAGGCGTTCTTCCGCCCGAACGAGTGGTGGTCGGAGCAGGACGTCGAGCTGCTGCTGCGCACGAGCGTGACGGCGCTCGACGTGGGCTCGCGCACTGCGAAGCTGTCGAACAAGCAGGAGATCGAGTTCGACAAGGCGCTGATCGCGACGGGCGCGAACGTGCGCCGGCTGAACGTCGACGGCTGCCATCTGGAGCAGATCCACTACCTGCGCACGCTGGGCAACGCCGACGCGATCCGCGCGGGGGTGGCCGATGCGGAGAACGTCGTGCTGATCGGCGGCAGCTACATCGGCTGCGAGGTCGCGGCGTCGCTGACGATGCTGGGCAAGCGCTGCACGATCGTGATGCAGGAGCAGCACACGCTGGAACGGGGCTTTGGCGCACAGGTCGGTGGCTTCTTCCAGGAGTTGTTGGAATCGCATGGAATCGCGATCCACGGCAACGATGAGCTTGAGCGCTTCGAGGGTGAGGAGACTGTCTCGACGGTCGTGACGCGCGGCGGCTTGGAACTGCCGGCGGACGCGGTGGTGATCGGCGCGGGCGTGACGCCGGACGTCCAGCTGGCCGAGCGCGCGGGGCTGGCGATCGGCGAGCGCGGCGGCGTGACATGCAGTTCGCGGCTTGAGAGCTCGGCGCCGGGCGTGTTTGCGGCCGGCGACATCTGCGAATACGAGTCGCCGGTGCACGGCGGCGCGCACGTGCGCATCGAGCACTGGGACGTGGCGTTCAACCACGGCAAGACGGCGGCGCTGAACATGCTCGGGCACGACGTCGCGCACACGGTGGTCCCGTACTTCTACTCGGTGCTCGGCGACTGGGGCGAACTGGAGTACGTGGGGCCGGCGTATGAGTGGGACGAGGAGATCGTGCGCGGCTCGTTGGCCGATGGTGAGTTCACGAACTGGTACCTGAGGGACGGAATCGTCAAGGCGGCGCTGACGTTCGGCCGCTCTGACGACCTCGACGCGGCGCGAAGGCTGATCGTCGAGGGGCGTGCGCACGACGCCGCGCAGCGCGCGGCGTTGGCAGACGTCGAGGCCGATTTGAATGATTGATTGACGGTTGCGGCGCGCGGCGCTTGCGCCGGCGCACGGGTGGGCGGGCCCGCGAGCCCGCCACCGCCGCGCTCAGCCGTCGAATGGCTCGTCCGGGCGGAGGCGGCTTGGGAGCGGCGGCGCGCGGCTGAAGGACACGGTCGAGCGCTGAGCCCGCGGCGCGCTCAGAGACCGGTCGAGCTCGTCGGGCAGCGTTCGTTGTGCAGGACGCCTTCGATCGTCGCCTGGCAGAACTTCGCGCCGGCGAAGTTGGCGCCCTTGAAGTTGGCGTCTTTGAAGTCGCCGGCCAGCTGCGCGCCGCTGAGGTTGGCGCCTTCGTAGTCGGTGCCGGCATAGTTGCCGAACAGTTCGAGGCCGGACAGGTTCGCGCGCTTGAAGCTCGCGCCGGTGATCGTCACCTGCGTCAGGTCGGCGGTCGTCAGGTCGTCGCCTTCGAAGTTCGCGCCGCTGAGGTACGCCTGCGTGAGGCTCGTGTGGGTCAGCGTCGCACCCTTCAGGTTGGCGCCCTGCAGGTACGCCTGGGTCAGTTCGGCGCCCGCGAGGTTGGCGCCCGTGAAGTTCGCTCGTTCGAGGTGCGCCTGACCGAAGTCGGCGCCCCGCGCGGTGGCCCCGTGAAGGTCGACGTGCTGCATCGAGGCCTGGATGAACTTCGTGAAGCTGACGTTTGCGAATGCGAGGTTCGCGCCCTTGAGCCTCGCCTGGATCAGCTGCTTGTGTGCGCAGTTGGCGTGCGGCCTGATCTTGCAGCCGCCGACGGTCCTCGCCGCGGCGGCGGCCGGCGTCAACGTGCAGGCGAGCAGCGCGGCGCACGCGCCGAGTCGTGCGAGACGAGCGCTCTGCCCGTAACGGTCGGATGAGACCGACGCTGGCCCGCGCACGCGCATGGCCCAGGACCCTACCACCGGTACTCGGATAGGATCGGTGCATTCAACGGCCGGTGGTGAAGGGAAGTCGGTGCGAATCCGACGCGGACCCGCCACTGTGACCGGGGGTGCTCGCCGTCGCGCGTGAGAGCGCGCAGCCACCGTACCGCGACGCGGCATGGGAAGGCGCGGAGGAGTAGGCCCGGGAGCCAGGAGACCTGCCTCCGGCCGAAAGCCCACAAGCCCTCGTGGAAAGGGGTTGGCTCCTATGTCTCGCTCTCGCAGAACTGCTCGAAAGGCACCGCTGCTGCTCGTGTGCCTGATGCTGGCGCTGGTCGCGCTCGCGCTCGCCGGAGCTCAAGCGGCGTTCGCCGGATCGACCGTGACCGTTCGCGTCGAGGGACTGACCCGGACGCTGCTGCCCCCGACCGAAGTGACGACGAACTCGACGCCGGTGATCAAGGACGGCAACTCGGCACACAGTTGCAGCGGGACGAGCGCCGCCGGGGCCCTGCAAATCGCCACCGGCGGCAGCTGGGGCGGAGCGTGGTTCGAAAGCTTCCACGGCTACTCGGCTGAAACGATTCTCGGCGAGGCGCATGCGTTCGAACCCGGCGCGGCGGCCAACTACTTCTGGAGCTACTGGCTCGCCGGCAAAGCGTCGTCCGCCGGTATCTGCGAAGGCGAACTGCAAGCCGGCGAGAGCATCCTGTTCTTCCCCGAATGCTTCAGCGAAACCGGGGCCTGCCCGCCGCCGCCCAATCCGCTCGCCGTCTCGGCTCCGGCGGTCGCCGAACGCGGTCAGCCAGTGACGGTCTCGGTGACCTCCTACGCGAACGCCAGCGGGACGGCCTCGCCGGCGGTCGGCGCGACGGTCGCCGGCGGTGGCGCCGGCGCCACGACCGACGCCTCCGGTCACGCGATGCTGACGATCCCGCAGACCGGGAGCATCCAGCTGCAGGTCACCGCGCCCGGCTCGGTGCGCACGGAGACGACGGTGTGCGTGCACGCCGGCGACGATGGGACGTGCGGGACAGCTCGCCCGGCCAGCGCGCCCGTCGCGGCACCGAGCGTCGTTGTGGCAGCGCCCTACAAAGGCCCGTTCGCGATCGTCGCGCAGGCGAGCGGCGTGCAGGACGGGCACGTCTACCCGCGCGGGCGCGCGCCGAAGGTCCTGTCGGGCACGATCGCGACGCACTCGCCGGTCGCCTCGGTCGACCTGAGGCTGCGCCGCTCGGATCGCGGCCGCTGCTTCGCCTACGACGGTCTCACCGAGCGCTTCAGGCGGGCACGTTGCGGCGAGGGCAGCTTCTTCACGGTCGGCGCGACGCCGAGGTTCTCCTACCTGCTGCCGGCCGCGCTCGCGCCCGGGCGCTACGTGCTCGACGTGCAGGCGACGGACACGGTCGGCAACCGAACGACGCTCGCGCGCGGCAGCTCGCGGATCGTGTTCTATGTCCGCTAGCGCTGTGGTGGGTCGGCGAGTCCGAGGATGACGGCAAAGCGCCGTTGGGGCGTGCTGGCGGGGTGGCTCGCCGCGCTCGCCGCGCTGACGCCGCTCACCGGCTGCGGCCTCGGCGCGGGCAGCGCGCCGAGCGCCGTGCGGCTGCTCGTCACACGCGACTTCGGCACGTCGGTCGTGCGCTCGTGGAGCGCGCCGCAGGTCCATGGCGAAGAGACCGTGATGAGCCTGCTGACGCGCAACGTGCAGGTCGGCACGCGCTACGGCGGCGGTTTCGTGCAGAGCATCGACGGGCTCTCGGGCGGCCAGGAAGGCGGTCAGCCGGTCGACTGGTTCTATTACGTCAACGGGATCGAGGCGCCGAAGGGCGCGGCGTCGACGAACGTGCATCCGGGCGATCACATCTGGTGGGACCGCCACGACTGGTCGCAGACCGACGGCGTGCCGGCCGTCGTCGGCTCCTTCCCCGAGCCGTTCCTGAGCGGGATCGAAGGCAAGCGGCTGCCGGTTCGCGTCGAATGCGCCGCGGTCGGCGCGCCGGCGTGCAGCACGGTCACCGGCCGCCTGCGCGCAGCCGGCGTGCCGGCTGCGATCTCGGGGCTCGGCAGCGGCATCGGCGCGCGCGAGACGCTGCGCGTCGCGGTCGCGCCGTTCGGCTCCCTGCTGAGCGACCCTGCCGCGCGCACGCTCTCGCAGGGGCCGCGCGTGAGTGGCGTGTACGCGCGCTTCGAAGCGGGCGGCGCGAGGCTTGCGTTGCTCGATGAAGGCGGCCGTGCCGTGCAGCGCCTCGCCGCCGGGGCGGGGCTGGTCGCGGCGACGCGCGCGAACGAAGAAGCGCCGGTGTGGGTCGTGACGGGGACCGACGCGACGGGCGTCACGCTGGCGGCGCGAGCGTTCGACGCGGCGACCCTGCGCGCGCGCTTCGCGCTCGCGCTCGGGCCGAGCGGCGCGCTTGCGCTGCCGCGGCGGGGGACCTCGTGATCGGCTCGCTGCTGCTCTACCGGCGCCTGGCGAGCCCGCTGCACGCGACGCGCGCGAGCGTCGGCGCGGCGTGGGCGCTGTCGTTGACCGCCGCGGCGCTGATCGTCTATCACCCGCTGGCGCTGCTCGCGCTGACGCTCGCGGTGCTCGGCGCGGGGGCCGGCGCCGGCGTCGGTCGAGCGCTGCTGCGCTCGCTGCGCACGGCGGCGATCGTCGCCGTCCCGATCGTGCTCGTCAACGTGCTCGTCAGCCGTCAGGGGCTGACCGTTTTCGCGCGCCTCGGCGACCTCGGGCCGTTCGGGCGCGGCGATCTGACGGTCGAGGCGGTCGTCTACGGTGCGGTGATCGCGCTGAAGGTGACGCTGCTGATCCTCGCAACGACGCTTGCGAGCCTCGCCGTCGACCCGGACGAGATGCTGCGCGGCTTTCGCCGGCTGTCGTTTCGCTCGGCGCTGACGGCGACGCTCGCGACGCGGATGCTGCCGGTGCTCGCGGCCGACTCGCAGCGGCTGGCCGAGGCGCAGCGCACGCGACCGGGTGGCGCCGCGCGCGGCGCGCGCGGGAGGGTCGCCCTGCTCGGCGCGATGATCGGCGGATCGCTCGACCGTGCGATGGATGTCGCGGCGACGCTCGAGGTGCGCGGCTACGCGACCGCGTCGCGAACGCGAGCGAGCGCACGCGGCGCACGGCGCCGGCTCTCGCGCCACGACCTCGCGTTCGCGGCGTCGGCGCTCGCGACGCTCGCGCTCGCGCTCGCCGGCCGCCTTTCGGGCGCCGCTTCGTTCGAGTCCTATCCACGGATCGTGATGACGCTGGACGCCTGGACGCTGGCGCTGTGCGCGTTGCTGCTCACCGCCGTGCTGCTGCCGTTCGGCGATCGGCGGGGGATCGACCGATGAGCGCGCTGCTGTCGTTCGATCGCGTCACCTACCGCTACCCGGGCGCCGAGCGCCCGGCGCTGGCCGACGTCAGCTTCGAGATCGGCCCGGGCGAGTTCTGCGTGCTGGCAGGGCTGTCGGGCAGCGGCAAGTCCTCGCTGCTGCGTGCCGCGTGCGGCCTTGCGCCGCACTTCCACGGCGGGCGCTTCGCGGGGCGTGTCGAGCTGGGGGGCCTCGACACGCGCGAGCACGGCCCGGCGCGGCTCGGCTCGTTCGCGGGCGCGCTGTTCCAGGACCCCGAGACGCAGCTCGTGACGAGCTCCGTGCGCGCCGAGCTGGCGCTCGCGCTCGAAAGCCGGGGCGCCGGCGCGGCGGCGGTCGCGCGCGGTGTCGAGGAGGTCGCGCTCGCGCTCGGCGTCGATCCGCTGCTCGACCGCGCGACGCACGAGCTCTCCGGCGGCGAGAAGCAGCGCGCCGCGCTCGGCGCCGCGCTCGCCGGGCGGCCGCGGATCGTGCTGCTCGACGAGCCGACGTCGCAGCTGGACCCGGTCGCCGGCGACGAGCTGATCGGTCTGCTGCGACGGCTGAACGAGGAGTGGGACACGACGATCGTGCTCGCCGAGCACCGCCTCGAGCGCTGCCTCGGCGCGGCCGACCGGGTGCTCGCGCTCGACAATGGCGCGCTCGCGTGCGACGGCGATCCGGCTGCGTTCCTGCGCTGGGCTGCTCGCCGCGCGCCGGCGCTGCAGACGCCCGGCGCGAAGCTCTTCGCGCTCGCCGGGCTCGCGCCGCCGCCCGTCGGCGTGCGCCAGGCGCGAGCGACGCTGCGCTCGCTCGCGATGTTGCCCGATGCGCAGGAGCCAAGCGCGCGACAGCCGATCGCCCGACCGCCGCGCGGGCGTGTGCGACGCCGTGCGCGCGCACCGCAGGCAGCGCTCGAGCTGCGCGGCGTCTGGCACGAGCTGCGCGACGGGCCGGCGATCCTGCGCGGCGCCTCGCTCCGCCTGTACCCGGGTGAGAGCGTCGCGCTGATGGGGCGCAACGGGGCGGGCAAGTCGACGCTGCTGCGCCACGCCGCCGGGCTGCTCGAGCCGACGCGCGGGCGGATCGAGCGCGCAGGCCGCGTCGCGCTACTGCTGCAGAACCCGGGCGACTACTTCATCCACGAGCGCGTCGATCGCGAGGTCTCGGCCGCGGCGCTGGCGGCGGCAGGGCTCGACGGGCTCGCCGCGCGCAACCCGCGCGACCTCTCGGGCGGCGAGCGCCAGCGCCTCGCGCTCGCAATCGTCGCCGGCTCCGAGACGCCGGCGGCCGTGCTCGCGCTCGACGAGCCGACGCGCGGGATGGACCGCGAGGCGAAGGCGGCGCTCGCGCGGGAGCTGCGCCGGCGCGCGGGGGAGGGGCAGGCGGTGATCGTCGCGACGCACGACCCCGAGTTCGCGGCGGCGTGCGCCGAGCGCGCGGTGCTGCTCGCCGACGGACGCGAGATCGCGGACGGGCCGACGGCGGAGCTGCTCAGCGGCGGCTGGTACTTCGCGACCGAGACGGCGCGGATCCTCGGCGGCGCCGGCGGCGCGCTGCTGCCCGAGGAGGGCGCCGAGCTGCTGCGCGGCGTCGCGCGCGTCGAGGTGGCGTCTTGAGCTGGCCACTCGCATCCTTCGCGGTCGTCGCTGTGGTGCTCGCGCTTGGCTGGCTTGGGTACGAGCGCGCCCGACCCTCGGCGCGGATGATCGCGATCGTCGGCACGCTCGCCGCGGTGGCGGCGCTCGGGCGCGACGCGTTCGTCGCGCTTCCCGACGTCAAGCCGATCACGGCGATGACGCTGGTCGTCGGTTACGCGCTCGGCCCGCTGCCCGGCTTCAGCGTCGGCGCGCTCGGGATGCTCGCGTCGAACTTCGTGCTCGGCCAGGGTCCGTACACGCCGTGGCAGATGGCCGCGTGGGGTTTCGTCGGGCTCGCCGGGGCCGCGCTCGGCGCGATCAGCAGGCGCCGCCTCGGGCGCGTGCAGCTCGCGCTCGCCTGCGGGCTCGCCGCTTTCGCGGCGAAGCAGGTGATGAACGGCTACACGTGGACGCTCGGCGCGAGCCACACGCCGGCCGCACTGCTCGCGGTCGCCGGCACCGCGCTGCCGTTCGACGTGACCGACACCGTCGCGAGCTTTCTCTTCGGCCTCGCCTTCGGACCCGAGCTGGCGCGTCTGCTCGCGCGGATGCGCGCGCGGATGGACGTAACGTGGGAGGCCGAGGAGCCGCAGACGCCGCGCCAACCGGCGCCGGCGGGCCTGCGCTCGTTCGGCGCGTCCGGCCCGTCGGTGGCGCTCGCCGTGGCGCTCGCGCTCGCGCTGGGGGCTCCGCGTGTCGCCTCGGCGGCGTCGCTCGGGCGCGAGCTGTCCTATCTCTACTCGGCGCAGGGCTCGGGCGGCGGCTTCGGCGCGGGGCCGGGCCAGCGCAGCAGCGAGCTGTACACCGGTTGGGCGGCGATCGGGCTCGCGGCGGCCGGGCGCGACCCGGCGAGCGTGCGCCGTGGCGGGCGCTCGGTGCTCGACGCGCTGCGCGGCGAAGCGTCGACGCTCAGCGGCCTCGGCGACGCCGAGCGGACGATCCTCGCGGCGCGCGCGTGCGGTGCCTCGGCCTACTCGTTCGCGGGGCGCGACCTCGTCGCCGAAGTGCTGCGCGCGCGCGCCGGCGACAACTCGTTCGCGCACCAGGTCAACCTCACGGCGTTCGCGATCCTCGCGCTGCGAGCCGTCGGGCACTCGGCGCAGTTCGGCGCGGTCCGCGAAGCGGCCGGCTGGATCGAGCGCCAGCAGAACAGCGACGGTGGCTTCGGCTTCGGCGGGCGCGGCTCGTCGAGCGATGTCGACGATACGGGCGCGGCGCTGCAGGCGCTCGCCGCCGCCGGAGCGCACGACCGGCGCTCGCTCGACGCGGCCGTCGGCTACCTGACGCGCTCGCAGAACCCCGACGGGGGCTTGCCGCAGCAGTACGGGCGCGAATCGAATGCGCAGTCGACGGCGTGGGCGGTGCAGGGGCTGATCGCCGTCGGGCGCGGCCCGGGCTCGCTGCGCCGCGACGGCAGCCGCTCGCCGGTCGGCTTCCTCGAAAGCCTGCAGGCGCCGGACGGCAGCGTGCGGTACTCGCGCACGAGCGCGCAGACGCCCGTCTGGGTGACGGCGCAGGCGATCACTGCGCTCGCCGGCAAGACCTTTCCGGTCGCTTGAGCGGGGAGCGCACGCGCGCCGCGTCTGGAGCGCGTTGATCCGCGAGGAATCGTGCCGCGCGCCGTCTTCAGCGCTGCTTTAGCGCCGCTTCTACCCTTGGGGGATGCCCGGACACGCGTACACGGCCGCGGCGCTGCCGCGCTCGCGCGAGCGACGGCGGGGCTCGCGCACGGTCGCGCCGCTCTCGCTCGCTACGCTCTGCGCGCTCGCGCTGCTCGCGCTATGGGCGCTCGCCGAGCACGTCTACGCGTTCGAAGTCCGCGACACGGCGCTGCTGCGCGACTTCACGCAGCTCAACGGCCAGCACCTGGGTGCCGTCTGCAGGACATTGCTGGGCCTGCTCGAACCGCTGCTGTTCATGATCTGGGGACTCGCGCTCGTGCTGTTCGCGATCGCTCGCGAGCGCCCGCGGACCGCGATCGCGATCGTCGGCGTGCTGACGCTCGCGCCGCTCAGCGCCGAGCTGCTCAAGCCGCTGCTCGCGCACCCGCACGTGACGATCGGCTGGACGCAGATCGGCGCGGCGTCGTGGCCGAGCGGGCACGCGACCGCGGCGACGGCGCTCGCGCTCAGCGCGGTGCTCGTCGTGCCGGCGCGAATCCGACCGGCGGCGCTGCTCGTCGCGCTCCTGTTCATGCTCGCGGTCGGCGTCGCGCTGCTGGTCCGCGAATGGCACCTTCCGAGCGACGTGCTCGGCGGCTACCTGATCGGCTCGCTGTGGGCCTCGCTCGCTCTGGCCGCGCTGCGTGGCTCTGAGCGGCGCTGGCCGCGGCGCGCGCCGGCGGAGGAGACAGCCGCCGGGGCGCGCGTGAGCGCCGGCTAGGAGTCCGCCTCGGGCTCGGACGGGCCGTGCGCGCCGGGCTGCCACAGCGGCTCCGCGGCTGTCCCCTCCTCGGCGTCGCCGTTGGCCGCGCGGCTGAGAATGAACAGGAGGTCCGAGAGGCGGTTGAGGTAGCGCACGACCTCCGTGTTGCCGTCGTCGCCGACGGCGATCGCGCGCCGCTCGGCGCGGCGGCAGACGGTACGGCAGACGTGCAGCTGCGCCGCCGCCGGCGTTCCGCCGGGGATCACGAACGAGCGCAGCGGCGCGAGCGTCGCGTTGACCTCGTCGCAGGCGTGCTCGAGCCATTCTGTGTAGTCGGCACCGACGCGCAGGCGCGCCCGCTCGCCAGCGCCACCCGAGGTCTCGGTGGGCGGGACCGAGAGGTCGGCGCCGACGTCGAGCAGGTCGTTCTGGACGCGCCGCAGCCACTCGGCGAAGCGCTCCGGCAGCCCGGCGGCGAGCAGCGCGAGGCCGATCGTCGCGTTGAGCTCGTCGACCGTGCCGTAGGCCTCGACGCGCGGGTGCAGCTTCGAGACGCGGCTCATGTCGCCGAGGTGCGTCTCGCCGCCGTCGCCGAGCTTCGTGTAGATGCGCGTCAGGTTCACGGTCATGGCTGAAGCGCCGGGCTGTGTCCCGGCCGATCAGATGATAGGCGCCGTGACCCGGCGCTCATGCGTCGCCCCGATGGGATACGTTGCCGCCCTTCATGCGGATCGGCGTCCCGAAGGAGACGGCGGCCGGCGAGCACCGGGTGGCGCTCGTTCCGGAGGTCGTCAGCAAGCTGAAGGCGAAGGGCCTCGAGATCGTCGTCCAGAGCGGCGCGGGCACCGACGCGCTCGTTCCCGACGCGGCGTTCGCCGACGCCGGCGCGCAGCTCAGCGACGACCGCTCGGCGGTCTGGAGCAGTGACATCGTGCTGACGATCGCACCGCCGGACCCCGAGCAGATCCGCTCGCTCGGGCAGGGCTCGATCCTGATCGGCTTCCTCGCGCCGCTATCGAGCCCGCAGACGACGAAGGCGCTCGCCGACGCCGGTGCGACGGCGTTCGCGATGGAGGCGATTCCGCGAATCTCGCGCGCACAGTCGATGGATGCGCTGTCGTCGCAGGCGAACGTCGGTGGCTACAGGGCGGCGCTGCTCGGCGCCGAGGAGATCGGTCGCTTCTATCCGATGCTGATGACCGCCGCCGGGACGATCCCACCGGCGAAGGTGCTCGTGCTCGGCGTCGGCGTCGCCGGCCTGCAGGCGCTCGCGACGGCGAAGCGGCTCGGCGCGCGCACGACCGGCTACGACGTCCGCCCGGAGGTTGCCGAGCAGGTCCAGTCACTCGGTGCGCAGTGGCTCGACCTCGGCCTCGAGGCCAGCGGCGAGGGCGGTTACGCGCGCGAGCTGACCGACGAGGAGCGCGCGCGCCAGCAGCAGGCGCTGACCGACGCGATCAAGGGTTTCGACGTCGTCATCACGACCGCGCTCGTGCCGGGCCGCCCGGCGCCGAAACTCGTCACGGCCGAGGCTGTCGAAGGGATGAAGCCGGGATCGGTGATCATCGATATGGCCGGCGAGACGGGCGGCAACTGCGAGCTGACGGTTCCCGGTGAGACGGTCGTGCGCCACGACGTCAAGATCGCCTCGCCGCTGAACCTGCCGGCGAGCATGCCCGAGCACTCCTCGCAGCTGTTCGCGCGCAACGTGCTTGCCTTGCTGGAACTGCTCGTAGGCGAGGACGCCACGCTTAATCTTGATTTTGATGACGAGATAGTCGCCGGCGCCTGTGTCGTGCGCGACGGCGAGATCGTCAACGCGGGCGCGAAGGCGACCGTGGAGGCCGCGGCGTGATCCTCGCGAGCACGCTGACGACGAACCTCGCGATCCTCGTGCTCGCCGGCTTCATCGGCTTCGTCGTGATCTCGAAGGTCCCGAACACGCTGCACACGCCGCTGATGTCGGGCACGAACGCGATCCACGGGATCGTGCTGCTCGGCGGCCTGCTGATCGTCGGCGCGTCGGGCAACGGCGCCTTCAACAAGGTCATCCTCGTGATCGCGATCGCGTTCGGGACGATCAACGTCGTCGGCGGCTTCCTCGTGACCGATCGGATGCTCGAGATGTTCAAGTCGCGGCCGAAACCGTCGACGAGCGAGGAGTCGGCGAGCGAGGACGACGGGGGAGAGGCCAAGTGATCCTCGCGACCTCCTTCCTGCAGGAACAGAACTTCCTCGATGTTCTCTACATCATCGCCTTCGGCCTGTTCATCCAGGGTCTGCGCGGGCTCTCGGGCCCGACGACGGCTGTCCGCGGCAACCGGATCGCCGCGGTCGGGATGGCGATCGCCGTCGTCGCGACGCTGCTCGGCAGAGGCGAGGGCAACTGGGGGCTGATCGCGCTCGGCGTCGCGCTCGGTGCGGCTGTCGGGATCCCGGCTGCGCGCCAGGTGAAGATGACCGCGATGCCGCAGATGGTCGCGCTGTTCAACGGCGTCGGCGGCGGCGCGGTGTTCCTGATCTCGTGGTCGGAGTTTCGCCTGACCCGCGGCTACGCGAACACGGCGACGTACATCGCGGTCTTCTCGCTGTTCGCCGCGATCGTCGGCTCGGTCTCCTTCTGGGGCTCGAACATCGCCTTCGGCAAGCTCCAGGAAATCATCCCCGGCCGTCCGATCAGCTTCGGCTCGGCGCAGCAGATCGTCAACCTCGTGCTGCTCGTCCTCGCCGTCGCCGCCGGTGTCGACATCGCCGCCGGCAGCCATTCCGAGGGCATCTTCATCGGCCTGCTCGTCTGCGCGGCGCTGCTCGGCAACGCCGTCGTCCTGCCGATCGGCGGAGCCGACATGCCGGTCGTGATCTCGCTGCTGAATGCCTTCACCGGCCTCTCAGCCGCGGCGACGGGAATCGCGCTGAACAACACCGCGCTGATCGTCGCCGGGATGATCGTCGGCGCCTCCGGCACGATCCTGACGAACCTGATGGCGACCGCGATGAACCGCTCGATCCCGGCGATCGTCGCCGGCGGCTTCGGCGGCGGCGGCGCGGTCGCCGGCGCCGAAGGGGCGGGGGAGCACGCGGGGACGGTGCGCTCGACGAGCGCCGCCGACGCCGCGATCCAGCTCGCGTACGCCAGCCGGGTCGTGATCGTGCCCGGCTACGGGATGGCGGTTGCGCAGGCCCAGCACGCCGTGCGCGAGCTGACCAAGGAGCTCGAGAAACGCGGCGTCGAGGTCAGCTACGCGATCCATCCCGTCGCCGGGCGGATGCCGGGACACATGAACGTGCTGCTCGCCGAGGCCGACGTGCCGTATGACCAGCTGAAGGAGATGGACGACGCCAACCCCGAGTTCGACCGCACCGACGTCGCGCTCGTGATCGGCGCCAACGACGTGACGAACCCGGCCGCGCAGAACACGCCGTCGTCGCCGATCTACGGCATGCCGATCCTCGAAGTCAACCGCAGCCACTCCGTGATCGTGATCAAGCGCTCGATGAACCCCGGTTTCGCGGGAATCGAAAACGAGCTCTACTACGACCCGAAGACGGCGATGCTGTTCGGCGATGCGAAGAGCGCCGTGACCGAGATCACCGCGGCGCTCGCGGATATCTGAGCGGAGCCCGCGGTCGCCGCCGCGCGGCGCCCCGGCGAGGGCTGGAGCGTCCGATCGGCGCCGAGCGGCGTGGTCGGCTCTGCGAGACTGCCCGCGTGATCGAGCGCAGCCAGGCGCTTAGCGCGCTGAGCGAGGACGAGTTCGACGTCGTCGTCGTCGGTGGCGGCATCACCGGCGCCGGCGTCGCGTTGGATGCGGCGACGCGCGGCTACAGCGTCGCGCTGCTCGAGCGCGCCGACTACGCCGCGGGGACTTCGAGCCGCTCGAGCAAGCTCGTCCACGGCGGCCTGCGCTATCTGCAGAACTTCGACCTCGGCCTCGTCCGCGAGGCGCTGCTCGAGCGCCAGCTGATGGTCGCGCTCGCGCCGCATCTCGTGCGCCCACTGCCGCTCGTCGTGCCGGCGTTCGAAGGCGCTCGCCCCGACCGGCTCGTGGGTGTCGGCCTGAACCTCTACGACGTGATGTCGGTCGAGCGTGGCCGGCGCCGGGCGCGGCGTCGCGCCCGCGCGAGCGGCGCGCGATCGGAGATCGGCCAGCGCCCCGAGCAGGGCGCCGCCGTGTCCGACGGCGGCGAGTCGTGGAGTCCCGAGCGCCATCGCGTGATCTCCGGCGAGGAGGTGGTCGAGCTGCTGCCGGCGCTGCGCGAGCGTGAGCCGACGAGCGGCTACCTGTTCTACGACTGCCAGACCGACGACGTTCGGCTCGTGCTGACCGTGCTCGGCGAGGCCGAGCGCTTCGGCGCGGTCTGCGCGAACCGCGTCGACGTGACCGGCCTGCTCGAGCACGACGGGCGCGCGCACGGTGTCCACGCGCGCGACCGCGAGACGGGCGCGACGCTCGAGGTGCGCGCGGCCAACGTCGTCAACGCGACCGGCGTGTGGGCCGACGAGCTGCGTCCGCAGGAGCTGCACGACGAGGCCGAGCTGCCGCGGATCAGGCCGAGCCGTGGAACTCACGTGACGCTGCGCCAGGCGGACCTGCCGCTCGTCGGCGGCGCGATCGTTCCGGCCGGCTCAGGTCGCTCGATCTTCGCGCTGCCGTGGCTCGGGCACGCGCTCGTCGGCACGACGGACAACGACTACGAGGGCCCGCTCGACCATGTCGAGCCCTCCGACGAGGACGTCGGCTACCTGCTCGACGCGATCAACGAGTTCTTCGGCCGCTCGCTGGCGCCGTCCGACCTGACCGGTGCATTCGCCGGCGTGCGGCCGCTGATCTCGACCGGCGATCCGAAGAAGTCGGTCGACATCTCGCGCAAGGCCGAGCTGTATGAGACCTCGTCCGGGATGATCACGATCACCGGCGGCAAGCTGACGACGTGGCGGCGGATGGCGAAGATGACCGTCGATCGGCTGGTCGAGCGCGAAGCACGCGACGCGCCGTGCCGGACGCACGAGATCCCGCTCGGCCAGGCGATCGACGTCGAGGAGCTGCCGCGCGTCGAGGGCGTGCCCGAGGAGTCCTACGAGCCGCTCGCCGCGCGCTACGGGCACGCCGCGCACGAGGTGCTCGCGCTCGCCGCCGAGCGCGGCGAGCTGGCACAGCCGATCGTTCCGGGCCAGCCCGACCTGCTCGCCGAGGTCGCGCTCGCTGCGCGCCGCGAGCAGGCGCGCAGCGTTGGCGACGTGCTGCTGCGCCGGACCCGTCTCGGACTGCTCGCCGCGCGCGAGCTCGCCGGGGAGGATGCGCCGGCACCGGTCTCGCGCGTGGCCGACGTGCTGGCGGTCGAGCTCGGCTGGGAGCGGGAGCGCACGCGCGCCGAGGTCGACGCATTCGCGCGCGAGGCCCGCGCCGAGGGGCTCTTGCGCCGGTGAGCGGCGGCGGAGACTGCGCGGGCGCTCGGATCGCCGCGCCGGCGCATTGCCTGCGCGCCGGCGCGCGGACGCTCGAGCTCGGCGCGCGCCCGCTGCTGATGGGCATCGTCAACGCCTCGCCCGACTCGTTCAGCGACGGCGGCCGGTACGCGACGCTCGAGCAGCGCGTGCAGCTCGCCGAGGAGCTCTGCGCGGCCGGCGCCGAGATCATCGATGTCGGCGGCGAGTCGGCGACGACGGGACGCCCGCCGGTGCCGGAGCAGCTCGAGATCGAGCGCGTCGTGCCGCTGATCGAGCGTGTCGCGCCGCTGGCGACGGTCTCGGTCGACACGTACAAGCCGGCCGTCGCGCGCGCGGCGATCGCAGCCGGCGCGAGCATCGTCAACGACGTCAGCGGCCTGCGCGACCTGGACCTCGCGAACGTCTGCGCCGAGAGCGGCGCGGCGCTCGTCGTGATGCACACGCGTGCCGCGCCGCGCGAGCGCTTGCAGGAGCCCGAGCTGTACGGCGACGTCGTCGCAGAGGTGTTGGCGTTCCTGCGCGAGCGCACCGAGCTCGCGCTGGCGGCAGGCGTCGCGCGCGAGCAGCTGATCGTCGATCCCGGCCCCGACTTCGCGAAGACGCCGGCGCAGACGATTCGCCTGCTCTCGCAGCTGGCGCGGCTGCACGAGCTCGGGCTGCCGCTGCTGCTGGCGGTCTCGCGCAAGGATTTCGTCGGCGCGCTCACCGGGCGCGCGCCGCGTGAGCGCCTGGCTGGGACGCTCGCGGCACTCGCGCACGGCGCCGACTCTGGCGCACAGATCTTTCGCGTTCACGACGTCGCCGCCGCGGCCGACTTCCTCGCGGTCCGCGCTGCGTTGGCGGGGGCGTCGGCTCCGGGCAGGGATCTCGCGCTCGCCGAGGAACTGCGACACGAGCGGTCCGCCGGCTGACGCATCGTCGCGCCGTGTCGGAGCGTTCGCCGGTTCGCCCGCGCGAGTCGCTAGGCTGAAACGCAACGCACGGGTGCCCGCGGCTGGCCAACGCCGCGGGACGCCAACCACCCACCCGAACACAAGGAGAAGCGAAGATGACAGCAGTGCTTGACCGCGCCGAGCTCGAGGCGAGCCCGCTCGCCGACCTGCACGCGATCGCCGACCAGCTCGGCCTCGACGGATTTCGGCGGCTGCGCAAGGCGGACCTGATCGACCGGATCGTCGGCGATGACGGCGGCGCCTCGCGCGACGCCGACTCCGTCAGCGAGGCGCGCGGGGGAGGCGGGAGCGAGGACTCCGACCGCGATGACGCTGAGGGCTCAGAGCGCACCGCCCGCCCGAGGCGTCGCGGTGGACGCTCGCGTCGCGGCGGCTCGAGCGCGCGCGGCGGGGGCGAAGACGAGACCAAGCCCGCGCCCCGTGCGCGGCGCGCGCGCACCGGCGCCGACGAGGACGCTCGGGAGGGCGAGAAGGGCGGCGAGGAGGGCGAGGCCGTCGAGGGCGTCGTCGAGGTGCTCGGCAACGGCTCGGCGTTCCTTCGCGTCGACCCGCCCGAGCCGTCCGACGGCGACGTGTACATCTCCGCCGCGCAGGTCCGGCGCTGCGAGCTCGTCTCGGGCGACCGCGTCGCGGGCCCGGTGCGCACGCCACGGCGCTCCGAGCGCTATCCGTCGCTCGTGCGCGTCGAGCAGATAAACGGCGACTCGGCCGACGCCGTCTCGGCCGGAACGCGCTACGAGGACCTGCCGGTCGATTATCCGAGCGAGCGCTTCGCGCTCGACGTGAAGGAGCCGACGCTCGAGGCGATCGAGTGGCTGACGCCGTTCGGCCGCGGCTCGCGCGTGTTGATCGTCGGGGCCCCGCGCTCGGGTAAGACCGAGACGCTGCGCGCCCTCCTCGGCGCCCTGTCGACCGATCGGGGATCGGCCGGCGACGGGATCGAGCTCTCACTCGTGCTCGCCGACGCGCGCCCCGAGGAGATCGCGCAGTGGCAGGCCGGCGACCCCGCGCCGCTGTCCGCGCTCAGCTTCGCAACGTCGCCCGACGCGCAGGCGCAGGCCGTCGAGCGTGCGCTCGACGCAGCCAAGCGCGTCGCCGCGCGCGGGGGCGACGCCGTCGTCCTGATCGACAGCCTCGACGGACTGCCGCCGCACGCCGCACGTAGGGCGCTCGTGACGGCGCGCAAGCTGCGCGAGGGCGGGTCGCTGACGCTGATCGCGACCGCGACACGCCCGTTCGGCGGGGAGAGCACCGTGATCGCGCTCGACGTCGCGTTGACCTCGACCGGCCGTCAGCCGATCCTCGATCTCGCGGCCAGCGGCACGCTGCGCCCGGAGCTGCTCGTCGGCGACGACGGCGCCCGGGCGATCACCAAGGCTCGCGCCGAAGCTCTCGAGAACGGCAGCTAGCGGCAGTCGGGCGTCGTGCCCGCGGCCGCCTGATCAGCGCCGGTAGGCGACGCGGCCCCACGACGGCTCGGGGGCGAGCTCGATCGGCTCGCCTCCGACGTCCGTCAGCGGGTCGACCGGCTGCACGTAGCTGAAGCCGCCGGTCTCTTCATCGAAGCAGACGCTCAGCTCGCCCTCGTTGACGCGCTGGTCGAGCCAGGCGCCGCGGAAGACGAGACGGCGTAGCCAGTGCACGAGCGAGCGCTCGGCCGGCCCGATCAGCTCGGGCCAGCAGTCGTTGACGTGCTGACCGAGCGCCGACGCCGGGTCTGAGATCTCGCCGTTGACGGCGAGGTTGACGAGGTCTTCCAGCTCCTCCTCACCGAGGCGGCCGCCGACGAAGCCGACCTTGATCGCTGCCTGCTCGCAGCGCTCGGCGAAGTCCTCCTCGTTGAACGTAAAGCGCAACTCGCCGTATTCGAGGACGAAGTCCTCTCCGGAGTCGTAGTTTCCGCGGCGCGCTTGGTCCATGAGCAGAGCCGGCGGCGCGTCGCGCCCCGGGACGTCGGGATCATACGGCCGGTTCCTGCACGGCCCGCTGCGGTGCACGGGATTTTGCATCGACCGAGCGCGCCCGCGCGCTGCGAATCGGCGTGCGCCGGTCGTCGGGGGTCGCGTCTATACGCTGCGCGGGATGGCACGCCTCACCGAGCACGGGCTGCGCCGCTCCGTCGGCGTGCCGGGCCTGTTCGCGACCGCCTACGGCAACGTCGGCTCCTCGATCTACTACGCGCTCGGACTCGTCGCGGCGCACGCGCTCGGCCTGACGCCGCTCGTCTTCCTGTTCGCCGGCGGCCTGTTCGTGCTGACGGCGAAGACGTATGCCGAGGGCGCGTCGATGTTCCCCGAAGCGGGCGGCTCCTCCTCGTTCGCGCGTCATGCCTTCAACGAGCTCGTCTCGTTCTTCGCCGGCTGGGCGCTGACGCTCGACTACATCATCACGATCGCGATCTCGGCGTTCTTCGTGCCGCACTACCTCGGCGCGTTCTTCCCGGCACTGACGCACAACCCGGGCGACATCATCGGGGGGCTCGTCACGATCGCGCTGCTTGCCGCCCTCAACATCCGCGGCCTCGGCGAGTCGGCCAAACTCAACCTGTTCCTCGCGATCGCCGACCTCTGCACGCAGGTGCTGCTCGTCGGGCTCGGCATCGCGCTGGTGCTCAACCCGTCGCTGCTGGTCCACCAGGTGCACCTCGGGATCGCCCCGAGCTGGACGCAGCTGATCTTTGCCCTGTCGGTCGCGATGGTCGCCTATACCGGGATCGAGACCGTCTCGAACATGGCCGAGGAGGCGAAGGACCCCGGGCACGACATCCCCAAGGCGGTCAACCTCGTGCTGCTCGCCGTGCTCGGCGTCTACGCGGGCATCTCGGTCGTGGCGCTCTCGGCGCTCCCCGTGATCCATCACGGAGTCGGCTTCAACCCGGCGCTGGCGGAACACTTCAAGCACACCGGCTACGCGACCGCGCTCGGCGGCCACTTCGAAAACGACCCGGTGCTCGGCATCGTCTCGCGCCTGGGGTTGCACGGCACGGTGCTGACGCTGGCGAAAGACTACGTCGGCGTGCTCGCGGCGACGATCCTGTTGATCGCCACGAACGCCGGGCTGATCGGGATCTCGCGGCTGTCGTGGTCGCTCTCCGAGCACCGCCAGCTGCCGAGGCTCTTCTCCACCCTGCACCCGCGATTCCGCACGCCGTGGTTCACGATCGTCTTCTTCTCGGCGCTCGCGGCGCTGCTGATCATCCCGGGCCAGACGACGCTGCTCGGGAACCTCTACTCGTTCGGCGCGATGCTCTCGTTCACGACGGCGCACGTCTCGGTGATCGCGCTACGGGTGAAGTTCCCCGACCGCGAGCGTCCGTATCGGATGCCCTGGAACGTGCCGATTCGCGGGCACGTGATCCCGCTGACCGCGGTCCTCGGCGCCCTCGGTACGTTCGGCGCGTGGGTCGCCGTCGTCGCCCTGCACGGAGAGGCGCGCACGATCGGCATCCCGTGGATGGTCCTGGGGATGGGCGGTTACCTGCTCTACCGCAAGCGCCAGGGCCTGGATCCGCGCAAGCCGTACAAGATCGCGCACGCACAGCGTCCGCCCGACTTCGAGGCGTTCGACTATCGCACCGCGCTCGTGCCGATCTTCGGCGGCGACATCAGCGCGAGCGTGCTGCGCAGCGCCGCGAAGCTGATCGGCGAAGACGGCGTCGTCTACGCGGTGTTCGTGCTGCCCGTGCCCAACCAGCTCTCGCTGGACGCCGGGCTCGAAGCGGAGGAGGCGCACGGGCGATCGCTGCTGGAGGGCGCGCGGATCCAGGCGAAGCGAGCCGGCATCAAGATCCACACGGGCCTGATCCGCACGCGCAACCCCGGCGCCGCGCTCGTCGAGGAAGCCCAGCGCGTCAGCGCAGACGTGATCTACTGGTCGACGATCCATGCGCCCGCGGGCGAGCGCGGGATCGGCCCGACCGCGGCCTATCTGCTCGGCAAGCGTCCCTGCCGCGTGATCATCGAGACCGAGAACCGCGCCACGCGCGAGCGCGAGGCGCGCGAGGCAGGCGCGGCGCTCGCGACGGGCTACTAGGCGCGCGCGAGCGCGGCCGCGAGGCCCTGCTCGAGCTGTGGGTACTCGAACTCGTAGCCGAGCACGAGCGGCTTCGCCGGCAGCACGCGCGCCCCCTGCGTGACGATCTCGGCCATCTCGCCGTAGAGCAGCTCGAGCGCCGCGCCAGGCACCGGCAGCACGGCGGGGCGGTGCAGCGCTCGCCCGAGCGCCCGTGAGAGCTCGCGGTTCGTGACGGGCTCCGGCGCGGTCGCGTTGACCGGACCGCTCCAGCGCGCGTCCTCGAGCGCCGCGGCGTAGATGCCGACGACGTCGTCGCGATGGATCCACGAGACGAACTGGCGCCCGCCGGCGACCGGTCCGCCGATACCGAGCCGAAACGGCGGCAGCATCGTCGCGAGCGCGCCGCCGTCCCTGTGCAGGACGACGCCGGTGCGCACGCAGACGACGCGCGCCCCGAGCTCGCTCGCCTTCGCCGCCTCCGCCTCCCACTCGACGCAGACCCCCTGCAGGAACCCCTCGCCCGGCGGCGCGTCCTCGTCGAGCGGCTCCTCGCCGCGCGAGCCGTAGTAGCCGATCGCCGAGGAGCTGACGAGCGTGCGCGGCGAGCGCTGCGCCCGCGCGAGCCCCGCGAGCAGGTTGCGCGTGCCGCTGACGCGACTCTCGCGGATCGCCCGCTTCGCGGCCGCGCTCCAGCGCTGCGCGACGCCCTCGCCCGCGAGGTTCGCGACGGCGTCGCGACCCTCGAGCGCCGCCGCCGGGGCCGGTTCGGCCAAGGGATCCCAGTCGAATGCCTCGACCGGCTCGAGCCCGGCGTCGCGCAGCCGCGCGCGTGCCCGCCCGGCATCGCGCGAGAGCACCGTCACCTGATCGCCGCGCCGCTGCAGCGCGGCGATCAGCGACGGGCCGATCAGGCCGGTCGCGCCGGTCAGCGTCACGCGCTGGGCGGCCATACTTCAGGTGCGCCCGTCGGCCTGCGCGGCTGCGGCGCTCGGCGTCATCGTGTCGCCCGGCGCGAAGCCGACCTCGAGGCCGGCGCGCGCCGTGCCGGATGCGCGCGCCTCGTCGGCGACGGCGGCGGCGACCGCCGGCGCGACGTCGCGATTGAAGACCGACGGGATGATGTAGTCCTCGCGCAGTTCGTCCTCGCCGACGGTGGCCGCGATCGCATGCGCCGCCGCCATCTTCATCCGCTCGGTGATCGCAGGCGCACGCACGTCGAGTGCGCCACGGAACACGCCCGGGAAGCACAGCACGTTGTTGATCTGGTTCGGGTAGTCCGAGCGGCCCGTCGCGACGATCCGCACGTACTTCTCGGCCTCCTCCGGCGTGACCTCCGGGTTCGGGTTGGCCATCGCGAAGACCATCGCGTCGTCGTTCATCCGCGCCAGCGCCTCGGCGGGCATCGCGCGCGCGCCCGACAGCCCGATCAGCAGGTCCTCGCCGTCGATCACCTCGGCCGGCGAGCCCGCGCGGCACTCCGGGTTCGTCGCCTCCGCGAACCACCGCTTCGTCGCGTTCATCGAGCCGTCGAGGTAGTCCTCGCGGCGCGCGTGCAGCGCGCCTTTGGAGTCCGCGCCGACGATGTTGCGCACGCCGCCCGCGAGCAGGATCTTGGTCACGGCGATCCCCGCCGCCCCGAGCCCGATGATCAGCACGCGCAGATCCTCGATCCGCTTGCCCGTCAGCTTGACCGCGTTCAGCAGCGCCGCCATCACGACGACCGCCGTGCCGTGCTGGTCGTCGTGGAAAACCGGGATCTCGAGCTCCGCCTTCAGCCGATCCTCGATCTCGAAGCAGCGCGGCGCCGAGATGTCCTCGAGGTTGATCCCACCGAAGGCCGGTGCGATCAGCGTGACCGCGCGCACGATCTCATCAGGGTCGGTCGTGTCGAGGCAGATCGGGAACGCGTCGACCTCGGCGAACTCCTTGAACAGGCAGCACTTGCCCTCCATCACCGGCATCGCCGCGAGCGGGCCGATGTCGCCGAGCCCGAGCACCGCCGTGCCGTCGGAGACGACCGCGACCGTGTTGCGCTTGATCGTGTACTGGAATGCGCGGTCCTCGTCCTCGGCAATCGCCAGGCTGACGCGCGCGACGCCCGGCGTGTATGCCATCGAGAGGTCGTCGCGTGTCTTCAGCGGGTGCTTGTTGTGCTGCTCGATCTTGCCGCCGGCGTGCAGCAGGAAGGTGCGATCGGTCGTGTCGATCAGCTCGACGCCCGCGACCGCCACGATCGTCGCGGTGATCTGCTCCCAGTGATCCTGGCCGGACGCGTCGACGACGATGTCACGCAGGCTGTGGTTTCCGTCGACCTCGACCAGGTCGACCGCGCCGACCATCCCGCCGGCCTCCGCGATCGCGCTCGAGAGCTGGCCCAGCGTTCCGTGCGCGTCGTCGATCCGGACGCGGATCGTGAGTCGGAACTGCGCGCTCGGTGTGGCGCTCACTACTGGTACCTCGCTCCTGGTAGCTGGCGGCACGGCATGTTAGGCCCACGGCAAGCATCACCGCGTGACGGCGCGCGAGCAGCCGGCCGCGAGGGGTGCTCTCCGGTGCCCGCCGCGTCCTCGTAGAGTGACCGGGCGATGGCCGGCACGAGCACACGCGCGAGCGCACCCGCCGCCGGGTCGTCAGACGCCGCGCGGCGGCTGTTCCTGATCGACGGTCCGAGCCTCGTCTATCGCGCCTTCTTCGCGCTGCCCGAGTCGATCGCGACGTCGACCGGGGTGCCGACGAACGCGATCTTCGGCTTCGCCTCGATGCTCGTCAAGATCGTGACCGAGTACGGCGTTCAGCCGACCGTCGTCGCCTGGGACGCCGGCAGCTCGGGGCGCACCGAGGTCTACTCCGAGTACAAGTCCCAGCGCCGCTCGCGCCCGGACCTGCTCAAGCAGCAGTGGCCGGCGATGGAGCCGCTCGTCGAAGCCTTCGGTTACAGCAACGTCACGGTCGAGGGCTACGAGGCCGACGACGTGATCGCCTCGCTGGCCGAGCGCGCGCTGCGCGCCGATCCGCCGGTTCCGGTGATGATCGTCACCGGCGACCGCGACGCCTTCCAGCTGATCGACCCGGACGGGCTGGTCAAGGTGATGGCGACCTCGCGCGGGATCACCGAGACGAAGATCTATGACCGTCAGGCGGTGATCGACCGCTACGGCATCGCGCCCGAGCTGATCCCCGACTTCTACGGGCTGAAGGGCGACACCTCCGACAACATCCCGGGCGTCCCCGGGATCGGCGACAAGACCGCGAGTGACCTGATCCAGAGCTTTGGCTCGCTCGAGGACGTGCTCGCGCACGTCGATCAGATCAAAGGCGCCAAGCGCAAAGAGAATCTCGAAACGCACGCCGAGGACGCCCGCGTCTCCAAGCGCCTGGCGACCGTCCAGCGCGATCTCGCTGTCGACTTCGACGTCGCCGCCGAGCACGTCCGCGAGCCCGACCGCTCGCGCGTGCGCGAGGTGTTCCGCGAGTACGAGCTGCGCGACCCGCTGCGGCGCCTGGAGGAGGCCCTCGGAGACCCCGACATCGCCGCGCCGGCGCCGGCGGCGGAGGTCAGGCTGAGCGCGCGCGTGAGCGCCGGCGCACCCGCCGAGATCGGGCGCCTCGGGGCAGAGCAGGACGAGCTCGCGCTCGTCGCTCGCGAGGTCGAGCCCGCCGAGGGCGAGCTGTTCGCAGAGGGAGCGCCGTGGCGCTTCGCCGCCGCCGTCGCCGCGAGCGGCGGCGCGGAGGTGCTCGTCGGCGACTGCGAGGGTCCGGAGGAGGTAGTCGCGGCGGCGGATGGTCGGGCGGTGATCGCGCATGACGCCAAGGCGCTGCGGCTCGTGCCGCGCGGACTCGTCCACGACACGCTGCTGGGCGCCTATCTGCTCGAGCCGGCGCGGCGCGGCTACCCGTTCGCCGAGCTGTGCGAAGAGCGCGGCCTCGCGAGCGACCTCGAGGATCCGCTCGCCGCCGAGGCGGTGCTGCTCAACGCCCTCGCCGGCTGGCAGCGTGCGCAGATCACAGAGCGCGGACTCGAGCGCGTGATGGCGGATATCGAGCTGCCGCTCGTCTCGGTTCTGCGCGAGATGGAGCTGCTCGGCGTGCGCCTCAACCTCGAGCGCCTCGCCGAGATCCAAGGCCGCGTGCGCGAGGAGATCGCCGGTCTCGAAGAGGACATCTTCCTGCTCGCCGAAGAGGAGTTCACGATCGGCTCGCCGCAGCAGCTCGGGCAGATCCTGTTCGAGAAGCTCGGCCTCTCGCGCAAGCGCCGCGGCAAGACCGGCTACTCGACCGACGCGCGCGTGCTGCAGGCGATTCGCGCGGAGCACGAGATCGTGCCGAAGATCGAGCGCTGGCGCGAGCTCTCGACGCTCGCGAAGACCTACCTCGACTTGCTGCCCGAAGTCGTCGACGCGCGCTCGCGGATCCACACGACCTTCCTCCAGGCCGTCGCGCAGACCGGGCGCCTGTCGAGCACGAACCCGAACATGCAGAACGTCCCGATCCGGACGCCGCTCGGGCGCGAGATCCGCGGCTGCTTCGAGGCGGAGGAGGGGAGCGTGCTGATCTCGGCGGACTACTCGCAGATCGAGCTGCGCGTGCTGGCGCACGTTGCCGACGAGCCCGCGCTGAAGGAGATCTTCGAGCGGGGCGAAGACGTGCACACCGCGACCGCCTCGCAGGTGTTCCAGGTCGCGCCCGAGCAGATCGACCCCGGGATGCGCTCGAAGTCGAAGATGATCAACTACGGCATCGTCTACGGCCTCTCCGACTTCGGGCTCGCTGACCGTCTCAACATCCCGCGCGAGGAGGCGAAGGAGTTCATCGACACCTACCTCGACCGTTTCCCGCGCGTCGCCGAGTTCATCGCCGAGACGATCGAGCGCGCGAAGGAGCAGAGCTACGTGACGACGCTGTGGGGGCGCCGGCGCCAGATCCCGGAGCTGAAGGCGCGGAACTACCAGGTGCGGATGCTCGGCGAGCGCCTCGCCGTCAACACCGTGATCCAGGGAACCGCCGCCGACATCATCAAGCTCGCGATGGTCCGCTGCCACTCCGCGCTGGCCGGGTCCGAGTTGGTGACGCGCCTGCTGTTGACGATCCACGACGAGCTGCTGTTCGAAGCCCCGCCGGCCGAGGTCGACGCCGCCCGCGCGCTGATCGAGCGCGAGATGTGCGGCGTCTGGGACCGCGAGCCGCCGCTCGCGGTCGATGTCGGCGTGGGGCGGACCTGGCTGGAGGCGAAGTAGAGCTCGGCGACGCGAGCGAGGCGCCGTCTGGCGAACAGGGGCAGCTCGCGATCACCGGCGGCGCAGATCGGGTGCCGCACGATCATCTCCACGCGGCGTATGATCGGCCGTGGCGTGACATGAGCGTGCTCGGCCCTGTGCTCCTGCTGATCGGAGCGATCCTCGTGGTCGCCGAGGCGCACGTGCCCAGCGGAGTGCTCGGTGTCCTCGCCGGCCTCGCGCTGATGGGCGGCGGCGTCATTGCGATCTTCGCGGTCGGAGGCGGCGCGATCCTCGCGCTCCCCGTGGGGCTCGCGTTGGGGGCCGCCGCGGGCGCGTGGACGCTCGTCGCGACGCGGGCGGCCGCAAGCTCTCGTCGCACGCGGGTCCAGGCCGGTACCGAGACGCTGCACGGTCGGATCGGCGTCGCTCGCCGCTGGAGCGAGAGCAAGGGGCAGGTCTTCGTCGACGGCGCACTGGGGCGGGCCCGCCACGAGCTGCTCGGCCTCGACGACGAGGCGATCCACGAGGGCGACCCGATCGTCGTCGAGCGCGTGCGCGGACTGACGCTCTCTGTGCGACGGGCTGAGGATTGGGAGCTGACGGGATGATCCTCGCGATCGTGCTCGTCCTCGCCTTCGTCGCGGCCACCGCGCTCGTGCTGGCGGGCGCCTCGGTCCGTGTGTTGCGCGAGTACGAGCGCGGCGTCGTCTTCCGACTCGGCCGGGTGACCAGCGAGCGGGGCCCGGGGATGATCTTCCTGCTCCCCGTGATCGATCGGATGGTGCGCGTCAGCCTGCGCACGGTCACGCACGAGATCCCGGCACAGGAGCTGATCACGCGCGACAACGTCCCGGCCCGCGTCACGGCGGTCGCCTACTACCGCGTGATCGACTCGCGAAAGTCCGTGCTCGAGATCGAAGACGTGATCGCCGCCACGTCGCAGATCGCGCAGACGACCCTCCGCTCGGTGCTCGGAAAGGCCGAGCTCGACGCGCTGCTCTCCGAGCGCGAGCGGCTGAACGAGCACCTCCAGCAGATCATCGACGACCAGACGGAGCCGTGGGGGGTGAAGGTCACCGCGGTCGAGATCAAGGACGTCGAAATCCCCGAGAGGATGCAGCACGCGATGGCGCGACAGGCAGAGGCCGAGCGCGAGCGCCGCGCGAAGATCATCAACTCCGAGGGCGAGTTCCAGTCGGCCGCGCGGCTCAACGATGCCGCCGACGTGATCAGCAGGAATCCGGTGACGATCCAGCTCCGCTACCTGCAGACCCTGATCGAGGTGAGTGCTAACCAGAGCTCGACGATCGTCTTCCCGCTTCCGATCGACTTGATCCAGCCGCTGCTCGCAGCGCCCCACAGCAACGGCGACGCCGCCGCCGACGGAGCTGAGCAGGTGCGCCTCGACGCCGTGCTCGACGCAGCGCGCGTGGCGCTCGATGCAGCCGGCGCGGGCGGTGGTGGCTCGATCGCCGCGTCCTCGACATCTCCCGCGTCGCAGCCAGCGCAGTCAGACCGCGCGGCAAGCGACGAGCCGGACGCTAGCCAAGCGCAGTCGTGAAGCCCTCGCGCCAGCTCGCGTGCTGCGGCGTCCAGCCGAGCTCGCGCTTGGCGAGGGCGTTGGACGCGCCCTGCGACTGCGTCATCAGCGCGACGCCGTAGCTGCCGGCGATCACCCGCGCGAGCAGTACGGGAACCCTGCGCGGCTTGCGGACGCCGAGCGATGCGGCGAACGCCGGGATCCAGTCGGCCACGCGTGCCGGCTCGTCGTCGACGACGTTGAAGACGCCCGGCTTGCCGGCGTCGAGTGCCGCGACCGTCGCCGCGGCGGCGTCGTCGACGTGGATGAACGACCACACGCCCGCGCCCGAGCCGACGATCGGCAAGCGTCCACGTGCGGCGTCCTCTCCGATCGAGCCCTCGCGCGCGATCGCGCTGCCCGGCCCGTAGAAGTAGCCGTAGCGCAGCACCGTGCCCTCGGCGTCCAGCACCGTGCGCTCGAGCACGGCGAGCGCCTTCGCCGAGCGGCGCGCCGGCTTGACCGCCTGCGCCTCGCTCAGCAGCGGGTCGCGCTCGACGTGCACCGTGCCGGGCGGCCCCGGCGCGTAGAAGAACGCGATGCTCTGGGCGACTATCCGGGAGACACCGGCCGCCTGCGCCGCGGCGATGAGGTTCGCGGTGCCCTCCGTTCGCAGCCGGTCGTTCGTCGCGAAGTCACGTTCGGCCTTGCGCGGGTCGATCCGCCGGGGGATCGACGTCAGCTGGTGGATGAGCGCCTCCGGACGGACGTCCGCCATTGCCGGCACGAGTGCCTCGGCGTCGAATGCATCGGCGATCACCGCGGCGGCGCCAGCTGCGCGCAGCTGCTCGGCGCCGCGTTGCGAGCGCGTCATGCCGGTCACATCGTGACCCGCGGCGAGCAGCGCCGGCAGCAGCCTGCGTCCGATCACCCCGGTCGCGCCGGCGAGGAAGACCCTCATCGCGCGCCGGCCGCGCTTGCGGGAGCGGCGATCGTGGCGCCGCCGAGCGCGGGCGCCGTCTCGGTGCCGGGCGGCATCTCGGGCACGACACACACCATCCCGTCGCTGAAGCCGGCGGCGCCGATCCCGAGTGCGAGGTTGAAGCGGCCGCGCATGTTCTCGACGGCGATCACGTTCGTCAGCTCGACGAGCTGCGCGTCGTCGAAGTGCTCGCGCAGTCGCGCGAACAGCTGATCGGAGACGCTCACCGGCGTGCTGCTGACGCCGACCGCGTAGTCGAGCACGAGCCGCTCGCGCTCGTCGAAGCGCTCGCTCTCGCGGTAGTGCGGCAGCGCGAGCAGCTCGGCCTCGCCGATCCCGGCGCGGCGCGCGATCGGCGAGGCGATGTCGATGCACCACTCGCAGTGCGTCAACGCCGCCGCCTTCAGCTCGGCGAGCACCTTCAGTCGCTCCTCGACGCGGTGCGCGCGGGCAACGGTCAGCTCGAAGATCCCGTACCCGAGCAGCAGGCCGGGCGTGTTCGCGAACGCCGTCGCCGGCTCGATCATCTCGGTGCTCGTCGGGCGGCCGGTCAACTTGCTCGTCTCGCGGCGGCCGAGCCACAGCAGCAAGCGCGTGAACGGTCCGGCCTTCGCGCCCGATACGCCTTCGATCCTCATCGCTGCACCTCCAGTGGTCGAGCCGACTCGCGTGCCAGCCAGACGAGCGCCGCCGTCGCGATCGCGAGCGAGGCGAAGTTGGCCGGACCGAGCCAGCGAGTGTGCGCCGCGCCGATGTCGGCGAGGTGGTTGAGCGTGTGCAGGCCGTACTGCAATGCCAGCAGGCACAGCACGGGCGTCCGCCACGACGCGCGGCGATACGCGATCAGACCGCCGATGCCGAGCGCCGCGTAGAACGTCGCGAGGTCGCGCATGTAGTGGTCGTTCTGTGCGCCGTACGGCCCGACGGCTTCGAAGAAGGCGTGCGGCGCGAACGTCAGCATCGCCGCGATCGCGAGGTTGACGAGCGCGAACGCGACGAGGCCGCCGGCGACCGTCGAGCCGCCGCCCGCTCGGGCGTCGCCGTCCACGTCCGTCGCGCGGGTCGTCGATGCGTTGCCGGCCGTTGACACGAGCGCTACGTTACTCCGAAGGTGGTCCCCAAATAGTAACCAGTCTGAAGACAGAAAAGGGTACCAGTCATGGTCCCGAGCTGCTCGTGCGACTGCGCGGCGGTCACCGCCGCGCGCAGCTCGAGGACCGCCTGCGCGAGCTCGTGCGCGACGGTGCGCTCGCGGCCGGCGGCCGGATGCCCTCCTCGCGCGCGCTCGCCGGCGACCTCGGCGTCTCGCGCCGGCTCGTCGTCGACGCCTATGCGCAGCTGCTCGCCGAGGGCTACCTCGTCGCCCGCCCGGGCGCCGGCACGTTCGTCGCCTCGGCCGGCGCGCTCGAGCGCGAGCTCCCGGCGTCGCAGACCGCGAGCACGGTCCAGTTCGACTTCTTCCCCGGCGCGCCCGACCTCGCCTCGTTCCCGCGCGCTCTCTGGCTGCATTCGACGCGAGAGGTGCTGCGGACAGCGCCGGACAGCGCCTTCGCCTATCCCGACGCGCGCGGCGCGCCGGAGCTGCGTACGGCGCTCGCCGCCTACCTGCGCCGCGTACGCGGCGTCGCCGTTCAGCCCGACGCGATCATCGTCTGCAGCGGCGCGACGCAGGGCCTCGCGTTGCTCGCCCGAGCGCTGCTGCGCCTCGGCAAGAGCTCGATCGACGTCGAGGACCCGGGCCTGCCACCGCACCGCGCGGTGCTCGCCTACGCCGGGCTCGATGTCCGCGGCGCGCGCGTCGACGAGCAGGGCCTCGACGTCGGCTCGCTGCGCTCGCCGGTCGCACTGGTGACGCCGGCGCACCAGTGCCCGACGGGCGTCGTGCTCTCGCCCGAGCGGCGCGGCGGGCTCGTGCGCTGGGCGCGCGAGGGTGGTCTCGTGGTCGAGGACGATTACGACGCCGAGTTCCGCTACGACCGGGCGCCGCTCGGTGCGCTGCAAGGCCTCGCGCCCGATCGCGTCGTCTATCTCGGCACCGTCTCCAAGACGCTCGCCCCGGGACTGCGCCTCGGCTGGCTTGTGCTGCCCGCCACGCTGATCGGCCCCGTGAGCGAGGCGAAGGCGCTCGACGACCTCGGCTGCCCGACGCTCGAGCAACTCGTCCTCGCGCGTCTGCTCGAAACGTCCGCCTACGACCGCCACCTGCGCCGCGCGCGACGTCGCAATCGCGCCCGCCGCGACGCGCTGATCGGCGCGGTCGCGCGCGAGCTGCCCGGCGCGCGCGTCAGCGGCGTCTCGGCCGGACTGCACGCGCTCGTGCGCCTGCCGCGCGCCGTCGAGCCGCAGGCGCTGCTCGACGCGGCGAGGACCCGCTCGCTCGGCCTCTATCCGCTCAACCTGCACCAGATCGTTCCCGACTCGGACGTCGACGCGCTCGTGATGGGTTACGCCAACCTGTCGGAGCCGGCGATCGCCGAGGGCGTACGCAGGCTCCGCGAGGCGCTCGGTGAGCTCTGAGCGCCCGCGCCCGCGCGCGCATCCGGTGCCCGGCCGGCGCCTGCCCGCGGCGTTGTTCAGCGCGCGGATGGCGTCGCGCTCGGCGCCACGAGGCGCGCACACGATCGACGAGCTGGCGCGCACCGGCACGATCACGCAGCTCGCGCGCTGCAAGCGCTCGCTGCTCGTCACCTACCGTCGGGACGGGACAGCCGTGCCGACGCCGGTCTGGGCGGCGATCGGCGACGGGCGGCTGTACGTGCGCTCGGAGCGCAGCTCGGGCAAGGTCAAGCGCCTGCGCAACGATCCGCGCCTGCTGATCGCGCCGTGCACCGTTCGCGGCAAGCCGCTGGGGGCTCCTCTGGAGGCGAGCGCGCGCGTGCTCGCGCCGCGCGAGGAGCCGCGCGCCGAGCGCGCGCTGGCCACCCGGTATGGGGTCGGACGCGAGCTGTTCGAGCGCGCGATGGATCTGCTGCGCGTGGACATGTGCTACCTCGAGATCACGCCCGGCGCGTGGCCGGAGGGCTCAGGCTGACGCCGGCGCGTTCGCCGAGAGCGCCGTCAGTCGCGAGCGCGTCAGCGCGCGCGGGCCGTCGGCAACGAACGCCGGCGGTGCGATCGCGAGGTACTGATCGAACACCCAGCCGCACAGTCGGCGGTTCTCGAAAGCGCGAACGATCGCCGTCAGCGAGCGGCTCGGCGTGATCCGCCCGACCGCCTGCTGCACTCGAAACATCCAGTCGAACTTCCTGTCGTGCGCCGCGGAGAAGGCGCCGTAGCGCGCGAGGGCGTCCTCGCGCGTGCGGCGGCCTTCGACGACCGCGCGCAGCTCGCGCCCGCAGGCGAGCCCGAAGTAGAGCGCCGTGCGGATTCCTTCGGCAGTCAGAGGGAGACAGTGACCGGCCGAGTCGCCGACGAAGAAGACGCCGTCCTCGATCGCCGGGCGCAGCTCGTGCGGGATCCAGTTGCCCTGGTAGCGCTCGGCCGCCACGCCGATGTCGCCGGCGAGCCTGAGGGTCGGCTGCTTGACGTGGTGCGAGGGCCAGAAGGAGCCGACGCCGACGCGCAGCTCGTCCTCGGCCGGGAAGCTCCACGAGTAGCCCGCGCGCACGTAACGTGGGTCGACCCACAGCTCCATCTCCTCGCCGCGACTACGCGGGTGCACCTCCAGGCCGCGTGAGAGGCGCGCGTTCGGCGGCTGAATCGTCGGTCCGTTGGAGAGGACCCGCCGCCAGCCGAGCCCGTCGACGACGAGCGGCGAGCAGAGATCGCCGCGGTCGGTCTGCACGGTGGTCCCCTCGCGGCCGGTGATCGTCGCCGTCTCGAACTCGACTTCGCCGTCGTCGGCCTGCCCCCACAGCAGTGCGCACAGCTCGCGGTAGTCGAACGTCGAGAACGACCACGGCAGCGACCATCGCGCGGTGCGAAACGGCGTGTGCACGACGAGCTCGTCGAACGTCTGGCGGTGCGAGGCCTGCAGGTCCATCGCGTTCAGCCAGCGCGTCGGCATCGCGCACGCCGAGGTCTGCCGCTCGCCGATCTCGTAGCGGTCGAGCACCAGGACGCGCGCGCCCGAGCCGGCCAGCTCGCGCGCGATCGCCAGCCCCGCGAAGCTCGCGCCGCACACCAAGACGTCGCAGTCGCGCTCCAGGGGCGTGCGCGCCGCTCCCCGCATCGTCGCTCGTACAGGCATCTGTGCGGCAATCATACGTACGGCTCGCGTTTAGCTGCGCTAGGCTTCGCCGGTGCAAACGGTGATTGAGAACCCGCAGGCCCACGTGGTCGAGGGGTCCAACGGGCTCCTCTTGGAGATCGACGGCGCGATCGTCCCCAACTACGAGGCGACGTTCCGCACGATCGAGGAGGGCGAGGTCGTCACCGGCAACGTCGTGCGGATCGACAAGGACGAGGTCCTCGTCGACATCGGCTACAAGTCCGAGGGCGTCATCCCCGCCAACGAGCTCTCGATCCGCAAGTCGGTCGACCCGAAAGACGAGGTGCACCTCGGCGAGGAGGTCGACGCGATCGTCCTCACGAAGGAGGACCAGGACGGCCGCCTGATCATGTCGAAGAAGCGCGCGCGCTTCGAGAAGGCGTGGCGCCGGATCGAAACAGCGGCCGAGTCGGGCGAGCCGGTCGAGGGCACCGTGATCGAGGTCGTCAAGGGCGGACTGATCATCGACCTCGGCGTGCGCGGGTTCCTGCCCGCCTCGCTCGTGGACATCAGGCGCGTGCCGAACCTCGATGAGTACATGGGCACGAAGATCGAGACGAAGGTGATCGAGCTCAACCGCTCGCGCAACAACGTCGTGCTCTCGCGCCGCGCGGTCCTCGAGGA
>FSVZ01000030.1_pt1 | contig 43022 bp, 40 predicted proteins | sample 1637881 | NCBI WGS metagenome assembly FSVZ01 (sample SAMEA3914789, study PRJEB12502) | metagenome | biome: forest; material: soil | place: Canada | collected 2011-07-03 | depth 0.3 m
CCTGTAGTTGGATGCCCCACATGTATGCAAGGCTCAACTTCGCAACGACAAAGGCTCCACCGTACTCGTCGCCCGTGGCGAGCTCGCCTAGCCACCGTCGAATCACGACGGCATCGCTATCGATATACCGCAGCGATCCTGTGACGGCTGGAGCAAGATCTAGAGGCATCTCAACGCTCCGACTTTCGCTTGAGCTCTGCCAGATAACCACGCGCCAGCGACCATACAAAGAGCGGCTCGATGAGGTCGTGAAAGCCCTGGACGGTTTCGATCAGCCGCGTAGGCTCAAAATCGCGCTCGATCACTGAAAAGTAATCGAAGTCAAGGAGGTAAGTGATGTCCTCGACTAGGCCGTGGCGGATCACAACCGTGCCAAGTGCCTCCTCAACCCGCAACTCGCCAAAGCTTCGCTGAAGACCCCCTTGCACGGCTGTACCCACTGGTACTACAAGGCGCGAGTTGATGATGGACCGTACGTCATCGCGCAAGCGCGTGTCACTGACCTCGTTGACATACCGCAACCCAATCCGCAGCTCGCGCTTAGGGTGGAAGATGTCGTCGCACGCCTGTACTGCAGTGCTGAACTCATCCAGAAACTGTGGGAAGTCGTGGTACTTGGGCCCGGCCTCCAGAGCGAGGCTTGAGTGGCCGAGTGCTACCGCGTAGCCCCGAGACTCGTCTTTGAATGGCCACACTGTGTCGGCGGTGCCGGCGGGCGCAGCGGAGGCGGGAGGTGCCCCGGGCCCGATCTGAATGGTGAGCGTTTGGGCTGTCTGTGGGTTCTCTGGAACGTAGCCGCGGGCGAGTCGGGACTCGAACTCGGAGACCAGGTCTCTGTTCCCGACCGCATGGACCGGGCTGTATCGCACCTGAGCGACCGCAACCTTGAGAGGCGCGGCGTCAAGATGGCTGAGTGTGGCTTTAGGGACGCGGATCGGCATAGGCAAGGTTCATGAATGCCTTCATGATAGAGACCAGCGCGGTCACTGGCGCCGGTGCAGGCCCTCGCCCAGGCCCGCTATGGTCGGTTAGCCGGGCGCCCCCCAACAACGGGACCAACCATCTCTCTGCTCCCTCAGCCAACAGGTGCTGCGTCCCGTGCTACCGATACATACCGAGCGAGCGCATCTGATCTAGGTTTCGCGCCACCCCGGAGGATGGTGTGGACGGCGCCAAGGCTGTGCCCCGTTTGTCGGGACACCTCGCGGACACCAAGCTTCCTAAGTATCGGAAGCGCCCAGCCTCTGAGTGCGACCTCGTTGGCGTCGTCGTAGGCGCTGATGATCTCGTCGGAGCGTTGAAGCAGCCCGGCTTGCGCTTCCTCGAGCCGATTGGTCTCCTTGCCGATGTGCGTGATCGTTCGGGCGTAGACGGGCCGGCGGGCAAGAATCCCGACGGTCTGGCGGCCGCACGGTGCGCCGTCGGGCCCATTGCTCTTGGCTTCGGGGTGGGCGGCGTATTCGGCAAGCATGTCGCGGTAGGTCTTGACGGTCACGATCCCTTCCCGGTGACGGGCGTTAGATGGTGTCGCGGTGATCTGGTACTGCTTACCGCTGTAGCGGTTGAGCCACGTTCCCGCGAGACCCTCGTCTGGTGTGCTGCGGTAAGGCGCGATGAGGACGAGCCGCGGATCGTCAGGTGGCCGCTCCAGCGGGTGGCCGAATGCGATGCTGAGGAAGTTGAACGGCTTGATCTGCTCGCCGTAGACGAGCTCATCGTTGTGCGTGGCGAGGATCCGGCGGTCCGTTCCAGGGCGGGGTCGCCGACGCGCAGGTGAGCGCGGTCCGTCGTCGAAACCGACCAGGGAGTGGCTACTCAGCGAGATGTCGAGCTCTTGGAGCGTTTCCTCGGTCAGACCCTGGATACATTCAGACTCGTCATCGAGCTGGGCGACATTAGAGCCCGCGAGCGCGAGGCTCTCGGAGCCGCCATCCAGGAATTCGCAGCTGTACAGCCGCGGCTGATCCTAGGGTCGTATCAGGAGATGCCCGACACCGATTGGTAGCAGCAGGAGTGCTTGGGCAGCAGCTGGCCGCGAAGGTTGAGATTCCGAGCGTATTCGTGGAACTCCTCCGGGCCGAATCGGCCCGTGACGACGCTCAGACGGTGGAACGTCGGGTACCGGGCCCGCGGACGGGCAACGTTCGACGCTGGATCAAGCGAGCAAAGGTTCTTGTCGGATCGCTCGCCGGGATCTTGCCTCCGGTGGAGGCACTGGGGGAGATGCTTGACCTCCTCGACGCTGCGCTCGATCGGCCCTCCTAAGCGTTGCTGTTCGGTTCTGGGAGCCCTTACCGCCTATCCCACCTACGCCGCGAGCGCGACGTACTTCGTCTCGAGGTACTCGTCGATCCCCTCGAAGCCGCCCTCGCGGCCGAAGCCCGACTGCTTGACGCCGCCGAACGGCGCGGCGGGGTTCGAGACGACGCCCTGGTTCAGCCCGATCATGCCCGTCTCGATCGCCTCGCAGACGCGGAACGCGCGGTCGAGGTCGCGCGTGTAGACGTAGGCGACGAGGCCGTACTCGGTGCGGTTGGCCGCCTCGATCGCCTGCTCGTCGCTCGCGAACGTCGCAATCGGCGCGACCGGCCCGAAGATCTCCTCGGCGAGCAGCCGCGCGTCGTCGGGGACGTCGGCCAGGACGGTCGGAGCGTAGAAGTAGCCGCGCTCGCCGACGCGCTCGCCGCCGAGCAGCAGGCGCGCGCCGCGATCGGTCGCGTCGGCGACGAGCTCCGCGACCTTCGTGCGTTGGCTCTCGTCGATCAGCGGGCCGACATCGGTGTCGGGGTCGGCGCCGCGCCCGACCTTCAGCGCGCCCATCCGCTCAGCCATCGCTCGCGCGAACTCCTCGGCGAGCGACTCGTGCACGTGAAAGCGGTTCGCGGCGGTGCACGCCTCGCCGACGTTGCGCATCTTCGCGAGCATCGCGCCCTCGACGGCGGCGTCGAGGTCGGCGTCCTCGAAGACGAGGAACGGAGCGTTTCCGCCGAGCTCCATCGAGACGCGCAGGACCTGATCGGCGGACTGTTCGATCAGGGTGCGCCCGACCTCGGTCGAGCCGGTGAACGACAGCTTGCGCGTCCGTGGATCCTTCAGCAGCGGCTCGATCACCTTGCCGGAGCTCTTCGAGGTGATCACGTTGAGCACGCCGCCCGGCAGGCCGGCCTGCTCGAGGATCTCCGCCAGCGCGAGCATCGACAGCGGCGTCTGCTGCGCCGGCTTGACGACCATCGTGCAGCCGGCGGCGATCGCCGGCGCGATCTTGCGCGTGCCCATCGCCGTCGGGAAGTTCCACGGCGTGACGAACACGCACGGGCCGACTGGCTGGCGCATCGTCAGGATTCGTCCTTTGCCGGTCGTGTTGACCATGTAGCGGCCGTGGATCCGGACGGCCTCCTCGGAGAACCAGCGGAAGAACTCGGCGGCGTAGGAGATCTCGGCGCGCGACTCGGCGACCGACTTGCCCATCTCGAGCGTCATCAGCAGCGCCAGCTCGTCGGCGCGAGCGACGATCGCCTCGAACGCTCGGCGCAGGACCTCGCCGCGCTCGCGCGGCGCCTGCGAAGCCCACTCCGCCTGCGTCTCGGCGGCCGCCGTCAGCGCGGCCAGCGCGTCCTCGGGCTGCGCGTCGGCGACCTCGACCAGGCGGTCGCCGGTCGAGGGGTCCTCGACCGCCAGCGTGCCGCCGCCGGAGGCGTCGCGCCAGACCCCGCCGATGTAGAGCTGCGTGGGGACGTTCGCGATGACGCTCGACTGCGTGGCGGGCGCTGACGCGGTGGCGCTCATCGTCCCTTGGCCACCCCGCGCGCCCCGGTGGCGAACGGACGAATATCCGCCCCCGAGGGCAAGGACTCACGCGAAGCCCGACGTGCACCGATTCGAAGACTGCGCGTCGCTGGGAGCCGGCGCGCGGAGATCCTCTGCGCCGTCCGCTCCCAAGGGGCACGGATGCTTGCCATCGGATCAACCTACCATCGGATCGCGCGCCGTCCGGCGCTCAAGCTCGCGTCGCTCGCCGCCGCGCTGATCTGCGCCTGGGCGCTCCCTGCGGCCGCCGCGCGGGCGGCCAACCTCGTGATCTCCGGCGGCGGTTTCGGTCACGGCGTCGGGATGAGCCAGGAGGGCGCGCTCGGTTATGCCGAACACGGCTGGTCCTACCGTCAGATCCTCGGGCACTACTACCTCGGCACGTCGCTCGGCGCGGCGCCGGCCGGCACACAGGTCCGCGTGCTGATCGGCGGCAGGGTGCAGCAGGTCGCGCTCGAGACGTACGTGCGCGGCGTCGTCTCGGCCGAGGTCTCGCCGAGCTGGCCGCTCGCCGCGCTCGAGGCGCAGGCGGTCGCGAGCCGGACCTACGCGCTGACCGCGCACGCCGGCGGCTCGAAGTTCGACGTCTACGCCGACACGCGCTCGCAGGTCTACCGCGGCGTCGCCGCGCAGACGCCGCAGACGGACGCCGCCGTCGCGGCCACCGCCGGGCAGATCGTCACGTACGCCGGCAAGCCCGCCGTCACCTACTTCTTCGCGAGCTCGGGCGGGCGGACCGAGAACGTCGAGAACTCGTTCCTCGGCTCGCAGCCCGAGCCGTGGCTTCGCGGCGTCGTCGACCAGTACGAGCGCGGCGACCTGCACACGTGGAAGCTGACGCTCAGCTTCGCGGCGGCCGCGGCGAAGCTACACGGCCTCGTCCGCGGCTCCTTCGAGGGGCTCGAAGTCCTGAAGCGCGGCGTCTCGCCGCGAATCGTCTCCGCGTACGTGCTCGGCTCGGGCGGGCGAACGCGTGTCAGCGGCCCGACGCTGGCCGAACGACTCGGCCTGTACAGCACCTGGGCGTACTTCAGCTCGCGCGAAGGCCAGGCGCTCAAGCCCGAGCCGGACCGCAGCGGCGCCTCGGCAGCGGCCACCCCCGCACCCGCGCCGGCGCCGGCGCCGTCGGGCGAAGAAGGCGGTGGCGTCGTCGCGGGCACGCCACCGGAAGCCGCCGCCGGATCGGCGGCCTCCTCGACGCCGTCGCCGTCCGAAGGCGCTTCGGCGGCGGAAACGTCCGCCGGCGCCGCGAGAACCGGCGGCGCCGCCGCCGAATGATCCTGCGGATGCTCGACGGCCATACGACATCCGTCCGGCGCCCGGGCGCTCACGGGCAGAGGCGCTCGTGCGCGCGACATACTTCGGGGATGGGTCGGCGACGGATGACCGCCTTGCTCGGATGCGCCGCCGCACTCCTACCGTGCTCGGGCGCGTTGGCGGCCGATTCGATCGGCAGCCGCGGGCAGGTCGAATGGGTGCGCCGAGCCGCGACGAACTTCGTCGACGCCGAGCTCGCCGGTAACGGCGCTGGCGCCTGCGCGATCCTCGACGCGCCCCTGCGGGCGAGCGAGCGCGACCGCACCTGTGCCCAACGGTGGGACTCGAGCATCGCGAGGCTGCTGAGCGTGCCGGGTGCGCGAGCGCGCCTGCGAGCACAACGGCGGGCGATCGCCTCGGCCGCCGTCGTCGTGCACGGCAACCTCGCGACGATCGCCCTCGCGAGCCCGTTGATCGGCGCGCGATCGAACCGCTTCCTGTGGAGCGAAAACTGCTGGATGCTGGAGGCCTGAGCGCTCGGCGCAGCCGCTGAGGGAGGCGCGCGCGACGCTGCCCCCATACCCTGCGCGGGTGCCCTCACCGCTGCTGCTCGCGGACGTTCCCTGGCTGCTGTACCGCTCCTACTTCGCGCTGCCCAAATCGATCACCGACGGCGATCGACACCCGGTCAACGCGCTGCTGGGGACCGTCAATGCGCTGCTCGGCGCGATCGACTCGCGCCCGGCGGCCGACCGTGTGCGCGCGGTCGTCGCGTGCATGGGCGCCGAGCAGGCGGACTACCGCGTCGAGCTCTACCCGCCCTACCACGCCCACCGCGATCCGATGCCGCCCGAGCTCGCGTGGCAGTGGAAGCGGGCCACCGGGCTGCTCGAGCGCCTTGGCTGGCTCGTCGCGACGAGCGCGAGCCTCGAGGCCGACGACGTGATGTTCTCGTTCGCGCGCGCCGAGGAGGAGAGCGGCGGGCGGGCGCTGCTGATCACCGGTGATCGTGACCTCTACGGCGCCGTCAGCGAGCGCGTCGCGGTGCTCGAGCTCGGCAAGGGCGGGCGCACGTCCGAGCTCGGGCCCGCGCAGGTGCGCGAGCGCTACGACGTCGATCCGCAGCTCGTGCCCGACTTCATCGCGCTTCGCGGCGACCCGTCCGACGGGCTACCCGGCGCACCGGGCGTCGGCGCGAAGACGGCCGCCGAGCTGCTGCGCCGCTACGGCGCGCTCGAGGACGTGCTCGACGCCGCGCACGCGCTCGCGAGCAAGGTCCGGCGTGACGCCGGCGAGATGAGCACGCGCACGGCGGCGGCGCTGCGCGAGCACGACGCGCAGCTGCGCGACTTCAAGCGGATCGCGACGCTCCAGCGGATCGACGTGACGCCCCCCGGCACGCAGACGACCGACTTCGCCGCCGGCGCCGTCGCCGCGCGCGAGCTCGGCATGCGCCGGCTGGCCGAGCGCCTCGAGAAGCTCGCCTCCTAGTAGCCGCCCCAGCGCCGGCGGGTCGCTAGGGCGTGAACTTGACGTTGATCACGTCACCATCTGCCATCACGTAGTCACGGCCCTCGAGACGCAGCGTCCCGCGCTCGCGCGCTCGCGCGTAGCCGCCCGCGTCGACGAGCTCGCGCCAGCCGATCACCTCGGCGCGGACGAAGCCCTTCTGGATGTCCGAGTGGATCTCGCCGGCGGCGTGCCACGAGGTGAGCCCGTCGCGCAGGTGCCACGACTGCGCCGGCTTGGCCTCGCCGGCGGTGAAGAACGCGATCAGCCGCAGCAGCGCGAACGCCTCGCGGACGACGCGCTGCAGGCCGGACTCGCTGACGCCGAGCTCCTCGCGCATCGCAGCCGCGTCCTCGTCGTCGAGCTCGGCCAGCTCGGACTCGATCCGTGAGGAGATCGCGACCGCGCGTGCGCCGAGCGCCTCGGCGTGCGCGGCGATCTCGGGCGGGACGACGTCTGAGCCCTCGTCGACGTTCGCGACGAACAGCACCGGCTTGGCCGTCAGCGAGCCGAGCTCGCGCGCGATGTTCGGCGCGTCGTCGGGCACCGGCACGCCGCGTGCCGGACGTCCCGCCTGAAGCTCGGCGACGACCTGCTTCAGCCAGGCCTCCTCGGCGACGGCGGCGCGCTCGCCGCCGCGCGCCTGGCGCGTCGCGCGCTCCAGCCGCCGCTCGGCCTGCTCGAGGTCGGCGAGCACGAGCTCGGTCTCGATCGTCTCGATGTCGCGGAGCGCATCGACGCTGCCCTCGGGGTGCACGACGCTCTCGTCCTCGTGCGCGCGCACGACATGGACGATCGCGTCGGTCTCGCGAATGTTCGCGAGGAAGCGGTTGCCGAGCCCCTCGCCCTCGTGCGCGCCGGCGACGAGGCCGGCGATGTCGTGGAAGTCGATCGTGTCCCAGACGATCTCCGACGCGTCGACCGTCCGCGCGACCTCCTCGAGGCGCTCATCGCGCACGGGCACGACGGCGACGTTCGGCTCGATCGTCGTAAACGGGTAGTTCGCGGCCTCCGCGCCGGCTTTCGTCAGCGCGTTGAACAGCGAGGACTTGCCCGCGTTCGGCATCCCGACGATGCCGATCCGCGTGCTCACGTCGCTTCCGGACGCGCGTCCGCGTCCGCGCTGTCGCTGCGCGCAGCGGCGAGCGCCGTCCCGAGCGCGGCGCCGGCAAGCAGGTCGGATGGGTAGTGCACGCCGAGGTACAGCCGTGAGAGCGTGAGCGCCGCGGCGAGCGCATAGAGCGGCGGCGCCGGCACGCCGAGGCGCTTGTAGAGCAGCGCACCGGCAAACGCCGTCGACGCGTGCGCGCTCGGGAAGCTCAGCCCGCTCGGCGTGCCCGTCAGCGGCGGCAGCCCGGCCAGGTGCGGTCGTGGGCGGCGGACGACGAACTTGATCGCCGTGTTCAGTGCATAAGTCGCCGCGACCGTGCCCGTCGCAGCCCGCCAGCGACCGCGCCGGCGCGGATCGACGGCCGCCCCGGCAACGCCGATCGCCAACCAGACGCCCGCGTGCTCCCCGAGCCGCGAGAAGCGCGCGACCGCGCGCTCGCGCTCGGGCGTGTGCCCGCGCGTACGCGCCGCGAGCAGAAGCCGCTCGTCGAGCGACATGCCGCCTAGGCGCCGAAGCCTACGCGGAGGTCGGAGCTCTCCGAGCGGACATACACGACCTGCCCGAGGTCGAGCCGCACCGGCCCGTCCTCGCTCTCGAGCTCGTGCCACGCGTCCTCGCCGAGCATCTTCTGGAGCGCCTTGAGCTGGGCGTCCTCGACGCGCAGCGCGAGCACCTGGCCGCCCTGAAAGCCGATGCTGATCTGCTGCTTCGGTGGCGGCATCAGTGCTCCCCCGCGCCCACCGCGGGCTCGACGATCTCGGTCAGCACGCCGGCGCTCGCGCGCGGGTGCAGGAAGGCGACGCGCGAGCCGCGGATGCCGGCGCGCGGGCGCTCGTCGATCAGCGGCAGGCCGGCGGCTTTCAGCGCCGCGAGCGTGCCGTCGATGTCGTCGACCTGGTAGGCGACGTGATGCAGGCCGGGGCCGTTCTTGGCGAGGAACCTGCCGACCGGCGTGTCGGCGCCGAGCGGCGCGAGCAGCTCGACGTGGTTCTCGCCGACGTCGAGCAGCACGGCCTCGACGCCCTGCTCCTCGACGACCTCGCGGTGCGCGAGCTCGAGCTCGAAATCGTCGCGGTAGAGCTCGAGCGCGGGCTCGATCTGCTCGACGGCGACGCCGATGTGGTCGATCCGTGCAAACACGCTCCGCAGTCTATTCGTGCGCGAGCGCGGTCGCGGCGGAGCTGCTAATCGCCGGCGGCGTCGATCGCGCTCGCGGCGGCGACGACGCGCAGACCGATTCCCGGCGCGCGCTCCATCCGCGGCACGCCGGCCATGATCCGCTCGATCGCGTCGCGTTCGAGGACCTCGCGCTCGAGCAGCTCGTGTGCGAGCGCGTCGAGCTGGAGTCGGTGCGCGACGATCAGCCGCTGCGCGGCGCGGCGCGCCTCCTCGATCAGGTCCTGGCGCTCCTCGTCGCGAATCCGCAACGTCGTCTCGGACAGCTGCACGTCGCCGTCTGGCGCGCGGCCGCCCCCGGCCGTCCCCATCGCGAAGTCGTGCACCATCTGGTGTGAGAGCTGGGCGACGCGCTTGAGGTCGTCCGAGGCGCCGGTCGTGACCTGACCGAACACGACCTGCTCGGCGACGCGGCCGCCGAGCAGCACCGTCATGTAGTCGAGCAGCTCCTCGCGCGTCTTCAGGTAGCGGTCCTCGGCGGGCAGGTTGAGCGTGTAGCCGAGCGCCTGCCCGCGCGGGACGATCGAGATCCGGTGGACGCGGTCGACCGAGGGCAGCAGCTCGCCGCACAGCGCATGGCCGGCCTCGTGGAACGCGACAACTCGCTTCTCGCGCTCGTTCAGCACGCGCCGCGACTGGACGCCGGCGATCACGCGCTCGAGCGCGGAGTCGAAGTCGACCAGGCCGATCTTCGCCGCCTTGCGCCGTGTCGCAAAGATCGCGGCCTCGTTGCAGATGTTCGCGAGGTCGGCGCCGGTCAGCCCGCTCGTCTGCTGCGCGACGAGGCCGAGGTCGACGCCATCCATCGGCTTGTCGCGCGTGTGCACCGCGAGCACGCCTTCGCGCCCGCGGATGTCGGGCGGCGCGACGAACACCTGCCGATCGAAGCGCCCGGGACGCAGCAGCGCCGGGTCGAGCTTGTCGAGCAGGTTCGACGCCGCGATCACGACGACGCGCCCGCTCGAGGCGAACCCGTCCATCTCGACCAGCAGCTGGTTGAGCGTCTGATCCTTCTCGCCCGAGATGTCCGAGCCGCGCCGGCCGCCGACGGCGTCGAGCTCGTCGATGAAGATGATCGCCGGTTCGTGTTTGCGCGCGATCGCGAACAGGCGGCGGATCCGCGCGGCGCCGAGGCCGGCGAACATCTCGACGAACGACGCGGCCGACTGCGCGAAGAATCGCGCGCCGGATTCGTGCGCGACGGCCTTCGCCAGGAGCGTCTTGCCGGTCCCGGGCGGACCGTGCAGCAGGACGCCCTTCGGGACCCTCGCTCCGCGTTCCTGGAACGGCTTGGGGTCGCGCAGGAACTCGACGAGCTCCTCGAGCTCGGCCTTCGCCTCGTCGACGCCGGCGATATCGGCGAACGAGACCGACTGGTCGGATGCCGGCTTGATCTGCTGCGGCTTGACCCGCGGCATCACCTTCAGCGTGCGCCACATCAGGAAGATCAGCGCCGAGAAGAACAGGAGCGTGACGACCGGCGACCAGTTGTAGGCCCACGTCTGGATTTCCTGCACGACCGACGTGTGCGCGCCGGCCGGAATCGAGGTCGACGGCCGCACGCTCGCGACGGGGACGAGCGCGTGTGGAGTGTGCGCGTACTGCACGAGCGCATCGGCGAGCCGCGTGCGCGGCCCGTCGATCACACCGCGTACCGCCGCTTCAACCCCTGCGCTCGCCTGCTGCAGCGCTTGCACCATCCCTGGCATCGGCCAAGTATCGTCAATCGAAGACTCGATTGCGAGGGGTGAATCAGAGAAACCACGGAAAAGCGCCTGACCAGTTTCGTGAAACATGCACAACCCCGACCAAACCTGCGCACGTCCGAGCTGGCAGGCGGGCGCGCGCCCGGCGCGCCCGCCGGACGCGCAGCGCGCGGCGATCCCCGATCGGTCTGCAGAGCCGAGTGGGAAGCGCTCAGCCGAGCGTCTGCGTCGCCAGGTCGGTGAAGAACTCGGCCGCGAAGGCCAGGTCGCGAACGTCGATTCGCTCGTCGGCCGAGTGCACGAGCGGAGCCGTCTGCAGCAGTGACTGATGGCGCTGCGGGAAGAAGCCGTACGCGACGCACTCGGGAAACGCGGCGCGAAAGTGTCGCGAGTCGGTGAAGCCCGGCAGGATCACCGGCACGACCTCGGCGCCCGGGTCGCGCTCGGCGATCCAGCGCGCGATCGTGTCCATCAGCGGCGAGCCGATCGGCGAGCGGTTGCCGACGACGCGCTCGGTGAAGTCGACCCGGAAGCCGTCCTCCTCGCCGAGCACCTCGGCGATCCCGCGGCGCACCTCCTCCTCGCCGAGCCCGGGTGGCACGCGGCAGTCGACTTTCAGCTCGGCGCGCGACGGGATCACGTTGATCTTCTCCGACGCCGAGATCCGCGTCGGCGTGAACGTCACGCCGAACATCGGCTCGAACATCGTCGCGAGCAGCTCCTCTTCGGCGCGCATCCGCGCGATCGAGCGGGGGACGTCGTCGGGATCCTCGCCGATCGCGCGGAGCATCGCGCGCGGCTCGTCGGTCAGCTCGTAGCTCGGCTGGCGCGCCGCGAGCGCCTCGAGCACCGGCGCCATCTTCAGCAGCGCGTTCTCGCCGATCCCCGGCATCGACGCGTGCCCGGCTACGCCGTCGGTCGAGACGGTGAAGCGGAAGACGCCCTTCTCGGCGCAGCAGACGCCGTAGTAGCGCTTGCCGGCGTATTCGAAGTGCTCGCCGCCGCCCTCGTTGACGAGCATGTCGCAGCGGACCTTCTCCGGGTGGCGCTTCGTGATCCATTCGGCGCCGAGCGAGCCGCCGGTCTCCTCGTCGACGACCGCAGCGATCAGCAGCTCGCCGGAGCCCGGACGCCAGCCGGAGCGGGCCAGCGACGCGGCGGCGGCGACCTCGGCGGCGACCTGCGACTTCATGTCGAGCGCGCCGCGCCCCCAGATGCAGCCGTCGGCGAGCTCCGCCGACCACGGGTCGTGCGTCCACTCGCGGGCGTCGGCGAGCACCGTGTCGACGTGGCCGAGATAGCAGAGCGTCGGGCCGCCCCGCGCCGGCTCGTCGGCCGGCGCGCCGCCGGGCGCACGCAGCCGCGCGATCAGGTTCGGACGCGCCGGCTCGGCGCCGAGCAGCTCGCACTCGAAGCCGGCGCGCTGCAGGTGGTCGGCGAGGTACTCCTGCGCCCCGCGCTCATCGCCCGGCGGGTTGACCGTGTCGAAGCGGATCAGCCGACGCAGCAGCTCCTCGGCCTCGGCGGCGGGCGTCGCGCTCATCGCGCAGATCGTACGCCGATCTGCGCGACCTCCTCGCGGCTCAGCGGGAAGTGGCAGGCGGCCTCTGTGCCGGTGCCCTTGTCCTGCAGCGGCGGATCGTCGATCGAGCATCGCTCCTGCGCCTTCGGGCAGCGCGTGTGGAAACGACACGCTTTCGGCGGGTTCGCCGGGCTCGGGACGTCGCCGCTGAGCAGCTCGCGCTCGTCGCGGCGCAGCGTCGGGTCGGCGACGGGCACCGCCGACAGCAGCGCTCCGGTGTACGGATGGCGGGGGAACCCGTACAGCGCGTCGGCCGGCCCGAGCTCGACGATCCGCCCGAGGTACATGACCGCGACGCGGTCGCACATGTGACGCACGACCGACAGGTCGTGCGCGATGAACACGAGCGTCAGCCCGAACGTCCGCTGCATCTCGAGCAGCAGGTTGAGCACCTGCGCCTGGATCGAGACGTCGAGCGCCGAGACGGGCTCATCGGCGATCAGCAGCTTTGGTTTCAGCGCGAGCGCGCGCGCGACGCCGATCCGCTGGCGCTGCCCGCCAGAGAACTCGTGCGGGTAGCGGTTGTAGTGCTCCGGGTTCAGCCCGACCGTCTCCATCAGCTCCTGCACGGCGCGCTTGCGCACGTCCTTGCCCTCGGCGAGCCCGTGGATCGCGAACGGCTGGCCGATCGTCGCGCCAACCGTTTTGCGCGGGTTCAGCGACGAGTACGGGTCCTGGAAGATCATCTGCATATCGCGCCGAAGCGCCTTCAGGCGCGCGCCCTTCAGGCGCGTGATGTCCTCGCCGTCGAAGCGGATCTCGCCGCTCGTCGCGTCGAGCAGCCGCATGATCAGGCGCGCCGTCGTGCTCTTGCCGCAGCCGGTCTCGCCGACGATCCCGAGCGTCTCGCCGCGGCGCACGTCGAAGTCGACGCCGTCGACTGCCTGCACGGCGCCGAGCTGGCGTCGGAAGATGACGCCACGCGAGATCGGGAAGTGCTTGACGAGGCCGCGCACCTGGACGATCGGCTCGGCGCTCGCCGGGCTCGCCGCCGCCAGCGGGACGGGCTCGATCGCGCTCACAGCCCGACCTCGGGCACGTCGCCGACGATTCCGGACGCGCCCGCTCCCGCGCCTGCGCTCGCCGCGGCGCCCGCGCCCGCCACCGGCTCCTGCGGCGCCGGCAGGCCGACGCTCGCGCGCGCCTCCTCCGCCGTGCGCCCGGCGCTCAGCTCGACCCACAGCCGCTTGCGGACGTCGGGTTCGAGCAGGCACGCGACGTGGTGCGTCGGCTCCTCGGGGACGGGGCGCAGCTGCGGGTCGATCCGCGCGTGATCGGGCTGCGAGTAGGGGCAGCGCGGATGGAAGTGGCAGCCCGACGGGCGACGGATCAGGCTCGGCGGCGTGCCCTGGATCGGCACGAGGCGCTCCTTGCGCGCGCTCGTCAGCGACGGGATCGATTTGAGCAGGCCCCACGTATAGGGGTGCTCGGGCCCGGCGAAGATCAGCTCGGCCGACGCCGCCTCGACGATCCTCCCGGCGTACATCACGGCGATGTCGTCCGCGACCTCGGCGACGACGCCGAGGTCGTGCGTGATGATCACGATCGCCATCTCGAGCTCGCGCTGGAGGCGCTCGAGCAGCGCGAGGATCTGTGCCTGGACGGTCACGTCGAGAGCCGTCGTCGGCTCGTCGGCGATCAGCAGCTTCGGGTCGTTCGCGAGCGCCATCGCGATCATCGCGCGCTGGCGCATCCCGCCGGAGAACTCGTGCGGGTACTCGTCGAGGCGGCGTGAGGGGTCGGGAATGCCGACGAGGCCGAGCAGCTCGACCGCGCGCTCGCGCGCCTTCGCCCTGGAGACATCCTGGTGCACGCGCACCGCCTCGATCAGCTGCGCGCCGACGCGGAAGAACGGGTGCAGCGAGGACAGCGGGTCCTGGAAGATCATCGCGATCTCGTTGCCGCGAATCGCGCGCAGCTCGCGCTCGGAGAGCGCGGCGAGGTCCCTCCCCTCGAACAGGATTCGCCCCGAGACACGCGCGCCCTGCGCGCGCGTCAGCCCGAGCGTCGTCAGCGAGGAGACGGTCTTGCCCGACCCCGACTCGCCGACGATCCCGAGCGTGCGCCCCCGGTGGACCTCGTAGGTGATCCCGTCGACGGCGTGCACGACGCCGTCTTCGGTCGGGAACTCGACGCGCAGCTCCTCGACGCGCAGCAGCGGCTCGGTGGCGCTCATGAGTAGCGGACCCGCGGATCCAAATACGCGTAGACGATGTCTACGACGATGTTCGCGACGACGACGAAGAGCGACGCGAACAGCACGGTTCCCTGAACGACCGGGTAGTCGGAGTGCGTGATCGCCTCGTAGTTGAGGCGCCCGATCCCGGGGATGTCGAAGACCGTTTCGACGAGCACCGAGCTGCCGAGCAGCACGGCGATGTCGACGCCGAGCACGGTGACGATCGGGTTGATCGCCGCCCGCAGGCCGTGGCGCAGCACGACGCGACGTTCAGACAGGCCCTTCGCGCGCGCCGTTCGGATGTAGTCCTCGCCCATCGTCTCGAGCAGGCTGCCACGGATCAGCCGCGCGTAGATCGCCGCGGTGCCGGCGGCGACGACGAGCCACGGCATGATCAGCGAGGTGAACCATTTGGCCGGTTCGGCCGTGAGGCCGACGTAGCTGCCGGCACCCGGGAAGATGCGGACTTTGCCGATGTCCGAGGCGAAGAAGAACAGCACCAGCAGGCCGAGCCAGAATTCGGGCGCGGAGACGAGCACGAGCGCCGTGCCCATGCTGAAGCGGTCCAGCAGCGAGCCGGGGCGCCGCGCCGAGATGATCCCGACACCCAGGCCGGCGACCACCCAGACCACCGCGCCACCGAGCACCAGCGAGAGCGTCGCGGGCAGCCGGTTGAAGATCAGTTCCTTGACCGGGGCGTTGCTGTAATAGCTGTAGCCGAGGTCGAAGTGCAGGAAGATGCCCTTCATGTACAGCCAGAACTGCGCGAGCAGGGATTTGTCGAGCCCCAGGTCGTGACGGATCTCGGCGATGATCTTCGGGTTCTGCAGGCGCCCCGCCCGGAGCTTGGCCGGGTCGGCGGTCGGCAGGATTCGGAACAGCACGAACGTCAGCGCCGAGACGACGATCAGCAGCAGCACGCCCCAGAGAAGCCTGCGAATGATGTAGCGGGTCATTGTCTGTCAGTCGACATCGCCTGGCTCCTGTTCGGGGTGCAACACGGCGCGCTCCTCGCGGCGTGGGCGATGCGGGGGCTGCACCGAGGGAGCGGGCGCGCGACCCGCCCCCTCGGAAGCTGCCGAGCCGCGACTACTTCAGCGACGTGAACGAGTAGTCCCAGGTCCCCGAGTTCCAGTACTCGTTGACGCCAACGACGTCTTTGGACTCGATGTACGGTTCCTTCGCCCACTGGTAGGGGATCGCGACCGCTTCTTCGACGAGTTCGCGGTCGATCTTCGCCCACGCTTCGCCGCGCGCCTTCGTGCCAACGACCTTCGTCGCCGCTTCCATCGCAGCGTTGATCTTCGGGTGGTTGACGAGACCCCAGTTGGAGTTGGTTCCGTTCTGGACGATCAGTTTGCCGTTGAACGGCACGTCGAGGGCGGCCTGCGGGTCGCCGAAGTCGGCGATCCAGCCGACGTTCGGGCAGACGTCGATCTTTTCGGAGACGACGCCGCAGTACTTCGAGTACATGACGGTGTGCTCAACCAGGTTGAGCTTCGTTTTGAAGCCCAGGGTCTTGAGCGTGCTGTTGACGGCTTCGGCGACGTTGTTCGCCGGAGCCGCCGAGTCACCGACGACCTGCAGGGTTTCCGAGCCGGTGTATTTGCCGCTCGGGTAGCCGGCGAGCTTCATGTACTTTTCCGCGACCGCCATGTCGCCGGTCGGGTGTTCGTTGTAGTCGACCTTCGGTCCGGGGTAGCCGCCGGCTTCTTCGAATCCGGCGATCCCGTTCCAGAGGAAGTGGGTCATCACGTCGGCCACCGTCTTGCCGCCGCGCAGCCGGTCGAGCGCTTCGCGGTCGGTCGCCGCCCAGAGCGCCTTGCGCAGGTTGACGTTCTTGAACGGCCCGTCGCTGTTGTTCACCGCGATGTAGCGGTCGCCCGCGCCGCCGCCGGCCGAGATCACGAGCTGGCTGGGGTGCTGCTGCACGGCGAGCTTGAGGACCGGAGCGGCCGGCGCGTCCGACTGGACCATGTCGCTGCCTTCGAGCACCTGGCGTCCGATCACGTTGGAATCGCCACCGATCGAGATGTTGATCTGGTTCAGGTAGGCAGGGCGGTAATCGGTGCTCGCGCTCCAGTTCGGATTGCGCACGAGCGTCGCCGACTTGCCGGGCTGGTAGCCGGTGCCAAGCACCTTGCCTTCGCTGTCGTTCTTCAGCATGTAGGGACCGGACGCGACCTGGTAGTTGACGTATTCGCTCGGTTTCTTGGCGTCGAACTTGGACGCGTAGTCTTTCGGCACAGGGGCGCTCCACGGCAGCACCATCGCCGCCACCACGATCGGTGCTTCTGGTTCGGTCAATTTGACCTGCAGCGTGTACTTGCCCGTGGCCTTGACGCCGGCGATCGGGCCGCCCTTGGCGGTCTTCATACCTTCGATCGAGCTCAGGTAGCCGAGGTAGTACGGGTTGGCGACGTTCGGGTTGGCGACGCGTTCGAACGCGTACACCTCGTCGGCCGCGGTGACTTCGCGGTTAACCGGCGGGCTGAAGCGAACGCCCTTGCGGATGTTGATCGTGATCAGCTTGTTCTGATCGCTGAGCTGCGCCGGGCCTTCGGCCATGTCTGGCGTCGATTCCGAGAACGTGTTCGGCTTGTAGGAGAAGAGCGAGCGCTGCGTGGCGTTCGTGATCTGGTAGTCGATCTGGAAGTAGGCCTGTCCGGGGTCGAGGTGTTCGAAGTCCTCGGCCTGGACCTCGTTCAGGACTCCGCCGTGTTTGCCGCCAGTGAGCGACTCCGTCGCCGGCGTTTTCACACCTGCGGGAAGCGAGCCCGACGTTTGACTGGTGCTCGAGGTGCTGCTCGAGCCGCACGCGGCCAGGACCACGGTCAGCGTCGCGGCGACCGCCGCCAGCAGAATCGTTCTTAGCGACCTCATTCGGGGCGCCTCCTTTGATTGTCGTGTGTCAGTCCGGCTCATCGCGCGGTCCTTGGGTTGAGCGCGTCGCGCAATCCGTCGCCGACGAGGTTGAAGGCGAGCACGGTCAGCAGCAGCGCGGCGCCGGGGAAGACCATGTACCACCAGGCCGTGTTGAACGTCGGCGACGCCGCGGCGATCATCTGCCCCCAGCTCGCGGTCGGCGGCCGCACGCCGACGCCGAGGAAGGAGAGCGACGCCTCGATCAGGATGTTCAGCGGTATCTGCAGCGTCGCGTAGACGATGATCGGCGCGACGAGGTTCGGCAGGATCTCGCGGAACATGATCCGGAAGTCAGACGCGCCGAGCGCGCGCGCGGCGTCGACGAACTCGCGCTCGCGCAGCGACAGGACGAGCCCGCGGACGATCCGCGCGAAGTACGCCCAGGTGGCGAACGCGATCAGGAAGATGATCACGCCGAGGCCGGGCTGGAGCGCGCCGCCGAGGCAGCCGCGGACAGCGCAGGCGGCGCCGATCCCGAGCCCGAGCAGCAGGATCGGGATCGACAGCGTGACGTCGATCACGCGCGAGATCAGCGTGTCTACCCAGCCGCGGTAGTAGCCGGCGAGCAGGCCCAGCGTGACGCCGATCGCGCTCGAGATCGCCGTCCCGATCACGCCGACCTCGAGCGAGACGCGCGTGCCGTAGATCACGCGCGAGGCGACGTCCTCGCCAAGTGGATCGACGCCGAACGGGTGCGCGCCGCTCGGGCCGACCGGTTCGCCGAACGGGCCGGTGAGGCTCGGGTTCTGGGTGTAGGGGCCGGGAAGGCCGAACAGTTTGACGACGAGCGGCGCGAAGATCGCGACGACGATCAGCAGCAGGATGAAGCCGGCCGAAACCTGCGCGACGCGGTCGCGGCGAAAGCGGCGCAAGAACAGCTGCAGCGGCGAGCGCGCGGCGATCTCCTCGCCGCCGAGCAGATCGATGCCGCTTCCTCCACCCGCGAAGATCTCGGCGGCGCTGGCGCCCATGTCAGCTCGTTGCTCGCATCAGCGGATCTGTCTGCACATAAGCATCGGACGTACAGGTTCGACGCCCACTAGTGGCCAACCTCCTGCATCGGCCACTTCCACGGGTGTCCAACACGTCCGAAGGCGTCCGATAGGCCGGCGAAGAAACCGTCTTTCCCTGTTTCCCGCTTTTTCGCGTTGTTATTCGGCCAAGTGCTGCGCGGGCGTTTCGCGCAGCGCTGGCGCGCGATACTCCCGGGATGGAGCGGCTGTTCGACTCCGAGCCCTCCGACGCGCCGTCGCCGGCCGAGGACGCGACGCCGCCGGCGCGGGGCGACGAGAGCAGCGACGGCGCCGGAGCCGACGGCCGTCCGCTGGCCGTGCGCGTGCGCCCGCGTCGCCTCGAGGATTTCGTCGGCCAGTCGCACCTGCTCGGCGAGGGCTCGGCGCTGCGCACGGCGATCGAGCACGGCCGGCCGCACTCGATGATCCTCTATGGTCCGCCCGGCTCGGGCAAGACGACGCTCGCGCGGCTGATCGCCGAGCGCTCGCAGGCGGCGTTCGAGGAGCTCAGCGCGGTCCAGGCCGGGCGCGCGGATGTGCGCGCGGTGATCGAGCGCGCCATGCACCGTCGCTCGCTCGCCGCCGATCGCGCGACGGGCGGCCAGACGGTGCTGTTCCTCGACGAGATCCACCGCTTCAACAAGGCCCAGCAGGACGCGCTGCTGCCGGCCGTCGAGGAAGGCCTGTTGACGCTGATCGGCGCGACGACCGAGAACCCGGCGTTCGAGGTCAACGGCGCACTCTTGTCACGCGTGCGCGTCTACGCGCTGGCGGCGCTGACGCCCGACGAGATCGCGCTGCTGCTGCGTCGCGCCGCCGGGCCGCACGTCGACGAGGACGCGATCGAGTTCCTCGCGGCGCGCAGCGAAGGCGATGCGCGGACGGCGCTCAACGCGCTCGAGCTGGCGAGCGCGACGGTCGGCGAGCGCGACGGGCAGGTGACGCTCGCACGCGTCGAGGACGCGCTGCAGCGACGCGCGGTGCTCTACGACAAAGGCGGCGACCGCCACTACGACTACGCATCGGCGTGGATCAAGGCGACGCGCGGCTCGGACCCGGACGCGTCGCTCTACTACCTCGCGGTGATGCTCGAGGGCGGCGAGGACGCACGCTTCATCGTGCGGCGGATGGTGATCCTCGCATCCGAGGACATCGGCAACGCCGACCCGGCGGCGCTGTCCGTCGCGACCGCCGCGGCGGCGGCGGTCGAGCACGTCGGCCTGCCCGAGGCGACGTACGCGCTCGCGCAGGCCGCGATCTACCTGGCGCTCGCGCCGAAGTCGAACGCCGCCGGTCGCGCGCTCGGCGCGGCGCGGCGCCACGTGCGTGAGCACGGCGCGCAGGCGGCGCCGGCGTGGCTTCGCTCCGGGCCGAGACCGGGACAGGACAAGCGCGACTACGACAACCCGCACGGCCACCCGGGCCACGTCTCCTCGCAGCCGCTGCTGCCGGACGCCGTCGCGGGCGAGCGCTTCTACACGCCCGACGAGGCCGAGGCGGCGCTCGCGGCGCGGCTGCGCGAGATCCGCCGGGCACGCGGGATCGAGGAGCGATAATCGGACGATGAGCGCGATCGCGAGCGAGACCGGCGAGCAGCCACGCCTGCGCGCGCGCGACCCGGCGACGGGCACGCCGCTCGGCAGCGTCGTCGCGACTGCGCCGGTCGAGATCCCGGCGCTCGTCGCCGACGTCGCGAAGGTGCAGCCGTTGTGGGCGCTCCTGCGGATGCGCGACCGCGCGCGCTACATGCGACGAATGGCGCAGGCGGTGATCGACGACTTCGACGATCTGCTCGACGCGCTCGCGCGCGAGCAGGGGCGCCCGGCGGCGGAGATCGCGGCGCTCGAGCTGTTGCCGGCGATCGACGCGCTGATCTGGATCGCCGACGACGGCGCCGACGTGCTCGGTGGCCGGCGCGTCGGCGTCAGCCGCTCGCTCGCGATCGCCAAGCGCGCGCGCGTCGCGTATGAGCCGTACGGCGTCGTCGGCGTGATCGGCGCCGGCTCTGCGCCGTTCGCGCAACCGCTCGGGCAGATCGCCGGCGCGCTGCTCGCGGGCAACGGCGTCGCCTTCAAGCCCGCCGCGCGCGCGGCGCTCGCCGGCGAGCGGATCGCGCGCGTGCTCGCGCGCGCCGGCCTGCCGGAGGGGCTCGTGCGGGTCGCGCACGGCGGCGCCGACGTCGGCATCGCGCTCGCGAAATCGCCGGTCGAGAAGATCCTCTTCACCGGCTCGCCGGCCGTCGGGCGCGTCGTCGCCGGCGAGGGCGTCTCGCGCGAGAAGGAGGTGACGGTCGAGCTCGGCGGCAAGGACGCGATGCTCGTGCTCGCCGACGCGCGGCTGCCCGGCGCGGTCGCCGGCGCGCTGTGGGCCGGCTGCGCCGGCGCCGGTCAGGCGCGCGGCGCGATCGAGCGCGTGTACGTCGCGCGCGAGGTCCACGAGCGCTTCGTCGACGGGCTCGTCGCGGCGGCGGGCGCGCTGCGCGTCGGCGACCCGGCCGACCCGCGCACCGACGTCGGCCCGCTCGCCTCGCCGCGGCGTCTGGAGCACGTGCGCCGGCTCGTCGACGACGCCGTCGCGCACGGCGCGACGCTTCGCTGCGGCGGCCCGATCAGCCCGGCCGGCTGCGCGGCGGGCTCGTTCTACGCGCCGGCGGTCGTCACGGGCGTCACGCACGAGATGGCGCTGATGCGCGAGCCGGTCGAGGGTCCGGTGCTCGCGGTGATGGCCGTCGACTCCGTCGCGCAGGCGATCTCGCTCGCCAACGAGAGCGACTACGCGCTCGGCGCGTCTGTCTGGACGGCCGACCGCTACCAGGCGCTGCGGATCGCGCGCGAGCTGCACGCGGGAATGGTCTGGCTCAACGACCACCTGCCGTGCCCGACGGTCACGCGCGGTCCGTGGGGCGCTGCGGCCGGCGGCGGGCTCGGGCGAACGCTCGGCGAGGCCGGCCTGCGCGCGTGCGCGCAGGAGAAGCTGATCACGTGGGACCCGCCGGCGCTGCGCGGGCTCTGGTGGGGTCCGTACGACGAACGCACGACGCGCGCGGCACGCGCGGTCGCGAGGATGCGCTCCGAGCGCGAGCGCGATCGTGAGCACGCGTGGCGCAACGGAGCGCTCGCGCTGACGCGGATCGGCGCACGCGCGCTCGGCCGCGGGCTGCCGCGCTAGAGCTGCGAGCCGCGCGGGCGCTCGACGTCGTTCGAGCGGCGCATGCGCCGCTCGCGAGAGCGCACATGTGCGCTCTCGTCGAGGCCGCACATGTGCGGCCTCGGGCGGGCTCGCATGCGAGCCCGCCGGCCGGGGCCACATGTGGCCCCGGCCCACCTAAAGAGAGGAGGGATCGTGTTCGCTTTTGTCGGGGCCGATAGCAGTGGTATGTGCAAACCGGCGCAAAAGCGCCCGGTTGGCCCAGTGTCGGGCCCGTCGAAGGTCGAATGTGAATACGTTTGCTATCGCCCTCCGAGTTTCGGGACACACCCTCCGCGCGGCGATGCGAGCGCGAATGCTGCACTACCCTTGAGGTATGCCCGCCCAGGCCTACGCCGGTAAGGATTGCGTCTGCCAGCTGCGCAAGGGGATCTGCGACCAGAGCTGCGTCCAGGGGATGCTCGACACGCCGTTCTACATCGCCTGCCTGAAGCTCAGCGCGCGGCGCTGCGTCGTCGTCGGCGGCGGTCAGATCGGGCTCGAGAAGGTCGAGGGGCTGCTCGCGTGCGACGGCGAGGTGACGCTGATCGCGCCCGACGCGGTCGACGCGCTGCAGGACTACGCGCGCGAGGGCTCGATCCGCTGGGAGCGCCGCGCCTACGCCGGCGCGAGCGACCTCGAGGGTGTGTTCATGGCGATCGCCGCGACCGACGACACGGACGTCAACATCGCCGTCTACGACGACGCCGAGCGCCGCGCGATGCTCGTCAACGTCGTCGACGTGCCGCCGCTCTGCAACTTCATCCTGCCGGCGATCGTCCGCACGGGACCGCTCGCGATCGCGATCTCGACGGCCGGCGCCTCGCCGGCGCTCGCGAAGCGGATCAAGCGTGAGATCGAAGGCCAGTTCGGCGAGCCGTACGCGCGTCTCGCGGTGCTGCTCAACGAGGTGCGCGGTTGGGCGAAGGGCACGCTGCCGACCTATCAGGATCGCAAGGAGTTCTTCGAGGGGATCGTCAACGGCGAGGTCGACCCGATCGCGCTGCTGCGTGAAGACGACGCGCCGGGCGGCCCGGGCGAGCGGGCGGTGCGTGAGCTGATCGCGCAGGCGCAGCAGGCGCGAGCACCGCAGGTGTCGAGAGCCTGACGTGTCCGCGATCGAGGTCGACGGCCTCGCTCGGCACTACGGCGAACGCGAGGCGCTGAGCGACGTCTCGCTGTCGCTCTGCAGCGGCCAGACGCTCGTCGTGTTCGGTCCGAACGGCGCCGGCAAGACGACGCTGCTGCGCGTGCTCGCGACGCTGCTGCGCCCGCACGCCGGCAGCGTGCGCGTGCTCGGCAGCGCGCTGCCCGAACGCGGCTGGGAGGTGCGCGGGCGAATCGGCCTGCTCGGCCACGAGCCGCTGCTCTACCGCGAGCTGACCGCGCGCGAGAACCTGCGCTTTCACGCGCGCCTGCACGGCGTCCGCGGAGAGCGCGTCGAGGAGCTGCTCGAGGCCGTCCGGATCAGCGAGCGCGCCGACGAGCCGCTGCGCACGCTCTCGCGCGGGATGGTCCAGCGCGTCGCGGTCGCGCGCGCGGTGCTTCACGACCCCGAGCTGCTGCTGCTCGACGAGCCGCGCTCGAACCTCGACCCGGCCGCCGTCGAGCTCGTCGACCCGCTGATCGGCGCCTCGTCGAGACGCACGCGCGTGATCTGCAGCCACGACCCCGGCGGCGGACTGGCCGAGGCCGACGTCGTCCTCGGGCTGCGCCGCGGGCGCGTCGCGCTCGTCGCGGACGCCGGTGCGGCGACGCACGAGGAGATCGTGGAGCTCTACCGGTGAGCGCGGCGATCGGAGAGAGGAAGCCGGCCGCCGAGCACGAGCGCGCCGCGGCGACGGGCACGCGGAGCACGCCGGCGCGTGCGGTGCTCGGCGCGCTGCTGCGCAAGGAGCTGCTCGTCGAGCTGCGAACGCTCGAGTCGGTCCCGGCGATGTCGCTGTTCGCCGTGACGACGTTCGTCGTCTTCCACTTCGCGCTGCACCGCAACACCGTCGACGGCGACCTCGCCGCGGGGATCCTCTGGGTGACGCTGCTGTTCGCGGCGATCCTCGGCATCAACCGCCTGTTCGTCGCCGACGCCGACCAAGGCGGCTTCGACGCCTTCCTGCTCGCGCCGGTCGACCGCAGCGCGATGCTGTTCGCGAAGGCGCTGACGCTGCTCGCCTTCCTGCTCGCGCTCGAGCTGATCGCGGTGCCGGCGTTCGGCCTGCTGCTGCTCGGACCGCCGCTCGGTCACGCGCTGCCCGGGCTGCTCGCCGTGCTCGCGCTCGCCGACGTCGGCGTCGCCGCGATCGGCACGCTCGTCGCCGCGCTCGCCGTGCGCACGCGCGCCCGCGACCTGCTCGGGCCGCTGCTCGCGCTGCCGCTGCTCGTCCCGATCGTGATCGGCGCCGCGCGCGCGAGCTCGCCGCTGTTCGCGCTCGGCCACGGCGGCGGCCCGCCGGCGCGCTGGCTGTTGACGCTCGGGCTCTATGATCTGGTCTTCGGGCTGATCGCCTACGCCCTGTTCGATTACCTCCTGGAGGACTAGATGAAATCCTCGTGCCGGCACCCGGCCGGCGTCCCCGATGACGACGACCGCCTTCCAGGCGGGTGCTGACGGTGTACGGGAAAGGCTTGCGCGCGCTGAGCATCTCGACGGTCGTCGTGATGGCCGCGGCGCTCGCGCTCGTCTTCTTCTGGGCGCCGCTCGAAGCCGAACAGGGCTTTCTGCAGAAGATCTTCTACGTGCACGTGCCGCTCGCGATCGTCGCGCTGTGCGGCTTCGTGCTCGGCGGCGTCTTCGCGATCCAGCACCTGCGCACACGCGAGACGCGCTGGGACCTGCGCTCGTACGTCGCGATCCACATGAGCCTGATCTTCGGCGTCGCGACGCTGATCACGGGCTCGATCTGGGCGAAGGGCTCATGGGGGCACTGGTGGGTCTGGGACGAGCCGACGCTCGTCTCGTTCCTGATCGTGTTCCTGCTCTACGCGACCTACCAGCCACTGCGCTTCGCGATCGAGGACCCCGAGCGCCAGTCGCGCTACGCGTCGGTCTTCGCGATCACCGCCGGCGCGTTCGTGCCGCTCAACTTCATCGCCGTGCGGATGTCGAGCGCGTACCTGCACCCGCGCGTGCTCGGCGCGACGTCGAACCTCCCGTGGCAGATGGCGCTGACGTTCGTCGTCTCGCTGCTCGCGATCGCGCTGCTGTTCACGACGCTGTGCAAATACGAGCTGACCGTCAAGCACACGCGGATGCAGCTGCGCGCGCTGCGGCGGCTCGCCGAGCGACGTGCGGGCGCAGCGCGCGGTCCCGAGCCGGCGCGCCGCTCCCGCAGCGCTGCGCCGAGCCTGCACGTCACGGCGATGACCGCGCCGCCGCCGGATCGGGGCGCGACGCGATGAGCGCCGTCCTCGCCGAGCTGCCGGCGCTGCCGCTGCACACGGCCGGCAAATACGTCGCCGCCGCGTACATCGTGCTGCTCGCGCTCGTGCTCTCCTACGTAGCGATCATGGCGATCCGACAGGGCCGGATCGAGCGCGAGCTCGCCGAGCTGCTCGAGCGCGAGCAGCTCGCCGCGGCGGCCGAGCGCGAGGCGGCGCAGCCGGAGTCGAGCCTCGCATGAGCGGCGAAGCCGCGGTCACGCGAGCACGGAAGTCGAGCGCTCGCGTCAAAGCGCCGACCGGACGGAGGCGCGAGCATGTCTGAGCTGCTCGCGCTCGGGATCTCGCACAAGACCGCGCCGGTCGCGCTGCGCGAGCGGCTCGCCTTCAGCGAGTCCGACGCGACCGACTTCGCGCGGCGGGCGACCGAGACGGCGGAGGTGCGCGAGGCGGTCGTGATCTCGACGTGCAACCGCACCGAGGTGTACCTCGTCGTCGGCGACGCCGTGCGCGCGGAGTCCGACGTGCTCGGGCTGCTGGCGACGCGCGCGTCGATCCGCCCGACCGAGCTCGCCGAGGCGATCTACTCGCCGCGCAACTGCGACGCCGCGCGCCAGCTCTACCGCGTGACGGCCGGCCTCGACTCGATGATCGTCGGCGAGGCCGAGATCCAGGGCCAGGTCAAGCGCGCCTACGAGGCCGCGATCGCCGCCGGCTGCACCGGCCCGCTCTCGAACCGCCTGTTCGCGGCGGCGCTCAGCACCGGCAAGCGCGTGCGCAGCGAGACCGAGATCGGCGCGAGCCGTGTCAGCATCCCGTCGGTCGCCGTCGACCTCGCGCGCAGCGTGCTCGGCGGCCTCGAGGATCGTCACGTCGTCGTGCTCGGCGCCGGCGAGACGAGCGAGCTGACGGCGCGCGCGCTGGCCGAGCAGGGCGCCGGCACGTTCTTCGTCGCCAACCGGCACGCCGACCGCGCGCGGAGCCTGGCGCAGCGCTTCGGCGGGACCGTCGTCGGCCTCGACGGGCTGCCGGAGCAGCTGCTCGCGGCCGACATCGCGCTGTGCTCGACCTCCTCGCCGCACCCGATCGTCGGACGCGACGAGCTCGAGCTCGTGATGAGCGAACGCGGCGGCCGCCCGCTCGTCTTGATCGACATCGCCGTGCCGCGCGACGTCGAGGCGTCGTGCGCCGAGCTCGACGGCGTCAGCGTCTACGACATCGACGACCTGCAGGCAGTCGTCGCGCGCAACCTCTCGACCCGCGAGGGCGAGGCGCCGCGCGCCGAGGAGATCGTCGAGCAGGAGATCCACCGCTTCGCGCGGTGGCTCGGCCAGCTCGGGACGCTGCCGACCGTCGCCGCCCTGCGCGAGCACGGCAACGAGCTCGTCGAGCAGGTCCTCGCCGAGAACGCCGGCCGCTGGGAGTCGGCCTCGCCGCGCGACCTCGCGCGGATCGAGGCCGTCGCGCGCGCCGTGATGAGCCGCCTGCTGCACGAGCCGACGATCCGCCTGCGCAGCCTCTCCGAGGAGCGTGGCCACGCGAGCCTCGAGCTCGTGCGCGAGCTGTTCGGCCTGCGCGAGGACGCGGCGGCGCGCGAGCAGCCGCCGGCCGAGCTGGCCGAGGTTCACGAACTGCGCCGCCGACGCGAGGGCTGATGCGGCTCGGCACCCGTGCGAGCGCGCTCGCGCTGGCACAGGCCGAGCTCGTCGCCGAGCGACTGCGCAGCGCCGGGCTCGCCGACGCCGAGATCGTCCCGATCGTGACGCGCGGCGACCGCGAGTCGGCGGGCCTCGCCGACACCGCCGGCGAGCTCACCGGCGACGGGCCGCCCGGAGAGCCGCCGCCCGGCGAGGACAAGTCGCGCTGGGTCTCAGAGCTCGAGCGGGCGTTGCTCGAGGACGAGATCGACGTCGCGGTCCACTCGGCCAAGGACGTCCCGGGCGAGCTCGCCGACGGCCTCGCGCTCGTCGCTGCGCCGCCGCGCGCCGCCGCCGAGGACGTGCTGTGCGGCGCCGTCGGCCTCGCCGCGCTCGCGTCGGGCGCGCGCGTCGGCACGAGCAGCGTGCGGCGGGTCGCGCAGCTGCGCGCGGCGCGCGGCGACATCGAGCCGGTCGCGATCCACGGCAACGTCGACACGCGCCTGCGCAAGCTCGCGAGCGGCGACTTCGATGCGATCGTGCTCGCGCGCGCCGGGCTGCAGCGGCTGCACCGCGACGACGCGGTCGGCGCCGTGCTCGACCCGGCGCGGTTCGTGCCGGCACCCGGTCAGGGGACCCTCGCGCTGCAGGCGCGGTCTGACGACCGACGCACGCGCGAGGCGCTTGCGGCGGTCGGCGACGCCGACGCGCTTTCCTGCCTGCTCGCCGAGCGCACGCTCGCCGCGGCGCTCGCCGCGAGTTGCGACACGCCGCTCGGGGCGCACGCGGTGATCGACGACGGCGCGATGCGCCTGCGCGCGTGGGTCGGGTTGCCCGACGGCTCGGCGTGGATCGTCGACGAGCTGAGCGGCGAAGGCGGCGCGCCGCGGGCGCTCGCCGAGGAGGTCGCGCGGCGTCTGAAGCTCGCGGGCGCCGGCGATGTCCTTCGGAGCGCCGAGCGGATGACCGCGACGTAATCACGACTCCTCGCCAGCGGCCGAGCGAACTCAGACGGATGGCTGTATGTGTTATGCTGTGGCCATGCGTTTGCACATAAGCTTGGACGACAGTCTGGTAAGGCAACTGGACGAACGCGTCGGCCAGCGACGACGCAGCGCGTTCATCAGCGAGACCCTCCGTCGCGCCCTTGACGAAGAGCGTCGCTGGGACGACATCGAAGCCGGCCTGGGCGCGCTCGCCGGACGCGAGCACGAATGGGACGACGATCCCGCGGCCTGGGTGCGCGCGCAGCGCTACAGCGACCCGAGCCGCGTTGGCTGACGGTTGCCGCTGCTGCTCGACACGACCGTCCTGATCGACGCCCTGCGTGATCGCCCTGCCGCGCAGCGGCTGCGAGATCTCCGTGACGCGGACCGAGTTCCTTGGATCTGTGCGATCAACGTCGACGAGGTACTGCGTGGCACGAATGCCGAGGAAGAGGCGCTCGTCGTGCGCTTCCTCACAGGACTCCATCTCGCGCCGCTCGGACGCGTCGAGGGCGAACGCGCGGGACGATGGCGTCGAGATTTCGCTCGCGACGGAGTGACCCTCAGCCAGGGCGACTGCCTGATCGCCGCAGCGGCCGTCGGCGTGGACGCGCGTCTCGTCACCGGCAATCCCAAGCATTTCCCGATGGCAGAGCTGGAGGTCGAGCACTGGGAGGTCGGGAAGTGAACGCGGGCAGCGGCGGCGCCAGTAATCGACCGCGCGAGCGTCAACGCGCTCCTGGGCGCGTCTACCTCGTCGGCGCCGGCCCAGGCGATCCCGGCCTGCTGACGGCGCGCGCACTCGAGCTGATCGCGGGCGCCGACGTGATCCTCTACGACCGCCTGATCCCCGCGGCGGCGCTCGACGGCGCGCGCGCCGACGCCGAGCTGCTCTACGTCGGCAAGGAGGGTGGCGGCGCCTCGGTGCCGCAGGAGCGCACCGAGGCGTTGATCGTCGAGCGAGCGCGCGCCGGCGAGACGGTCGTTCGGTTGAAGGGCGGCGACCCCTTCGTGTTCGGGCGCGGCGGCGAGGAGGCACTGACGCTGCGCGACGCCGGCGTCGCGTTCGAGGTCGTCTCCGGCGTGACCGCGGGCGTCGCGGCGCTCGCATACGCCGGGATCCCGGTGACGCACCGCGAGCTCGCGAGCGCCGTCGCGTTCGTCACCGGCCGCAGCGGCGACGCGAGCGAGCTCGACTGGCCGGCGCTCGCCGCGTTCCCGGGCACGCTCGTCTTCTACATGGGTGTCGCGCGGCTGCCTCAGATCGCCGATTCGCTGATCGACGCCGGACGCCCGGCTGACGAGCCGGCTGCCGTCGTCGAGTCCGGCACGCTGCCGGCTCAGCGCACCGTGCTGGCGACCCTCGCGACGCTGGCCGAGCGTGTCGCCGCGGAGGAGATCGGCTCGCCGTCGATCACGGTCGTCGGCGCGGTCGCCGCGCTGTCCGAGCGGATCGCCTGGCTGCCGGCGCGGCCGCTCGCCGGACGGACCGTCGCGGTCACGCGCGCGCGCCCGCAGGCGAGCGGGCTCGCTCAGCGCGTGCGCGAGCTCGGCGGCAGCGTCGTGCAGGCGCCGACGATCCGCGTGCAGACGCTCGCCGGGCCGGCGCTCGACCCGGCGCCCTACGACCTCGTCTGCGTGACGAGCCCGAACGCCGTGAGCGCGTTGTTCGAGCGCCTCGCCGCCGGCGGCCGCGACGCGCGCGCGCTGGCCGGCGCGCGGATCGCGTCGATCGGAGCCGCGACGACGCGCGCGCTCGCCGAGCGCGGGATCGCGGCCGACGTGACCGCCGATCGCTCCGTCGCCGAGGGCCTCGTCGAGGCGCTCGCCGACGTGCCCGTGCGCCGCGCGCTCGTCGCGCGCGCGCGCGAGGCGCGCGACGTGCTGCCCGACGCGCTGCGCGCGCGCGGCGCCGATGTCGACGTGCTCGACCTCTACGAGACGCTCGTCGAGCCGATCGCGCCCGAGACGCTGGCGCAGGCGCAGGCGGCCGACTACATCACGTTCACGTCCTCCTCGACCGTGCGCAACTTCCTCCGCGCCGCACGCGGGGACAGCGTTCCCGAGGGCGGCGATCACGGCGGCGGCGATGGCCGAGCGCGCGCCGGGCTGTCGCCGGGCGCGCGGATCGTCTCGATCGGCCCGGTCACGAGCGAGACGCTGCGACAGCACGGGATCGAGGTCGACGTCGAGGCCGCGCGCCACGACGTCGACGGCCTGCTCGACGCGCTGCTCGCCGACGCCCTCGCGCGCGAGCGATGAACGCGGCGCGGTCGCGCGACGCGACGCTCGGCCTGCCGCGCGTTCACCTGCGGCGCACGGACTCGACCAACGACCGCGCGCGCGAGCTCGCGATCGCGGGCGCCCCGCACGGCACGCTCGTCACCGCGGCCGGGCAGAGCGCCGGGCGTGGGCGCCAGGGACGGCGTTGGTCGGCGTCGTCGGGCAGCGCACTGCTGATGTCACTCGTGCTGCGCTCGCCACCGCCGCTGCTGCCGCTGATCGCAGCGCTCGCCGTCTGCGACGTCGCCGGCGCCGACGCGCGGATCAAGTGGCCAAATGACGTGGTGCGGATCCACGGCGAGCAGCTGGCGAAGCTCGCCGGGATCCTCACGGAGGGTCGCCCGCAGGAGGGCTGGGCGGTCGTCGGGATCGGCCTCAACGTGGCCGTGCGGATCGACGAGCTGCCCGGCGAGCTGCACGCGACAGCCGCGACGCTCGGCCGCGAGCCGGCCGCGATCGAGCCGATCCTCGCGCAGCTGCTCGACGGATTCGCGCGACGGCTGCTCGAGCCCTCGGCGGCGACGCTCGACGCGTGGCGCGAGCGCGACGCGCTGCTCGGGCGCGCGGTGCGTTGGCGCGACGGCGCCGGCCGCGCCGATGGGATCGACGGCGCCGGGCGTCTAGTCGTCGCGCTCGCCGGCGGCGGACGCGCGACGATCGACGCCGGCGAGATCCACCTCGAGCGCGTCGGCTAGCTCGCGCGTCGTCGGCTCGTCGTTCGCCGTGGCCCGCGTCGCATTCGGCGCGGCGCCGTTCGGCGCGGCGCCGTTCGCGCCGCCGGCACCCTTGCGCCGCCGGCGCGAGTTGCGCGCGCGGCGCTTGGGGAAGTTGCGCAGCAGCTCGCGCGCGAGCGCCGGCGGCTTGCGCGCCATCCGTGTGCGCGCGCCGCGCAGCGCCTCCTCGGCCTCGGGCGTGTGGGCGAGCGCGGCCGCGAGCAGCGCGGCCGCGAGGCGACGGTCCTGCTTTCGCGCCGCGTGGATCAGCCGGCGCGCGTTGCGCGCATGCGCGCCGCCGGCCGAGTTGACGAGCAGGCCGAGCAGGCGCTTGGTCTCGGGCCAGCGCTGCACGGCGTACTCCTCGTGCACGTCGCGCGTGTACTCGGCCAGGCGCCAGATCCACGCATTGGCCTGGTCGCGGCGGCCGATCCGCCGCTCGACGAGCGCGCGCAGCATGATCTTCGTCGCCTCGCGGCGCTCGTCGCGCGGCCAGCCGCCGATGATGTCGATCGCCGTGTCGAACGCGTCGGGGTCGCGCAGGGCGGGGATGTCGGCGAGCGCGCGCAGGCGCAGCTGCGGGTTGTTGTTGCGCTGCACGGCCGTGATCAGGAAGCGGCTCTTGAGCTCGCCGGTGCGATCGAAGTGCAGCATCGCGCGTGCCCGGCGCCAGCCGTTCGGCGCGACGCGCGCGCCGGCGAGCGCCGCCCAGACGTGCTGCTCGCCGTAGTCCAGATGCTCGACGGCGATCCGCCAGAGCTCGCGCTCGAATACCGCGAAGCGCCGCTCCTCCTCGGCGCAGACGGGCAGCACGCGGCGCTCGACGCGCATCCGCCGTCCGCGCCCGCGCCGGACCGGCCCGACGACGATCGCGCCGCCACGGTAGACGTCGCGGTCGAGCAGCGAGTGCAACGTCACGACCGGGTCGTCGTGCTTGGTCGCTGGATGGACGAAGTCGACGACGAGCCCCGCCTCCTTGCCCGGGTGGCGGCGCGTGACGCGCCCGACACGCTGCTGGTAGATGCGCTTGGAGGCGGTCGGCGCGAGGTGCACGCAGACTGTCGCGCGCGGGCTGTTCCAGCCCTCGGCGAGCAGCTGGGCGTTGATCAGCACGTCGATCTCGCCGCGCTCGTAGCGCGCGAGGATCTCGGCGAGCTCGCGCTTGGGCGTCTCGCCGGAGACCCCCTGCGCCTTGATCCCCTCGGCGCGGAACGCCTCGGCGAGGTTGTACGCGTGGCGCACGCCGGCCGCGTAGACGACGCCCGGGACGCCGTTGAAGCGCGTCTTGTAGAGGTTCGCGACAGCCAGGTTGAAGGGCTGCTGGTCGAGCAGTTTGGCGAGCTCGTCCTGATCGAACTCGGTGTCGATCTCGCCACGGCGCAGCGGCACCTTGGCGATCGTGCGCACGCCGACGCCGGGCGAGATGCGGATGCAGCGCAGCGGCGCGATCACGCCACGGCGCGCCGCCTGGGCGAGGTCGAAGCGCGATGTCTGCGTCGGGAACAGATCGGTCACGTGGCGCGCGATCAGCGCGCCGGTGGCGGTCATGCCGATGAAGATCGGCCCGGTCCACTCGCGGATCGCGCCGCTCGTCTTCTCGCCGAGCGCCGTGTGCGCCTCGTCGCAGATCACGATCGTGTACGCGCTCGAGATCTTTCCCGCGTTGCGCACGAACCACTGGTAGGTCTCGACGGTGACCGGGCCCCTCGAGGAGTCCTCGCCCTTCAACAGCGGTTTGCTGATCCGCTTGGCGTATCCGCGCTCGCGCAACTCGCCGTTGAACTGGTCGACGAGGTTGCGCCGGTGCGTGAGGATCAGCACGCCGCCGGTCTGCGAGGCCTCGACGAAGCCGAGTGCCGCGACCGTCTTACCGGCGCCGGTCGCGTGCTCGAACCAGAAGCGCTTCGCGGCGTTCGGGTCCTCGTCCTGCTCTACGAGCGCGTCCTCCTCGACCTCCTCGGCCCAGTCGCGCGGCTCCTCGTCGGCCTCAGCCTCCGGCTCCTCGTCATCGTCCTCGTCGTCCTCGTCCTCGTCGATCTCGTCCTCGTCGTCGTCGTCCTCGTCGGGCGCAGCGCGCTGAATCGGGCCGAGCTCGTCGTCGTCCTCGTCGTCCTCGTCGTCCTCCTCGTCGGGCTCGTCCTCGTCATCGTCGTCCTCGCCCGGCTCGACGTCGGCAGCAGGCTCGGCGCCGAGACCGACATCACCCCGAGCCTCGCGCGGCTGCTCGTCGTCGAGGCCGAAGATCTCGGCCGAGGCGAGCAGCTCGGGCGATGCCGACGCGGCAGCTCGACCGTTGCCGTTGCCGTTCGTCGCCTGCGCCGCGGCGAGCAGCGCCGCGAGCGTGCCCGACAGCGCATCGACCTGGTGCGCGGAGAGGACCGTGCCGTCGGCGAGCTTCGGCTCGTCCTCGGAGAGCACGCGCTCGAGCCCGAGCAGCAGCGAGAATTCCCGACGCCACGCGGTCGACGGGTTCTTCGCCTTCGGGTCGGACGCCAGCTCGGCGAGCGCCTCGTCGAGCGCGCGCCGACGGGGCGAGCCGAGCGCCAGCGCGACGGCAGGGTCCTCGCCGTCGTGCAGGAAACGCTCGCGCACGAGCTTCTCCGCTCGGGCGATTTCGGCGGAACCGGGAATGGACGCGGCCGCGAGGGCCACTGAGGTGGACTCGGCCATTGAGGCTCTGGACTTCGAGACGGAGCCGCCGCAGAAAGTGGCTTCGGCGCGGCTCAAAAGAACTGGCGTACGAATGACGCCGTTGCCGGTCGCTGACAGCTACCCGGCCTCTGAGTGCATCCAAGATATAGCACGTCGGCAGGCGATTGCATAAGCGCTCGAATGCAACCCGATCTGCCACGCTTACGCGCGATGACGGCGAAGCGCATGTCGATCGCAGCCCTCGCCGCCGCGGTGCTCGCGCTGCTCGCGGTCGGCCTCGCTCAGCTCGCGAGCTCCTCCTCGGCGCCGGCCGCACGCTCGAAGCTGACGCTCGCGCAGATGCAGGCGCGCCTCGCCGGGTCGCCGCCGCAGCTGGCGAGCTTGCACGCGCAGGCGAGCGAGCTGCTCGCGGGCGGCCTCGGCGCGTTCCGGGCGCGGATCGCCGCGCTGCACGGCCGCCCCGTCGTGATCAACAAGTGGGCTTCTTGGTGCGTGCCGTGCCGCTCGGAGCTCGGCGCCTTCCAGGCCGCGTCCGTCGCGCTCGGCCGTCGCGTCGCGTTCGTCGGGATCGACTCGGCCGACACGAGCCGCAGTGCCGCGGAGACGTTCCTGCACGGCTACCCGGTGCCCTACCCGAGCTACTTCGACGCGAGCGGCGGGCTCGGCGCGACGATCACCGAGTCCTCGTTCACGCCCGTGACCGTCTTCTATGACGCGGCCGGGGCGCAGTACATCCGCCAGGGCCCGTACCCGAGCACGGCGAAGCTCGAACGCGACGTCCGCCGCTACGCGCTCGACGAAAAGGCCTCCTGAGGGTGCCCGAGATCCGGATCGACCCGCTCAGCGGCCACCGGACGATCGTCGCCGGCGAGCGCTCGCGCCGCCCGGGAGGTGCGCCCGGCCTGTCCGAGAGCGCGCGCTCGCCCGCGCCGATCGACCCCGCGAGCGACCCGTTCGCCGAGGGCAACGAGGCCCGCACGCCGCCGGAGCTGTACGCCGTCAGGCCGGCGGGCGGCGTTCCCGACTCGCCGGGCTGGACCGTCCGCGTCGTGCCGAACCTGTTCCCGGCGCTCGCGCCGGAGGGCTCCGATCCGAGCTCGGATCGGGACTCGCACGGCGAGACGCCGCTGCGCGGCGACGCGCGCGGCGAGCTGTTCTCCTCGATCCCGGCGCGCGGAGCGCACGAGGTGATCGTCAACGGGCCCCAGCCGGTGCAGTCGTTGGCCGAGCTGCCGCTCGAGCAGGTCGCGGCGGCGCTCGACGTCTGGCGCGAGCGGATGCTCGCGCACGAGCGGAGCGCCTACGTGCAGCTGATCGTCAACGAGCGGCGTGAGGCCGGCGCGTCGCTGCCGCACACACACGCGCAGCTGTACGCGCTCGAGTTCGTCCCGGCGGCGGTCGCGCGCGAGCGCGAGCGCGCCGGCGAGTACGCGACGCGCAACATGGGCCAGAGCCTGCTCGGCGACCTCGTCGCCGAGGAGGTGCGTCTGCGAGAGCGGATCGTCGCGATCGACGAGGACGCGGTGCTGATCGCGCCATACGCCTCGCGGCTGCCGTTCCAGCTGATGCTCGCGCCGCGCCGTCCGCTGCCGCGCTTCGAGCAGGACGGGCCGACGGGAGCCGCGTTGCTGCACGACGGCCTGCGCCGCCTCGCACGCCACCTCGGCGCGAGTCCCCCGCTGAACATGTGGGTGCGCACGGCGCCGCGTGGCGCCGAGCACTTCTGCTGGCGGATCGACGTCGTCCCGCGCCTGACACACCTCGCGGGCCTCGAGCTGTCGACCGACCTGAACCTCAACATCGTCGCCCCCGAGGACGCCGCGACGCTGCTGCGAGAGGCGTGAGTCGGCCGCCGCGCGGCACGGCAGGCTAGGCTGGCGGAGCGATGCCGCCCGAGGAACGCTACGTCCCGCGCTTCGCCGCCGAGCCGCCGCAGGAGGAGCTCCCATACGGGCGCTGGGCGCGTCGCCTCGCCGAGGAGTTCCTCGCGGCCGCGCCGCAGCGTGACGACGACGGGCAGGAGCTCGGCGCGCCGGAGACGATCGTCTGGTACCCCGACCGAACGTGGCACGGGCGGACCTACGTGCCCGGGACGGCGAGCACGAGCGGCGGCTACGAGCTGTTCGGCTACGTGCGGTTCGTCCCGCCCGGCGACGGCGGCGAGCCGAGCGACTTCCTCGCGCACGTCGACTTCACCGAGGAGACCGCCGAGCGCAACCCGGACTGGCAGCTGGACCTCTGCGACGAGGTGATCGGGTCCTGGCGCGGGCACAGCGGCGCGGTCGCGTCGATGACGCTCGTCTGGGGACACCCGCTCGTCTCGGGCGGACGGATCGCGACGGCCGAGCTCGCCGATCTGACGGTCGACCAATGCGAGCTCGTCAGCGAGCGCTTCACGCTGATCGCACCCGACGACTACCGCCACGACCTGCTCGAGATCAAGCTGTTCGGCGCGAAGGCGCAGGAGCTCGCGCGCGAGTCGTTGTACGCGGGCGACGAGGAGGAGCCGGGTGGCGGCGAGGGCGACGGCCGCGAGGAGCGCGGCGACGACGCGGCGGCGAAAGACGGCGGGGACGTCGAGGAGATCGACTGAGCGCACGACGCGGGAGTCGACGCGCCTATTTCGTCGCTTCGCTCTTTTCCTGCTGCCTGTAGCGCGCCGCTTCCTGCGCTTCTTCCTTGGCGAACTTTTCGCGCGCCGCTTTTTCGGCCGGGGATTCGGTCGAGCCCTTGCTCTTGCCGGTAGAGGTCTTCTTGCTCGTGCCACCCGGCGGAGGTTTGCTCGTGGAGCGGGTCGCAGCTTTGTGCGTCTGCTTTTTCGTCGACGACACGGGCGCTTCGGCCTGCGCCTTCGCGCGCGCCGCTTCCTGTTGCTTGCGTTTGGCCGCCAGTTCGGCTTCTTCCCTCTGCGCGGCGTGCGCCAGCGTCGCGCGCTGGCGTTCGCGCGTGGCGCGTTCGGACGCTTCTTCGCCGCTCAGAGGGCTGCTCTGTTGCGATTCGCCTGACGCGGAGCCGGCGGCGGCGCCGCCTCCACTGCTCCCACCGCAGCCGGCGAGGAGCGCGACGAGCACGGTCGGGAGCACGAGGACGAGCCGCGCTCGCCGCCGCGCGTCGCGTCGCGCACGCGACTCGATCGATCCGCCGGCGCTCACGGCGCGGGTTGGCTGGTCGTGGTCGTCGTCGTCGCCTGTTGCGTCGTCGCCGCCTGTTGCGTCGTCGCGGCCTGTTCGGCTTCGTGGCGCTTCTTCAATTCCGCTTCCCTCGTCTTCGCGGCCTTGAGCTGCTTCGCGGCGGCCTTCAGTTCCTGTTCCTGCTTCTTCGCCTTGGCGACGACTGCCGCTTCTCGTTTCCTGGCTTCCCGTTCGGCCTTCTGTTCGCGCTTCTTCGCCTTCGCGGCCGCATCCCGTTCGGTCTTCTTCGCGCTCGCTTCGGCCGCTTCTTCGCGCTTCTTCGCTTCCAGCAGCGAGAGCAGTTCGCGGTTCTTGTTGACTTCGGCTGCTTCTTCCTGTTTTTCGGCTGCCGCTTCTTCGTTGCCTTCTTCGGGGTGACCGCTCGCCTGCGGCGCGGATTGCTTGCTCGACGCCCCGCCGCAACCGCTCAGTGGCGCGGCGATGCCGAACGCCACGAGGAACGCAAGCGCGGCTCGCACGGGCGCGCGACTCAGCGTCGACATCGGCCTGAAGCTAGCAGTTGGCCTATCGGCGCTCAACAGGCGACGGTCGCCTGCCAGCCGCGCCCTTGGCACAATGCGGGCGTGTCCGAGCGCTTGCCGCCAGATCGAGCGTCTGGAGTGTTCGAGACGCTGCTCGTGCTCGACGGCGCGCCGATCGAGCTCGACGCGCATCTCGAGCGACTGCGCTCGAGCGTGCGCGAGCTGTATGGCGCCGAGCCGCCGGCGGCGCTCTCAGCGCTGTTGCGCGAGCGGGCCTCGTCGCTCCCGCTCGGCCGGTTGCGCGTCACGCTCGCGCCCGCGGCGGGCGGCGTGCTCCGCGCCGACTCGGTCGCGACGGCGATCGAGCCGGACGAGCCCTTCCCGTCGTGGGATCGCGCGATCACGCTCCGGGCGCTGACGATCGACGGAGGCCTCGGCGCACACAAGTGGGCCGACCGCGGCGCGCTGGCGCGGATCGAAGCGCACGAACCGAAGGGCTCCTTACCGCTCGTGCTGGACCGCGGCGGCGAGGTGCTCGAGGCATCGCGTGCGAACGTGTTCGCGATCGAGAACGGCGTGCTCGTGACGCCAGCCGCCGACGGACGAATCCTGCCGGGCATCGCTCGCGCGCGGGTGATCGAGGCCGCGCGCTCGCTCGGGCTCGATCTGCGCGAGGGGACGCTCGACGTCGGGCGGCTGGGCGCGGCGGACGAGGCGTTCCTGACCGGCTCGGTGCGCGGCGTCGAGCCGGTTCGCTCGGTCGGCACGGCGGAGCTCGAGCCACCCGGCGAAGCTGCCGCGGCGATCTCCGCCGAGCTGCGGCGGAGCTGGCTCGGCGTGGACACGATCGACGCGGTGCCCGCTCCCTGAGATCCTCGCCCGGATCGCGCGAGGCCGCGGCGTAGCTTGTGTCCAGCGGGGCGCGGCAGAAGGCGCTCGCGGGTCGCCGCGCGGCTCGCGGCGGCGCACGACGGGCGCTCGCGGTGCGATGGTCGGAGCTCGATCGGGGCGCCAGGTGGGGCCTGCTCGCGATCGCGACGCTGCTCGCCTGTGCGATCGCCGTGCGGACGTGGCTGATCGTCGGCTACGGCCCGGCATTCGTCGGCTTCGGCGACTCGCACGAGTACGTGACCGCCGCCGCGCGCGGGGTCTTCGCCGACGCGCAGAAACCGGCCGGCTACCCGATCTTCCTGCAGCTCCTGCACGCCCTCAGCGACAGCCTCTCGTTCACGATCATCGTGCAGCACGTCCTCGGCCTCGCCTCCGGTCTGCTGCTCTACGCGGCGATGCGACGGATCGACACGCCCCCGTGGCTCGGCCTGTTGCCGGCGGCGGTCGTGTTCTTCGGAGGAACGGGGCTGCTGCTCGAGCACTCGCTGCTCGCCGACTCGCTGTTCACGTTCGCGCAGGCGCTCGGTCTCTACGGGGCCGTTCGCGCGCTCGGCGAGCCGCGACTGCGTTGGCCGCTGCTGGCCGGGACGGCGATCGGCGCGTCGTTCTGGATCAAGACGGTCGGCCTCTCGAGCGTCGTGCTCGTTCCCGCACTCCTCCTCTTCGCAGGCCCTGGAGTCCTGCGGCGCCGGGCCTCGAGCGCGGTCGCGGCGGCCGCGGCGGCGCTCCTGCTCGTCCTCGGCTATCCGGCGGCGCAGGCGCTCGTGACCGGACACTGGCGCTACGAGCGCCAGGGAGCTTGGAACCTCTACGGGCGCGTCGCGACGTTCGTCGACTGCAGACGCTTCACAGCGCCCGCCGGGACGAGCTTCCTGTGCCCGGCCGAGCCGCCCGCTCGGCGCCTGTCGCAGAGCTTCTACCAGTATGCGCGCGCCGCGCCGGCCGTCCGGCGATTCGGCGGTCCGGCACGCGCGCCGGCGTATGCGAACGCCCTCCTGCAGCGGTTCAGCACGGCCGCGATCGAGCAGGAGCCGCTGGCCTATGCCGGCGCGATCGCGCGCAGCCTGACGTACTTCGTCGACCCGCGCGCCGGCGAGGGCTATCCGCCGGGTGCGATTCGCGAAGCGCTGCTCGACCGGAAGGGGGTGAGGTCGATCGGACCGGCGCTCGCGAGCTATTACCCGGGCGAGCGCGGCTATCAGGGCAGCCCACACGCGACTCGCCGGCTGGCGCTGTTCGAGCGCGACACGCGCGTGCAGGGGCCGCTGCTGCTCGCGCTGCTGCTCGCCGCGATTCTCGGAGCGCCGCTGCTGGCAGATCGTGCGCGCTCCGCGGCGGTCATGTTCACGCTGAGCGCCCTGCTCTCGGTCCTGCTCGCGGTCGCCGGTAACGGGTATGACGCGCGCTACGCCTACCCGGCGTTCGGTCCGCTCGCCGCCGGCGCAGCTCTCGGCGCGTGGGGGATCGCGATCCGCGCCCGGAACAGGAAGCGGCGCGATCGTTAGCGCCCCTCGACGCCCGGCCCGGGCGAGACGCTCCCAGGCCCGGAGGCGGCCCCGACCATCGGCGAGATCTGCCCGCTCGCTAGACGTCCTGTGCGCCCAGCGCCCGCGCTACATCGGCGATCGCCGCTCGCTCGGCGTCGCTGATCAGGTCATCGTTGGAGCCGCCCTCGCGATGAGCGCTCGCGACCTTCTCCGCGAGCGTCAGGACGAAACGGCGATAGTCCTCGACCTCCTGTGATGTCGCCTTGCCCTCGAGCACGCCGACGGCGTCGCGGAGGTGTGAGAGGTTGCGTTCCTTGAGCTCCTCGAGCGAGCCGGATCTGGTGCGATCGATCTCGGGCTTCGCCGCGACGATCTCGTCGAGCAGCTCGCTCTGGCCGTGGTGCCGGCGGGCTTCGGCGTAGGTCTTCGCGATCGAGAACGTCTCGCGGATCGTTCCGCCTCGTTGCGCTGTGATCACGATCAGGCCCGCGCTCGGCGGGCCCTCCACGATCAGCTTCCAGTCGCTTGCTGAGAAGTCACTCTCTGCGGTCATCGGTCTGCTCCTTCTCGTTCGAGGATTGTCGCTCGTGCAGGATCACACGCGCGGAGCGCTGCTCTCGGTGATGTCGCACACCTGCTCCGGTCGAAAGATCGCGCGCGGCCCGCGCCTACCCTCGCAGTTCGCCCCTCGAGCGGGCCCCCCAGCCACGTCGACTACCTCGGCTGCACGAGCTCCGCCAGCGCGCGGTCACGGTCGAGGCCTGCGGGCTAAGTCCTCACCGTCGGCGACTTGGGGCGCAAGCTGCCGGTCAGGCGCGGGCGGCCTCGCGGTCGATCCGCGACACGGTCACGGCGGCCGGGTCGGGCTCGGCCAGAGGGCGGAGCGCAAACAGGCCGCGCACGGCGCCGGCGATCTCGACGACTGCATCGTGGGCGTCGCGGCTCACGCCGATCGCGCCGGTGAACGCATGGATGAAGCCGGCGAAGCGGCGCAGCGCGACGGCGTTCCCGGCCTCCTGCAGCGCGCGCGCATACTCCTCACCCTCGTCGCGGAGTGGGTCGAATGCCGCGGTCACGACGATCGCCGGCGCGAGCCCCGAGAGGTCGCGGGCGAGCATTGGCGAGGCGCGGGGGTCACGGGCGGCGGCGCGGTCGTCACCGAAGTAGTTACCTTCGAACCAGCTCATCTCGCTCTCGGTGAGCAGGAACCCCTCGCCGAAGAGCTCGCGTGAGCGTCGGCGCGCGCTGAAGTCGGTCACCGGATAGATCAGGAGCTGCAACGCCGGCGCGCGCCCGGGCTCGCGCGCGGCCAGCTGCGAGACGACTGCGGCGAGGTTGCCGCCGGCGCTGTCTCCGCCAACACCGACGCGCCTGGGATCGGCGCCGATCCGCTCAGCATTCGTGAGCGCCCAGCGGAAGGCCGCGTGGGCGTCCTCGATTGCGGCGGGAAAGCGATGCTCGGGTGCGAGCCGGTAGTCGACGGCGAGCACGTGTGCGCCGGAGTGACGGCAGATCAAGCGGCACAGCCCGTCGTGGGTGTCGAGGTCGCCGAAGGTGAAGCCGCCGCCGTGGTAGTACACGAGCAGCGGCGGCGGTTGCACGGTCTCCTCGCTCCGGTACAGGCGCGCGCGAATCGGCGGTGACGTCTCCAGCGTGAGGTCAGAGACGGAGGCCACCGGCGTCGGGCGCCCTGCGTAGACCTGTGACAGTCGCAGCCGGTCCGCCCTGGCCTGCGCGGGCGTCAGCTGCGCGACCTCGACTTCGCCCCGACGCTCGAGCAGCGCGAGCGTCAGCTGGGTCTCGGGCTGGAGCGTGTCGCCATCAAGCTCGACCGGCGGCCGGCCGGACAATCGCACCTGGACACTCGACGGCAGGGCCGCGAGCAGCCGTGCCGCAGCGTATTCGAGCCGCTGGCGCATCGTCAAGGATCCGCCGGAACCGAGCACGCGCGGAACTCTACGCCCTCGCGTAAAGGGGCGCCCGCCAATCGCACTCCGGGCCGTAACGGCAGCAAGTCCGCCGCGCCGCATTCGATCGCCCGCGTCAGCTCGGGCGCGACAGTGGGCGGCCGTTGCCGGCCGCCATGGTCGACGGCTACGGCGAGGTCGTGGGCATCTTGCCTTCGTTCTCTTCGGCCTCGCGCTTGGCGCTCTCTTTGGCCTCGTGTGCAGCATTCTCGTTGGGTTTGAACGCTCCAGTCGTAGCGGCCCCTGCGGCGGGGCTGACGGTGCTTCGCCTGACGGGGTCGTCGCCTGCGAGGTGGTGGTCGCCGCCGGCGTGGTCGTGGTAGCGGCGCCGCTGGAGGCCGCACCGAAGACGGTCGCGCCAAGCGCGCCGCCTCCGAGCAGCTAACCGGCGATCGCAGCAGTGATGATGCTTTCGCGTATCGGATTAATACTTTCTCGTTCGGAGTCTGCGTTCCCAGTCATCCGGGGTCGATGTGAGCGTGGCATTCGATTCTCATCGCGCGCTGTCAACGAGCTGCGAGTTCGGAGGGGATTCCCCTCGTGCGCGTCTCAGGCAGTGCCGAGATAGGACGTCCCGGCCGGTGGAGACACGGCCGAGTGACGGCCTTGCCGTGGGCTTTGACCCAGCTCGAGCTCGCGCCACTGGACCCTCGGGCGCTTCCGGATCCAACACCGACCTTCGCCTCGAAGAGGCAATAGCGGACGTCACCCTGGCGACCACGCTCGCTAGCTGAACCACCGTCGGTGTTGGATCGCTGCGGCAGTGATTGCCCGAGATCGCGCCACGCCCGCGAGGACCCACTGAGCCCTCCTACTCGCCGGTCACGCTGCCGGTCGCGTTTAACGTCAACCCGGTCGGCATGGCGTGTGGGGCGGCGAAGCATAATCGTGGGCGCGCGTGCCGAGGCGCGGACGATCGTAGAACAGTCGAACAGCAGGCGGCGCTCGTCGTACCGATCGCGGTTGAGATTTCCGCCTGTAGACTCACGCTTTCAGATTGACCGGTGACATCGAGGGGGCGTCGTGGCGACCGAGAATGCAGAGCAGGCCAGGCACGTCCCAACACGCCGGCTGGGCCTTCTCTACGCGGTGCTGGCGCTCGCTATGGCGGCCGCCGTCGTGTTCGCCGTCTCCACAGCTCACAGCAAGCACGCCGAGCCACAGATAGCCGGCGGCTACGACGTCCCGGCCGGAAGCATCTGCGTGGGCCCGCAGTTCGAACTGGAACAGTCGGGAAGCTTTGCCAAAGTGACCAACGCGCTGTCCACGATCACGGGCTCGCTGAGGATCAACGGCGGACGACTCGACGGAACCGTTCACTGCCAGAAGGGTGGCGCCGAGCCACTGAGGGCACGGGTCTCCTCCGGGGTGCTGACCGGCACGCTAGGCCCGACGCCCCTGGCGGCGGATCTCAAGCGCGACCCGCCGGCACCGGGGGCACCAAAGCCGCGCGCACCCGGCTCGGTTGGCGGCGAATACCAGCTGGCGCCCACCTCGACTTGCCTTGGTGGGAGCATGACGCTGAAGGGATCCGGCTCGGCGCTCACGGCGATCACCGACAGAAAGACGCGTGGGACGCTTCACTATCACGCCGGCATGTTGGCTGGGACCCTCGCGTGTAACCACGGCGGTCAACGCACGTTCTCGGGTAGGGCGGCCGGGCGCACACTCGACGTGATGCTGCTTGCGGCCGGAGCAGCGATAGCGCCGACCGCTTCAAGCGGCAAAGGTGCCGGCGGGGGCCCGCTCGCGCCGGCGACCGAGCACGTGATCGCCACCAAGCAGCGGACGGCGGACGCGACGGTGGCGGCGTTCTTCTTGGCCGTGATCGTGGTGATGTTGTTCGCGCGCCTGTGCGGCAATCTGATGCCGAGGATCGGGCAGCCCCGCGTGATGGGCGAGGTGCTCGCGGGCATCCTGCTCGGGCC
>FSVZ01000076.1_pt1 | contig 42981 bp, 37 predicted proteins | sample 1637881 | NCBI WGS metagenome assembly FSVZ01 (sample SAMEA3914789, study PRJEB12502) | metagenome | biome: forest; material: soil | place: Canada | collected 2011-07-03 | depth 0.3 m
CAACAATGGCTCGGCCTTCGCCGGATACACCGGCTTCATCCAGCCGAACGCCGGCAATCTCGGCAGCAAAGGCGTCACCTTCGCCGATCTGCTCGGCGGCTTCGACATGGTCTTCGCACGGTATGCACCGATCCTGTTCGCGCTCGCCGTCGCCGGCACGCTCGCGGGCAAGCGGATCACTCCGGCCGGGCTCGGCACGATGCGCACCGACAACCCGACGTTCGTCGTCCTGCTGATCGGCGTGATCATCCTCGTCGGCGCGCTCACGTTCTTCCCCGCCCTGCTGCTCGGCCCGATCGTCCAAGGCCTGACCGGGCACCTCTACTGAGATGAAGCGCGACATCGTCACATCGGCCATCGGAATCGTCGTCCTGACGATCCTGCTCGGGCTCGCGTACCCGCTGGCGGTCACCGGCATCAGCCAGGTGGTGTTTCCGGGCAACGCCAACGGCCAGCAGATAAAGGTGAACGGCAAGGTCGTCGGCTCGAAGATCATCGGCCAGAGCTTCGGCACCCCGGTGCTCGAAAAGAACGGCAAGGTAAAGGTCGTCAAAGGCGCCGTCGTGACCGAAGCGGACCCGCGCTACTTCCAGACGCGCCCGTCCGCGACCGAAGGAGGCGCCGACAACGCCTCGGCGAGCACCTTCTCCAACAAAGGGCCGAACAGCGTCAAGACGCGTGAAGCCGACGAAGAAAACATCAAGTCCTATCTGGAACTGAACAAGCCGTATGACTCGAGCCTGACCACGGCGCAGATCCCGGTCGACGCTGTCAACACGTCAGCGTCCGGCCTCGACCCTGAAATCTCGCAGGCGAACGCGTGGATCCAGGCGCACCGAGTCGCCACCAGGCGAGGGCTCGCGCTGGGCGTCGTCGACGCGCTGATCTCCAAGTACACCTCGGGTCGCGGGCTGGGCTTCTCCGGCGAGCCTGGAGTGAACGCGCTCGAACTCAACCTCGCGCTCGACCGAGGGCACACCGGGCGAAGCCCTGGGTCCGGAGGAGAAGGCTGATGTCCGCACAGGTACCGGCGACCCACGAGCGCAAGGCGATCTCGTTGTTCCAGCGCGACATCGTCATCCGCGCGCTCCGCGACAGCTTCAAGAAGCTCGACCCGCGCGTGCAGATCCACAACCCGGTGATGTTCGTGGTGGAGATCGGCTCGGTCATCACGACCGTCACCTGGCTGATCCAGGCGTTCGGCGGCAAGCCGCTCGGCGGCGGGCACGAGCCCGCCTGGTACACGTTCCTGATCGCGATCTGGCTGTGGCTGACGGTCGTCTTCGCGAACATGGCCGAGGCGTTTGCCGAGGGCCGCGGCCGAGCCCAGGCCGACACGCTGCGAGCGATGCGCAAGGAGACGGTCGCGACGATGCGCGACGGCAGCACGAAGGCCGCCGCCGAGCTGACCCGCGGCGACGTCGTCGTCGTGCCCGCCGGCGAGCTGATCCCCGGCGACGGCACGGTGATCGCGGGCATCGCGACGGTCGACGAGTCGGCGATCACCGGCGAGTCCGCTCCGGTGATCCGCGAGTCCGGCGGCGACCGCAGCGCGGTCACCGGCGGCACGCGCGTTACCTCCGACGAGATCGTCGTGGAAATCACGCAGGATCCGGGTCAGTCGTTCCTCGATCGGATGATCGCGCTCGTCGAGGGCGCCGAGCGGCGCAAGACGCCGAACGAGATCGCGCTGAACATCCTGCTCGCCGCGCTCACGCTGATCTTCATGATCGTCGTCGCGACGCTGCGCCCGTTCGGCCTGTTCGCCGGCACGTCGATCTCCGAGACGACGCTGATCGCGCTGCTCGTCGCGCTGATCCCGACGACGATCGGCGCGCTGCTGTCGGCGATCGGGATCGCCGGGATCGACCGCCTCGTGCGACGCAACGTGCTCGCGCTCTCCGGGCGCGCTGTGGAGGCATCGGGCGACGTCGACGTGCTGCTGCTCGACAAGACCGGCACGATCACGATCGGCAACCGCCTGGCGTCGGAGTTCATCCCGATGCCCGGCGTGCCCGAGGCCGAGCTGGCCGAAGCCGCGCAGCTCTCCTCGCTCGCCGACGAGACGCCCGAGGGTCGCTCGATCGTCGTGCTCGCCAAGCAGTACGGGATCCGTGAGCACGACATGACGACGATGCACGCCGAGTTCGTCCCGTTCACCGCACAGACGCGGATGAGCGGCGTCGACTACGACGGCCAGCAGCTGCGCAAGGGCGCCGGTGACGCGATCATCGAGCTCGTCAGGCACGAGGGCGGCACCCCGCCGCCGGAGCTGCAGACCCAGCTCGACCGGATCGGCAACGAGGGCGGCACCCCGCTGGCGGTCTCGCGCGACAGCCAGGTGCTCGGGGTCGTCTATCTGAAGGACACGATCAAGGAGGGCATGAGCGCGCGCTTCGACCAGCTGCGGGCGATGGGCATCAAGACGGTCATGGTGACCGGCGACAACCGGCTGACGGCGGCGAAGATCGCCGAGGAGTCGGGCGTCGACGACTTCCTCGCCGAAGCCACGCCCGAGCGAAAGCTCGCGCTGATCCGCGAGCAGCAGGAGGACGGGCGCCTCGTCGCGATGACCGGCGACGGCACGAACGACGCGCCGGCGCTGGCCCAGGCGGACGTCGGCGTCGCGATGAACACCGGCACGCAGGCCGCGCGCGAGGCCGGGAACATGGTCGACCTCGACTCGAACCCGACGAAGCTGATCGAGATCGTCGAGGTCGGCAAGCAGCTCCTGATCACGCGCGGTGCGCTGACGACGTTCTCGATCGCGAACGACATCGCCAAGTACTTCGCGATCCTGCCGGCCGTGTTCATCTCCACCTACGCGGTCGGCGGGACAGGCTCGAAGGGCCCGCTGCACGTCCTCAACATCATGGGCCTCGGCACGCCGCGCTCGGCGATCGTCTCGGCGATCATCTTCAACGCGCTGATCATCCCGCTGCTGATCCCGCTCTCGCTGCGCGGCGTCCGTTACCGGCCGATCGGTGCGAGCGCGCTGCTGCGGCGCAACCTCTTGATCTACGGTCTCGGCGGGATCATCGCGCCGTTCATCGGGATCAAGCTGATCGACCTGATCGTCCACAATCTCCTGGGTGGATGACGAACGCGGGCAGCTGAAGGTCTTCATCGGGATGGCCCCGGGCGTCGGCAAGACCTACCGGATGCTGCAGGAGGGGGTGGCCGAAGCCGAGAGCGGTCGCGACGTCGTCGTCGGCTATCTGGAGCCGCACGGCCGCGAGGAGACCGTCGCGCAGGCGGACGGGCTCGAGATCGTGCCGCGCCGGCGCGTGCTCTACCGCGGCAAACCGCTCGAGGAGATGGACCTGCCGGCGCTGCTCGCACGCGCGCCCGAGCTCTGCCTGATCGACGAGCTCGCGCACACGAACGCGCCGGGGGTCGAGCACGAGAAGCGCTTCGAGGACGTGCGCGACGTGCTCGACGCCGGAATCGACGTCTTCTCGACCGTCAACGTCCAGCACCTCGAGAGCCTCAACGACCAGGTCACGCGGCTGACGGGCGCGCACGTCCGCGAGACGATCCCCGACGAGGTCCTCTCGGCGGCCGACGAGGTCGTGCTGATCGACCTCACGCCGGAGGCGCTGCTCGCGCGCCTACGCGCGGGGAAGATCTACCGCCCCGAGCGCGTGCAGGCGGCGCTGAACAACTTCTTCAAGATCGAGAACCTCGCGGCGCTGCGCGAGACGGCGTTGCGCCAAGTGGCCGAGGAGGTCGAAGTCAAGCGCCTGATCCACGACCCGACGCCGATCGTCCGTCGCGACGCGGAGGGCGTCACGGCGACGCCCGAGCCGGCGCCGCAGGCGATCGCCGAGCGGCTCCTGGCGCTCGTGACGCCGGGGGCCGACTCCGAGCGCGTCGTGCGGCGGGCGTGGCGCTCGGCACAGCGCCTCGACGCGACGCTCGACGTGCTCGTCGTCCGTCCGTCGGGCCGTCCGCCCAGCCCGGAGGACCGCAAGCAGCTCGAGACGCTGCGGCGGCTCGTCGCGATGCTCGGCGCGAGGCTGCGCGTCGAGGAGGGCGAGGACGTCGCCGCGGCCACCGTCGCCGTCGCCCGCGAGCTCGGCAGCACCTACCTGATGATGGGCACGCCGCCGCGCCGTCGCGGCCTCAGCCGGATCGGTGTGCGGGCCGGCGCCGACGGCCCTGATCCGGCCTTGCTGGCGCGCCTGCTGCGCGAGTTGCCCGGAGTCGACCTGCGGATCGTCGCGGACCCGACGCTGCGCCGCGGGCGCGCCGCAGAGCCCGAGCCGGAGCCGGCGGCCGGGTCGGACGGCGCCGCGGAGCCGGGAAGCCCGCTAAAAGGGTCGTAAAGATCGCTTCTGCCGGCAGGTCGCGCGCTAAATGTCGCGTAAGACTGGTTGCAAGCGGCGGCGACGCCGCAACCCTGTCCCCGCGACGCTGTTCCCGCCTGCATATGCGAAACCTCCGACTTTCCCTGCTGCTCGGCCTGAGCGTCCTCGTTTCCGCGGCGCTCGCGCCGCTTGGCCTCGGCGCTGCCGGTGCGGCGAGCACGAAGGCGAGCGGGGCCGCCCGGAGCGCCCCGACGGCGCACGCCGCGGCGACGTACCTGACGGGCCTCGGCGACGAGTCGGCCGAGATGTTCTCCGACCCGAACGCGAAGCAGTTGAAGACGAGGATCGCGCGCTACATCGCCCCGTGGGACGCGGTCGCCCACTCTTACTCGCTCGACAAGGCGAAGGTCTGGATCAAGGATGCCGAAGCGCAGCACATGCAGGTGCTCGTCGCCTTCTACCACTCCGAGTACACGCCGACGAGGCTGCCGAGCGTCGCCCAGTACAAACACGACGTCCAGAAATTCATCCGGCTGTTCCCGCACGTCAGGCAGTACCAGGCGTGGGACGAGTCCAACCGCGGCAACATCCGCGGCGTCCTGACGAGCCCGTCGGCGAGCGGGACGGCGCAGTACTACCAGGCGCTGATCCGGGTCTGCAAGGGCTGCACGGCGCTCGGCCTCGATGTCCTCGACGCATACGACATCTCGCCGACGCTCGAATACATCTCCGAATTCAAGCGCGAGATCGGCAGGCTGCGGACGGTGATGCCGAGGATCTGGGGGCTGCACAACTACTCCGACATCAACCGCCTGGAAAGCTGGCGCACGCGCGAACTGAGCCGTGCGCTCGGCGGCGAAGTCTGGCTCACCGAGACCGGCGGGATCGTCCAGTTCGGGGGCGCCTTCCCGAATCACAACGGATCGGGGCTTCGCCGCGCGGCGAAGGTCCTCGGCTACATGTTCAACGTCGCCGCGTCACAGACGCGGATCAAGCGCCTCTACATCTACGACTGGACCGGCGGCAACTCGCGCACGCGCTTCGACGCGGGGCTGACCGACAGCCATCACAAGCCGCGGCCGGGATACATCGTCGTCTGCCGCAAGCTGCACGGCGCGAAGTGCAACGTGCGGACGAGCAGCCACTAGGACAGGCCGCCGAGCGAACGCGTGCCGTCGCCGGTCCGCGCGTTGCCCGCCGGCCGCCGGCTGGAGCCCTCGCGCGGAGGCGCGCCCGAGGCGTTGCGCAGCAGGCGCCCCGCGGCGAGCGCCAGCAGGCCGGCCGCCGACGCGATCAGGACGAGCGTGTTCAGCGGGTAGCGCGTCCCGTTGTGGAGCTTCAGGTTCAGCGCCGTGTGGTCGCCGGCGCCGACGATGCTGAGCAGGCCCCGGTGGTCGATCCCGAGCGCGGTCGGCGCGAGCGCGGCGAACAGCGCCCAGGCGAGCAGCGCGAGCGCGCCCCAGCCGAGCATCGCAGGCGTCAAGCGCATCCGTGGGCTGGCGATCCCGGCGAGCGCGATCCCGGCGCCGGCGGCGAGCAGGAACGGCCAGATCGCGCCCCAGCCGCGGCCGGCGCCGAACGCCGAGGCGATCGTCGGCTGGAATTCGCCGCTTTCGAGCAGCCGGCCCCAGACGACGGTCTCGGTCTCATAGCCGACGAGCGGGTGGGTGATCGTCGCGACGACCGCGACGGCGATCGACGCTCCGGCGAGCGCCAGCGTCGGTCCTGGCAGGCGGCGCAACGCGAGCGCGATCGGGAAGGAGAGGAACGGCAGCACGGTGATCAGGAAGCGCGGCCCCATCGACCCGCCACCGAACGGGAGGTAGTAGCCCGAGTTGTAGCCGAGGTAGCAGACGCACACGGCGGCGATCGTGAGCGCCTCCGCGCGCTGGCCGCGCCGGTACAGCAACACCGTCCCGAGGACCCCCATCGCGAGCACCGGCGAGAGCGTCAGCAGCCCGCGCGAGTCGAACAGCAGCGTTCCGAGCACCGCCAGGCTGGGCGCCGAGATGCCGAAGAAGCCTTTCTGCTGCTGGGGGATGTTGGAGTAGGCCAGGTGCGTCCACGAGTGAAAGGCGGCGTGGTTGTACAGCAGCAGCGGCACGATCCCGACGAGGCCGCCGACGACGTAGGCTCCGGCGCGCAGCGCCACCAGGCGCGCCGTCAGCGCGTCCGAGCGCGACACGAGGTATCCGCCCAGGACCAGCGCGACGAACGCCAGCGGGTACTCGGAGGCGATCGCATAGCCGATTAGCAGGCCCGCGGCGGCAAGCAGCAGCGGCCGCGGCGGACCCGCGCGCTCGCGCAGCATGATCGCGAACGCCGCGAATCCGAGCATCGCGGCGAACACGTGCGAGAACAGCAACGTCGAGAACGGCAGCACCATCGTGCCGAGGCCGACGATGACCGCCGCCGCCGCGCCGTAGCCGGGCTCGAACCGCTCGGCGACACGCCAGACGAACAGCAGCAGCACCAGCCCGGGAAGCACGGTTCCCCACAGGCCGACGAAGTCGATCATCTCGTCTTCGCCGCGCAGCGCCTGTGAGTCGCGTGCAAGCGCCGGCGCGTTCACGGCGCGCAGCGCCTCGTAGAACGGCAGCGAGTAGATCGCCAGCCCCGGAGCGCGCGCCGAGTAGTAGTGGCCCTTGTATTTCGCCTTGTCTTTCGTCGGGTAGGGCCCCGAGTCGATCGTCGCTCGGCCCGCGTCGAGCGCGCGGATCAGGTCGTAGTGGGAGCTCTGGTTGTCCGACCAGTTCTGGATCATCGTCGCGTAAGCGACCCCGACGAGCACGATCGCGGCGAGCGCGAGCCGCGTACGCGTCGACCAGCGCCGCGCACGCGCGCGCCGCGCGGTTCGGCGTGAGGCCCCGCTCGCCGGGGCGATCTCGGGCGCGCTCACCGGCTGCTTCCCGTCAGTCGGACCCGTGCAGGGCCTTCGGGCCGGGGCCGATCTCGTAGATCACGAGCGAGCCGACGCGGCGGCGGCTGATGCCGAGGCCGGCGATCGGCTTCGCCGCGGCGGCGAGCGCGTTCGGCGGCTCGGCGACGTCGAACCCGTGCTGGGCCGGGAGTTCCTTGGGGGTGACCGTGTGCAGGACCACGGTGCGCACCCCGTAGTAGCGCAGCTTCTCGATGCTCGCCTTGTCGGGAAAGCCGTGCATCCCGCCGCGCAGGTCATCGACGGCCGGCAGGTCGAACGTGCTGTTGCCGACGGGGATCTTGTAGAAGCCGTTCGTCGAGAAGTACTGCGAGATGCGGTCCAGCCTGCCGTCGGTCGGCAGGTCGAGCAGCGGCCCGCGCAGGCCGATCTCGGCGCGTGCCGGCTGCGGCACGAGCGGATGTCCGAGATGTCCCGCGCCTTCGCCGACGATCGCGAGCGCGAGCGCGACGCCGGCGGCGGCGCTCAACGTCGCGGCCGAGAGGCGCGGACGGGCGCCCGCACCGGAGCGGGCAGCGGCCTGCTCGACGCGGGCGAAGCGCGCGAGCAGCGCGCCGAGTCGCCCGGCGAGCAGCTGCGCGCCGGCGCCGGCGAGCAGCGCGAGGAACAACGTCGCGAGCGTGAACACGCGCCCCGGCACGCGCACGCCATTCCAGCCGGGCGCGTAGTCGTACAGCAGCCGGTAGGGGTAGCCGGCGCCGGTCAGCCCGAGGCCGAGCGCGAGCACCGCGACGACGACGACGCCGGCGGCGAGGCCGATCCGCAATCGCCGCGTGTACAGCGGCGCGGCGAGGCCGAGGAGCGCGAGCGCCAGGATCAGCCCGCCGGGAAAGAAGACGTCCTCGTTCTTGGAGTGGACGTGCGCGCGGGCGCCCGCCGTCAGGCCGCCCCACACGCGGTTCTCAGAGGAGGCGGAGGCCCACGCGGCGGGCCCGGAGGAGTAGTTCTCGACTTCCCTGATCGTGCGTTTCGCGGTCGGGTAGTCGTGTGAGACCTTCAGGTAGGGGCGCGCCTCGTAGACGGTGACGGCGCCGACGAGCAGAATCCCGATCGCGGTGACCGCGACGAGCGAGCGCGGCAGCGCCGGACGGCCGGCTCGCCACCAGTAGAGGGCGGCGAGCAGCGCGAGCACGGCCATCAGGTAGGCGAACTGCAGCCCGAGCGTGAAGCCGAGGCTGATCTGCCAGGCCGAGACGATCCAGCCGGCGATCACGAGCGCGTGGGAGGAGCGGCGGTAGCCGCGCAGCAGCAGGAACAGCGCGAGCGCGATCCCGCCGGAGGAGATCACGTGCAGGTGGCCCGCCTCGGTGACGCGGTAGGGCGCGTAGGCGAACGCGGCCGCCGCCGCGGCGGCGCCGAGCTTGCGCAGCCCGAGCTCGCGCGCGAGCAGGTAGGCGCCGACGAAGCAGAGCGACCAGGCGAGGAGGAACAGCAGGTTGTAACGGACGAGCGCCGCGACGGTGCCCGAGCCGAAGAACGCGGCCGGCCCATAGCCGAGCAGCGAGTCGGAGAAGGCGAGGCTGATCGGGTGCGGGTAGAACGCGTTGGCGTCGAACAGGTGCAGCGGGTCGTGCAGCATCGCGTGCCCGACCCACGCGATCTGCCATGCCGTGCGCACCGGGTCGCCGTTGTCGGGCGAGATCCGGCTCGAGATGTGCGCGAGCAGCGGCCAGCTCGTCAGCACGGCGAGCGCGATGCCGGCGAGGGTCACCCAGAGGAGCTCGGCGCGGTGGAGCTGTGGCGAGGGTCTCCAGCTTTCGCGGCGCGCCGGGGCAGGGGTGCTCGAGGGTCGGTCGAGGAGCGCGCTCGCCATCAATCGCCGCAGCATACGGGAGCCGCACGCTGTACAACGACGCTCGCGGGGGCGCGCGCGACGGTGCGACGGATCGGCGCACGCCGAGCGCCGTGATGCGCCAGACGAATCAGCCGATATGCGTCAGACTGCGCGCGATGAGGATTCTGGTCGTGGGTGCCGGCGGCGTCGGTGCGGCGTTTGCGGCGATCGCGCAGCGCCGGCCCGCGTTCGAGCGGATCGTGCTCGCCGACCTGGCGCCGGAGCGCGTCAAGTCGGTCGTCGCCGGCCTTGGCGAGCCGGGTCGCTTCGCGGCCGAGCGCGTCGATGCGTCGAGCCGGGAGAGCCTGCTCGAGCTGATCGCGCGCGTGCGCCCGGACGCGGTGTTGAACGCGTGCGACCCGCGCTTGAACGAGCCGATCTTCGAAGCGGCGTTCGCCGCGCGGGTGACGTACCTCGATATGGCGATGACGCTCTCGCGCCCGCATCCGCAGCGCCCGTACGAGCTCCCGGGCAAGCTGCTCGGCGAGTTCCAGCTCGAGCGCCACGAGGCCTGGCAGGAGGCGGGGACGCTCGCGCTCGTCGGGATCGGTGTCGAGCCGGGCCTGTCGGACGTGTTCGCGGCGTACGCGGCGCAGGAGCTGTTCTCGGAGGTGCGCGAGATCGGCGTGCGCGACGGCGCCGACCTGGTCGTCGAGGGCTACGACTTCGCGCCGACGTTCTCGATCTGGACGACGATCGAGGAGTGCCTGAACCCGCCGCTGATCTGGGAGCGCGAGCGCGGCTTCTTCACGACGGCGCCGTTCTCCGAGCCGGAGACGTTCGAGTTCCCGGAGGGCATCGGCAAGGTCGAGTGCGTCAACGTCGAGCACGAGGAGGTCGTCCTGATCCCGCGCTTCCTCGACTGCGAGCGCGTGACGTTCAAGTACGGGCTCGGTGCCGAGTTCATCGAGGTGCTGCGCACGCTGCACAAGCTCGGGCTCGACTCGACCGAGCCGGTGTCGGTGCGCGACGTCAAGGTCGCGCCGCGCGACGTCGTCGCCGCGTCCCTGCCGGACCCGGCGACGCTCGGCGAGCGGATGACCGGTCGCACGTGCGCCGGAACGTGGGTGCGCGGGACGGGGACCGACGGCGCGCCGCGCTCGACGTACCTCTACCACGTGGTCGACAACGAGCACACGATGCGCGAGTACGGCAGCCAGGCGGTCGTCTGGCAGACGGCGGTCAACCCGGTCGCCGCGCTCGAGCTGCTCGACGCGGGAGCCTGGCAGGGCACGGGCGTGCTGGGCCCGGAGGCGTTCCCGCCGAAGCCGTTCCTCGAGAAGCTCGCCGAGCTCGGCTCGCCCCACGGGGTGATGGAGCTGGCCGTCTAGAAGTCGACCGGCGCCGGCAGCGTCTGCGGAGGGGGCTGGTCGAGCAGCCCCGGCGGCGCGGTTTCGAGCTTCCGAGAGAAGAAGTCTCGGAAGAACGGCCGCGAGAGGAGCATCAGGACGAAGCCGAGGATCAGGCCGCCGACGCCCAGCCAGAGCGGCAGCGTGATCCCGGCGATCGGCGGCGATTCGACGTTCGCCTTGTGGCCGTAGTAGATCATCGCGTAGCCGCCGATCCCGAACAGGATCAGGCCTCCGGCGAGCGGTGCGAGCCCGAGCAGGAGGAACTTGCGGAGGCTCTCGAACAGCTCGCGACGGTAGTAGACGGCGCACGCGATCCCGGTGAAGCCGTAGTAGAAGCAGATCGGGAAGCCGATCGCCGTCAGCGAGTCCGCGAGCACGCTTTCCGAGAGCAGCAGCAGCGGAATCGTCACCGCGACCGACAGCAGCCCGAACCCGATCGTCGAGACGGTCGGCGTCAGATATTGCTTGTGCACGCGTGAGAGCACGTTGGTCACGGCCCTCCAGTGAGCCATCGACAGCGTCGTGCGCGCCGTCGGCAGGATCGTCGTCTGCGTCGACGCCGACGCCGAGGTGAGCACGGCGATGATCAGCAGCTTGTTGAGCACGCCGCCGAGCACCGGTTTGCCGAGCGCGTTGAGGATGTCGCCCTGGTTTTCCTTGGCGGCGAGGAATTCGGTGCCGTGGAACGCCTGCGCCCCGGTGGTCACGATGACGTAGATCAGGACGAGCAGGATCGTCGAGATCACCGCCGCCTTCCCCGGGCCCTCGGCGGGGTTCTCGGACTCCTCGTTGACCGCGACGCCGGAGTCCCAGCCCCAGTAGATGAAGATCGCGAGCAGCAGGGCCACCACGAGGTCGTGGAACTTCATCGCGAACGGGTTGAACCAGTCCCACGCCGGCTTGATCGCGTTGTAGTGGACGACTTCCGCCTTGTTGGTTTCTTCGTTCATGATCGTCGCGACCGCGTGCGGATGGCCGCCGTAGACCTTGACCAGCGCAACCGTGGCGAACACGGCGAGGATCAGGACCTCGGCACTCAGCAGGATCTGCTGGATCCGGGCCGACAGCTCGATCCCGCGGAAGCAGATCCACGTCATCAGGGCGATCCAGATGACGGCCGCGATGATGATCGCGGGTTTGGATTCGCTGAGTTCGCTGAAGCCGAAGAGCTTGAACGTGTAGACGGCCGCGATATCCGACAGCGACGCCATCACGATCACGTCGGCGAGGAAGATCGCCCAGCCGTTCAGCCATCCGACGCCCGGCCCGAGCGCGCGCGTGGTCCACGCGAAGCTCGTGCCCGCGTCCGGGTCGGCGCGGTTGAGGTATTTGTAGGCCCCGGCGACGAGCAGCATCGGAACGAACGCGACGAGCATCACGGCGGGGGCGTGCACGCCGACGCCGGTGACGGCGACGATGAAGCCGAGGGTCGCCGCCATCGAGTACGCGGGCGCCGTCGACGCGACGCCGATGACGATGTTCGAGACGTAGCCGATCGCGCCCTTCTTCAGGCCCTTGTCCATGACCTCGTTCGGCCGGTGCTGCGGGGGGGCTCCCTGTACGGCGCCGCTCTCGGTGGCCATCGGCTTCCTCTCTGTGGGTTCTCGCGCAGCAGGCTGTCGCTTGACCTCAGGGAACCTACGGCTCGGTGGGCGCCTAGGCAAGGGGCACAATTCCCAAAAGCGCGGGCTGAAGTTGTACAGATGGTCTAACGGCTCGAGCGCCTCTTGACCGAAGGCATACTTGAGCAGGCCAGCGCGGCGCAGTACGGTTGTCCTGAGTGTCCATCCGCGACGGCTGGACGCCACGCGCGTTTACAGGAGAAGATCGATGGCAGACACGAGAGACCTGGATCAAGTCGCCCCGTCGGGCGGGACCGGCGCGGCAAACGGGGGCGTCGCGGAGGGTGGCGCTGCCGCGGGCGCGCCCGCGGCCGGCGCGAGCGAGTCGACGGGGACACCGGGAGCGCCGGGCCCGGCCGGGATGGCGCTGGCCGAAGACCCGGACGCCCTGCAGCGCCTCGCGCGCCGGCACCTGTGGATGCACTTCACGCGGATGGGCTCCTACGACGAGCACCACGCGGTTCCGGTGATCGTGCGCGGCGAGGGGTGCTACGTGTACGACGAGCACGGCAAGCGCTACCTCGACGGGCTCTCGGCGCTGTACTGCGTGAACGTCGGCCACGGCCGCGCGGAGCTCGGCGAGGTGGCGGCGGCGCAGGCGAAGCAGCTGGCGTTCTACACGAACTGGAGCTATGCGCACCCACCGGCGATCGCGCTCGCGGCGCGCGTGGCGGAGCTGGCGCCGGGGAACCTCAACCGCGTGTTCTTCACCTCGGGCGGCTCGGAGGCGGTCGAGTCGGCATGGAAGCTCGCGAAGGCATACCACCGCGCGCGCGGGGAGATGAACCGGCACAAGCTCGTCTCGCGCAACCTCGCGTACCACGGCACGTCGATGGGCGCGCTGACGGCGACGGGGCTGCCGCCGCTGCGCGAGCCGTTCGAACCGCTGACGCCGGGCGGCATCCACGTCCCGAACACGAACTCGTACCGCTGGAGCGAGGAGCGCGATCAGCTGTGGGCGGCCGACGCGATCGAGGAGGCGATCGAGTTCGAGGGGGCGGACACGGTCGCGGCGGTGATCCTCGAGCCGGTGCAGAACGGCGGCGGCTGCTTCGTTCCGCAGGACGGTTACTTCGCGCGCGTGCGCGAGATCTGCGACCGCCACGGCGTGCTGCTGATCTCGGACGAGGTGATCTGCGCGTGGGGCCGGCTCGGGCACTGGTTCGGCTGCGAGCGCTTCGACTACCAGCCCGACATGATCACGACGGCGAAGGGGATCAGCTCGGCGTACGCGCCGCTCGGAGCGGTGATCGCGGGCGACCACATCGCGGAGCCGTTCCTGCACGGCAAGGAGTCGTTCACGCATGGCTTCACGTTCGGCGGGCACCCGGTCTCGTGCGCGGTCGGGCTGGCGAACATCGAGCTGATCGAGCGCGAGGACCTGAACGCCCACGTTCGCGAGAACGAGGGCGCGCTGCGCGAGATGCTCGACGGCCTGCGCGACCTGCCGATCGTCGGCGACGTCCGCGGCGCGGGCTACTTCCACGCGATCGAGCTCGTCAGGGACAAAGACACCAAGGAGACGTTCGACGACGAGGAATCGGAGCATCTGCTGCGCGGGTTCCTCTCCGGCGAGCTGTACCGGCGCGGGTTGATCTGCCGCACGGACGACCGTGGCGACCCGATCGTGCAGCTCTCGCCGCCGCTGATCGCCGGCCCGGAGCAGTTCGAGGAGATCGGCGCGATCCTGCGACCGGTGCTGAGCGAGGCGTGCGAGCGGATGGCGACGTGGAGCTCACCGTCGAAAGCCTGATCGCCGAGCTCGGCCTCGAGCTCGCGAGCGGGCACGAGGCGGCGCAGGCGCACGTCCGCTGGGTCCACAGCACCGAGCTAGTGGACCCGACGCCGTGGCTGCGAGGCGGCGAGCTGCTGCTGACGACGGGCGTCCAGCTCGAGGGTCCGCGCAGCCAACGCGAGCTGATCGAGCGGCTTGCCGAGCACCGGATCGCCGGGCTCGGGTTCGGCACGGGCTTCCGGCACAAGCGGCTGCCGGCGGCGCTCGTGACCGCGGCGCGCAAGCGCGGCTTTCCGCTGTTCGAGGTTCCCTACGAGCTGCCGTTCATCGCGATCACCGAGCGCGCGTTCGCGCAGCTTGTCAACGAGCGCTACGAAATGCTGCAGCGCAACATGGCTGGGGACGTGCTGGCGGAGGCGCTGACGGGGCACCTCTACCCGGAGGAGCTGGAGGCGCGGCTGCGCCCGTTCGGGATCGGCGAGCAGGTCGCCGTGCTCGCGTTCGCGCTCGATGATCCGGCCGCGGCGGCGGCGCCGCTGGAACGAGCGCTCGAGCGCGCGCGCACGGCGAGCCTCGTAGCGATCCGCGCGGGCCTGCTGTGTGCGGTGATCGACGCGCGAGAGCGCGACCCGATCGAGCTGGCGCGCGGGCTTCGCGGCGAGCTCGAGGCGCGCGTCGGGGTGGTGCGTGCGTCGGCGAGCCGGGCGGGCGCGGCGCATTCGCTGCGGCTGAGCTTTCACGAGGCGCGCTGTGCGCTTGAGGCCGTGCGATTGCAGAACGGCAGCGCGCCGGAGGTCGCGTGCTACCGCGACCTCGGGGCGTTTCAGCTGTTGCTCTCGATCCAGGACGACGACGCGCTGCTGTCGTACTGTCGTGGCGTGCTCGGCCCGGTCGAGGAGTGCGACGGCGACTACGGCGAGGAGCTGCTTCGCTCGCTCGACACGTTCATCGAGCACAACGGCCACTGGGAGCGCGCGGCGAGCGCGCTGTATTGCCACCGCCATACGCTGCGCTACCGCGTGCGCCGCGTCGAGCAGCTGACGGGCCGCGACTTCTCGAGCGCGCGCGACCGGATCGAGTTCTGGCTGGCCCTGCGCGGGCGGGAGCTCGCGAGGTGAGGATTTTCTTGATCGATCAAGACGTGCCGGGGCGTGGCGCGTCGCGAGCGCGAGACGAGAACGGAGCGAGCGGGCGATGAGAATCGGCGTGCCGAGCGAGATCAAGTCGGACGAGTACCGCGTGGCGATCACGCCGGCGGGCGTGCGTGAGCTGACGGCGCACGGGCACGAGGTGCTGGTGCAGGCGGGCGCCGGAGAGGGCAGCGCGATGGCCGACGAGCAGTTCCGCGCGCAGGGAGCGCAGATCGCGCCCGACGCGCAGGCCGTGTTCGCCGAGGCCGAGCTCGTGCTGAAGGTCAAGGAGCCGCAGGCGATCGAGGTCGAGATGCTGCGCGCGGGGCAGACGCTGTTCACCTATCTGCACCTGGCGGCCGAGCCGGAGCTCGCACGTGGGCTGCAGGCCTCGGGCGCGACATGCATCGCGTACGAGACCGTCGAGGACGACGCCGGGCGGTTGCCGCTGCTGGCGCCGATGAGCGAGGTCGCGGGCAAGATCGCGACGCAGGCGGGCGCATTCATGCTCGAGAAGCCGCTCGGCGGCCGCGGGATCCTGCTCGGCGGCGTGCCGGGCGTCGCGGCGGCGACCGTGCTCGTGATCGGTGGCGGCGTCGTCGGGATGAACGCGGCGTTCATCGCGATCGGGATGGAGGCCGACGTGTTCGTGTTCGACCGCTCGATCGACCGGCTGCGCGAGCTCGAGGTCGCGTTCGGGGGGCGCGCGTCGACGGTCTACAGCTCGACGCTCGCGATCGAGCAGATGCTGCCGCTCGCCGACCTCGTGATCGGCGCGGTGCTGCTGCCGGGCGGCCGCGCGCCGCACGTGATCATGCGCGAGCAGCTGAAGCTGATGAAGCGCCACGCGGTGCTCGTCGACGTCTCGATCGACCAGGGCGGCTGCTTCGAGACGTCGCGGCCGACGACGCACTCGCACCCGACGTACGAGGTCGACCAGATCACGCACTACTGCGTGACGAACATGCCCGGGGCGGTGCCGATCACCTCGACCTACGCGCTGACGAACGCAACGCTGCCGTACGTGATCGAGCTGGCGGAGCGTGGCGTCGAAGGCGCGCTGCACGAGAACCGCGCGCTGCGCCACGGGCTGAACGTGCGTGCCGGCGAGATCACGCACCCGGCCGTCGCCGAGGCGCTCGGCGAGCCGGCGGGACAGGTGTAGCTTGGAGCGCTCGCGACCAGCCCAGATCCGACCGACGCAGAGGAGAGCAGCGAGATGGCAACGACCGTAGAGACGCTCGGCAACTTCATCGACGGCGAGCGCGTCGGCTCCGCCGGCGAGACCGAACCGGTGCTGAACCCGGCGACCGGCGAGGAGCTGGCGCGCGCGCCGCGCTCGACGGCGCAGGACGTCGACCGCGCCGTCGGCGCCGCGCGCCGCGCGTTCGTCGGCTGGTCGCAGACGACGCCGCGGGAGCGCTCGGAGGCGCTGCTTGCGATCGCCGCCGTGCTCGAGCAGCACGGCGATGAGATCGCCCGGCTAGAGGCGCTCAACGCGGGCAAGCCGATCGAGGCCGTCAAGAGCGACGAGGTGCCGGTGATGGTCGACAACCTGCGCTTCTTCGCAGGCGCGGCGCGCGTGTTGGAGGGCCGCGCGGCCGGCGAGTACATGGAGGGCTACACGTCGTTCACGCGGCGCGAGGCGGTCGGCGTGATCGGACAGGTGACGCCGTGGAACTACCCGCTGATGATGGCGATCTGGAAATTCGCGCCGGCGATCGCCGCCGGCAACACGGTCGTCCTGAAGCCGGCGGAGACGACGCCGATGACAACGCTGCGACTGGCGCAGCTGACGGCGGAGATCCTGCCGCCCGGCGTGCTCAACGTGGTCACGGGCCCGGGCCGGCCGACGGGCGAGGCGCTGATCTCCCATCCCGACGTCGACATGCTCGCGCTAACCGGTTCGGTGGACACGGGCAGGCACTTCGCGCGCACCGCGGCGGACACGCTCAAGCGCGTGCACCTCGAGCTCGGCGGCAAGGCGCCGGTCGTCGTCTTCGACGACGTCTCGCTGGAGAGCGCGCTCGAGACGATCGCCGGGACGGGCTACTACAACGCCGGCCAGGACTGCACGGCGGCGACGCGCGTGCTGGCCGGCGCGAAGGTCTACGACGTCGTCGTCGCGGGCCTCTCCGCGCAGGCCCAGGGGCTCGTGATCGGCGACACGCTCGCGCCCGAGACGACGCTCGGACCGGTCAACTCGGCGCGTCAGCGCGAGCGCGTCGAGGGCTTCCTCCAGCGTCGCCCCGAGCGCGCGGAGATCGTGACCGGCGGCAACGAGCCGGATCGACCGGGCTTCTACCTCGAGCCTACGGTCGTCGCGGGGCTCGAGCAGGACGACGAGATGATCCAGCGAGAGATCTTCGGGCCGGTGATCACGGTGCAGCGCTTCACCGACGAGGAGCAGGCGATCGCGTGGGCGAACAGCACGCGCTACGGGCTCGCGTCGTCGGTCTGGACGCGCGACGTCGGCCGCGCGCTGCGCGTATCGCGCGCGCTGCGCTTCGGTTGTGTTTGGATCAACGACCACATACCGCTCGTCTCGGAGATGCCGCACGGCGGCTTCAAGGAGTCGGGCTACGGCAAGGACCTGAGCGTGTACTCGCTCGAGGACTACACAGTCGTCAAGCACGTGATGGCCAACCTCCAGTAGGCCGATGGCTGACGCCCAGGGCGTCCTATGACTGGCGTCGGTTTACGCCGAGAGGCACACCTCTGTGGAGCGTTTCGGGCTGATCGAGCGGCGGCGGTTCGATTCGTCGGCAACTCAGCCGGCCGCCGCGTCAGCTAACGTCCGGCTCCGATGAACGGTTCGATATCGCCGGATTCCGGGTCCGTCGGGGCATCGGATACGGTCGAGGCCCGCTCGGATGCGGGGTTGCTGCGCGACTACGACATTCTGCGCCTGCGCGCGCCGAATCCAGGACCGCTGACGCTGACGGGCACGAACACGTGGGTCGTCGGGCGCCGGCCGGCTTGGGTCGTCGACCCGGGCCCGCTGATCGACTCGCACCTGCAGCGCCTGATGGCGGCGATCGGCGGGCGCGGCGGCCTCGGCGGCGTGGCGGTGACGCACGCTCACGAGGACCACGACGAGGCGCTCGAGACGTTGCTCGAAGTGCACCCCGCGCCGCTCGCGGCGGCGCGCCGCGGGGCTGACGTGCGCCTCGCCGAGGACGTGCGCTTCGGCCCGTTCGAGGCGGTCCACACGCCGGGCCACGCCGAGGACCACTTCGCGCTGATCGCCGACGGCGCGTGCTTCACGGGCGACGCGGTGCTCGGCGACGGCAGCGTCCTGATCACGCCGCACCGCGGCGCGATGTCGGGCTACCTGCTGGCGCTGACGCGCCTGCGCCTGCGCGACGACTTCAACGTGCTGTGCCCGGGCCACGGCGAGATCGTGTGGGACGCGCGCGAGAAGCTCGAGGAATACGTCGCGCACCGGATCGACCGGGAAAACAGCCTGATCGTCGCCCTGAACGAAGGTCTGCGAAGCGTCTCGGAGCTGCTCGACGCTGTCTGGGGCGACGTGCCGAAGGAGCTGCGCCCGGCGGCGACGGCGACGCTGGCGGCGCACCTGGACAAGCTCGCGGACGACGAAGTGCTGCCGCGCGGCGTCGAGCGCCCGAGCTTCGAGAACCGGCCGTGGTAGCGGCTGGGCTCAGGTGAAGCGCGGGTAGAGCGTCATCCCGCCGTCGACGAACAGCGTCGCGCCGGTGATGTAGGAGGCCTGGTCGCTGGCGAGCCAGGAGACGGCTCGGGCGATGTCCTCGACGTGACCCCACCGTCCGAGCGGAACCTCGGCGAGGACGGCCGCGCTCTCCTGCGGATCTTCGAGCACGGACTTGTTGATCGGCGTATCGACTGCGCCCGGCGCGACGTTGACGACACGAATGCCCAGCGGCGCGAGCTCCTTGGCGATCGACTGCGCGAACAGCCTCATGCCGCCCTTCGACGCGCAGTAGTGCGAGAAGCGCTCCCACGCGATCTGCTCGTGGACGCTCGACATGTTGACGATCACGCCCGGCGACTTACGATCGCGCATCGTGCGCGCGGCCTCGCGTGCGCAGAGGAACGCGCCGGTGAGGTTGATGTCGATCACCTTCTGCCAGGTCTCGAGGGGCATCTCGAGGAGCAGGAAGGGCTTCTCGACACCGGCGTTGTTGACGAGCAGGTCGACGCCGTCGAAGGCCTCGTTGGCTTGCGCGAACGCGCGCTGGACGTCGCTCTCGCTGGCGACGTCCATCTGCACGGCGAGCGCCCTGCCACCGGCGGCCACGATCTGCTCGACCATCCGATCGGCTTCGTCGGGCTTGGCGACGTAGTTGACCGCGACGGCGGCGCCGTGGGCGGCGAGCTCGTAGCAGACGCCCTGGCCGATGCCGGAGTCGCCGCCGGTGACGAGCGCGCGGCGACCGACGAGCAGCTGCGCGTCGGCGGGGTGCGGGGTGAAGGGCTGGGCGCTCACGTTCGTTCTTCCGCAGCCTACCCCGCTACCGTAGCGGCAGATGTCCGCTCGCTTCCCGTCTTTTGTTTCCCGCGGCGGGGGGCCGATCCAGGACGGCAGGGAGGGGGACGGCCGCGGCGTCGCGCCGACTCCCGCGCCGGGCCGCTTCTCCTCGGCCTCGCCGTTCCCGCCGATCGCCGACTACGGTTTCCTGTCGGACTGCCACACCGGGGCGCTCGTCGCCTCGGACGGGTCGATCGAGTGGATGTGCCTCCCGTACTTCGACTCGCCGTCGATCTTCGGCGCGCTGCTCGATCGCGGCGCGGGGTCGTGGCGGGTCGGGCCATACGGGCTCTACGTGCCGGTCGGCCGCCGCTATATGCCCGGCACGAACATGATCGAGACGACGTGGATGACGCCGCAGGGCTGGCTGCGCGTCATCGACGCGTTGGCGATCGGCGAATGGCACGACAACGAGCACGGCTCGAGCCACACGCGCCCGCCGACGGACTTCGACGCCGACCATCTGCTCGTGCGGATGGTCGAGTGCCTCCAGGGACAGGTGCAGGTCGAGATCGTCTGCGAGCCGATGCTCGAGTACGGATCGACGCCCGCGACGTGGGAGTACGTCGAGACCGGCACGGAGGGCACGTGCGCGCTCGACGCGAGCGACGGCGAGACGATGTTCAGGCTCCTCAGCGACGTGCGGCTGGGGATCGAGGGCAACCGCACGCACGGGCGACACACGATGGTCGAAGGCGAGAAGCGCTTCTGCGCGCTGTCCTGGACGGAGTCACGCGGCGGGCCGCACACGGCCGAGGAAGCCGAGGAAGTGCTCGAGCGCACCGGGCACTTCTGGCGCGGGTGGCTCGCGGACGGCACCTACCCCGACCACCCGTGGCGGGCGCACCTGCAGCGCTCGGCGCTCGTCTTGAAGGGGCTGACGTTCATGCCGACGGGCGCGCTCGTCGCGGCGCCGACGACGTCGCTGCCGGAGACCCCGGGTGGCGAACGCAACTGGGACTACCGCTTCTGCTGGATGCGCGACGCGTCGTTCACGCTGTGGGCGCTGCACGCGCTCGGCCTCGACTGGGAGGCGGACGACTTCGTCCAGTTCGTCGCCGAAGTCCCGCGCAACGAGGACGGCTCGCTGCAGATCATGTACGGGATCCGCGGCGAGAAAGACCTCGAGGAGTCGACGCTCGACGCGCTCGGCGGCTACGAGGGCGCGCGCCCGGTGCGGATCGGCAACGGTGCCTACAACCAGCGCCAGAACGACGTGTTCGGCGCGGTGCTCGACTCGGTCTACCTGCACGCCAAGCAGCGCGACCACATCCCCGAGCGCCTCTGGCCGGTGCTGATCGACCAGGTGCAGTGCGCGGCGAAGGCCTGGAAGGAGCCGGACCAGGGGATCTGGGAGGCGCGCGGCAAGCCGCAGCACTACGTCTCGTCGAAGCTGATGTGCTGGGTCGCGCTCGACCGCGGCGCACGGCTGGCTGAACGGCGCGGAAACGACGACCGGGCGGACGAGTTCCAGGCGCTTGCGGACGAGATGCGAGCGGACATCCTCGAGCGCGGCGTCGACTCGCGCGGCGTGTTCCGCCAGCACTACGACACCGACGCGCTCGACGCTTCGACGCTGCTCGTGGGGCTCCTGCGCTTCCTGCCGCCCGACGACGAACGCGTGCACGCGACGGTCTGCGCGATCCGCGACGAACTGACGGAGAAAGGGCTCGTCCTGCGCTATCGCACGGACGAGACCGACGACGGGCTGCACGGCAAGGAGGGGACGTTCCTGATCTGCTCGTTCTGGCTGGTCTCGGCGCTCTCGGAGATCGGCGAACACCGCGACGCCGAGCAGCTGTGCGAGCGGCTGCTGTCCTACTCCTCGGCGCTCGAGCTCTACGGCGAGGAGCTCGACCCGTCGAGCGGGCGTCACCTCGGCAACTACCCGCAGGCGTTCACGCACCTGGCGCTGATCAACGCGGTCACGCACGTGATCGCCGCGCAGCAGCAGCGCTGAGCCCTCGCGGATCGGCGCTCAGTAGCCGGCGTCGCCCGGCAGCAGCACGCGCGCGACCTCGCCCTCGAGCACGACCTTCGGCTCGACCGGGAGCACGTCGCGCTCGCGCGCGTGGGCGAGCAGCTCCTCGACCGACGCGAAGCCGTGCAGCTGTTCGAGGTGCTTGATCGTCGGGAAGACGAGCGCGATCTGACCGTCGGCGTGCGCAGCGAGCGCCGCGTCGGGCTCGAACCAGCCGAGGTCGACGACCTCCTCGCCGTCGATGGCCGGCTCCTGGCCGTCGGGCAGCGGCGCGAGGAAGAAGTGCGTGTCGAAGCGGATCTGGACCTGCGCCGGAGTTATCCAGCGGGAGAACTTCACGAGCGCGCGAGGGTCGGCGAGCGTGACCGCGGCCTCCTCGCGCAGCTCGCGCACGGCGGCGGCGCGGTGCGCCTCATCGCCGTCGCCCTCGCCGGCGTCGACGGCGCCCCCGGGAAAGACCCAGACGCCGCCCATGAAGCGCGCGTGCGGCGTGCGCCGGACGAGCAGCAGCTCCAGGCGCTCGTCGCCACCGCGCAGCAGGATCACGCTGGCGGCCTGCCGCGGCGTCGTCGCCGGGCCGGGGTTGTAGTGCTCGCCGGCGGCCGTCCCGTCGTGACGCGGCCGCTGCGCGCCGTCGCCGGCGGCCGCTGCGCTCTCCCCGTGCGCGCTCATCCGCTGACCCTACCTGCCGGTAATCTTCTGCGCATGAGCAGCTCGACGAAGACGTTGCAGCGGTGGATCTGCGAGTCGTGCGGGTTCATCTACGACCCCGACGAAGGCGACCCGGACGGCGGCATCCCGGCGGGGACGGCGTTCGAGGACATTCCCGAGACGTGGTTCTGCCCGGTGTGCGGCGCGCGCAAGCGCGAGTTCATCCCCTACGAGGACTAGGACGAACCTGGGCGATTGGGAGGAGCTGCTCGCGTTCGAGCGCGAGCACGTGTGGCATCCGTACGGTGCGCTGCCGGGCGCGATGGCGCCGCTGCCGGTCGTCTCGGCGCGGGGCGTGCGGCTGCGGCTCGCCGACGGTCGCGAGCTGATCGACGGGATGGCATCGTGGTGGTGCGCGATCCACGGCTACCGCCACGCGGCGCTCGACGCCGCGGTGACCGAGCAGCTGCAGCGGATGTCGCACGTGATGTTCGGCGGCCTCACGCACGAGCCCGGCATCCGGCTGGCAGAGCGGCTGCTCGAGCTCGCGCCGGAGGGCCTCGACGCGATCTTCTTCGCCGACTCGGGGTCGGTCTCGGTCGAGGTCGCGATCAAGCTGGTGTTGCAGTTCCAGCGCGCGCAGGGCCACGTGCAGCGCACGCGGCTGCTGACGGTCAGGGGCGGCTACCACGGCGACACGTTCGGCGCGATGGCCGTGTGCGACCCGCTCGGCGGCATGCACAGCATGTTCACGGGCGTGCTCGCCGAGCACGTGTTCGCGCCGCGGCCGCCGGACGGCTTCGATGCGGGCATCGACGAGCGCTGGGCGGCGGAGGTGCGCGGGCTCGTCGAGCGCCATGCGCGCGAGCTAGCGGCGATCGTCGTCGAGCCGGTGGTGCAGGGCGCGGGCGGGATGCGCTTTCACTCGCCGGCGTGCGTGCGGCTGCTGCGCGAGCTGTGCGACGAGTACGGCCTGCTGCTGGTGCTCGACGAGATCGCGACCGGCTTCGGCCGGACGGGCGCGATGTTCGCGTGCGAGCACGCCGGTGTCACGCCGGACGTGATGTGCCTCGGCAAGGCGCTGACCGGCGGCTACATGACGCTCGCGGCGACGCTCTGCACGCGCGCGGTCGCCGAGGCGGTCTCGCGCGGCGAGGGCGGCGGCCTGATGCACGGTCCGACGTTCATGGCCAACCCGCTCGCGTGCGCCGTCGCGCTCGCGTCGCTCGACGTGCTGCTCGACGGCGAGGGCGGCTCATGGCGCGCGCGCGTCGCGTCGATCGAGGAGGGCCTGCGCGTCGGCCTCGCGCCGGCGCGTGAGCTACCCGGCGTCAGCGACGTGCGCGTGCTCGGCGCGATCGGCGTCGTGCAGCTCGACGGCGATGTCGACGTCGCGGCGGCGACCGCCGCCGCGGTGGCGCGCGGAGTCTGGTTGCGCCCGTTTCGCGACCTCGTCTACGCGATGCCGCCGTATCTGATCGACGCCGACGACCTCGCGCGCGTGAGCGACGCGATCATCGCGGCGGCGGCGGCCGGTGCGGGGGCTGGCTGACGAGCAGCTGGTGAGACCTCAGGCTGCCGCGCCCGCGCCCGCGCCCGCGGCAACGGCGACGCCTGCGCGCCGGCCCAGCCAGCGCCGCCACGGGAGCTCCTCGCCGATTCGCGCGAGCTCGGCGAGCTCCGGCCCGCAGGCGCGGGGCAGGACGGCGACCTCGACGAAACCGAAGCGCGCGATCGCCTCGCGGTTCGAGCGCTCCAGCCGCGACGGGCGCTCGGGCCACGGCGTCAGCACGACCGCGCGCACGGTCAGGCCCGCGGCGCGCGCCACCTGCAGCGTCAAGAGCGTGTGGTTGATCGTCCCGAGGCCCGGTCGCGCGGCGATCAGCAGGGGCAGGCGCAACGCCACGGCGAGATCGCACACCGTCAGCTCGTCGGCAAGTGGCGAGAGCAGGCCGCCGGCGCCCTCGACGATCAGCGTCGCGCCGCGGGCCTCGTGATCGCCGTGGTCGCTCGCCGACGCGAGCGCCTCGCGCGCCGCGTCGAGCACGCGCGCTCGTGGGAGCGGCTCGCCCGCGAGCTCAGCCGCGAGCTGCGGCGAGACCGCCGGGCCGAAGCGCAGCGGCGCAACCTCCTCGGGCGCCATCCCCGCGGCGGCGCCCAGCAGCTCGTGGTCGCGCGGCCAAGGCCCGGCGGGCGCCTCGTCGAGCCCGGTCACAGCCGGCTTGTGCGCCGCGACCGGCTCGCCCGCCGCGCCGATCGCTGCGAGCAGCGCCGCGCTGAGCACGGTCTTGCCGACGTCGGTGTCGGTTGCGGTGACGAACAGTCCTCGCACGGCGCCTTCCCCGCTAAGCGGCGTGCGCGACGGCGTCCTCGCGCTCGCCGTCGAACGGCGCACGCGACTCCTGCTCGCCGGTCACGGACGGCGCGGGCGGGCGGCGCGGGCGGGGCGCCTCGATGTCGAACGGCGTCGCGCGCTCCTCCAGCGCGGGCTGGAGCGCATGCTCGAGCCCGCGCCCGGCGCCCGCGTGAGCGTCCTGCACCGGTGCGTGCTCGGGCTCGGGCTTCCCCGGCGGCGTTCCGATCTCGCCCGGATCGAGGCCGAGCTTGCGCGCCGTCGATGCCAGCACGCCCGCCGCCAGGCGCATGTCGCCGGCCGTGTGCGACGCCATCGCCGCGAGCCGCAGCCGCGAGGTCCCCGCCGGGACCGTCGGCGGCCTGATCGCCTGCGCAAACACGCCCTGCTCGATCGCCGCGTGACAGAGACGCAGCGTGTCGCGCTCGTCGCCGACGACGAGCGGCACGATGTGCATCTCGTCGGCCTCGACGCGAAAGCCCTCGGCCGCGAGCGAGCGCCGCAGGGCGCGCGCGTTGCCGGCGAGCCGCTCGACGCGGTGCGGGCGCTCCTCCAGCAGCTCGAGCGCCGCCAGCGCGCCGGCGATCGCCGGCGGCGAGGGCGCGGTCGAGAAGATGAACGAGCGCGCCGTGTTGAGCAGGTAGCGGATCGTCGCCCCCTCGCCGCAGACGTATGCGCCGTAGGAGCCGAGCGACTTGCCGAGCGTGCCGACGATCGCGTCGACCTCACCCTCGAGGCCGGCCTGCGCGAGCGCGCCACGTCCGGCCGGGCCGAACGTGCCGGTCGCGTGCGCCTCATCGACCATGACGCGCGCGCCGAACGCGTGAGCGAGCTCGACGATCTCCCGCAGCGGCGCGATGTCGCCGTCCATCGAGAAGATCGAGTCGGTCACGACGAGGCTCCGGCCGTTTCGCTCGCGCCGGCCGCCGTGACGGCGCATGCTCCACAGCAGGTGTTCGGCGTCGCGGTGACGGTAGACGACGACCTGCGCGCGCGACAGGCGGCAGCCGTCGATGATCGACGCGTGGTTCAGCTCGTCCGAGAAGACCGTGTCGCCGCTGCCGGCAAATGCACCGATCACACCGAGGTTCGCGAGGTAGCCCGAGCCGAACAGCAGGCACGCCTCGCGGCCGGCGAACGCCGCGAGGCGCTCCTCGAGGCGGCGGTGCACGGTCATCGTCCCGGAGATCAGCCGCGACGCGCCGGCGCCGACGCCCCAGCGCATCGCCGCCTCGGCCGCCGCCTCGCGAACGCGCGGATGATCGGCCAGGCCGAGGTAGTTGTTCGAGCAGAGCAGCAACACCGGCTTGCCGTCGAGCAGGACCGTCGGTCCCTGGGGGCCCGAGACGAGCCGCAGCCGCCGGCCGAGGCCGAGCCGCTCCAGCTCGGCCAGCCGCTCCTCGATCTCCGCGCTCCCCGTTTGCGTGTGCATCTTCCGTCCCTCGCTTTCGTGCGGTGCCTCAGCCGGTGCCAACAGCGCTCGTGGTGCCCTCGCGGGCCGGCGGGCGCTCGCGCACGCGCCGCTCGTGCGATCTGTTGGCTGCGCCGTCCGGGCGCGGCTGGACCGAGCGCTTCGCCCGGTACCGAAGCTGCGTCGACGGGTCCCAAAGGCGCACGTTCAGCGCCGCCTCCGCGCCCGTCTCTGCGCTCGTGGCGCCAACGAGCGCCTCCTCGACCACGTCGGGTGTCTCGCCCGAGAGCCAGCCCGAGCGATTGTCCGGGCGCGGGTTCGCCGCGTTGTCGGGCTGGCGCGCGACGTTCAGGCCGAGCTCCTCGAACATCGCGCGGTCCTCGTCCGGCTCGTTGCCGAGCGTCGTCAGGAAATTGCCCATCATCACGCCGTTGATCCCGGCGCGGACCGCCAGCTGCTGCAGCTCGGCGAGGTTCTCGACGCGCCCGCCGCACAGGCGGAACAGCGCCGCGGGCAGGATCAGACGGAAGATCGCGATCCACTTGACCGCCTCCCAGGGATCCATGTACTCGCGGTCGCCGAACTTCGTCCCGGGCCGTGGGTTGAGCATGTTGATCGGCACGCTCGTCGGGTCGATCGCGGCGAGCTCGAACGCCATCTCGACGCGCTGCTCGCGCGTCTCGCCGAGGTTGAGGATGCCGCCGACGCAGGTCTCCAGCCCGGCCTCGCGGACGGCGTCGATCGTCCGCAGCCGCCCCGCGTAGCGGACCGTGCTCGTCACCTCGTCGTAGTAGCTCTCGGCCGTCTCGACGTTGTGGTGCACGCGCTGCACGCCCGCCTCGCGCAGCGCCTTCGCGCGCTCCAGCGAGATGTGCCCGACAGACGCGCAGCGCTTCAGGTTCGTCTGCTCGGAGACGAGGCGCACGCCGTCGAGGTACTTCTCGAAGTCTCTCCTGGAGAGCCCCTGACCCTGCGTGACCATGCAGAAGCGGTGCGCGCCGGCCGCCTCCGCCGCGCGCGCGTGCTCGAGGATCTGCTCGGGCTCCATCATCGCGTGCATCGGCGTCTCCGCCTCGGCGAAGCGCGACTGCGCGCAGAAGCCGCAGTCCTCGGCGCAGCCGCCCGACTTGGCGTTGACCAGCGAGCACATGTCGGTCGCGTCGGCGAAGCGCTCGACGCGCGCGTGCCAGGCGCGCTCGATCAGCGCCTCGATCTGCGCGTGGTCCTCGATCTCGCCGAGGGCGATCGCCTCCTCGCGGGTGATCAGCGGCGCCATGGCCGTGAGGTTATGGAGCGTCGCGGACGGCTATTCGTTCTGCCAGCGCGGTGCGCGGCGCTCGGCGAACGCGCGCATTCCCTCGCGCATGTCCTTCGACGCGAACGACGCGCGGCGCAGCTCGATCAGCTCCTCCTCGACGTCCTCGGGCAGCGCCGCCTCGGCGGCGAGCAGCGCCGCGATCACGCGCTTGTTGCCGAGCTGTGAGAGCGGCGCGTTGCCGGCGAGCTCCGCGGCCAGCTCGAGCGTGACCTGGATCAGTTGCGCATCGGGCGCGACGCGGTTGACGAGACCCCACTGCAGCGCGGTCGTCGCGTCGACGTAGCTCCCGAGCAGGAACAGCTCGCGCGTGCGCGCCGCGCCGATCGCGTCGATGAAGCGACGCAGGCCGGTGTGCGAGTAGACGAGCCCGAGCTTCGCCGGCGGCATCCCGAGCTTGATCTCCTCCTTCGCCACGCGCAGGTCGCACGCGAGCGCGAGCTCGAGCCCGCCGCCGATCGTGTGCCCGGGCAGCGCCGCGAGGGTCGGGTAGGGGAAGCGCTCGAGCGCGTCGATCGCTTCGGTGAACGGGTGCGCGACGAGCCGCTCGGCGCGCTCCTCGAACTGCTCGGCGGGGATCTCGCCGATGTCGTAGCCCGCCGAGAACATCCCGTGCGCGCCGGTCACGATCAGGCAGCGCGCCTCCCGCGAGAGCTCCCCGAGCGACGCTGTGATCGCGTCGAGGATCGGGTGGTCGAGCGCGTTGCGCTTGGCCGGGTTGGAGATCGTCAGGCGCGCGACGCCCTCGGCGGGCCGGTCGAGCAGCAGCTTGCCGTCGGCCAGCTCACGGGGGAAGGCGTCGTTCGACATCGGGCCGACAGGCTAGTGCAGCGCCGCGCGGACGCTACTCGAGCACGACGAGCGTGTCGCCCTCGTTGACCGCCTGGCCCTCCTCGCAGAGGATCTCGGTGACCTTGCCCGAGTCCTCGGCCTCGACCGGCATCTCCATCTTCATCGACTCGAGGATCGCGACGGTGTCGCCCTCCTCGATCCGGTCGCCGACGGCGCACTCGATCTTCCATACGGTGCCGGTGATATGTGCCTCTACCGCGGACATGTGACCCTCCCGAGTGCCGATCGCGACTGAACCGGCCCCGACAATAGCCGCCACGCCCGACAACCGCAGATGCCCTCCGACACGTTCGTAATCGTCACCGCCCGCGACGAGGCCGAGCTGATCGCAGCGACGCTCGACGCGCTCGCGCGCGCGTTCCCCGGCGCGGCTGTGCTGCTTGCCGACGACGGCTCGAGCGACGCGACGGCGGCGATCGCGGCGGCGCGCGGCGCGCACGTCGTGCCCAGCGAGCGAGCCGGCGGGAAGGGCGCGGCGGCGACGCTCGCGGCGCGGCAGGCGCTGGGCAACGCACGCGCGCGAGCGCCCGGCGCGGAGCCGGTGTTCGTCCTCTGCGACGGCGACCTCGGCGACTCGGCGGCGCAGCTCGCGACGCTGGCCGACGCCGTCGCGAGCGCCCGCGCCGAGCTCGCCGTCGCGTCGTTCAGCGAGCGCGTCGGCGGCGGCTTCGGGCTCGTGCTGGCGTTCGCGCGCTGGGCGATCCGCCGCCGCTGCGGCCTGCGCACGGGCGCGCCGATCTCCGGCCAGCGAGCGCTGAGCGCGAGCGCGCTCGCCGATGTCCTGCCGTTCGCGCACGGCTTCGGGATGGAGCTCGGGATGACGATCGACGCGGTCCGCGCCGGGCACAGCGTGCTCGAGCTCGAGCTCGACCTCGCGCACCGCGCGAGCGGGCGCACGCTCGCCGGCTTCGCCCACCGCGGCGCGCAGCTGCTCGACCTCGCCCGCGCTTACCTCGCGCGCGGGACGATCGGACGAGCGCGGGCCGCCTGGCGTGCGCCGCCGGGCGGGTAGGCTCGCCCGGCGATGATCCTCGCGATCGACCAGGGCACGACCGGCACGAGCTGCCTCGTCTTCGACGAGCGCGCCGAGCCGATCGCTCGCGCCTACCGCGAGTTCGAGCAGCGCTTCCCGCGGCCCGGCTGGGTCGAGCACGACGCGCGCGAGATCTGGCAGGTCACGCAGGCTGTCGCCGGCGAGGCGCTGCGCGACGCGGGCGCGCGCCCCGGCGACGTCAGCGCACTCGGGATCGCGAACCAGCGCGAGACCGTCTGCGTCTGGGATCTCGACAGCGGCGAGCCGCTGCACGCGGCGATCGTCTGGCAGGACCGGCGCACGGCGGCGCGCTGCGAGCGGCTGCGCCAAGAGGGTCGCGAGCCGCTCGTGCGCGAACGGACCGGGCTCGTGCTCGACCCGTACTTCTCGGCGACGAAGATCGAGTGGCTGCTCGAGCACGTCGACGGCCTGCGCGAGCGCGCGAGCGCCGGCCGCGCCGCGTTCGGCACGGTCGACGCGTGGCTGATCTTCAAGCTGACCGGCGAGCACGCGACCGACGCGACGAACGCCTCGCGCACGTTGCTGTACGACATCGGCGCCGGGCGCTGGGACCAGGATCTGCTCGAGCTGTTCGGGGTGCCCGAGCGCTCGCTGCCGCGCGTGCTGGGGAGCGCCGGGCCGTTCGGCGTGACGCGGCCGGAGGCGCTGCACGGACACGCGATCCCGGTGACGGGCGTCGCCGGCGACCAGCAGGCCGCCCTGTTCGGCCACGCGTGCATCGACGCGGGCATGGGCAAGAACACCTACGGGACGGGCTCGTTCGTGCTCGTCAACACCGGCCCGGTCGCGCCGCAGGCGCCGGCGGGTCTGCTCGCGACGCTCGCCTGTGCGGTCGGTGAGGCGCGAGCCTACGCGCTCGAGGCGTCGATCTTCGTGACCGGAGCCGCTGTCCAGTGGCTGCGCGACGGCCTGGGCATCATCGAGCGCGCCGAGCAGACCGAGCAGCTCGCGCGCTCGCTGCAGGACAACGGCGGCGTCTACTTCGTGCCGGCGCTGACCGGGCTCGGCTCGCCGCATTGGGATCCGGACGCGCGCGGGACGATCGTCGGGCTGACGCGCGGCAGCGGCCGCGCGCACCTCGCGCGCGCGGCGCTCGAGGCGATCGCCTATCAGACGGTCGACGCCGTGCGCGCGATCGAGCGCGCCTCGGGCGAGCCGCTGCACGAGCTGCGCGCCGACGGCGGCGCGACCGCGAACGCCTGGTTGATGCAGTTCCAGGCCGACGTGCTCGGCGCGCCTGTCGTGCTCGGCCGGCTCGCCGAGACGACCGCGCTCGGGGCGGCATACCTCGCCGGCATCGGCGCCGGTGAGTGGACGCTCGGTGACCTGCGCGACGAGCGCGCGCGCGCCGTTGCCGATCGCGTCGATCGCGGCCAGCGGCGCTTCGAGCCGACGCTCGGCGAGGACGAGCGCGCGGCCCTGCTCGGCGGCTGGGGCGACGCGCTCGGGCGCGCCCGCAGCCGCGCATGAGCGCACACGCGACGGTGCGCGAGAACGATCGAAAGAAGATCCACGGTCACGCAGCGCGTAACCTCGCGGCGCCGCGGAGGTAGAAGCGAACGAGATGAGCGATCTCGCCCCGATGCGCGAGCAGGTCTATTCCGACCCGCGCCCGAAGGAGTACTTCGACCGCTTCCACGTGCGCGCGCGCACGCGCGAACCGGATTGGGTCTACGACGTCGTGCGCACGCTCACGTCGCTGTACGCGTGGACGTTCCTGCGCGCGCGATCGATCGCGAGCGGCAACGTGCCCGGCAGCGGCGCCGTGATCCTCGCGCCGAACCACTTCTCGTTCATGGACCACTTCCTGATGGGCGCCTTCACGCGGCGAAAGGTGCGCTTCATGGCCAAGTCGCAGCTCTTCAAACGCCCGATGCAGTTCGTCTACACGCACGGCGGCGTCTTCCCGGTCCGCCGCGGCGCGCGCGACGACGACACGTTCATCACCGCCGAGACGATCCTCGCGCGCGGCGGCGCCGTGACGATGTACTGCGAGGGCGGGCGCTCGCGCACGGGCAAAGTCTCCGAGCAGGCCAAGCGCGGCATCGGCCGGCTCGCGCTCGAGTCCGGCGCCCCGGTCGTCCCGATCGCGATCTTCGGCTCCTCGCACGTCCGCAACTGGAAGCGCCTGCAGTTCCCGCGCGTGACCGTGCACTACGGCGAGCCGATCCGCTGGGAGCGCACCGAGGACCCGACGCGCGAGCAGCAGCAGGCGGTGGCCGACGAGATCCTGCTCGAGATCCGCCGCCTCTATGCGGGCCTCGAGGAGCACGGCCGCGAGGGCGTGCGCCGCAGGCTGCGCTCCGAGCCCGCGACGAGCGAGAAACCGGTAACCGCCTGAGCGGCGGGTAGGGTCGCGCGATGACCGAGCGGCTCGATGTCGGAGCGGTGATCCGGCGCGTGTTCGAGATCTACGTCGACCAGGCGCCCGTCCTGCTGCCGGCGTCGGCCGTCGTCTTCGTGGTCACCGGGATCATCGCCGCGCTGCTCGTCGCCGCCTCGTCCGGTCTCGCGCTGATCGCCCTGCTGCTCAGCCTGATCGCGACGACGCTGTTCACCGGCATGGTCGTCGAGCTCGTCGCCGACGTGCAGGACGGGCGCCGCGACCACAGCCCGACGCGCCTGCTGCGCGCCGTCACGCCGGTGATCGGACCGCTGATCCTCGTAGGCATCGTCGCCGGCGTCGGGATCGTGCTCGGCTTCATCCTGATCGTCGTCCCGGGGCTGATCCTGATCACGATCTGGTCGGTCGCGGCGCCCGTCGTCGTGCTCGAGCGCCCCCCCGGCGTGATCGCCGCGCTCGGCCGCAGCCGCGACCTCGTGCGCGGCAACGGCTGGCAGGTCTTCGCCGTGATCTTCGTCTTGTTCTTCCTGATCCTGATCATCAGCTCCGGCGTCGAGCTGGCGGCCGCTTCAGCAGGCACCGGCGCCGGGCTGGTCGCGCGCGTCGTGATCGGCGTGCTGACCGGGCCGCTCTCCGCGCTCGCGCAGGCCGTCCTCTACTTCGAGCTGCGCCGCCGACATGCCGCCGCCGCGGAGCCGCCGATCGTCGGTGCTCCGACCGACGAGCCGCTCGCCGGCGCCGGCCGACCGCCGCAGGCGCCCGACGCCACCACCGGCGGCGACGGTCCCGATCCGCCGCTGCCCGCCTGAGTGCTCGGCGCGACCGACCATACCGAGCTGCTGCGGCCGGATCTGCTCGACGGAGTGCTTCTGCTGCTCGCCGCCGGCGAGGCCGGCGAGCACGAGCAGGTCGGTGCGCGCGCGTTTGCGCCGGCGCTCGACGCCGCCTGCGCCCAGCTCGGAGCGCGCACCGCCACGTGGCAAACGGGCGAGCCGGTGCCCGCCGGTGTCGATCTGCTCGTCGTCGACGGCGCCGCGCTGTTCGACGCGAATCGCGTGGCGTCGGGTGCGCAAGCCGCCGAGGCGCCGTCGCGCGCGGCGCTGCGCGCGTGCCTCGACGGGGCCTGGGAGGCGAGCCACGCGGTCGCCAACGCAGCGTTCATCGAGCCCGGACGGCCCGGTCGGATCGTCTACCTCGCACCGCCGTCCGCGCTCGCCTCGAACGCCGCTCCGACGAGCGGCGCGAGCGCTGCCGAGCACGCCGATGCGGCACGCGCGGGCCTGGAGAACCTCGCGCGCACGCTCTCGATCGAGTGGGCGCGCCACGGCGTCACGACCGTCACGATCGCGCCGGGCGAGCGCACCTCGGCGGGCGAGGTCGCGGCGCTGTGCGCGTACCTCGCCTCGCCCGCGGGCGCGTACTTCTCGGGCTGCCTGCTCGACCTCCGCGGCGTCGAGCCGGCTCGACGCTAGCCGCTCATCCCACCGAACATCCCACCGGTCACGTGCAGCGTCTGGCCGTGCACGTAGTTCGACCACGGTGAGCAGAGGAAGAAGACGCCGCCGGCCGCCTCCTCGGGCGAGGCGGCACGCCCGAGCGGGATCAGCATCGAGGCCATCTGGCGCATCTGCTCGGGGATCCCGAGCTGAATCTTCTCGCCGTCCTTCTCCATCGTGTTCTCGTCGACCTTCGCCTGCGTCAGGCGCGTGTCGATGAAGCCGAATGCGACCGCGTTGACGTTGACCTTGAACTGACCCCACTCCTTCGCGACCGTTTTCGTCAGCCCGACGACGCCGGCCTTGCCCGCCGAGTAGTTCGCCTGCCCGGCGTTGCCGAACGTGCCCGACGTCGAGGAGATGTTGACGATCTTGCGGAACACCTCCCTGCCTTCCTCACGCTCCTTCTTGGCCGGCTCGCGCAGGTGCGGGGCGGCGGCGCGGATCACGCGGAACGGCACGACCGTGTGGATGTCGAGCATCGCCTGGAAGTGCTCGTCGGACATCTTGTGGACCGGCGCGTCGAGCGTGTAACCCGCGTTGTTGACGATGATGTCGATCTTTCCGAACGAGTCGACCGCCTTCTGGACGAGCTCGTCGGCGGCGCCCGGCTTGGTCAGGTCGCCCGCGTAGACGGCGGTCTCGCCGTCGATCTCCGACGAGGCCTGCTCGGCGACGTCGCCGTCGAGGTCGTTGATGAGGCACTGCGCGCCCTGCGCGACGAGCAGCTCAGCCGTCGCACGTCCGATTCCGCGCGCCGAGCCCGTGACGATCGCCGACTTGCCGTCGAGTACTCCCATGTCCGTTCCGTCTCCTTGTCGTTGAGTTGCGCCGCAGGTTATCCGAGCGCCCGCGCACGCCAGGCGCCCGCGCGGCAGGCTCGATCGCGAGGGTGAGCTACGGCGCGATGATGCGGCCGAAGTCCTGCGTGTAGATCGCGCCCGACTGCCCGCGCGCGAGCGAGCCGACGGGATGCGGGGAGACGCCGACGCCCGTGTCGCGGAACCTCGCGTCGAGGATGTTCGCGCGGTGTCCCGGCGAGGCCATCCAGCCGGCGACGATCGCCTTCGGCGTCGCCAGCCAGAGCGTCGCCCAGGCGATGTTCTCGCCGACTGCGTAGCCGATCTGCGAACTGAAGATGTAGCCGGTCGCGAGGATCCGCGCGAGCGGCGTGGCGCCGTTACGGCTGTCGTGCGCGAAGTAGTCGCTGCTCGCCATGTCGCTCGAGTGCGCCTGCGCCGCGCGCTGCAGGTCGCCATCCGGCCTGAGCGCCGGCTCGCCGCGGGTCGTCCGTTCGCGGTTGACGAGGCACAACGTCGCGGCCCGAATCAGCTCGAGGTTCAGCGCGCTCGGCTGTAGCTGCGCGTTCACGCATGCGCCGCTCGCCGGTGGCGAGCCGTGGCGCGGCGCGCCGTGGTGCCTGCCGCGCACGCGCGGACGGCACGATCCGCCGTGCCTGCGCGAGCGGCGGTGCACGCGCTTGTGCTTGGCGCCGCCGCTCGAGTGGAAGCTCGCGCCGCGCGCGCAGCCCGTCTGTCGCCGCCGTGGCTTGGGCGCCGGCGAGCTCGCGTAGCTCGACAGGAACGTGGCCGTCGGCTGCTCGGTGTGCGTGCGAGTCGCCGCCGGCGCGCTCGCCGCGAGCGCCCAGCAGCAGACGCCCAGCGCGAGCAGCGTCGCGCGGACGGCGACGTGCAGCAGGTCGCGGCGAATGGCGGTGTACGCATGGCGTGCGAGTGCCACGTGTCTCGTATCGGGCGCACGTGCGCCCGCCATGAGCGGCTCTGCGCCCGCTGGACGAGATCATGCAGCCCGGCGGATCCCGCTCTGCGCTCGCGCGACGCTCGCGAGATCGACGGCGCGCTCGCCTGGCGGCGGGTCTAGAGCGCCAGCGCGTGGCCGAGGATCTCGCGCATGATCTCGTCCGAGCCGCCGCCGATCGGGCCGAGGCGCGCATCGCGCGCCGCGCGCTCGACCCAGTACTCGCGCATGTAGCCGGCGCCGCCATGGATCTGCAGGCACTCGTCCATCAGCTCGAAGCAGGCGCGCTGCGTGAGCAGCTTGGCCATGCTCACCTCGCGCAAAGGCTCCTCGCCGGCGACGAAGCGGCGCAGCGCGTCGTAGGTCACGCAGCGGCAGGTGTAGACCGACGTGGCCAGGTCGGCGAGCTTGTGGCGAATCGCCTGGTGGCCGCTGAGCGGTCGGCCGAACGCCTGTCGCTCGCGCGCGAAGTCGGCGGTGCGCTCCCAAGCGAGCGCCATTGCGCCGACGGCGCCGAGCGACATCGCCAGACGCTCCCATTGGAAGTTGGCCATGATCAGCTTGAACCCCTCGTTGAGCTCGCCGAGCAGGTTCTCCTCGGGCACGAACACGTCCTCGAAGGCGATCGTCGCCGTGTCGGAGGCGTGCCAGCCGAGCTTCTGAAGCTTCGCCGAGCTGACGCCCTCCCCGCGGTCGACGATCAGGAACGAGATCCCGTGGTGGCCGCCCGCCCGGGTCGTCCTCACCGCGGTCACGATGAAGTGCGCGCGCACGCCGTTGGTGATGTACGTCTTCTCGCCGTTGACGACGAAGCCGCCATCGACGCGCTCGGCGCGCGTGCTCAGCGCGGCCACGTCCGACCCGGTGCCCGGCTCGGTGATCCCGAGCGCGCCGATCCGCTCGCCGGCGATCGCCGGAACGAGATAGCGCCGCTTCTGCTCGTCGCTGCCGAACTTCCAGATCGGCGGCGTCGCGATGTTCGTGTGAGCGCCGAGCCCCGCCGCCGTGCCGCCCGAGCCGATCCGCGCGAGCTCCTCGCAGAGGACCGACTCGTGCAGGTAGTCGCCCCCCTGGCCGCCGTACTCGGTCGGGTACTTCAGGCCGAGCAGGCCCTGCGCGGCGAGCTGCTTGAACAGCTCGTCCGGAAACCACTGCTCCTCCTCCCACTGCTGCGCGTGCGGGGTCAGCTCACGCTCGATGAAGCCGCGGATCGACTGTCGCAGCTCTTCGTGCTCGTCGGAGAACGGGGCCGCCGGGACGCTCACGCCGCAGCCTCGACGCCCGCAGCCTCGTGCCGGTGGCGTGCGAACAGCGTGAGCGCGTAGCGTCCGGCGGGGTGCCGGCGGGCGCGTTCGACGAGCGCGGCCGTCGCGGGTCGCATCACGCCGGGCTGGGGGAGCGGGACGCCGTACTCGGGCGGGACGATCACCGGCGCCGTAAGCGCGGCGAACGTCAGGTCGGCGGCGCCGAAGCGCTCGCCGCAGAGATGTGCTCGCCCGTCGGAAAGCAGCGAGGCGACATGGTCGAGCTCGCCGAACACCGCGGCCTCGTCCTCGGCCAAGGTCCCGCGAACGATCCCCAGCTCGCGCCCCACGAAGCGCCGCAGCAGCGGCCATCCCCAGCGCAGCGCGCGGTCCTCCCAAGCCGGCACGCCGCGATCGTTGAAGGCGAACACGAGCTCGCGCTGGGCGAACATGTGGATGTAGACGAGTCGTCTGCCCGCCGGCCCGAGGCGCTGATCGAGGCGCCGGCAGAGGGCGTCGACCTCGGCGCGCGCGCCGCGCTGCGCCGGGAACAGCCGCCGCTCGGGCGCCACGCTCCTGTCGACCCATTCGAGGATCTCGTGCGACTCGCCGATCGTCGCCTGCGGCGTGACGAGCACGGGCACGGTCGAGCCGCCGCCGGCGCGCCGCGCGGCGACCCGGTGGATGCCTTGGACGTGGCGCTCCTCGCGATATGGCAACTGCGCACGGTCGAGCGCCCACCGTGCCTTCTCGCAGTAGTGGCTGATCGGGATCGTAATCAGTCTCAGCATCGACGCGCGCCGGCGATCAGAGCCCGTACGAGCGCCCGATCACGTCGAGCATGATCTCGTCGGTGCCAGCGCCGATCCGGTTCAGGCGCATGTCGCGCCAGACGCGCTCGACGCCGTACTCGCGCATGTAGCCGGCGCCGCCGTGGATCTGGATGCATTCGTCGGCGACTTCGCACGCGATCCGTGCGGCGTGCAGCTTCGCCATCGAGATCTCGCGCACCGGGTACTCGCCCTTGTTGAAGCGCCACGCCGTCACGTAGACCATCTGCCGCGCCGACTCGATTTTCGTCGCCATCTCGGCGAACTTGTGGCGGATCACCTGGAACTTGCCGATTTCACGGCCGAACGCTTTGCGCTCGTGCGCGTACTGCAGCGTCTTCTCGAAGCACTTTTGCGCGCCGGCGACGCAGCCGGCGGCGCCGATCAGGCGCTCGCCCTGCAGCTCCCACATGATGTGGTAGAAGCCCTTGCCGACCTGTCCGAGCACGGCCGACTCCGGCACGCGCACGTCCTGGAAGGCGAGCAGAGCCGTGTCCGACGCGTGCATGCCGAGCTTCTCGAGCTTCTTCTCACGGATCACTCCGGGCGAGTCCATCGGCACGAGGAACAGCGTGAAGCCGTCGTAGCCGGCGTCCGGATCGGTCTTCGTCACGAGCACGATCACGTCGGCGCGATGGCCGTTCGTGATGTACGTCTTCGAGCCGTTGATCACGTAGTCCTCGCCGTCCTTGACCGCGCGCGTCTTGATCCCGGAGACGTCCGAGCCGGCGTCCGGCTCGGTGATGCCGAGGCAGAGGATCTTCTCGCCCTTGATCGCCGGTTCGGCCCATTCGTGCTTCTGCTCCTCCGTGCCGAACGCGAGGATCGGCGGCATCGCCATGTCGGTCTGCACGGCTAGGCCCATCGCCAGTCCGCCGGAGTTCGCGTTCGTGATCTCCTCCGCGAGCACGAGCGCCGAGTAGTAGTCGCCGCCCTGACCGCCGTACGCCTCGGGCTTGTCGAGACCGAGGAAGCCGAGCTCGCCCATCCGCGCGAAGACTGAGTCGGGGAACGTCGTCTCCTCCCATTCCTCGGCGTGCGGCGCGAGCTCCTTGATCGCGAAGTTGCGGATCGACTCGCGCAGCTGTTCGTGCTCGTCGGTGAAGATGAAGTGCTTGCGTGCGGCTCCGAAGTCCGGCTTGAGCACGCTCTCGGCGGTCGCCATCGCGGCTGTCTCCTTGTGGTCGATGCGGTGTCCTGCGGACGCTAGAGGAAGCCGCGCCGAAAGTAAACAGTAGAGCTTGCTACTTTCCGCCTGCTCTGAGGGACGGTGCGCTCAGGAGGCGACGATCGGAGCGTGCGCCACCGTGGCGCGCGTGCGACAGGCGTCGTGCTCGGCTGCGAGCGCCGTCGCGATCGCCTGCGCGCGGTCGTGCGTCCCGAGCTTCGCGTGGATCCGCTCGGTGTGCTTGTGGACCGTGCGCGGGCTGATCCCCATCTCCTTGCAGATCGCCTGTGTGCCTTGGCCGCGCGCGAGCAGCCGCAGCACCTCGGCCTCGCGCGGGCTCAACCCGAGACCGCGCAGCGCCGCGTTGCTGAGATGCGCGCCGTGGCGTTCGAAGATGACCGCGAAGCTGTCGTGCGCGCCGCTCGGCAGCCGGCGCACGACGACGTTGCCGTCGGCGCCGCGCATCAGCAGCGGGTCCCACAGGCGTCCGGTCGGCCCCGGCTCGATCAGCGAAGCCGGCGGCGTCGCTCCTTCGTCCCAGCCGAGCGCGCAGAGCTGCTCGCGGGCGCCCCTCGACGCGAACGTCACGACGCCGCCATCGACGATCGCGATCGCCTCGCCGCTCGCGTCGACGCCGCCGCGCAGCGCCTCGATCAGGCGCCCGGCGCGCTCGCGCGCCTGCACGTTGCGGTACGCCTGGATCAGGTGCGGGCGCGTCAGGTTGAGGATCTCGCGGTCGCGCTCGCTGTAGTCGCGCCCGCCCCGTGACAGCGCGAGGCCGAACGTCAGCTGCGGCGGCGACGGGAGGGTGAACGCGATCTGGTGACGGACGCCGAGTGAGCGGTAGAAGTCGCGAAACAGCTCGAGGTCTTCGAGCTCGCTCCAGCGAGCGACGTCCGAGAAGCGGTAGGCGCGACCGTCGCGCGTCGCCGAATGGCGCCTGACGAGGGGATTCTGGTGGGCGTAGCGCGACCATTCGGCGATCGACTCGGGCGGGACCTCCGGGAAGGCCACCGTCGCGTGCACGACACCGTCGCTGCCGACCTCGTTGTAGGAGGCGTAATCGGTGCGGACGAGGCCGGCGAGACCGGCCGGCATGAACGAGCGCAGCTCGTCGAGATCGCCGGCGCCGTGCGCCTCGCCGATGAAGTCGAGCACGTTGCGGACGTCGCGCGCCGGGAGGGGCATCTGCGAATGGTGCCAAGTGTCGTGAGAATCTGGCGCCTGCGCACAATCGGGGTACGCATCGCTGCTCTGATCGCCGCGAGCAGAAGTGAGTAGTAAGGCTGCGCACTTCCCACTCGTGCATGATCGGGTTAGGATGCGTCGATGGCCGCCGACCCAGTCCTCTACGCGCTCGACGCCGAAGGCGTCGCGACGATCACGATGGACGACCCGGACACGCGCAACGCGCTCTCGCCCGAGATGCTGCGAGGCCTGATCGTGGCATTCGAGCGCGCCCGTGAGGAAGACGAGGCGCGCTGCGTGGTGCTGGCCTCCTCGCACGAGAAGACGTTCTCCTCGGGCGCCAACCTCGGCGGCTTCGCCGCCGAGACGCCGCTCGTCGAGCGCCACTTTCACTCGGAGCGCTTCGTCGCGCTGTTCAAGCTGATCGGCGAGCTCGGCAAGCCCACGCTCGTCGCCGCCGGCGGGCACGTGCTCGCCGGCGCGCTCGGAATCGCGCTCGCGTGCGACCTGATCGTCGCCTCCGAGGAGGCGAGCTTCGGCACGCCGGAGATCAACGTCGGCACGTTCCCGTTCATGATCATGGCGCTGATCTACCGCAACGTCCCGCGCAAGAAGGCCAACGAGCTGCTGCTGCTCGGTGAGCGCTTGAGCGCGCAGGAGGCGCTCGCCGCCGGCATCGTCAACCGCGTCGTGCCGGCGCCCGAGCTCGAGACGGCCGTGCGCGATTGGGCGGTCCGGCTCGCGCACAAGTCACCGGTGATTATGCGCCTCGGCAAGGAGGCGATCCGCCGCCAGCTCGACATGCCGCTCGACGACGCGCTCGACTACCTGCGCGCGCAGCTGACGCTCGCGATGTCGACCGAGGACATCGTCGAGGGCGTCAGCGCGTTCTTCGAGAAGCGCGAGCCGCACTGGAAAGGGCGCTGATGGCCACGCGGGAGAAAACGTCGATGCTGCGTCCGTTGGTCGAGGACCTGCACGCCCGGCGCGAGCAGATCAAGCTCGGCGGCGGCGAGGAGAAGATCGCCAAGCAGCACGCCGCCGAGAAGCTGACCGCGCGCGAGCGCCTCGCGCTGCTGATCGATACCCATGAGGGCACAGGCGAGAGTACGTTCACCGAGCTGGGGATCCACGGCCGCCCGCACTTCGCCCAGCGCGCGATGGACGGCAAGGTCGCACCCGCCGACGGCGTGATCACCGGATACGGCAAGGTCGACGGCCGTCTCGTCGCCGTCTGCGCATACGACTTCACGGTGATGGCCGGCTCGATGGGGATGACCGGCGAGCTGAAGGTCACGCGCCTGCGTGAGCTGGCGCTGACCAAGCGGATCCCGTTCATCTGGCTGCTCGACTCGGCCGGTGCCCGGATCCAGGAGGCCGTCGGCTCGCTGTTCGCCGGCTCGGGGCATCTGTTCCGCGAGGAGGTCGTGATGAGCGGCGTGATCCCGCAGGTCGCGGCCTTGATGGGGCCGTGCGCCGCCGGCACCGCCTACATCCCGGGCCTGGCCGACTTCGTGCCGATGGTCAGGGGCCGCGGCTCGATGGCGCTCGCGGGGCCACACCTCGTGCGCGCCGCCGTCGGCGAGGACGTCACGCAGGAGGAGCTCGGTGGCTCGCGCGTGCACTGTCGCAAGTCGGGAGTCGGCGACCTCGAGGTCGCCGACGACGAGGAGTGCATCGAGCGGGTCAAGCAGTACCTCTCGTTCATGCCGCAGAACTGCGAATCGCCGCCGCCTCTGGTCGCGAGCGCGGACCCGATCGAGCGCGGCGACGAGGAGCTGCTGGACGTCCTGCCGGAGTCCAACCGCAAGCCGTATGACATGTACGAGGTGATCGCCCGGATCGCCGACGACGGCTTCTACTTCGACATGAAGCCGCAGTGGGCGAAGACGATCATCACGTGCTTCGCGCGCTTCGGCTCACGCCCTGCGGGGATCGTCGCCAACCAGCCAAAGCAGCTCGGCGGGATCCTCGACAACGACTCCGCCGACAAGGCCGCGCGCTTCGTCAACCTGTGCAACGCCTTCGGCATCCCGCTCGTCTTCCTGATGGACGTGCCGGGCTTCATGGTCGGCAGCAAGGTCGAGGCCGGCGGGATCATCCGCCACGGCGCGAAGATGCTCTATGCCGTGGCCAACGCGACGGTGCCGAAGGTCACCGTGATCACGCGCAAGGCCTACGGCGCGGGCTACTACGTGATGAACGGCCGCGCTTACGAGCCCGACCTGATCGTCGCCTGGCCGAGCGCCGAGATCAGCGTGATGGGCGCCGAGGGGGCTGTCGAGATCGTGATGCGCAAACAGGTCGAGGAAGCCGATGACCCGGAGGCCAAGAAGGCCGAGCTGATCGACGCCTACCGCAAGATCATCGACGTCTACATCGCCGCCGGCAACGACATGATCGACGACGTGATCGACCCGCGCGAGACGCGCGCGACGATCTGCCGCGGGCTGGAGATGGCCGCGGGCAAGAAGATCGAGCGGCCGTGGAAGCGCCAGGGCGTCGTCCCGGTCTGAACCGATGAGAGCGATGAGGGGAGACCAGCGATGAGCCTCGATGATCCCGTCGTAATCACCTGCTCGATCTCCGGGGCGATCGCGAACCGCGAGCAGTGCCCGGCGATCCCGTACACGCCGGGCGAGTACGCCGCGGAGGCGCGGCGGATCGTCGACGAGGGCGGCGTGATGATCCACATCCACGCGCGCAAGCCCGACGGCACGCCGAGCTACGAGGTCGAGGACTTCGCCACGATCACCGAGGCGATCCGAGGCGAGGTCGGCGACGCGGCGATCATCAACTACTCGACCGGCACGATCGGCGTGCCGCTGTCGAAGCGGATCGATTACCTGCGCGCCTGCCGGCCGGAGGTCGCGGCGCTGAACATGGGCTCGATGAACTACGCGAAGTACTCGCGCTCGCGCAAGGGCTTCGTCTTCAGCATGGTCTTCCAGAACCCGTTCGAGGAGATCGTCGAGCTGCTGGAGGCGATGAACGAGATCGGGATCAAACCCGAGCACGAGTGCTTCGACATCGGCCATGTCGGCAGCCTCGCGCCGCTGATCGACATGGGCGTGCTGAAGACGCCGCTGCACGTCGACTGCGTGATGGGCGTCGTCGGCGGGATCCCGCCGAGCGCGCGCAACCTCGCGGCGATGGTCGAGAACATCCCTCGCGGCTCGCATTGGGGGGTGATCGGCGTCTCGCGTGACCAGTGGATGCTCGTCGCCGCCGCGCTCACACTCGGCGGCTCGGTGCGCGTGGGCCTGGAGGACAACCTGTACCTGCCCGGCGGCGAGATGGCTGCGTCGAACGGCGAGCTGGTCGCCAAGGCGCGCCAGCTCACCGAGGATCTCGGCAGGCGACCGGCGACGGTGCAGGAGGCGCGCACGATGCTGAACATTCCCCAGCGCGTCGCGAGCGCGGCGTGAGCCTGCCGCTCGACGGCATCCGCGTGCTCGACCTGTCGCGCCTCTTGCCCGGCGGCTTCTGCTCGCTGCTGCTCGCCGACTTCGGCGCCGAGGTGCTGAAGGTCGAGGACACCGGGATGGGCGACTACATTCGCTGGTCGCCGCCGTACTACGACGGCGCGCACGAGAGCGCGCGCTCGGCGCTGTTCCTGTCGCTCAACCGCAACAAGCGCTCGATCCGCCTCGACCTGAAGAACGAGCGCGGGCGCGAGGCGCTGCTGCGGCTCGTGCGCGAGTACGACGTCGTGCTCGAGTCGTTTCGACCGGGAGTGCTCGAGCGGCTCGGCGTCGGCTACGAGCGGATGCGCGAGGAGAACCCGGGGATCGTCTACTGCGCGATCTCCGGCTACGGCCAGGCGGGTCCGAAGCGCGGCTCCTCCGGGCACGACATCAACTATCTCGGCCTCGTCGGGCTGCTCGGGCTCACCGGTGAGC
>FSVZ01000052.1_pt1 | contig 41206 bp, 48 predicted proteins | sample 1637881 | NCBI WGS metagenome assembly FSVZ01 (sample SAMEA3914789, study PRJEB12502) | metagenome | biome: forest; material: soil | place: Canada | collected 2011-07-03 | depth 0.3 m
CTCCTCGTCGCTGGCGTAGCCCATCGCGCGCAGCAGCACCGTGACCGGCAGCTTGCGCTTGCGGTCGATGCGGACGAACACCTTGCCCTTCTTGTCGATCTCGAGCTCGAGCCACGAGCCACGAGCCGGCATCAGGTTCGCGATGAAGACCTGCTTCTCGCGGTCCTTCGGCTCCATCAGGTAGGCACCCGGCGAGCGCACGAGCTGCGTGACGACCACGCGCTCGGTGCCGTTGATCACGAACGTCCCGCGCTCGGTCATCCACGGGAAGTCGCCCATGAACACCGACTGCTCGCGGATCTCGCCGGTCTCGCGGTTGATGAACGCGACCGTGACGGTCAGCGGGCGCGCGTATGTGAGGTCCTTCTCGCGGCACTGCTCGAGCGAGGCGACCGGCTCGTCGAAGGTGAACTCGCCGAACTGGACGGCGAGGTTGCCGGTGTAGTCCTCGATCGGCGAGATGTCGTCGATCGTCTCGCGCAGGCCGCCCTTCGCGGGGTCGGTCAGCCACTGAAACGAGCGGCGCTGGATGTCGATCAGGTTCGGTACGTCAACGGTCTTGTCAAGGCGCGCGAAAGTGCGGCGCGTCCGGAGAGCATCTGCAGCGGCCAAGAAACGACTCCTTCGGAGGGCGAGAGACGGGCAGAGGAGGGCGCCGAAGCGCGACTCGTAAAGATAGCACAGGCCATCGTCGCCCTGAAGTGGGCTGCCGACGCTCACGGACCCCGCCCTCGACGGCCGCGTATGTGGCGCGGCATCGGTGCTTCCGGGCGGCTGCGGCTATTGGCCGGCGACCGGGACTTTACCGGAAAATCGGCGAATGTGAGCGAAATCTAAAGACGCTGGTAGATTGCTAGCTTGTTAGTATTCTACAGATGGCGGCGCCGGAGCGGTCGAACGACAAGCAGCAGTTCAACGTGTACCTGCCGCCGGAGCTGATCCGGCGCGCGAAGCACGCGGCGATCGATCAGGCGTCGTCGCTGTCGCGACTGGTCGAGCTGGCGCTGATCGCCCACCTCGATCGCCTCGAGGAAGGGGCGTCTCGATGAAGGTCCGTCCGATTCACTTCGTTCCGGACATCGGCGAGGCGCTGCGCTTCTACGAGGCGCTCGGCCTCGAGTCTGACGTCCGCGCGCGGACCGGCCACTGGATCGAGCTGAAGGCGAGCGCAGGCGAGCTCGCCCTGCACGACAGCGCGATCGCCGACGACGGCGCCGGTCGCGCCGGGCTCGCGCTCAACTTTGTCGCCGACGAGCCGCTCGAGGCCGTCGAGGAGCGCCTGCGCGCAGCCGGCTTTCCGCCCGACGGCACGATCGTCGACCAGGAGTGGGGCCGCTGCCTCCTCGTCCCTGCTCCCGACGGGACCGTCGTGCAGGTCGACGAGCCCGATCGCGAGCTGTACACATGAGAACCGCGACCAGCGAGGAGACATGCCATGCCAACCGTCAGCGTTCGCTACATCGTCGATGACGTCGACGCCGCGATCGCCTTCTACCGCGAGCGGCTCGGCTTCGGCGAGGTCATGCACCCGGCGCCGACGTTCGCGATGCTCTCACGCGGCGATCTCCGGCTCGTGCTCAGCGCGCCGAGCGGCGCCGGCGGCGGCGGGCAGGCCATGCCCGACGGGACGATGCCCGAGCCGGGAGGCTGGAACCGGTTGATGTTCGAGGTCGACGACATCGAGGCGGCGGTCGCCGCTCTGCGCGAGGCCGGCGTGCACTTCCGCAACGACGTCGTCACCGGCTTCGGCGGCAAGCAGATCCTGCTCGAGGACCCGGCCGGCAATCCGATCGAGCTGTTCCAGCCGACCCGGCCAGAGGCATCGCTCGCGAAGGACTCCTGAGCCCGAGACAGGGCCAGGGCCCGCGGAGGCGAGGCCCTGGCCCTGCTGCATCGCGCGACTCGACGCGGCTACTTGAGCTCGACGCTCGCGCCGGCCTCCTCGAGTTCCTGTTTGAGCTTGTCGGCCTCGTCTCTTTCGACGCCCTCCTTGACCGGCTTGGGCGCCTCGTCGACGAGCGCCTTGGCCTCTTTCAGGCCGAGGCCGGTCGCGGCGCGCACGACCTTGATCACCTGGATCTTCTTGTCGCCGGCGCCGGTCAGGAGCACGTCGACGGTGCTGCTCTCTTCCTCGGCAGCCGCGCCGTCGCCGCCTCCGGCGGCCCCCGCGGCGGCGACCGGCGCCGCCACGGCGGCGGCCGACACGCCGAACTCCTCCTCGAGCGCTTTGATCCGCTCGGCGAGCTCGAGCACCGAGATGCCCTTCAGCTCCTCGATCCAATCTTGTGTGCTGGTTGCCATCTTCGTCAGTCCTCCTTGGTGGATTTCGCATCGGCGGGGTCCTGCTCGGCCTCGGCCGATGCGTCCGCCTGGTTGTCGTCGTCTTGCGCCGGCTCGCTCGCCGGCTCAGCTTTCTCGTCGCCCTGCGCCGCGGCGTCCGCGTCGCTCGCCGGGCCGGCCTCGGACGGGGCGTCCGCGACCGGGTCGGCCGCGGGCTCCGCCGCGGCAGTCGCCTCGGGCTCGGCCACGGCAGCGGCCGGCTCCGGCGCGGGAGCCTCGGGCTCGGGCGGCTCGGTCTCGGGCGCTGTCCCGGCCGCCGCCGGCCGTGCCTGCTCCGCCGGAGCGTCCTCCGCAGCGGGCGGTGCCGCGGCGGCGGGCGGCTCGCCGGACTCCTTCTTCTCGCGCACCTGGCCGAGCGCGGCGGCGAGGCCGCCGACGAGCGCGCTGAGCGAGCGCACGAGGCCGCTGACGGGCGATGCGACGACGCCGACGAGCTGGCCGTAGAGGACGTCGCGTGAGGGCAGGCGCGAGAGCGAGCGTAGCTGCTCGACGTCGAGCGTCTCGCCGTCCATCAAGCCGCCCTTGAACGGGAGCAGCTGCGTCGCACGCGCATAGTCGGCGATCGCTTTGGCGGCGGTCGCGACGTCGCCGCGCACGAACGTCAGCGCGGTCGGCCCGGCGAGGTACTCCTTCAGCGTCTCGGCGCCGGCCTGGTCGGCGGCGCGTTCGGTGAGTGAGTTCTTGACGACCTTGAACGTCGCGTCGGCGTCGCGCAGCTTCCCGCGCAGCTCGGCGACCTGCGGCACGGAGATGCCGCGGTAGTCGACGGCGAAGATCGCGTGCGACTCGTCTATCTGGGCCGCGATCTCCTCGATCGCGACGGCCTTCTGGTCTCGGTTCATTGGGCTCCTGTCCCGGTCTTCCGCGTGCCGCCGATCCAAGGGGATCGGACGACGTCGCCGCCGGGGGTCTCTGGTGGCCTTGGGTGGCGCTAGGCAGCGATCGTCGCCGCGGGCGCCTCCTCGATGATGTCACGTGTCCGGCTCGGGTCGACCTTGACGCCGGGTCCCATCGTCGAGCTCAGCGTGATCGAGCGCAGGTAACGGCCTTTCGCGGCGGCCGGTTTGGCGCGGATCAGCTCCTCGACGACGGCGGCGTAGTTCTCGAGCAGGCGCGCCTCCTCGAAGCTCGCCTTGCCGATCACGAGGTGGACGATCGCAGTCCGGTCGGTGCGGTACTCGACCTTGCCGGCCTTCGACTCCTCGACGGCCTTGGCGACGTCCATCGTGACGGTGCCGACTTTCGGGTTCGGCATCTTGCCGGAAGGGCCGAGGATGCGCCCGAGGCGACCGACGACCGACATCATGTCGGGCGTCGCGATCGCGACGTCGAAGTCGTCGAAGCCGTCCTCGATCCGTTTCGCGAGGTCGTCGCCGCCGACGACGTCGGCGCCGGCCGCTTCCGCCTCGGCGACCTTCGGCCCCTGCGCGAAGACGGCGATCTTGACGTCCTTGCCGACGCCATTCGGCAGCGCGATCGTGCCACGCAGCTGCTCGTCGGCGTGGCGCACGTTCAGGCCGGTACGGACGTGCACCTCGATCGACTCGTCGAACTTCGCGTTCGCCAGGCTGCGGACGGCGGCGACGGCCTCCGCCGGCTCGTACTCGCGCTCGCGGTCGACCTTCTGCAGGTCCTCCGTGTAGCGCTTGCCGTGCCTGCTCATGACGCGACCTCGACGCCCATGCTGCGCGCGGTCCCGGCGATGATCTTCGTCGCCTGCTCGACGTCGTGTGCGTTCAGGTCCGCCAGCTTGCGCTCGGCGATCTCGCGCAGCTGCGCTTGCGAGATCGTGCCGACCTTGACCCGGTTCGGCTCGCCCGAGCCCTTGTTGACTTTGATCGCCTGGCGGATCAACACGGCGGCGGGCGGCGTCTTCGTGATGAACGTGAACGAGCGGTCCTCATAGACCGTGATCACGACCGGGATGACCGTGCCCGTTTCGCTCTGCGTCTGCGCGTTGAACGCCTTGCAGAACTCCATGATGTTGATCCCGTGCTGCCCCAGCGCAGGGCCGACCGGCGGGGCGGGGCTCGCCTGCCCGGCGTTCGCCTGCAGCTTGATCGTCGTAAGTACCTTCTTGGCCATCTCTCGTCTTCAGTTCTAGTTCGTCGTTGAGCTTAGTGGGGCACTGCACCGCTGAGCGGGTCGAGCGTCAAGCGGAGCAAGGACGCAGTGAGCGAAGTGTGCTTCGCACACGAGCGATCGAGGACGCCGCTCCGCGCCGGCGATCGGCCCGCTCAGAGCTTTTTCACCTGGTCGAAGCTGACTTCCACGGGAGTCTCGCGCCCGAAGATAGATACCAGCACCTTGAGCTTCGCCGCGTCGTCGTTGATCTCGGAGATCTCCCCGGAGAAGTCGGAGAGCGGTCCGGAGACGACCTTGACGGACTCTCCGATCGAGAACTGAGCGCGCGTGCGAGTCGCCGTGGCGACCTCCTTGTGCAACAGCCGGTCGACCTCGACCTGCGTCAGCGGCACCGGCTCCTGTGAGGCGCCGACGAAGCCGGTGACGCCCGGCGTGCCCTTGACGACGCCCCACGAGTCCTCGTTGAGCTCCATGTTGACGAGCACGTAACCGGGCATCGTGCGCTTCTCGACGGTCACCTTCTGGTTGTCCTTCATCTCCGAGACGGACTCCGTCGGCACGACGACGTTGCGCACGGCGCGCTGCTGCCCGAGCGAGATCACGCGGTGCTCGAGGTTGTGTTTGACCTTGTTCTCGTGACCGGAGTATGTGTTGACGACGTACCAGCGAAACATTCAGGATTCCTCGACAGACTCAGTAACGGATGTGGACAGGCGACCGGGAGATGATGTGCTGCGCGGCCGGATCACGGCTGCTCAGCCGATCACGAATTCGACGATTTCCTTGGCGACGAAGTCAGCCAAGCCAAGGTACGCGCCGGCGATCGCGACGAAGCCGAGCACGACCGCGGTCGCCTGCGTGACGTGACGGCGGTCGGGCCACTGCACACGCTGCAGCTCGGCCCAGCTTGCGCGAACGAACGCGACGGCGCGGTTGCCGCCGCGAATCGGCGCGCCCGAGGCCTGCTCGGGGCTGACGCCGCCGCGTCGGCCGCCGCCGCCGGGCGCGACGCGCGCGACGCTGTCGCCCGGCTCCTCGAGCTGATCCTCGGCGATGTCGCCCTCCGCGAGCGCCTCCGCCTCGACTTCGTGCTCGTCGAGATGCTCGCTGTCGACCTCGCCGTTGGCAGCGACGGGATCGGCGACGTCGGCGTCGGGATCGGCGGGCACGCCGTCGGCGCCGCGCACGAGCGCCGCCTCGAACTCGTCGGCCTCGCCCGACGCGTGGTCGAGCGCGCCGGGCACCTCCGAGCGCGTCGGCTGGCTCGCCGGCGGTCGGCGCGAGCCGGGCGCGCGGCGCGCGCGGCGCTGCTTTGCACGTTTGCGGTCACGGGCCACGGCAGCGCTCCCGCGCTAGCGAGTCTCCCGGTGGCTGGTGTGCTTACGACACCAGCGGCAGTACTTGCGCAGCCCGATCCGGTCGGGGTTGTTGCGCTTGCTCTTATTCGTCTGATAGTTGCGGTGCTTGCACTCCTCGCAGGCGAGGGTGATCGCGATTCGGACATCTCCGCGGGCCATGTGTAATCCCAGCGTAAAGGGTTTGCATTTCGGGCCTGGACGAACAAAAACCCCGCCCAAGCGCGAGGTACGGCGCAGTCTAGCGCGCTTGCGCGGCATCCGACACGCGCCACCGCAGCGAGCCGTTACGGTGGCCCGATGCCACGAGCACGCCCGCCCGCTTCACGGCCGCGAGGCGCGAGCGAGCGCGGAGCGCGGAGCGCTCGCCGGACGCGCGCGCGCCGTCGTCGCGCGGCGCTCGTCGCGGCGCTCGTCGCGAGCGTCGCGCTCGTCGCGCTGCTCGCCGACGGCGGCTCGAGCACGCGCAGGCGCAACGCCGTCGTCGCGAGCGCCGGCGCGCCGCGTCGCGGGTCCGGTCGCGCGGCCGGGACCGTGCGGACAGGCGGCGCCGGCACTTCGGCGGGCGGCGAATCGAGCGAGATCCGGCGGCTGATCGCGCTCGGCCAGCCGATCTACTGCGCCGGGCGCCGCGGCGACGAGGTCGCGCTGACGTTCGACGACGGGCCCGGGCCATACACGAAGCTGGTGCTCGCGAAGCTCCGCAAGCACGGCGTCGGCGCGACGTTCTTCATCGTCGGGCGCAACATCACGCTCGTGCCGGGCGTGACTCGTGCCGAGCGCTCGATCGGCGCCGTCGGCGATCACACGTTCACGCATCCGCAGCTGACGTCGATCGCGCCGAGCGAAGCCGAACGGCAGATCGTCGAGACGCAATCCGCGCTCGAACGCTCCTCCGGCGGGCGCGTGTTTCTGTTCCGGCCGCCCTACGGCGCGCACGACGCGCGGATCGACTCGATCGCGCGCGCGCACGGCCTGCTCGAGATCCTCTGGACCGTCGACAGCGCCGACTCGCTCGGCGCCAACTACGCGCAGATCGAACGCAACGTGATCTCCGGCCTGCACCCGGGCGCGATCATCCTGATGCACGAGAACCACGGCCAGACCGTCCGCGCGCTGCTCGCGATCTTCGCCGCGCTGCAGCGACGGCACCTGCGCGCCGTGAGCGTGCCGCAGCTGCTGCGCGACGACCCGCCGAGCCAGGCGCAGCTGCGCAACCCGGGCGGCGGCTGCGGCGTCAGCGCGTCGAGCAGGCTCGGCGGCGACTGACGCCGTGCGCCCGGCGCGCGTGCAGGCACGAGCCGTCCGAGCGTCACTCGTAAGCGGTGAGCGTCGCGAGGATCACGTACAGCGCGATCAGCGCCCACCCCTCGAACGCCGCCGCCTCGCCGTCGCCGGTGATCTGCGCGAGCGCGAGCACGGTCAGCACGAGCGCGCCGATGTAGACCGGCGCGAGCGAGAACGTCAGCGTCGTCGAGAGTGCGAGCGAGATCAGCACGAGCGCCGGGAACAGGAATGCCGCGATCTGCGCGACCGAGTTTTTGACGACCGAGATCGCGAGATCGAAGCGGCCCTTCGAGGCGAGCACCAGCCCGGCCGCGTTCTCCACGGCGTTGCCAGCGATCGCGACGATCACGAGCCCGGCGAAGGCCTGCGAGATGTGCAGCAGCTCGATCGACGGTTGCAACGCGTTGACGAACCAGTCCGAGACGAACGCCGAGGCGGCGCCACCCGTGAGCAGCATGCACAGCACGGGCCACAGCGGCATCCCTCGCGCATGCGCCGCCGGCACGGTCGAGCCGGAGCCGCGCGAGCCGGAGCCCGGCGAGTCGGCCCGCGTTGAGCCACCGGCGTCGGCCGGCGCCTGCTCGCGCGGCGCGGCGCGTTCGGAGGGCGCACCGCCTGCCTGTTCGGGCCCGGGATCCGAGCGCAGGTAGGGCACGACCCACGTCGCGTACACGACGAGCAGGCAGATCGCGCCGACGATCGAGATCACCTTGACGTGGTGGCTCGCCGGGTCGTGCGAGCTCAGCGAGAGGCCGAGCAGGACGATGATGAAGACCGTCACCTGCAGCAGCGTCGCCGTGTCGCGCGGCAGCTTCTTCGAGAAGCGCATGATCCCGTCGTGCGAGCGGCGCGCGCCGACGACGATCACGAGGCCGAGCACGAGCAGCGCGTTCGCCAGGATCGAGCCGACGATCGCCGTCTGCGCGACGACGACCTCGCCCTTCTGCAGCGCGAAGATCACGACGAACAGCTCCGGCAGGTTGCCGAGCGTCGACTGCAGCAGGCCGGTCACGCCCGGCCCGAAGCGGTCGCCGAGCTGCTCGGTCGCGAACGACACGACCCACGCCAGGCCCGCCAACGCGAGCGTCGCGATCAGAAAGCGCGGTACGGGCGCCCAGCCGCCGTAGTTCGCGACACCGGCCAGCGCCGACAGCAGCGCAATCGCAAGCAGCGCCAGGCGCTCAAACGGGTTCAGTGCGGACACGTCCGGCGCGAGCTTAGCCGCCGCCCCCGACCCCGGCGCGCGCCGCAGGCGCGCCCAGCCCGATATCCACGAGCGGCCGCAAGGCCGCGATCATCGAAATCCGCGAGAGCGGTCGATCAGTGGCTCTGCAGCACGCGGTCGATCAGGCCGTACTCCTGCGCCTGCTCGGCCGTGAAGAAGCGGTCGCGCTCCATGTCCGCGCGCACCTCGGCGGTCGGCTTCTCGGTGTGCTTCGCGTAGATCTCGTCGATCCGCTCGCGCACGTTGAGGATCTCGCGCGCGTGGATCTCGATGTCGGTCGACTGCCCCTGGAAGCCCGCCGACGGCTGGTGGATCAAAATCCGCGAGTTCGGCAGCGACGCGCGCTTGCCCTTCGCCCCTGCCGCGAGCAGCAGCGAGCCCATCGACATCGCGACGCCGACGCACATCGTCGCGATGTCCGGCTTGACGAAGTTCATCGTGTCGTAGATCGCCAGCCCCGAGTAGATGCTGCCGCCCGGCGAGTTGATGTACATCGAGATGTCCTTATCCGGGTCCTGGCTCTCGAGATGCAGCAGCTGCGCGACGACGAGGTTCGCGATCTGGTCGTCGATCGGCGTGCCGAGGAAGATGATCCGCTCGTTGAGCAGCCGCGAGTAGATGTCGAACTCGCGCTCGCCGCGAGCCGTTCGCTCGATCACCATCGGGATCAGTGGCATCCACGCCACCCTAGCGGTCGGATCCGGCGAAGCCGTCGCGGCGTGTCCCGATCGTGCGCCGGCCGCGACACGCGGATATCGTGGGTCTCGATGTTCCCGCTGAACCTTCCCAACGTGCTGACCGTGCTGCGGATCATGCTCGTACCGGTCCTCGTCGTCGCGCTGCTCGGCAACACGCCGGCCGGCGACGTGCTCGCGGCGGTCGTCTTCGCGCTCGCGTCGCTGACCGACTTCGTCGACGGCTATCTCGCCCGCGCGCGCGGGTCGATCACGAACTTCGGCAAGCTGATGGACCCGCTCGCCGACAAGCTGCTGATCGTCGCCGCGCTGATCGCGCTCGTCTCGCAGCAGCGGCTCGCCGCGTGGATCGCGATGGTGATCATCACGCGCGAGCTGGCCGTCACCGTAGTGCGGATGGGTGCCGCGCAGCTCGGCGTCGTCGCCGGCGCGAACATGCTCGGCAAGGTCAAGACGTGCCTGCAGATCGCCGCGATCCTCGCCGTGATCGCCGTGCACGGAAAGCCGCTCTGGGTCTCTGCGCTGCTGTACGTGACGGTCGCCGTCACCGTCCTCTCCGGACTCGACTACTTCTTCGGCCTGCGCCGGCGGATGGCGCAAGCGCAGGCACAGACCGACAGCGTCGGCGGTTAGCGATGCCCGCCGCTCGCCGCGCCCGATAGCCATTGCTATCGGCGGCCGCGACGAGACGAACGCGTCAAGCGCCCGCGGCGCTCAGGAGCCGGCCCGCGACGGGCCGGCGTCGAGCCACCGCTCGAGGCTCGTCTGGCGCGCCGGCGGCGCGCCCGTGTCGAGCTCGGCGCGCAGCTCGGCAAGCGTCCCGTGGCGTTCGGCGACGACGTTGTGCTGGTGGATCGTCTCGAGGTTCTCCTGACGCGCAGAGACGAAGCTCGCGTCGTCCAGCCGCGGCAGCTCGCGGGCGACGCCGGCGATCATCTCGCGCACGCAGTCCTCGACGAAGCGCGGCCGGCGGTGCGCCTTTTCGACGACCTCGACCTCGTCCGAGCGCTTCATCAGCTCGTAGATCTCAGACGACATGCTCGACTCGGCGATCTTCAGCAAGGTCGACGCGTCGATCTCCTCGCGACACTCCTCGACGCAGCCGATCTGCAGCGTCGCGAGGCCGCGCTGGTTGTGCGTCGCAACGGGCACGCGCGCGAGGATCCGCTCGACCTGATCCTCGTCGAAGCCGTCCGCCGCGAGCCGCTCGCGCGCTCGCGCCGCGACGAGCTCCTGCGCGCAGGGGCACGCCGTCATGCCGGTCGCCGAGACGCCGACGATCCGCCGCGTGCCGTGCGCGAACGCGACCGCGCGCCCATGCAGCGTATAGATCTCCTGTGTCTCGATGTTGGAGACAGGCGCGGGCTTGTGCTCCGGGTAGCGAGCCGCGATCGTGACCTCGGCGCGCGCGGCCTGCTGACGCGTGCGCACGAGTTCGGCGATGTGCTGCGCGAGCGTCTCGGCGCGGAATGGCGACTCGCTCAGCACGACCTCGCCGATCGCCTCGTTGATGACCTCCTCGAAGCGCGACATGTGCGCGCCCTTCTGCTCGCGGCCGAGGTCGACGAAGCACTCCAGGCGCGCGAAGAACAGCTCGTCGCGGATTCGGATGACCTTCTCGACGCCGGTGACGCCGACGCGCGAGAGACCGACCGCGACGCGCGGGGCGCCCGCCTGCACGTCGCCGCCGAGCCGCTCCGTGGCGGCTGGCGCGGCGCTCGAGGAGATCCCCTGCACGCCGGCCAGCGTAGCGCGGCGCGTGCGGCCGAGCCCAATCCGAGAGGCCCGCACCCGCGACCGTCGATTCTGGTATCAATCCGCACTCGGCCAAGCGGACGGTCAAGCGGCGGGGAGCCGGATGATCAGGGGGTCCAGGTTGAGGGAGAAGTTCGAGGGTGCAGTGATCGGCACGGACACCGTCGTCGAGATCGAGGAGTTGCAGGGAGTTCTCGCGAGCGGTCGCGAGCGCGGCTTCGTGACCGCCGCGAGCCTGCAATCCGCGATCGAGGACGCCGAGCTGAGCAGCGCGCAGGCGCAGGACCTGTTCAGCTACCTCGAGGAGCACGGCGTCGAGATCGTCGACGCCGACGAGCCCGCCGCCGAGCTGCGCGCCGATCCGGCTGACGCGGCGCCTTCCGCCGCCGACGGCTCGCAGCCCGACCGCGACGAGCAGGACGAGGACGACGGCGCGGAGGAAGCGCGCGGCGTTCGCGCGCGCCTGCGCGAGCTCAAGCAGGCGCAGAGCGAGCTCTCGGCCGATCCGAGCCTCGACTCGCTGCGCCTGTACCTGCGCTCGATCGGGCGCGTGCCGCTGCTGAGCGCCGACGAGGAGGTCGCGCTCGCGAAGCGGATCGAGCGCGGCGACATCGCCGCCAAGCAGCACATGGTCGAGGCCAACCTGCGCCTCGTCGTCTCGATCGCCAAGGGCTACGTCGGCCGCGGCCTGACCTTCCTCGACCTGATCCAGGAGGGCTCGCTCGGGCTGATTCGAGCCGTCGAGAAGTTCGACCATCGCCGCGGCTACAAGTTCTCGACGTACGCCACGTGGTGGATCCGCCAAGCCGTCAGCCGTGCGCTCGCCGACAAGGCACGGACGATCCGGATCCCCGTCCATATGGTCGAGCGGCTCAACAAACTGATCGGCGCCGAGCGCATGCTGATCCAGCAGCTCGGGCGCGAACCGACCCCCGACGAGATCGCCGGCGAGCTCGAATGCGACGTGCGCGAGGTGCGCGACGTGCTGCGCCTCGCCCAGCAGCCGATCTCGCTCGAGAAACCGATGGGCGAGGAGGACGACTCCGCGCTCGCCGACTTCGTCGAGGACGTCTCCGCCGAGTCGCCGTTCGAGATCGCCTCCGACGCGCTGCGCCGCGAGAACATCACGCGCGTCCTCGCGTCTCTGCCGCGCCGCGAGCGCGAGGTGCTCGAGCTCCGCTACGGCATCGTCGGCGGCCGCCCGCGCACGCTCGAGGAGGTCGGCCGCGCGTTCAACATCACGCGCGAGCGCGTCCGTCAGATCGAGAACCGCACGCTCAAGAAGCTGCAGACGCTGCCCGAAGCGCAGCAGCTGCGCGAGGCTTCCTAGCGGCGCTCGGGACCTCGGGCGCTCCGCGCCCGCACCCGCTCGGACGACGGACTGTTGCGTCCCAAGCGAGACGTAGATTGCGGTCATGGGCAGACTGTCCCCGCGACAGCAGGGCGATCTCGGCGAGCTCTCGGCGATTGCTTGGTTCGGCTCTCAGGGTTGTGGCGTCTTCTATCCCATCGGCCACAGCCCTGATTGCGATCTGATCGTCGATAACGGAAGCATCCTTCAGCGCGTGCAGGTCAAGACGACGACTCAATGGCGCGGTCATCGCTGGGAGGTGACGCTTTGCACTCGGGGAGGAAACCAGAGCTGGAACGGGCTTGTGAAGCACTTCAGCGCGGCACGCTGCGACAGCCTGTTCGTGGCAGTGGCGGACGGCCGATGCTGGTTCATCCCCGCCGAGGCGGTCTCCGGAGGCAGCGGGATCGTCCTCGGCGGTCCGAAGTACGCCGTGTATGAGGTGGAGCCTGGGCGCCCGCTGGTCTCGCAGCGGACCTGATCGCTATCCTCCTCGCCCCCGGCGGGGTTCCCGAGCGGTCAAAGGGGAGGCGCTGTAAACGCCTTGGCTCTGCCTTCGCAGGTTCGAATCCTGCCCCCGCCATGCTTCGTGCGAGAAGCGCACCAAAGCACCGAACGGGGGACTCCCGAATTGAAGGTCAAGATGTTCAACGTCGGATGGATGACGGCGTCGGCCGCACTCTGGCGCCGCGGCGACGACCCGCGTCGCACGATCCGCTTCCCCGTCCCGGCCTTCCTGATCGAGGCGGGCGACGAGCGGATCCTCGTCGACACGGGCCTGCACCCGCGCGCGGCAGCCGACGCGCGATCACACTACGGCGAACGCTCGGAGATCTTCGAGAACTTTGCGCTCGAGCTCGACCGGGACGTCAGCGAGCAGCTCGACGTGCGGACGGTCACGAAAGTCGTCCTCACGCACCTGCACTTCGACCATGCCGGCGGCCTCGCGCTGCTGCCGCCATCGATCCCCGTGATCGTTCAACGCCGCGAGTGGACCGCCGGTCACGACCCAGACGCAGTGACGAGCAACGGATATCTCCCGAGCGACTACGCCGGCTCGCGAGAGCTCGTGCTCGTCGACGGGGATCACGACCTGCTCGGCGACGGCTCGATCGAGCTGCTGCTGACTCCCGGCCACACGCCCGGGCACCAATCTGTCCGCGTCGGCCGCGGTCTCGTCCTCGGCGCAGACGTCGCGTACTTCGCCAGCGGCCTCGACGACCACCGCTTCCCCGCCTACGGCGACGACTACGCCGAGCAGGCGCGCTCGGCCGAGCGGCTGCGCGCGCTGCGCGACGCGGGCGCGCGTGTCCTCCCCGGCCATGATCCGGACGTGCTGCGCGCGGGTCCGGTCGAGCCCGCGCCGAGCCCGATTGGGTGATTCACGCCGGGTCGAGCTAGCGGGACGACGTCGTCTCCGACGCCGGGGTTGAGGGCTTAGCAGCCGCCCTCGTCATCGCCCGCGACCGCGCCCTTCGCGCCCACATCGACGCTCTGCGCGACGCGCGCGAGCAGATCGTGCAGCCGGGCCCGGTCGTGCTCGTCTAGGTCTGCGAAGAACTCATCGTCGATCCGCGTCGCGGCGAGCTCGACTTCGTCGATCCGCTTGTTGCCGCGCTTTGAGATCTCGACGACGTGGCGACGCCTGTCCTGCGGGTCGCGACGACGGCTGATCATGCCCAAGTCTTCGAGCTCGTTGAGCAGGACGACGAGGTTGCTCGCGTCGATGTCGAGCCACGCTCCGAGCGCCTGCTGGCTCATCGCGCCACCCTGGCGGAGCGCGAGCAGCGCGGCTGTCTGGCGCGGTTTCACGCCGATCGGCCAGAGCGCGGCGCGGTACTGGCGCGTGACGGCCCTGCCGATCTGCGTCAGGAGCACGCCGGTGTGCTGCGTCCACGCCCGCGTGCCGCTGTCCGGCTGGGCGGTCTCGTCCGGCTCGAGCCGCGCCTCCGGCGCCGGCGTCCCAAGTGTCGTCGTCATCCACCAATCGTAGCGGATCGAGATGATTGGTAGAAGCCAATGGTTGGTAGACTACCGTCGCAAGCAGCTACCGACGATCCACGAGACCATGCTTCTCGGCGACCCGCGCGATACCGACACCTTCTCCAACCGATCCGGCCACCCCACGCCGGGCGACTCCAGATCGGCGAGCTCGGGCGTACGCGCGCGGATCCTCACGATGGCACTGCTCGTCGCAGTGCTCGTCTCGCTGCTCGTCGCAGTGCCGGCCCTCGGCGGCGTCGCGAGCGGGGTCGCGCACGCCGACGCCGCTTGGATCGTCCTCGCGATCGCGCTGGAGCTCGCGTCCTGCGCGAGCTTCGTCGTCATCTTCCGCCGGTTCTTCGCCAAGGTCGCACCGCCTGCGGCTCGCCGGCTCGCGTGGACTGAGATGGGGTCGGGCGCCCTCCTGCCCGGCGGCGGCGTCGGCTCGCTCGCGGTCGGCGGGTGGCTGCTGCACCGCGCAGGCATGGCCACACGCGAGATCGTCCGCAACTCGAGCAGCCTTTTCTTCCTGACGAGCGCCGTGAACGTCGCCGCGCTCGTGGCCGGAGGGTCGCTGCTCGCCGCCGGCATCTCCGGGAGCGAGCGCAGCCTGCTGCTCGCCGGCGCACCGATCGCCGTCGGCGTGAGCGTCGTCGCAGCCGGGCTGGCGGCCGCTCACCTCGGCGGGCGCAGCTCGCGAGCGCTCGGCGGGTCGCGTTGGACGGCTCCGCTGATCGGCGGGATCGGTGAGGCGGTGCGCGCGATTCGCCGTCCGAGCTGGCGCCTCGCCGGCGCGCTCGGCTACCTCGGGTTCGACATGGCCGTGCTCTGGGCGACGCTCAACGGCGTCGGTTACGACGCCCCGGTCGCCGTCCTGATGCTCGGCTACCTGATCGGCTACCTCGCCAACCTGATCCCCGTCCCCGGCGGCGTCGGCGTCCTCGAGGGAGGTCTCGCCGGAACGCTCGTGCTGTACGGTGCGCCGGTCACGCAGGCGGCCGCCGGCGTGCTGATCTACCACGCGATCGCCTTCTGGATCCCCAGCCTTGGCGGGCTGCTCGCCTACCGCCTGCTCGCTCGCGAGCTCGACGCCGACACCGCAGCGGCGCCGCTGCCGACGCGCGTTCTCGCCCCGACGTCGCCCCCCGCCCGCGCCCTTTCGCCGGCCCCGGTCCCGACCGCTGTCCTCGCCAGGACACCGGTCGGCGGCGAGGGCCGGCCAGCTGCAGCCGAACCGGCTACCCGTCGCCCCGACAGCGCCGTAGTGCCGTGTTGAAACCGACCGAACAGAGAGACGCGAGATGATCAAGACCGCCGCCGCCCTCCGATCGCGCACGCTGCGCCCGAGCGCCCCGCGCGTGCTGCGCCCTCCGCCGTCCCGCGAGCCGCACGCGAGCGCACCCCGCGCCGCCCGAGCCACCAGGCCTCGCCTTCCACAGACGCGTCACCTCGAGGCGCAGGTCGTTCGCTGGCTGCGCGCCCTCGGTCCCGAGGCGCGTCACTCGGCTGGAGCCGTCGCGCGCGAGCGGGCGGCGCGACGCTAGATCCGCTGGGCGAGGCGCTCGGCGTCGGGAGTACTGACGAGCACGCTCGTCAACGGGGCGTGGTTGCGCACCTCGAACGCCAACGCCGGGACCCCGCGACGCACGATGAACGCACGGTCGAGACGGATCGTGCGCGCGACGTAGTACAGCGACGGCAGCCGCAGCCCCGCTTTCAGGCCGGTACCGCGCGCCTCGCGCATCGGCTTCTCGACGACGCGCAGATCGCTGACGTCGGCCAGCGGCAAGCGGATGTCGCCCATCAGGCCGAGGATCTTCTCCCAGCGCGCGAGCAGCACCTCGATCGAGTCGTCTGTCACCCGCACGCGCACGTGCGGGACACTAGCCGTCGAGCGTCGTGGTAAGAAGTAACCGGGTCACGACAGAAGGGAGCCCCCAGATGGAGTCCTCCGATGTGCCGGCACGCGTGCTCGTCGTCGCCTACAAAACCGCCGCGACGCAGCCGCTGCTCGACGCCGTGCGCGAGCGCGCCAAGCGCGGCGGCGCGACGTTCACGCTACTCGTCCCGAACGCCGCGCCCGGCCTGCACAAGGTCGTCGATCCCGAGGACCAGGCGGCCGGCGAGGCGAAAGCCGTCGTCGAGCAGGCCGTGCCGGCGCTGAGCGACGCGGCCGGCTCGCCCGTCGAGGGCATCGTCGGCTCGACCGATCCGATCGCGGCGATCGAAGACGCGATCAACATGCGCGGGTTCGACGAGGTGATCATCTCGACGCTGCCCTCCAAACTGTCGCACTGGCTCAAGCTCGACCTGCCGAGCAAGGTCTCGGGTATGGGGCTGCCCGTAACGACCGTCACGCCCACGGACTGAGCGCGCCAGCCCGCGCTACAGTCCCTCTCCCGCCCAGCTAGCTCAGTTGGTAGAGCACTTCCATGGTAAGGAAGGGGTCAGCGGTTCGAGTCCGCTGCTGGGCTTGACTGGAGCCGGATCGGTTGCCGCTGCTGCTGGCATCCTCCGCGGTCGCCCGCCCGGCGTTTCAAGGTGAGCACTTCGGGGAACGAACAACGCAACGGTCCGCCGCCGCGTGTCCGAGCGCGCGCAAAGGGAGAGGAACAGATGAGACGAACGGCGATGCAGCGCCGCCGCACTGGCAAAACCGGGGGTATCGGCGGGCGCCTTGGCCTCTCGCTCGTCCTAGCGACCGCGGCGCTCGTGCTGGCGCTGCCGGCGACCGCAAGCGCCGCCACCTCCTACGTGGCGCTCGGCGACTCCTACACGTCCGGCTTCGGCGTCATGCCGCTGGTCGCGACCGCGCCGCCTGAGTGTGGCCAGTCAGCCTTGGACTACCCGCATGTCGTGGCCTCTACGTTGACCCTGTCGCTCACCGACGTCAGCTGCGGAGGCGCGAAGACCGAAAACTTCAAGGTTGCGCAGTATCCCGATCAGCCGCCGCAGTTCAACGCGCTCTCCACGTCAACGGAAGTCGTCTCAGTGGGGATGGGCGGAAACGACCACAACCTCTTCATCAACCTCCTCGGTGACTGCACGACCACCGACGCCGGTCAGCCGAACGTCGGCGCGCCCTGCCAGAAGAAGTACGAATCGCTCGTGAAGACGACCTTCGCCGAAGACATCGCACCCGCCGAAGCGGCGCTCGCCGAAATCCACGCGCTGTCGCCGAAAGCCAAGGTATTCGTCGTCGGCTACCCGGAGATAACGCCGCAGGACGGCTACTGTCCGGCGGCGATCCCGTGGACGACGGGCGACCTGAAGTGGTTCAGAAATGGTGTGACCGCTCGCGGCAACGCGTTGATGCGGCGCGCCGCACGCGCCAACAACGCCACGTTCGTCAACACGTTCGGGCCGAGCATCGGGCACAACGCGTGCGAAGCCGTCGGCGTACGCTGGATCGAACCTCTGATCGGCTCGCTCACGGGAGTGCCCGTGCACCCGAACGCGACCGGCGAGGAACACGACGCGCTCGACCTTGAAAAGGCGATGCACAGAGCCGGTATCCGCTAGACCGCAGGACTACGCGGTCTGGTTCGGGACTACGCCCACATCGCGAGACCGGCGATCCGAGCGCAGAGCCGATCTCCGGGCGCGCTGAGGCACCTGAAGGCGACCCACTGGCTAGTGTGGCCGGATGAGGTTCAGAATCGGCCGCCATTCAGGGTTCCGGGCTCCCGCGGACGCGATGGAGCTGCTCCTGCGGCGCCTGGGAGATCGCCGCGACGAAGTCTCGTTCGCAATGACCGGCGCGGAGATCGCAGCGACGACCGAAGCCGACGACGGGACCGGTGCGACTCGCGAAACACGAGCCGAAGTCGGTCGGCAGGCGATCTTCGAGATCGTCGATGAGGTCTGCAGGGGCGCTCCTGAGCTCGAGTCGGATTGGTTCGCCGTGAGGTACCAGCGCTAGGACCTGACGGCGCTGGAGGATGCGGCGGTCTCTGGCGGCGCCGTGGCGACGGTGCGGTCGCGCCCGAGGCGCTTCGCACGGTAGAGCGCGCCGTCAGCCAGCTCGATCAGGTCGAGCGCCGTCAGCCCGGCAGATGTGGCGGTGGCGACGCCGGCCGAGCTCGACAGCTTCATCTCGGGGAGCTGGACGGAGGCGATCGTCGCGCGGGCTCGCTCGGCGAGTTCGAGCGCCGTCGCCGCGTCCGTGTCGGGCAGGAGGATCGCGAACTCCTCGCCCCCCAGGCGCGCGACGGTGTCGTGTGTGCGGCACGATCGGCGCAGCGCGTCGGCGACCCCGAGCAGGACCCGATCTCCGTAGGGATGACCGTGGGCGTCGTTGATCGCCTTGAAGAAGTCGAGATCGAGCATCACGATCGAGATCTCACCGCCGCTCCGCCCCACTCGGCTGAACTCGACGGCGCATTGCCCGAGGAACGCGCGCTGGTTGGCGAGTCCCGTGAGCGGATCCTCGGACGCCTGACGTTGCAGCCGCTCGACGAGATGGGCGTTCGAGAGCGCGATCGACGCGTGCGCTGCATAGGCAGACAGCGCCGATATGTCGCCGGGAAGGAAGACCGTCGACCCGTGGGCCAATGCGACCAGAACGCCGAGCAGGCGGTCGCGAAAGACGAGCGGCGCCGCGCAGATCGACCCAAACGGCGCGTCGCCGTCGCGCGGGAGATCGGCGAGCAGCGCCTCGGTGCCCACGTCGTCGATGACGATCGCGCCACGCTCGAGCAGCGGCGCGCGCTGGGTCTCTGCCCATGAGGCGAGCGCTTGCAGCGACGGCGCCGGGATTCCCGAGTGGCGGTCTGGCCGCATCCCGCCGTCGTCGTCGAGGAGCAGCGCGAACTCCTGGCCGCCGACGGCCATCTGCGCCTTCGCGGTGATCTGCTCGAGCACCTCGTCGAGGCGCAGGTCCGATGACAGATCTCGCAGCGAGGACAGCAGGCGCTCGGCGGCGTCGTCCTGCTCGGTGACGCGTCGCTCGAGCGAGCGCAGCCGGCGATGGACGAACTGAATTGATCGCGCGGCGATCGCGAGCTCCCCCGCCGCCAAGATTCCGGCTGCCACCGGCAGAAGCGTCGGGTCGGCGACGCCGCTGGCTGCGGCCAGGGCTCCACCACCGACGGCGACGGCGAGCGCGCCGCGCTTGAGCCCCTGCGTTCCGTTCGTCCAGCGCACGTCGAACTCACAGCACGACGCCCCCGTCGCACCGCAGACCGAATGTGCGACGTGCGCTCTGGGCAGGTCGAACAGGCTCGGCACGGTTGTGAGCAGGCCCTTCGTGTATTCGCAGTCGTAGCGGTGATAGCCGACGCGCGCGAGATCGGTGTAGCGCATCCGGGCCGAGGTCTGGTCCCTGCTCACGACCTCGAGCCGATGCGCCCAGTTGAACTTGGCGTTGGCGCGCGCCACGTTTCCGTAGACGAACCCGGGCGTGCCGAGCGCGCGCAGGGCACGCTTCAGGCCCATTGCCACCGCGAGGTCGAGCGCTGATGCACCGACGTGCTCCGCCACGCACGGGTCATCGAGCACCTCCTCGGCGGCGCTCCACAGCTCCAGCTTCGTGTCGTAGGAGAACCAGTGGTTCTCGTCGCGCAGCTGCTCCTCTGCATCGGAAAGGCACGCGTTGCGAAGCATTCGCTTGACCGCCTGTCCGCCCGCTTCGCGTTCCACGTATGCGAGCAGGAGCCGCGACGTCAGCCCCGAGCCCGCGTGCTCGCGTCGCCACGCCGGCGTGACGTTGCCGACCCGTTCGTCTGAGACCTCGATCGCACGGTCCGCTGCCATCCGAATCGATATCGGCCGCCCGGTCCCGAGGGTGAGGGCCGTCCGCGCGAGCGGACGAGACGACGGGTGCAGCTCGCGAGGAGCAGGGGCCGCGAGTCGGGTCGGCTCTGCCTATGCCACTGCGGCGTGATCACAGCGCGCGCTCGTAGACCACCATCGACGTCAGCTGCCCGACCGTGTCGTACAGCGAGCGCGCGGCACCGTTGAACTCCTGAGCCTGCCAGTAGAGCCGCTCCGCGCCGCGCTCGCGCGCGACCGCCGCGGTCGACTCGATCAGATCTCTCCCGACCTCGCCTCCGCGACGATCGCGCGCGACGAATAGGTCCTCGAGGTAGCAGCAGCTCCCCAGCGTCCAAGTCGATCGATGGACGACCGAGTTTGCGATCCCAACGAGTTTCGCGCCTGGGTCGAGTGCGACGAGGCCGAACATGCCGTCGGTCTCGCCGCACAGGCGCTCGAACGTCCCGCGCGTCACGCGGTCGCCCAGATCTGCCCGGTAGAAGCTCAGGTATCCGGACCAAAGCTCGACCCAGGCGTCGAAGTCCTCGCGTTCGAGCGCGCGAATCGTCACGCTTGACAGCTTCGCATAGGGATCCGGCGAGGATGGCCTCGACTACGCTGCTGGGTGATGTCGATCGGCATCGACGAGCAGCTCTGAGCAGTGGCCGCGATCGATCCGTGCAGGTAAGCTCGCGACGATGGGCGCCGGGCCGTTGCAGCGAATCGATCGGTGGACGGGCGACGCGGTCGAGCTGGCGGTCGGCGCGCATCATCGCCTGCGCCTGAGGCGCGCCGGGCGGCTCGCGCAGCTCGCGCCGCCGGCGAGCGACTCGCTGTGGGCCGCCGGCGAGCCGCCGCCGCGCGCGGGCAACGCGCTCGAGCTGCTGATCGACGGCGAGCAGGCGCTGCCGCAGATCGCCGAGGCGCTCGCCGGCGCGCGCTCGTCGGTTCAGATCGCCGGATGGCACATCACGCCCGACTTCGGGCTGACGCGCGACGCCCGCACCCGGCGCCTGCGTGATTTGCTCGGCGAGCTCGCCGAGCGAGTCGACGTCAGGGTGCTGCTGTGGGGCGGCTCGCCGCTGCCGCTGTTCACGCCCGACCGGGCAGCGGTGCGCGAGGTGCGCGAGGAGCTGACGCGGGGTACGCGCGTGCAGTGCGCGCTCGATACGCACGAGCGCCCGATGCACTGTCACCACGAGAAGCTCGTGATCGTCGACGGCGAGGTCGCGTTCGTCGGCGGGATCGACCTCACCGCGCTCGGCGGCGATCGCTTCGACAGCAGCGAGCACCCGATGCGCGGCCGGCTCGGCTGGCACGACGCCGCTAGCCGCGTACGCGGCCCGGCGGTCGCCGACGTCGCGTCGCACTTTGCGACGCGCTGGCGCGAGACGACGGGCGAGGAGCTCGACGCCGTCGGGCCTTCGAGCGACGCCGGAGACGTCGAGCTGCAGATCGTGCGGACCGTCCCGGAGAAGGTCTATGACGCCCTCCCGCGCGGCGACTTCCGGATCCTCGAGTCCTACACTCGCGCGTTGCGCTCGGCGCGCGAGCTCGTCTACCTCGAGAGCCAGTTCCTGTGGTCGGCGCAGATCGTCGAGATCCTCGCCGAGAAGCTGCGCCGCCCGCCGAGCGAGAGCTTTCGCGTCGTCGTGCTGCTCCCGGCGAAGCCGAACAACGGCGCCGACAGCACGCGCGGGCAGCTCGCGGCGCTCGTGCGCGCCGACGACGGCGCGGATCGCTTCCTCGCTACGACGATCTCGGCGCGCACGGGACAGCTCAGCGGACCGGCGTACGTGCACGCGAAGATCGGCATCGTCGACGACGCGTGGCTGACGCTCGGCTCGGCCAACCTCAACGAGCACTCGCTGTTCAACGACACCGAGATGAACCTCGTCACGTGCGACCCCGCGCTCGTGCGCGAGACGCGCCTGCGGCTGTGGGCCGAGCACCTGGAGTGCTCGATCGAGGAGGTCTCAGGCGATCCGTGGCGGGTCGTCGACGAGCGCTGGCGACCGATCGCGGTGGAGCAGCGCGAGCGCCTGGAGCACGGCGAGGCGCTGACCCACCGGCTGCGAGAGCTGCCCGGCGTCTCGCGACGCTCGAGGACCCTGCTCGGGCCGCTCGACAGCCTGCTCGTCGACGGCTAGCCGTCGCCTACAGCTCCGCTCCTCAGCGGCGCTCTTCAGCCGCGACCTTGCGGGCGCGGCTGCCGCGCGGCCCGTAGAGCAGCCGCTTGGGAACCGGCACCGGGCTGAAGCGGCTGGCGGCCGAGCCGACGAACGCGCGTGGCTCGAGCTTTGCGACGAGCGCGGCGAGCTCGCCGCGCTCGGACTCGCTCAAGGCGTGCGGGCCGCGGCGCGCCTTTCCGAGCAGCGCGAGCAGGCGCCGGCGCTCGCTCGGCTCGAGCCGTGCGAGGTGGCCTCCGGCGAGCCGCGCGACCTCGGCGGCCGTCAACAGCGCGACGACGGGCACGCCGCGGGCGAGACGCTTGACGGGGGTGTGCTCGAGCAGGAAGCGCAGCATCGCGACCAAGCTACCCCGCGAGCGCGGATCGCACGCCGGCAGCCTCTGCAACACTGCCCGGCCGTGGCCGAGACGAACGAGGCGATCACGCCGCAGTTGAGCACGCAGGTCCTCCCCGGCTCGTTCCCGGGCGATCTTGGGATCGAGCTGACGGAGATCACCGACGAGCACGTGCGCGGACGGATGCTCGTCGACCGTCGCCACCTGCACCCGATGGGCTATGTCCACGGCGGCGCATGGGTCGCGTTCGCGGACACGGTCGCGGCATGGGGCACGATGCGACACCTGCCAGAGGGCGCCGGCTTCACGACGGTCGAGCTGAAGACGAACGTGCTCGCCGCGGCGCGCGACGGCGACGAGCTGACGGCGCTCGGAGTGCCGTTGCACATCGGCTCGCGGACACACGTCTGGCAGGTCCAGGTCCACCGTGGCGAGCGGCTCGCGGCGCACTTCGTCTGCACGCAGATCGTGCTCTGAGGCCGGCGCAGCCCTGCGCCGGCCCCCGGCGGCGATCGACCGCGCGGGCGCTCAGGCCTCGGGGCCAGCGGCGACGGCGGAAGCGGGCTGCGCCTGGCCCGCGCGCCGCGCGGCGCGGTCGCGCTCCTCGAAGAACTCGGCGCCCTCGATGCTGACGCGCGGGACGACGCGCTCGAGCCATCGCGGCATCCACCAGTTGACGCGCCCCATCAGCAGCATCAGCGCGGGCACGAGCAGGCAGCGCACGACGGTCGCGTCGAGCACGACGGCGACCGCGAGGCCGATCCCGAACTGCTTGATCGTCGGGTCGCCGTTGAGGACGAAGCTGCCGAACACGAACACCATGATCGCGGCCGCCGCGGTGATCACGCGCGCGCTCGTGACGAGCCCGGAGACGACCGAGCTGCGGTTGTCCTCGCCGGCGTGCACGTGCTCCTCGATCTGGCTGACGAGGAACACCTCGTAGTCCATCGACAGCCCGAACAGGACGGCGAACATGAACAGCGGGACGTAGGAGACGATCGGGACCGGCCCGCTCAGCCCGATCACGTCCGCGAGCCAGCCGTACTGGAAGATCGCGGTCAGCACGCCGTAGGAGGCGCCGATCGAGAGCAGGTTCATGATGGCCGCCTGCGCCGGGATCACGGCGGTTCGGAAGGCGAGGATCAGGAGCAGGAAGCTGAGCGCGATGACGACGATTATCTGCAGCGGCAGCTTGCCGGAGATCCGCGCGGCGAGGTCGATGTAGCCGGCCGTGCTGCCACCGACATCGGCCTTCATGTCGGTGCCACGCTCGGCGCTGGGGATCACGCTCGAGCGCAGCCGTTCGACGAGCGCGGTGGTCGCGTCGTCGGCCGGTCCCTTCGTCGAGATCGCGCTGAAGTACGCGGTCGTGCCGGCGTTGTCGATCTGGACCGGCGTGATCGCAGCGACGCCGGGGGTCTGCGCGACTTCCTTCTGCAGCGCCTGCAGGCGCGGGTCGCCCGCGCGCGGGTCGGCGCCGCTCGCGGGCGAGGGCTTCGCGCCGGACGCGGACGTCGACGGGGCAGGGGCCTTGGCGGGCGAGCCGAGCGTGACGGCGAGCAGCAGCGGCCCGTTGACGCCGGGGCCGAAGCTCTTGGCGAGCAGGTCGTACGCTTTGCGCGCGGTCGTCGAGCTCGACAGCGCGGCGACGTCCTGCTGGCCGAGGTTGAGCGACAGCAGCGGGATCGTCAACGGGATCAGGATCGCGAGCGCCGCGAGCCCGGCGAGCAGCGGGTAACGCGCGATCTCGTGCGCCCATTTCGACCACAGCCCCTCGTGCGCCGCCGACTCGGGCGCCGGGTGGCGGACGCGCAGCGAGTTGATCCGCGGCCCGCTGATCGCGAGCACGGCCGGCAGCAATGTCAGCGCGCCGAGCACGGCGACGACGACGGCGATCGCCGCCATCAGCCCCATCGTCGTGATCAGCGGGATCCCGGCGACGGCGAGCGAGACGAGCGCGATCGTGACGGTGCCGCCGGCGAAGAAGACGGCGCCTCCCGACGTCGCGGCGGCGCGCGCGATCGACTCGTCGATCGCAAGGCCTTCGTGGATCCCGCGGAAATGGCGCGTGACGATGAACAGCGCGTAGTCGATGCCGACGCCGAGGCCGATCATCGTCGCGAGCGTCGGCGCGACGGCCGGCACGGTCGCGACGTGCCCGAGCATCCGGATGATCGCGAGCGTCGCGAGCAGCGAGATGATCGCATTGAGGATCGGGACGAGCATCGCGACGACGGTGCCGAACGTCAGCGTGAGGATCACCATCGCCGCGATGATCCCGATCAGCTCGCTCGACTCGGTCGCGGGCTTGGAGACCTTCTGGCCCAGCTGACCGCCCGTCTGCACTTCGATCCCTGCGCCCCGCGCCGGGTTGGCGCCGTCGATGATCTTGTGCGCTTCGTCGACCGACAGTTCGCCGGGGCTGACGCCGAGCGTGACCGACAGGTAGCCGGTCGTCTTGTCCTTGCTCAGCGCGCCGGCGCCCTGCGGTGAGAGCGGGCTGACGACGGACGCGACGTGCGGCTCCGCGGCGACGCCCTTCGCCGCCGCTTCAACGGCTTCGGCGTTCTTGGCGTCGGTCAGCTTGCCCCCGCCGGGAGACGTATGCAAGACGATCGGGCTCGACCCGTTGGCCTGATCGGGGAACGACCGCGCGAGCGCGTTCGTCGCGCGCTGGCTGTCGGTGCCGGGCAGGGAGAGGTTGTCGTTCGTGTTTTCGCCGAGCCTGTGCGAGATCGCGATCAGCGCGATCGTCGCCACGAGCCATACGGCAAGCACTTGGAACCGGCGTCGCACGCAGAAGTGCGCCAGGCCATAAAGAACGCCGGTCATGTCGCGGCGAGGTTCTCGAACACGGCGGCCATCCCCTGGCCGCCGCCGATGCACATCGTCTCCAGTCCGTAGCGCGCGCCGCGCCGGCGCAGCTCGCGCAGGAGCGTCGTCATGATCCGTCCGCCGGTCGCGCCGATCGGATGCCCGAGCGAGATACCGGACCCGTGCACGTTGACGCGCTCGAGCCCGTCGGGCAGGTCCCACTCGCGCAGCACGGCGAGCGCCTGCGAGGCGAACGCCTCGTTGAGCTCGATCAGGTCGAGGTCGGCGAGCGAGAGCCCCGCGCGCGCCAGCGCGCGCCGTGTCGCCGGGATCGGTCCGATCCCCATCGTCTCCGGCGCTACACCGGCGACGGCCCAGGAGACGAGTCGCGCGAACGGCTGCAGGCCGAGCTCGGCGGCCTTTTCGGCGTGCGTCACGATGCACACCGCCGCGCCGTCGTTCTGTCCGCTGGCGTTGCCGGCCGTGACGGTCGCGTCGGGGTCGCTGCGCGCCATGATCGGACGCAGCGCGGCAAGGCGCTCGAGCGTCGTGTCGGCGCGCGGGTGCTCGTCGCGGTCGATCGTGCGCTCGTCCTTACGCGTCACGACGGTCACGGGCACGATCTCCTCGGCGAACGTGCCGTCCTCCTGGGCGGCGACCGCTCGCCGGTGCGAGCGCAGCGCGAGCTCGTCCTGGTCTGCGCGCGAGACGTCGTAGTCGCGGCGGACGTTCTCGGCCGTCTCGATCATCCCGCCGTCGATCACGTGCCGCAGGCCGCCGGCGGTTACGCGGGGACGCGCGAGCCGGTCGGCGAGCTCGACGCCGCCGGCCTTGACGCCCCAGCGGATGCCGATCGCGTAGAACTCGGCCTGGCTCATGCTCTCGACGCCGCCGGCGAGGACGAGGTCGGCGACGCCGGTCTGCACCTCCATGCAGCCGAGCGTGATCGCCTGCAGCCCGGCGCCGCAGCGACGGTCGACCTGCAGGCCCGGCACCTCGATGCCGAGGCCGGCGTCGAGCGCGGCGACACGTCCGATCGCGGGCGCCTCGCCGTTGGCGTAGCCCTGGCCGAGGATCACGTCGTCGATCTCGCTCGCCGGCAGCGACGTGCGTCGCACGAGCTCTTCGATCACGGTCGCGGCGAGCTTCGCCGGCGGCACGTCGCGGAAGACGCCGCCGAAACCGCCGACGGGCGATCGCAGCGGCTCGCAGATGACGGCGTCGCGCACGGCGCGAGACTATCGAGCGCGCAGCGGGCTACGGGTGCCCGGCTGCGGCGAAGCGGCGCTGCACGAGGCGCGTCACGCGCCGCTGCACGCGCTTTTCGCGTCGCGCGAGGCGTTCGGCGTCGAGGCGTGCGCTACCGGCCGCGGGCGCACGTTGCGCGGCCGCGACGAGCGCGGCGACCATCGCGGCCCTCGACTTGCCGGGCGTCGCGGCGGCGAGCTCGGCGAGCGTCTTGCCGGAGCGCAGCTCTTGCGCGAGCTGGTCGCTCGAGACGCCGAGGTAGGACGCGGCGGTCGCAAGATCGCGTGCGTGGGCGCGTGCGACCGTAGCGCGCGCGCCTGCGCGGGCGCCGTTGTTCTGGCCGGTCGCCGAGACGGCCGCGATCGCGCCGCCTCCGAGCAGCAGCGCTACAGCCGCCGCGGCGGCTACCTTCTGTCGCGTTCTGCGTGCCATCTGCGCCATCTTCACCGGCGTTCCTAAAAAGGGCTCGGCAATTCGCTAAATGGTTCATAAAGGGAGCGTCACGGCAAGTCGGCTCGTCCCGACGGGCAACGCGGCGGGGATCGTCTACGGCGTGATCACGGTCGGCGCGCTGATGGCAGCGGAGAGCGGTCGCCACGAGAGCTACCTCGACACGCTCGCCTCGGCGGTGTTCGCGACGCTGCTGTACTGGCTCGCGCACGCGTACGCGGACCTGCTCGGACGCCGCCTCGACACGGGCGAGGGGCTGACCGCGGGGACGCTCGGCCGCGCGCTCGTGCACGACTGGGCGATCGTCCGCGGAGCCGCGGTCCCGCTGCTCGCGCTCGTGATCGCGTGGCTCCTCGGCGCCAGCCAGGAATCGGGCGTGACGGCCGCGCTGCGGACCTCGGTCGTCGCGGTCGTCGTGTTCGAGCTGCTCGCGGGGATCCGCGCGAAGTCGACGCCGGGCGAACTGCTGCTGAAGGGCGCGGTCGGCGTGACGATGGGGATCGCGATCCTCGCCGTCAAGGGCGTCCTGCGCTGAGCGACGGGGCTCGCGCGCGGCGCGAGCCGTCTCTGGCCTGCGCCCGCGGCGCGGACCGACCGAGCGGCCGCGCGACGGGCGTCGGCTCCACCTCGGCGCACACGCCTAGGCCCGCTGTCCCGGTCACCGGTTGACCTTAAGAGACTACTTGTCTGTGGGCGCGTGCTAGCGTCGCGGTGGTTCGGTGTAGACAAAGAATCGCAGACGTGAAACGATCCCGATCAACTGATTCTGAAGTTTGATGCGACTTTGCAGGGCGATTTTGGGGATCGAATGCCAATGACGGAGAGAACGCAACCGGACGGTCGCGCGGCGAAGCCTTTCCCGGCGCCGCTATATCAACGGCTGCCACACGGGCCGCACCAGCTCGGCACGGAGGCGGTCGCGCGCAACCAGCGCCGGCGGATGCACGGAGCGATGATCGAGGCGATCGCGGCGAACGGCTACGAAGCCACGAGCGTCAAGCAGGTGGTCGGGCTGGCGGGCGTCTCGCGCCGCTCGTTCTACGAGCAGTTCGCGAACAAGCAGGAGTGCTTCCTGGCGACGTTCGACGTGATCGCGGCGCGCGGCGCGGGTCGTGTCAGCGCGGCGTACCGGGCGGCGGACGGCGACGTCGAGACGCGCTTGCACGCGGCGTTCGGGGAGCTCGGACAGGCGATCAGCGCGAACTGGAAGAGCGCTAGCCTTGTGATCCTCGAGGCGCCGAAGGCGGGGACGCCGGCGCTCTTGCGCCTGCGGCGGGCGTCGGCGACGTTCGAGCAGATGCTTGCGGGCTGCCTCGAGCGCACGCCGCGGTCGGGGCCGCTGCCGGCGCCGGTGATCCGCGGCATCGCGGGCGGCCTGCACGCGGCGATGTCCTCGTGCCTGCGCGAGGGCTCAGCCGACACGGCGCCGCAGGTCGCCGACGAGATGTTCCGCTGGACTCTGCTGTTCGGAACGCCGGCCGCGAAGGGGCTCGCCGAGCGGCTCGCCGAGCGCGCTCGGCGAGCGCTCGTAGAGGGACGCAAGGCGCCGGCAATCGACGCGCGGACGTCGCTCGCGCCGCGCGGCGCGCCGCGCGAGCGCCTGCTCGAGCAGGCGCTGCGCCTGGCCGTCGTCGAGGGCTATCGCGAGCTGAGCGCGCCGCTGATCGCCGATGCGGCGGAGGTCTCGATCGACGCGTTCTTCGAGCTGTTCGACGGCAAGGAGGAGTGCTTCCTCGCGGCGCTCGAGATGCTCGGCGAGGAGCTGATCGCGCTCGCGTCGGACCCGAGCCTTCGCTCGGCCGACTGGCCATACGCCGTGCGCCGCACGATCCGCGAGCTGCTGCGCTACCTCGCCGACCGCCCGATCTACGCGCAGACGATCGCCGAGGGGGCGTTCGCGGCGGGACCGGAGGCGATCGAGCGCAACGTCGCGCTCGCTCACGCGATCGCGACGCGTCTGACCGAAGGCGCGCCCGAGCAGGCGCGCAGCGCGCTCGCGGTGCAGGGCGTCGCGGGGGCGCTGTCGCACACCGTGCGCTGCCACGTCGCGAGCGGCCAGCTGCAGCTGCTGTCGCTGCTGTCGGACTACCTGACGTACATCGTGCTGACGCCGTTCATCGGCTCCGAGCAGGCGGCGGAGCTGGTGATCGAGGACGGCTAGCGCTTTTTCCTGCGGGGCAGGCGCTCGGCGAAGTACGTGATGACGATGCCGGCGAGCAGCGAGATGACGATGACGATGATCAGCGGCGCCTTGCCCGAGCCGAACACGTAGCTGACCTTGACTTCGTTGAGATTGAAGACGGCGAACAGCGTGATCAGGATCGCGACGACGACGATCGCGCCGGTCCGCGCGACCTCGCGCCGGCTGCGCTGATCGAGCTTTGGCGCGGAGGACGGACGGTCGGCGCCGCCGCTCGCGGGTATCTGTGCCGATGGGGACATGCTGTGACGATCCTACCCCGTCGCGGTTTGGCGCAAGCGCAGCCGGTCGCGACGCCGATGCGCCGGCCCGCACGATCGCGCGGCCGCCGTAGATACGATCGCTATCGGCCTCGGCGTTTCCGAGCACCGACCGGATGTGCTCAACAGGGCTGGCTAGCAGCCGACCGAATGCGCTCAACCGGGCGGTCGAGCGGAGCGCAGCTCGTCGTCGACCCACGGGCAGGCGATCGAGATGTCCTCGACGCCGAGCGCGGCGGCGACGTTGAGCGCCATGCCGTGACGGAAGAAGTCGTCGAGCCGTTCGGGGCCGGCGCCGGAGAGCTCGCGCGCGAGCTCGACGAGCTCGGCGTAGCGGCGGCGGACGCAGGCGCGCACGACGTCGTCGTCGCAGGCGGCGTAGGACTGGTGCTGGAGCATCAGGTAGTCGCGATCGCTGGCGAGCAGCCCCTTGTAGGCGAGGCCCATCGCGTCGAGCGCGTCGTCGCAGCCGGCGGGGGCGCGGCCGCCGGCATAGGCGGCGGCAGCGGCGCGGAACGTCTCCGCGACGCGCTCGAAGCCACGCTCGAGCGCGGCGAGGAACAGGTCGCGCTTGCTGGCGAACAGGCTGAAGACGTACGGCTGGGCGACGCCGACGCGGCGGGCGATCCGCTCGACGGGCGTCCCGTGCAGGCCGCCGTGCGCGAACTCGTGCACGGCGGCGGCAATCAGCTCCTCGCGCCGCTCGGCGGCGGGGACGCGTCGGCGGATCGGCTTGGTCGCGGCGCTCACGCGCTTCTTCCTACCACGGCTGGCTCGCGCGCGGCGCCGCCGGCCTCTTCGATGGCTCGCTCGGCGCCGCCGCGCGCCGGACGATCGGCATTCGCGCGGTCGGCACTCGCGGGGACCTCGTCGCGCGGCGCACAGACGACACTCGTGGCGAACGGCAGCGCGAGCACGATCAGCGCACCGGCGCCGAGCACGGCGACGCCGACCCAGATCGCGGGGATCAGCCCGTCGAGGAAGGCTTGCGGCGAGGCGTAGCCGCCGGAGCCGGTGAAGACGGTCGCGAGCACGGCGACGCCGAGCACGCCGCCGACCTCGCGGATCGCGTTGTTCGCACCGGAGGCCTGCCCGGCCTGGTCGGTGCGCACGGAGGACAGCACGGCGTTGGCGGAGGGCGCGAAGACGAGCGCCATGCCGGCTCCGGCCATGAAGAACGGGACGAGCATGCTCGAGTAGGCGAGGTGCGTCGTGGCGATCGAGTCCAGCCAGGCGAGCGCGCCGGCCTGCAGCGAGAGCCCGGCGAACATGAACAGGCGGCTGCCGAAGCGCTCGGAGAAGACGCCGGCGAGCGGCGCGACGAGCATCGTGCCGCCGGTCCAGACGAGCAGCTTCAGGCCGGCCTGCAGCGGCGTGTTTCCAAGCACGTTCTGGAGGTACTGCGAGAGGAAGAAGATCGATCCGAACATGCCGAAGTACATCGCGAGCGAGGCGACGTTGGTGACGGCGAACGAGCGCTCGGCGAAGAACGACATCGGCAGCATCGGCTCGGGCGTGCGCCGCTCGACGACGACGAAGGCCGCGAGCAGCACGGCGCCGGCGATCAGCGCGGCGAGGATCGATGGGCTGCTCCAGCCGAGCGACTGCGCGCGGACGAGGCCGAAGACGATCCCGAGCAGACCCGTCGAGGCGAGCGCGAGCCCGCGCAGGTCGAGTTTGCCGTACGGGCCGCGGCTCTCGGCGAGCCGGCGCGCGGCGAGCGGTGCGAGGACGATGCCGATCGGGACGTTGATCCAGAAGATCCAGTGCCAGGAGAGGCTTTGCACGACGGCGCCGCCGACGAGCGGGCCGAGCGCGACGGCGACGCCGCTGACCCCCGACCAGACGCCGATCGCGATTCCGCGCCGTTGCGCCGGAAAGGCCTCGGCGAGCAGCGTCAGCGTCAGCGGCGTGACGATCGCGGCGCCGGCGCCCTGGATCGCACGAGCGGCGATCAGCAGATCGGTGCTGCGCGCGAGCCCGGCGAGCGCCGAGGCGGCGGTGAAGACGGCGAGGCCGAGCAGGAACATGCGCTTGCGCCCGAAGCGATCGCCGAGGGCGGCGCCGGTGAGCAGGAGCACGGCGTAGGCGAGCACGTATGCGTTGACGGTCCACTCGAGCGACTGGATCGACGCGCCGAGGTCGCGGTGGATCGTCGGCAGCGCGACGCTGACGACGAGGTTGTCGAGGACGACCATGAAGAGCGCGATCGAAACGATCGCGAGGGTCCAGCGGTTGTTGCGTGTGGTGCCGCTCATCGGTGTTCCTTTCGGGTGGTGAGAGTATATTAGCAGTGACTAATAAGAATGGTCGGTCGACGAGTTGCCGTGCTGCAAGCGACGAGCGGGCGGCATGGCGCTCGCGCGCGGGCGGCGGCCCGAAGCGAGGAACGCCGGCGCGGGCGGCGAATACGATGGATCGATGAGAAGACTGCGGCTCAGTGCGCTCTCGACGCTCGCGGCGACGTGCGCGGCAACGCTGCTCGCGGCGTGCGGGTCGGGGACGAAGACGGTGACGGTCTCGAGCGCTCCGCTGACGCCGCTGAGGACGACGAGCACGCCGACGACGACGAGCGCGAAGACGACGGCGACGACGACGAGCAGCGCGGCGCCGACGACGAGCGCCGGCACCTCGAGCACGCGCTCGGCGCCGGAGCCGGCGTTCGCGCAGCAGGAAGCGAAGGCGGAAGGCGCGAGCGGCGCGGCGGCGCTCGTGCGTGCGCGCGGCTACACGCCGAACGCGACGTCGGAATACCACTCGAGCCAGACGCTGCGCGTGCTCGTCGGGACACGCACCGGGTCGGGCGACGGGTACGGCCAGCAGGCGTTCTTCTTCGTCGACGGGCGCTACCTCGGGACGGACTCGAAGGAACCGAGCGCGACGGTCAAGGTGGTCGGTCAGGGCGACACGGAAGTGACGCTCGCGTATCCGCTCTATCGCAAGGGCGATCCGCTGAGCAGCCCGAGCGGGGGCGAAGCGCGCGTGACGTTCCAGCTCAACAACGGCAAGCTCGTCCCGCTCGGCAGGATCCCGCCGGCGGCCGAGCGCAACTGACCCTCGCCGCCTCGTCCGGCCGGCCGCAGCTCGGCGTGCCGCGCCGGCGACGGCGAAGCTCGTAAGGTTGCGCCGAGGACTTCCGACACTCGCGAGAAAGGGATCGACGATGGCGACGATCGAGGGCAAGGCCGAGGAGCTGCTGAAGGGCAAGAACTTCTGCAACGTGGCGACGTTGCGCGCCGACGGCTCGGTGCACGCGGCGCCCGTCTGGGTCGACGTCCAGGACGGCAGGCCGACGCTGAACACGGCCGAGGGTCGCGTCTGGCCGCGCAATCTCGAACGCGACCCGCGCGTGACGCTGACGGTGCAGAACATCGAGAACCCCTACGAGTACGTCGAAGTCCGCGGCCGCGTCGCCGAGCGCACGCACGACGGAGCCGACGAGCACATCGACGCGCTCGCGAAGAAGTACATGGGCGTCGAGAGCTACCCGCTGCGCCAGCCGGGCGAACAGCGCGTGATCATCCGGGTCGAGCCCGAGCACGTCTACGTGCAGGCGCAATAGCGCCTCGCGGGCGGCCGACTACGCCCGCCGCAGAAGCCGGCGCCAGAGCGCCGGCTTACGCGGCTGCGCGCGCAGCCAGTCCTCGCGCAGCGCCAGCCGGCCGCTCTCGCGCGCGGCGAGCACGCACTCGGCGTGGGCGTGGCGACGACGGCGCGTGTCGCCTTCGGGCGCGATCAGCATATGCTCGCTGAGCGCGGGCAGATGATGACCACACAGCGGACATCGATACGTCGCAGGCTTGCGGTTCGCCGCACGGCGCACCGCCCACCAGGCGGCTGGGGGCAACTCGCGCATCGCTCGATTGTCGCGCCTGTCGCGGCAACACTCGCGGCGACGGTCGCGATCGGCGTGGGCGTCGCCGTCGCGCGGGCCGAGCGCGACCGCCGCGCGGGCGCCAAGCGGCGCAGGCGCGAGCGGCGCTTTGGGATGAACGCGCGCGAGCGCCCCGGCGAGGGCCTGCGCCGGATCTCGCTGGGGCAGCTCGACGTTGCGATCGAGGCGCTGCGCGGCGGCGCGGGGTCATCGCCGGAGCGGCGTGTGCACGAGGCGCGCAAGGCGCTCAAGCGCCTGCGCGCGTTGCTGCGGCTGCTCGAGGACGAGCTCGGCGAGCGCGCGTACGAGCACGAGAGCGCGGTCGTGCGCGAGGTCGGCCGGCGCCTGGCGCAGGCGCGCGACGCGGAGGTCCTGCTGAGCACGCTCGACGGGCTGATCGAGCGCGACCCGAAGCGGCTCGGCGCGCGGGGCGGTGTGCAGCGGCTGCGCGGACGGCTGCAAAGCGAGCGCGACGGCGCGGCGCAGCGCGCGCTGAGCGGCGAGGCGCACGGCGGCGCGGTCGCGGAGCTGCTCGGGCTGCGCGCGCGCGTGGAGACGTGGGAGCTGTCGCACGCCGAGCGGATCGAGGCGCTCGAGCCGGCGCTCGCGCGGATCTACGGCACGGGCCGTCGGCGAATGCGGCGGGCGGCGGGCGCGAGCGATCGGCGCTCGCAGGCGCGCAGGCTGCACGAATGGCGCAAACGCGTCAAGGATCTGCGCTACGTCGCGGAAGCGCTCGACGCCGCGGATGCGCGCGGCGCGGACAAGCGCGCGCGGGCGCGGGCGGCGTTCCTCGGCAAGGTCGCCCGCCGCGCCGACGACCTCGGCGAAACGCTCGGCGAGGAGCACGACCTCGCGGTGCTCGCCGGGCGCGTCCGCGACGAGGCGCGCACGTCCGGCACGCCCGGACGCTCATCGCGCAAGGCGCTGCTGAAGGCGATCGCGCGGCGACGCAAGCGCCTGCAGAGGCGCGCGCTGCGCCTCGGCGCGCGCCTGTACCGTCGCCGGCGCAAGCGCTTTGCGCGGCGCGTGCGCGCGGCGGTCAGTCGACGCTGAGGATCGTCAGCTCGCGCGTGCCCTTCGGCAGCGCGACGGACGTCTTCTCGCCGGTCGCGCGGCCGAGCAGCGCGACGGCGACGGGCGATTCGGCCGAGAGCCGGCCCTCGGCCGGCGCGGCGTCGTGCGAGCTGACGATCCGCCATGTCTGCTCGACGCCGTTCTGATCGCGCACCTGCACGGAGGATCCGAAGCCGACGACATCGCCGCCGCCCGGCGCGGACTCCTCGACGATCACGGCGGCGGCGATCCGCTCGCGCAGCCGCGCGATCTTCGTCTCGAGGTGCGCCTGCTCGTTCTTGGCGTCGTGGTACTCGCTGTTCTCCTTCAGGTCGCCCCATTCGCGCGCGGTCTTGATCCGCTCGGCGATCTCGCGGCGGCCGTCGCCCTCGAGCGCGGCGAGCTCGGACTCGAGCCGCGCGAGACCGTCGGCGGTGATCATGTTGACGGCGTCGGACAACGAGTGGAGCCTAGCGTGCCGGCGGCGGAGGTCAGAAATAGGTGCTCGGCGAGGTCGACAGCAGCGCGTAGATCTGGACGATCGCAGCCTGGTAGAGCAGCTGAGCCGAGGCCGGCGAGCCGGCGACGAAGAGGTCGTCGGAGAGGCGCAGGTGTTCCCACGCGTAGTCGACGTACGCCTGCGCGAGCCGCGAGCCGGGCGGATCGTGCGTGACGGAGTCGAGGTAGAGGATGTTGCGGAAGTAGATCGACGGGAAGAACGGGTTCTCTTCGCCGAGTCGCTGCGGGGTGAAGTACGCGAGCGCGGCTTTCGCGGTCTGCCGCGCCTGGTAGAGGTAGCCGGGGTTGCCGGTCGCCTGGTAGAGCAGCGTTGCGGCGCCGATCATCGTGCCCTGGTTGTAGCTCCAGGTCGTCGGGTCGATCACGCCGTGCGGGCGGATGTGGTCGGCGTAAAGGCCGCTCGGCTGCAGCAGGCAGGTGCGCACCCAGTTGTACGCCGCTTCGGCGAACTGCAGGTAGTGGACGTCGCCGGTGATCTTGTAGAGCTGCGCGCCGAGCTCGGCGGCGGGCGCCGTCGTGACGGTGTTGCGTTCGACGTTTTCGACGCTGTTCGAGAACGGGATGCCGCCGGGGCAGACGAGCGTCTGGTCGGTCGACCAGCCCGCCATCTCGAACGCCATGATCCCCTCGGCGTAGCCGAGCGCGCCGGGGCTGCGCGTCTGCTTGTAGATCCGCGCGAGCTCGATCCCGACCCAGTCGTTGTCGTCGTAGTACTTCGCGCCGCCCGGGCCGGCCGGCGGCGCGACGGTGCCGTCGAACGCCGGCAGCGTGCTCGCGTAGATGCCTTCCGGCGCGCCGGAGTTGTTCGTGTCGAGATACTCGCGCAGCCCGAGCAGGCGCTCGCGCACTTCGGCGGCGAGCGAGACCGGCAGGCGCGCGACGTTCGACATGCTGACGGTCGCGGCGAACGCCTGCGAGAACGACCACAGGTAGGAGAACGGTTCGCCGGCGTACAGCCCCGAGCCGGGGATGTAGTAGTAGCGCTGCATCGCTTCGAACGCTTGCAGCGCGCGCAGCGGGTCGCCGCTCAGCGTGGGCTTGGGCGGCTTCTTCTTCTTCGACTTCGACTTCGTCGTCGCGGAGGCGTGCGCGAGCGCGCTCGCGCGCGGGTGCGCAAACGGCCGCGAGACGCCGCGGGGATAGCCGCTGCGCCGTGCCGCGTGACGCGCGGCGAGCGCGCCGGCGGGCGCGAGCGCGGCGGGCGCGAGGACGAGCGCGAGGCCGACGAGCGCCGCCCGGACGCGCGACGCCGGGGAGCGGGCGCAACGCGCAGCGCGGCGCGCGAGGGCGCGCTGGTCTGAGCCGGTCTGGTCTGGGTGGACGCTGATCACTCGGGAAGCACAACAGGCGGAGCGGTCATTCGATTTGGTATACGCCGTGGCGGTGTCGGCGGATTACACGACGGTTGGGCACGTGACGGTCGACGTGCTCGACGACGGCTCGCGCCGTCCGGGCGGCAGCGCTTTCTACGGCGCGCTGCAGGCCGCGCGGCTCGGCGCGCGTGCGCTGATCGTCACGCGCGGCGTCCGCGTCGAGATCGAGCGACTGCTCGAGCCCTACCGCGACGAGCTCGAGCTGACGGTGATCGACGCCGAGCGCACGACGACGCTGCAGATGGCGGGGATCGGGCGCGCGCGCGTCCAGCGGATGCTCGCGTGGGCGGGTGAGATCGGCGCCGACGTGCGCCTCGACACGGCGATCGCTCATCTCGCGCCGGTCGCGCGCGAGACGCCGGCGAGCTGGCGCGGCAGCGCGCGCTTCGTCGGCTTGACGCCGCAGGGGCTCGTGCGCGATTGGAGCGGGGACGGCGGACGCGTCGTCGATCGCGCGCTCGATCTCTGCTCGCTGCCGCAGCGCTGCGAGGCGATCGTGTTCAGCGAGAGCGAGCGCGCGAGCTGCGCGGCTCTGCTCGAGCCGGCGGCGAGGCGGCGGGCGGCGATCGTGGCCGTCACGGCCGCGGCCGACCCGACCGAGCTGCACCTGCCCGACGGCGTGCTCGCCGACGTCGCGGTGCCGCACGTCGCGCCGCTGCGCGACGACATCGGCGCCGGCGACGTGTTCGCGGCCGCGTTCTTCGTCGCGCTCGCCGATGGCACTACGCCGGCAGCGGCGGCGGCGTTCGCGAACGCAGCGGCGGCCGTGCGGATCGCGGGCGTCGGCCCGGCTGCGATCGGCGACCGCGCGGCGATCCAAGCGCGCGTCGCGGCGGTCGCCTAGCGTCGCTCAGCCGGCGACGCTCAGCGACGCGTCGACCAGGGCGGCGAGCTGCTCGTCGGAGAGCGTCTCGCCACAGCCGCACGCGCGCGCTGCGAGCCGCAGCGCACCGGCGACCGGCGCGGCGTCGACGACGAAGGCGCGCGCGGTCGGCGCGCGGTCGTGAATCGCGACGACGAGCGGCTCGACGAACACGGCGCCCGCCTTGAAGGAGCTGCCGATCAGCCCGACGGGGAACGGCTCGCCGTCCTCGCCGAGGCCGGTGTGGCCGATCACGGTGACGATCTGCCTCGCCAGATCGGCGACGGCGTGCCGGTAGAGCTCGCGCGCGACGGCGTCGCCGGCCTCGGCGCAGCTGCACGTCTCGATCGCGAACTTCGCGATCTCGCCCTTCGTCAGCGGCTTGGAGTAGACGAGCGCGGCGAGCGCCTCGACGCTCGCGACATCGAAGAAGCGCACGGCGGCATCGCTCAGCGCGGTCTCGGGGCCGGACCCGTCGCGATCGGCGAGCGCGGCGCGGATCGCGTGGAGGCCGAGCCAGTAGCCGCTGCCCTCGTCGCCGAGCACGTGCCCCCAGCCACCGACGCGCCACGCGCGCCGGTCGGGGCCGACGCCGAAGACGTTCGAGCCGGTTCCCGAGATCGCGCCGACGCCGGGACGGGCGCCGGTCGCCGTCGCCCACGCGCCGACGACGTCGTTGACGACGATCCACTCGTCGTTGCGCGCCTTGCGCACCTGCCGGGCGAACGCGTCGGTGTCGGTGCCGGCGACCGCGAGCACGGCGGCGGCGATCTGCTCGTCGCCGACGCCGGCGCGCTGGAGCGCGCGGTCGGCTGCGTCGAGCAGCGCCGCGACGGCGGCCTTCGTACCGACGGCGTCCTCGTTGCTGGGACCGCTCTGGTCGAGGTGGACGACGCGCTCGTCGAGGTCGAGCACGGCGGCAAGTGTCTTCGTCGCGCCGCCGTCGATCGCCATCACGTAGCGCCCGGACGAGCGCGAGCCGGGCTGCGCGAGCGCGGCGGGCAGCGTGACGAGCGAGTCGCGTCTCATCGGGGTCGCCATCCTGGCAGGTTCGCGGCGCACTAATCTCCGCGCCATGAGCCGGCGCCGCGGAGCGAGGGGCGGATGACCTATCAGAAGGGCCTCGTCGAGGTCGGCGACGGCGTCTACGCGTACCTGCAGCCGGACGGCGGCTGGGGCTGGAGCAACGCCGGGCTCGTCGTCGACGGCGAGCGGACGCTGCTGATCGACACGCTGTTCGACCTGCGCCTGACCGAGGAGATGCTGCGCGCGATGCGTCGCGCGGTCACGGCGGCGGCGCGAATCGACACGCTCGTCAACACGCACGCGAACGGCGACCACTGCTACGGCAACGAGCTGGTCGGCGACGCCGTGATCGTCGCCTCCGAGCACACCGCCGCAGAGATGACCGAGCTGCCGCCGGCGGCGATGGCGGCGCTGATCGAGCAGGCGCCTGCGCTGGGTGAGCTCGGAAGCTTCTTCCTCCGCTGCTTCGGCGCGTTCGACTTCACCGGGATCGAGCTGACGCTCCCGCACGAGACGTTCAGCGGTGAGCTCGATCTGCGCGTGGGCGATCTGCAGCTGCGCTTGATCGAGGTCGGTCCGGCGCACACGCGAGGTGACACGCTCGTCCACGTTCCCTCGCGGGACGTGCTGTTCAGCGGCGACATCCTGTTCGCTGGCGCCCACCCGATCGCGTGGGCCGGCCCGGTGTCGAACTGGATCGCCGCATGCGAGCGGATCGTCGCGCTCGACCCCGCCGTGGTCGTCCCCGGGCACGGCCCGCCGAGCGATCTCGCCGGCGTGCGCGAGCTGCAGGCTTACTTCGAGTACCTCTACGAACAGGCGCGCGCGCGCCACGCCGAGGGCATGACCGCGCTCGAGGCCGCGCGCTCGATGCGCCTCGACCGCTGGGCCGACTGGGGCGAGAGCGAGCGGCTCGTCGTCAATCTCGCGAACATCTATGCCGAGCTGGACGGCGCGCACGAGCCGGCCAATGCGCTGCTCGCCTTCGAGCAGATGGCGGCTCTGGCGAGCGGCGGCTGAGCTCTCCTCGCGCTCGCGGAGAGGGCGACCGACCGGCTCAGAGCATCTCTCGCTGCGCCGCGCGAGACGACCGAGCCGGGAGCGGCGAGGAACACCGCTCCCGGCTGTTGCCGATCAGACGCCGTCGGGCCTAGTGGAATTCCAGGTTGCCGCCGGAGAGGTACTGCGGGAACGAGCCCGTGTAGGTACCGCCGCCGCCTTCGGGGCCTTCTTCCTTGCCCCAGGTTTCGCACGGTTCGCCTTCGAGTTCGTATTTGATGCCCTTGAATTCATTCGAGATCACGATGTAGTGCTGGAGGCCTTCGGGGAAGGTCTTCGACACCGCGTGCGGCCTCGTCGCGTTGGCGTACGTCGCCGACGAGTACGGTTCTTCAGGGTGTTTTTCGGCCTTCAACGGGATCGTCTGCGCTGGCCAGCGCAGGTGGCATTCCGAGTTTGCGAATTCGGCCGTTTTGCCGGTGTTGACTTTGATTTCGGCCGATCCACCCGTGACGACAGCCTCGCCTTCGACTTCGGTCGTTTCAGAGCCGGTTTCGACGAAGCCGTTGGCGTGGTATTCGATCGCCAGCGGAGTCACGAAGTGGGACGCGAGGAATATCGGTTTGGTCCCGATTCGCGCTTCGGTGAGACATTTCGCGTATTTGATCTTCGTTGCGTACGTCGTCTCGGACCCGGCGTTCACCGCGCCCGTCGTGCTGACTTTGGCACATTTGATTTTGAACGCGCCGAATTTGAACGCCTGTACGGTTTCGGACGAGCCGTTCGTTTTGCCTTCCTTGCTCGCGAAGAATTCGCTCGCCAGCGCCGGGCTCGCGGCGAGGGCGAATGCGCCTACGCTCGCGACCAGCCCAAGCGTCAATCTCAGGTGTCTCATTTCTCCGATGTCTCCCTTGTCGCCCCGTGCGTTTTTCGAGCGCGAGCGCCCGTGGGCCCATACGCACCGTGCGCCGGACCCATTCCCCCCCACCGATCGGCGGACGTGGCCGCGTACCCTACCACGAAAAACGGGGGCCCAAACATCCATTTCTGGGCGCTCCAGCCCGAGCAGCCGGAACAGCCGGTCAGGTGCCGAGGCCGCTGAGCGAGGGGCTGTAGCCGAGCAGCACGAAGTTCTCGAGCGCGCGATCGACCGCCCGTTCGCCGCGCGCGACCCTGGTTTGCGCCGCCGCGTAACCCGAGGCGCTGCGCTGGGCCGCGGCCGCGGCGAGCGCGTGGTAGCCGCCCCGCGTGCTCGCCATCGCGCTCGCAAGCGCCGCCTGCGCCCGCTGCGATGCGAAGTTGGCTTCCAGGCGCGCGAGCGTCGCCCCGGCGGCGGCGTAGCCCGCGGCGAGACGCCGCGCGAGCGCTTCGGCGCTCGCGGCGCTCGCCTGCGGGCCCAGTTCGCGCTTGAGCTCGCCACGCAGGCGGTCGAGCGTCGTGATCGCGGCGCTGATCGCGCTCGCGTACGCCGGTTCGGGCGTGAGCTGGTAGGCCTGCGGCTGCCCCGCGATCGTCGCCGACGCGACGGTCTGCTCGCACGCGATCATCTCGGGCGAGCGTGCCGACGGCGCGTAGCAGGCCAGCGCCGTCGACTGCCCGCCCGGGTCGGGGATCACGAAGATCGTCAACGCCGGCGCGAAGCCGCGCACGCTCAGCTGCGTGTAGCGGTACGCCTGCAGTTCGACGAGTTCGACGACCGTCGTCTGCGGCTGGCGACGAACGCGTTCGAGGAACGACCCCGGCAGCGGGCCGGGCTCTCTCGCCGGGAGCGCGCCGACGAGCAGACCCGCCGCGCTCACGTCTCCGTGCGGGGCGAGCAGCTGCGCGCGCGCGAGCGCGAGCCCCGGGATCGGGTGGGTGTTCGGTGCCGACCGCCAGCCCTGTGGGTATTCGATCAGGACGTTCGCCGCTTTGGCAGTGCGCGCGTGTTCTTCGCCCGATCCGCCCGTGACGCCCGAGTCGCCGGCGACGTAGCCGAGCACGGCGACCGCGATGAGCAGCGGGACGACGGCGCCCGGGAGGCCGCGCGCGCGCTCGATCAAGCCCCGGGGCGCGGGTACCGCTGGGCCGCGCCACGCGGAGCGCATCGACTATTCCGACGTGTCGAAGGAGCGGCCGGCGGGCGCCCAAATCCCCCCCCGCGCCTCGGGCGTCCCGCCGCAGTCGTGC
>FSVZ01000040.1_pt1 | contig 40070 bp, 38 predicted proteins | sample 1637881 | NCBI WGS metagenome assembly FSVZ01 (sample SAMEA3914789, study PRJEB12502) | metagenome | biome: forest; material: soil | place: Canada | collected 2011-07-03 | depth 0.3 m
CAGCTTCATCATCATGAGCTGGTTGATCGGCATCCGTGCGATGCGTCCGACGAGGGTCTCGGTGCGCTCGTCGAGCCTGTCGGCCGGCGGCGCCTCGACCGCGAGACCCCAGTCGAGCGCCTCGCGGCCGGATAGCGAATCGCCGGTGAACAGCAGACGCTTCGCCCGCTGCGCTCCGACGCGGTGCGCCCAAAGGGCGGTCGTCGGCGAGCCCCAGACGCGCGCCGGCGGGTAGCCGATCTTCGCGTCGTCGGCGATCACGAGCAGGTCCGAGCACAGCGCCATGTCGGTGCCGCCGGCGACGCAGAAGCCGTGCACGCGGCAGACGACCGGCTTGCCGCATTCGAGCAGGCTCATGAACGCCCGTACGTTGCGGCTCATCATCGCGTAGTCGACCATCGGATCCCAGGTGCCGTGCGGGTCGTGGTTCGCGGCGATCACGGTCGCGTCGAGCGGAGAGCCGGACGGCGCGTCGCGGCGCGAGGTCGCCTCGCTGGCTGGTGCATCGCGTGTCTCCTCGCCGCTCGCGCGCGCGTCGTCGCGGATCCCCTCGGCGCTCTCGACCAGGTCGTAGCCGCCGCAGAAGCCGGACCCGGCGCCGGCGAGCAGCAGCACGTGCACGCTCGGGTCGAGGTCGGCGCGCCGTACGCACTCCGCGAGCTCGGCGATCACCGTCGGCGTCAGCGCGTTGCCGCGCTCGGGGCGGTTCAGCGTCAGCCTCGCGACGCGCTCGTCGACCTCGTAGAGCACCGCGGCACCGTCGCTCATGACGGCGACTCTACGCCGGTGGGATACTCGACGCATCATGCCGAGCAACCGCTTCTACTCGCGCCTGTCGATGACGATGCCCGACTCGTGGCTGAAGGCGACGGGCAAGCTCAACGTCCCGATCTACCGCCTCACGCGCGGGCGGCTGATGAACACGGTCGGCACCGCGCCGGTGCTGCTGCTGACGTCGATCGGGCGGCGCTCCGGCCAGCCCCGCACGGTACCCGTCGTCTTCCTCACCGACGGCGAGCGCCAGGTGATCGTCGGCTCGAACGCCGGCAACACGCGCGCGCCGGCGTGGTCCTACAACCTGCAGGCCAATTCCGATGCCGAGATCGAGATCGGCGGCGATCGCAGGCTCGTGCGCGCGCGGGTCATCGACGGCGAGGAGCGCGCCGAGCTGTGGCGTCGCGTCAACGAGATGTACGAGGGCTTCGACGAATACGACGCGAAGACGTCACGCGATATCGCCGTGTTCGCGCTCGAGCCGCGATGAGCCCGCGATCAGACAACGACCAACGAGGAGCGAACCCATGACCCCTCCCACTTCGACCGAGCAGTTGATCAGCGGCGTCGACTTCGTCGCGTTGCCGACGCACGACGTGAGCGCGTCGGCCGCGTTCTACGGCGACACGCTCGGCCTGCGCCGCTCGGTGTACATACCCGAGCGCAACTTCGCCGAGTTCGAGACCGGCAATCTGACGCTCAGCATCATCGACGCCGAGAAGATGGGCCTCGAGCACAACCCGATGCGACATGAGATCGCGTTGCACGTCGACGACGTCGAGGCCGCGCGTCAGACGCTCGAGGAGCGCGGCGTGACATTCAAGGGCGACACGTTCGACACGGGCGTCTGCCACATGGCGTTCTTCGAGGACCCCGAAGGCAACGCGCTGATGTTGCACCACCGCTACGCGCCCCGCGCGAGCGACGACTGAGTCGCTCACGCGTTCCGAATCGCGCGCGCGATCGTCTAGCCTAAAGTCATGCTCTTCACACGCAAGCCGGCAGCGGTCGTCGACGCCGAGTCTGCGCTGCCGGGGCGCGATACGCCGATCGCGGTGCCGGCGCGCCACGAGGTCCTCGGGACGCCGCTGAGCGGCCCGTTTCCGGAGGGCGTCGAGACGGCGATCCTCGGGATGGGCTGCTTCTGGGGCGCCGAGCGGATCTTCTGGCAGACGCCGGGCGTCTACACGACGGCCGTCGGCTACGCCGGCGGCTTCACGCCGAACCCGACGTACGAGGAGGTCTGCAGCGGGCGGACCGGACACACCGAGGCCGTGCTCGTCGCGTTCAACGTCGGCACGGTCTCCTTCGAGGACATCCTGAGGCTGTTCTGGGAGGGTCACGACCCGACGCAGGGCATGCGTCAGGGCAACGACGTCGGCACGCAGTACCGCTCGGCGATCCTCTGGCGCGACGAGCCGCAGCGGAGGACCGCCGAGGCCTCGCGCGACGCGTATCAGGCGATGCTCACGCAGGCCGGCCACGGAGCGATCACGACCGAGATCGCGCAGGCTGGGCCGTTCTACTACGCCGAGGACTACCACCAGCAGTACCTCGCGAAGAACCCGAACGGCTACTGCGGGCTCGGTGGCACCGGCGTCAGCTGCCCGGTCGGCCTGACGGCGTCGAGTTGAGCGCGCCGCGGCGCTGAGCGCGTCGCTCACGCGCGGCTCCGCGGTGCCTCGCAGATGCGAGGCACCAACCTCTCAAGCGCTTAAACGGGCGCGGCCCCGCCGAAGCGGGGCCGCGCCCGTCGTGCCCGAACCGGGGCGCGTCCGCGGGGACGGACGCGCCCCGGCTGCCAGGCTCCCGCCTACGCGCCGGAGGGCGCGGGGCTGGGCTGCCACGCCGGCGGCGCGTGCGGGCCGCCGAGCGTCGGAACGTCCGAGGGGTAGACCTCGTTGCCGTGGATCGCGTGATCGCCGATCTCCAGCTCTTCGTCGCTCAGACGCAGAGGCAGGAAGATCCCGACGATCTTCAGCAGGATGAACGTCACGATCCCGCTGAAGATGATCACCCAACCGGCGGTCTCGGCCTGCCAACGCAGCAGCGTCCAGCTGCCACCGTTGAACACGCTTTCGAGACCCGGCAGATTCGGCGCGCCACCGACACCGATGTACTCGACCAGCTTCGGATCGGCGAAGAAGCCAACCAGCAGACCGCCCGTCAGTCCGGCGATCCCATGCGTATAGATCACCCCCAGGGTGTCGTCCACATGCCGGAAGATCGGCGCTCGGCTGAGGAAGCGGATCGAGAACCAGACGATCGTCGACGCGATCACGCCGATCGCGAGCGCACCCCAGCCGTTGACGAACCCGGCGGCCGGCGTGATCCCGACGAGCCCCGTGATCATCCCGTTGACCGAGCCGAGCAGCGACGGCTTGTCGCGGAAGATGTAGTCCCACGCGATCCAGACGAGCATCGCGACCGCGGTGCACAGGTTCGTGTTGATGACCGCTGCCGAGGCGTTCGCACCGGCGTAGTAGGAGTCTCCACCGTTGAATCCGTTCCAGCCGAGCCACAGCAGACCGGCGCCCGCAGCGACCATCAGCAGGTTGTTCGGCGCATCGACCTCTCGATCGCGTTGCAAGCGTGGTCCGATCACAGCCGCAGCCACGAATCCTGAGATCCCGGCCGCGAGATGGATCACGTAGCCGCCGGAGTAGTCGAGCGCACCGTGCGCCGCCCAGTATCCGCCGCCCCAGATCAGGAACGCGTTGATCGAGTAGACGAACGTGATCCACAGCAGCACGAACGGGATCCACGCCTTGAAGCTGATCCGCCCGAGCACCGAGCCGAGCATCAGGATCGGCGTGATCGCGGCGAACACGAATTGGAAGTAGACGAGCGATGCCTCCGGGAAATGGAACGGTGGCCCGGTGGTGATCGACGGGATGATCGCCTGCCCCTCCTCAGCGCCCGTCGAGAGCACCGTCCCGGACTTGCCCCAGAACGTGTCGAAGAACCCTTTCCCGTGGCCGATCGGGCTGCCGAAGCCCATCTTGAACGCCCACAGGCACCATGCGACCATGACCAGGCAGAACGCGACGAACGTCAGCATCATGCTGTTGACCGACCAGCGCTTCTGCATCACGCCGCCGTACAGGACCGCCAGGCCCGGGAGGCTCATCAGACCGACGAACGTCGCCGCGGTCATCTGCCACGCGTTGTCGCCGGCATTGAGCCAGGTTGGGTATGAGTTCCAGGACATGTGCCTCCATTTCCTGCTTGATTTGTGGAGTGACCCCCCCCGTCCGCGCATCGCGATTCGGGTGCGCCAATTGCAACGCCACATGAAAACGGTGCGCGTTTACAGCGGCTAGGGACAGTCTGCACAACACTTCGCTAGCGCCTTTCGACATCTGTATAGACGCCGCCGGGATATGCTCCGCAAAGCCCGATCGGCTCTCCGCTGCGCCGCCCACGCGATCGCCGACGTCCGATTTTGCGGAGGAAGGCGGGTATGGTCGGGCCCGGCGGCCCCCTGGGCTCAGCTCGGCGAGCGGTACGCGAAGCCCGCGCGGCGGCAGGCCGCGCTCAGCTCGCTCCTGAGCGACGCGAACGAGCCCGACCCGCAGATCGTGCGCGCGCGCGCACCGCAAGCGTTTATCTGGGCGGCGCCGAGCGTGCTCGCGAACGTCACGTTGATGCAGTCGTGGCGCGCAGGGGCGCCACTGCTCAGCGCGTACGCGCCGAGGCCGGCGAGCGCGAGCACGAGCGTGGCGAGGACCGCGCCTACCGCCGTCTTCTCGCGCCGTCCCCATTGCAGCGGCGTCGCAAGGCGCTTCGCGCGCGCCTCCATGATCATCCGCTCGACCCTATCGCGAGTCGGCTCGCGCGCGAGCCGCCGCGCACGCAGGCGCAACCCCGTCGAGACGGTATCCGATCAGCGTGTCTACGCCTCGGCGACGTCGGTCGCGTCCGGCTCCGGCGCGGTCGTCGCGGGGTCGTCACGATCGGCGCTCGGCGCCTCGACTCCCGCCGGGGCGAACGCGAGCGCCGCCGAGTTGATGCAGTAACGCTCGCCGCTCGCGCCGGGCCCGTCGTCGAAGACGTGACCGAGATGCCCGCCGCACGCGCGGCAGAGGACCTCGGTGCGGCGCATGAACAGGCTGTTGTCCGGACGCAGCTCGACCGCGTCGGCTACGGCCGGCTCGGTGAAGCTCGGCCAGCCGCTGTGGGACTCGAACTTCGTCGCGGCGTCGAACAGCTTCGCGCCGCACGCCGCGCAGCGGTAGTCGCCGGCGTCCTTGTTGTAGACGTACTCGCCCGTGAACGGCGGCTCGGTGCCGGCCCTGCGCAACACGTCGTACTGCGCCGGCGTCAGCTCGGCGCGCCACTGCTCCTCTGACTTGGCGACGTCGCGCTGATCGCTCATACCGATGTTCTAGCACGGCCGCGTGCGCACGAAGCCGGGCACCGCGCGCTGGCCCACTCGCCGCGACGCGGCCGTGACCCTTGCTATTGTGATCTTTACGTTCACGTCAAGTTTTAGATGCGGATGAGAGCCGCGAAGGAGCGCACCATGGGCAGAGCGGACGTCGGGGCGGACGGCAAGGGCGGCGGCCACGGATCGCGCTTCGGCGTCGACGCCGAGCACCGCAGCTACCGCTGGTGGGCGCTGTCGTGCACGAGCCTCGGCATGCTGCTCGCCGCGACGAACTCCGGCACGCTGATCATCGCGCTGCCCGACCTCGAGCGCTCGCTGCACACGAGCCTGCTCGCGCTCGTCTGGGTGATCCTCGCGTACCTGATCGCCGCGACCGTGCTCGTGCTGATGGCCGGCCGCTTGTCGGACCTGTTCGGACGTAAGGGCGCGTACGTCGGAGGCTTCCTCGTCTTCGCGCTCGCCTCGCTCGGCGCCGGCTTCTCGGGCGACGCGACCGTCCTGATCCTCTGGCGCATCCTGCAGGGAATCGGCTCGGCGTTCCTGTTCGCGAACGCCGCCGCGCTCGTCACCGACGCCTTTCCGAAGGAGGAACTCGGGCTCGCGATGGGCGCCAACACGATGGTCGCAGCGATCGGACTCGTGCTCGGGCCGGTGCTCGGCGGCGCGCTCGTCACGATCTCGTGGCACTGGGTCTTCTGGTTCAACGTTCCGTTCGCGCTCGCCGGCGCCGTCTGGGGCGCGCTGATCCTGCGTGAGCTCTCCAAACCGGACACCGTGCGCGGCTACGACCTGCTCGGGACGGGCACGTTCGTCGTCGGGCTGACCGGCCTCGTCTACGGCGTCTCGCGCGGCGGCATCAGCGGCTGGAACGATCGGCTCGTGATCGGCGCGCTGATCGTCGCCGCCGTCCTGCTGCCGCTCTGGGTCGCCGTCGAGCGTCGCTCGCGCGCCCCGATGCTCGACCTCGCGCTGTTCAAGAACCGCCTGTTCGCCGCCGCCAGCGCCGCGTCGTTCCTCAACGGGCTCGCGCGCTTCGCGTTGATGTTCCTGTTCGTCTTCTACTACCAGGGCGCGCAGGGCAACACGCCGATTCAAGCCGGCATCAAGCTGATCCCGCTCGCGCTCGGAATGCTCGTCGCCTCGCCGATCGCCGGCATCTACGCCGACCGCCACGGCTCGCGCGCGCTCGCCGCGATCGGGATGCTCGTGACCGCCGCCGGGCTCGCCGGGATGACGACGCTGCAGACGCACACGGCCTACTGGCAGAGCGGCCTCTGGCTCGCGATCGTCGGCGTCGGCTCGGGCATGTTTAACAGCCCGAACACCGCCGCGATGATGGGCGTCGTGCCGGCGCACCGCCGCGGCATCGCCGCCGGCGCGCGCACGCTGCTGCAGAACACCGGCGCCGTGCTGTCGATCGCGTTCGTGCTCGCGATCGTCACCGCGGCCGTCCCGAAAGCGACGCTGTTCGCGATCTTCTCGGGCCTCGCGAAAGGGCTCTCGGCCGAGAAGCTCGCGCCGTTCATCGAAAACATGCACGTCGCGCTGTGGGTGCTCGCCGCGACGTCGCTGCTCGGCGCCGGCGTCTGCCTGCTGCGCCCGAGCCACGTCAGCGCAAACGCCGCGCCGGAGGCGATCGAGCCATGGGAGCAGGCGGTCGCCGAGGAGGCGATGCTGCCCGGGCTCGACGGCGCCGCCGACGGCGCCGGCGCCGCGACAGCGCTCCCGCCGAACGCCGACGCCGACGAGGGCACGCCGCCCCCGCCCCCGCGCGCCGACGAGCTGAGCGTCCGCTGATGGGCGCTCGAGCGGCCGAGGGCGCCGATCGGGTCTCGCCGGCGCAGAGCCTCCGGATCGGCGACGTCGCGCGGCTCGTCGGTACGACGCCGCGAACGATTCGCTACTACGAGGAAGTCGGCCTGCTCCCGGAGGCGCCGGCCCGCGCGTCCGGGCGTCACCGCCTGTACAGCGAGTCCGAGGTCGAGCGGTTGCGCGAGGTGATGCGCTTGAAAGACCTGCTCGGCCTGACGCTCGAGGAGCTGAAGACGCTGCTCAGCGCCGAGGAGGCGCGCGCCGAGGTGCGAGCGCAGCTGCGCCGCGACGACGTCGACGCCGCACGCCGGCGCGAGCTGCTGAGCGAGGCGCTCGGCCACATCGATGCCCAGCTCGCGCTCGTGCGCCATCGCGCAGGCGAGCTCGCGCGGCTCGAGCACGAGCTGTTCGAGACACGCAAGCGCGCGCGGCGCAAGATCCGCGAGCTCGACGCGCACGCCGCCGGGGCCTTCCCGCCGCGATCCGCACTCGAGACGACCGGCGGCTCGCGCCCGTGAGCCCCGCGCGCGACGACGGCGAGTGGATCAGGGCGGCCGCCGCAGACGTGCGCGGCGCGAGCGCCGATCCGGCCGTGCTCGTCGACGACCTCGTCGTGCGCTTCGAGCAGACGCTTGCCGTCGGCGGCGTCTCGTTCGCCGTCGCCCCCGGCGAGGTGTTCGGCCTGCTCGGGCCGAACGGCGCCGGCAAGACGACGACGATCCGGGTGCTGACGACGCTGCTGCCGCCGAGCGCCGGGCGCGCGCTCGTCGCCGGTCACGACGTCCGTCGCGACAGCCTCGCGGTGCGCTCGTCGATCGGCTACATCCCGCAGGCGATCTCCGTCGACGGCGCGCTGACCGCGCGCGAGAACCTCGATTTCTATGCGCGCGTCACCGGCGTCGCCCGGCGCGAGCGCGGGCGCCGGATCGAGCAGGCGATCACCGCGATGGACCTCGACGCGATGCTCGACCGCCTCGCGCGCACGCTCTCCGGCGGGATGCTCAGGCGCCTGGAGATCGCGACGGCGCTCCTCAACCGCCCGTCGGTGCTGTTCCTCGACGAGCCGACGGTCGGCCTCGACCCGTCGGCGCGGCGGATGGTCTGGGAGCACCTCGGCGCGCTGCGCGAAGAGGTCGGCACGACGATCCTCGTGACGACACACATGATGGAGGAGGCCGAGCGCTACTGCGAGCGTCTCGCGATCATGGACATGGGCAAGCTCGTCGAGCAGGGCGAGCCGTCCGAGCTGCTCGAGCGTCACGGCACCGACAGCCTCGAGGAGGTCTTCAGCGCGGTCACCGGCCGCACGATCGACGAGCAGCAGGAAGGGAGGTTGGCCGATGTCCGCGCCCAGCGCCGCGTTGCCCGCCGGCTCGGCTAGCCCGTCCACGCCGCGCCCGCGCCTGCTGACCGCCGACGGCTGGCGCGCGATCGGCTCGGGCACGTTCGCGATGGCGCAGTCGGAGCTGCGCAAGCTGCGCCACGACCACCTCGACATCCTCACGCGATCGGTCCAGCCGCTCCTGTGGCTGTTCATCTTCGGCACCGCGCTCAGCCACACGCGCTCGCTGACGCTCGGCAAGCTCGAATACCGCGCCTACCTGGCGCCCGGCGTGATGGCGCAGGCGGCGATGTTCATCGCGATCTTCTTCGGCCTCGCCGTGATCTGGGAGCGCGACGTCGGCCAGCTGCAGCGGATGCTCGCGACGCCGCTGCCGCGCAGCGCGATCGTGCTCGGCAAGGCCGCCGGCGCGTGCGTGCGCGCGCTCGTGCAGGCGCTGCTGCTGCTCGTCGTGCTCGCCGCGACCGGGATCGGCGTGCGCTGGAGCGTCGACGGCGTGCTCGGCACGCTCGCGATGCTGATGCTCGGGACCGCCGCGTTCGCCTGCATGTCGATGCTGCTCGCCGCCGCCGTCAAGGAGCGCGAGCGGTTCATGGGCATCGGCCAGCTGATCATGATGCCGCTGTTCTTCGCCTCCAGCGCGCTGTACCCGCTCAGCGTGATGCCCGGCTGGCTGCACGTGATCGCGCGGATCAACCCGCTCACCTACGAGGTCCAGGGACTGCGCCAGATGCTCGTCGGCGTCGGCGGCGTCGGCGAGGTCTGGCTCGACTTCCTCGTCGTCGGTGGATTCTTCCTCGTCATGCTCGTCGCCGCGACGCGCGCATATCCCAAGGCGATTCTCTAGCTCGTGAGGTGACGAGGTGATGCCGAGCATCGAGGTCACGCCAAGCCCGCGCGGCGTCCCCGGCGCGCTCAGCGACCCGACGCGCGTGAGCGGCGAGCAGCTGACGTTCGCCGGGGCCGGCGGCACCGCCGTCAACGGCTACCTCGCGCGCCCCGCCGACGCCGCCAGCCACGCGGGCATGATCGTGATCCACGAGGCCGGCGGCCTGAACGCGCACATCCGCGACGTCGTCAACCGCTTCGCCGGCATCGGCTATGTCGCGCTCGGCGTCGACCTCTACACGCGCGAAGGCGGTCCGCCCGACACGAGCGACGTGCCGGCGATGATGCAGCGACTGTTCGCGATCTCCGACGAGGTCGTGCTCGGCGACCTCGAAGGAGCCGCCGACCATCTACGCTCGCTCGACGGTGTGACCGGGCGGATCGGATGCATCGGCTTCTGCATGGGCGGGCGCTACACGCTGCTGTTCGCGTGCGCGTCCGATCGCCTCAACGCCGCCGTCGACTGCTGGGGCGGCTTCATCGACCGCGCGACGCCCGACGAGCGCGCGACGCCGCAGCGCCCGACGCCGCCGCTCGAGCTCGCCGAACGGCTGAGCTGCCCGCTGCTCGCGGCCGTCGGCGCCGAGGACTCCAACCCCTCGCCCGAGCTCGCCGCCGAGCTGCGCGAGCGTGCCGGGCGATCGCCCGTCGGCCTCGGCGGGCAGGAGGTCAAAGTCGACGTCTACGACGGCGCCGGACACGCCTTCTTCGCCGACTACCGCCCGACCTACCGCCCCGAGCCGGCAGCGAGGCTGTGGGCCGAGATCGTCCCGTTCCTGCGGCGCCACCTGCAGGCCGGCTGAGCCCGGCGCGCCGAGCGCGCTGGCTAGCCCCCCGGTGAGCGAACGCAGGCGCTCGTGCGCGACCGGGCGAGCGGCGAAGCGTTCATATAGTGCGGTGCCGTATCGCAGTCACAGCGCCGACGAGGAGGGAGGGCAACCGTGGAGCGCAAGTGGTGGACGCTGATCGCCGTCTCGGTCGCGATCTTCATGCTGCTGCTCGACATCACCGTCGTCAACGTCGCGCTGCCCGACATCCAGCGCTCGCTGCACTCGAGCTTCTCCGACCTGCAATGGGTCGTCAACGCGTACTCGCTGACGCTCGCCGCGTTCCTCTTGACGGCCGGTGCGCTCGCCGACCGCTTCGGGCGCCGGCTCCTGTTCACGACGGGGCTCGTGATCTTCACGCTCTCCTCGGCCGCCTGCGGGCTCTCCTCCTCCCCGCTCGCGCTCAACCTCGCGCGCGCCGTGCAGGGCACCGGCGGCGCGATGATGTTCGCGACGTCGCTCGCGCTGATCGCCGGCGCCTTCCACGGCCGTGAGCGTGGGGTCGCGTTCGGCGTCTACGGCGGCGTGATCGGCGCCGCCGTCGCCGTCGGCCCGGTGGTCGGCGGCGTGATCACGTCCGGCATCGGCTGGGAATGGATCTTCTTCGTCAACGTCCCGATCGGCATCGGCGCCGTGATCCTCACGCTCACGCAGGTCGCCGAGTCGCGCGACCCCGAAGCACGCGGAGTCGACTGGCTCGGCCTCGTGACGTTCTCCGGCTCGCTCTTCCTGCTCGTCTTCGCGCTGATCGAGGGCAACGAAAAGGGCTGGGGCTCGACGCGGATCGTCGGCTTCCTCGTCGGCTCGCTCGTGTTGATCGTCCTGTTCGTGATCGTCGAGCGCGCGCAGACCCGGCCGATGCTCGACCTGACGCTGTTCCGCCGCCCGGCGTTCGCCGGCGCGAGCATCGTCGCCTTCAGCGTCTCGGCCTCGATGTTCGCGATGTTCCTCTACCTCACGCTCTATATCCAGGACGTGCTCGGCTACGGCGCGCTGCAGGCCGGCGTGCGCTTCCTGCCGGTCACGCTGCTCTCGTTCCTCGTCGCGCCGATCTCCGGGCGCCTGTCCGTGCGCGTCCCGGTTCGCTTGCTGCTCGGCGGCGGCCTCGTGCTCGTCGGCGCCGGCCTGCTGAGCATGACCGCCGTCGACGCGAGCTCGCACTGGACCGTGCTGATCCCCGGCTTCGTGATCGCCGGCGCCGGCATCGGCCTGATCAACCCGCCGCTCGCCTCGACCGCCGTCGGCGTCGTGCACCACTCGCGCAGCGGGATGGCCTCGGGCATCAACAACACCTTCCGCCAGGTCGGCATCGCGACCGGGATCGCCGGGCTCGGCGCTATCTTCCAGCACGACGTCACGCGTGACACGACAGCCGCGCTCGCACACGGCGCCGGGCGCGCCGTGCTCGCGGGCGCGCACGGCAGGCTGAAGGGCGCGCTCGTCTCCGGCGACGTTCAGAGCCTCGCGCACTCGCTCCCCGCGCCCGCGCGCGCCGCGCTCGCGCACTCCTACCGCGTCGGCTTCACGAGCGCCTTCACGAGCATCCTCTTGATCGCCGCAGCGATCGCCCTCGTCGGCTCGCTGTTCGCGTTCGCGCTCGTCCGCGGCAGCGACTTCGTCGCGGCCGAGCCCGCCGGCGCTCCCGAGCCAGCCGGCGCTCCCGAGCCGCTCGCCGGTGCCGCCGGCTGAGCCGGCTTGCTGACGCGTCGGCTGCCGCGCCAGCGCGCGTCACGTGCAGCGTCAGAGCCGGCGCAGACCGCATCGCGCGCACGGGGCGAGCTCCGCGCGGCGGGCGGGCGCCGCCCGCCGGCGCGCACCGCGCCAACCGTCATCGACCGATCAAAAAATCGTCCCCGCGCTCATAGCCGTCGCACTCGATCACCGGCAGGCGCGGATAACGCGGATAAGCTGGATCGACTCGCGAGAGGGTGCACAGCGAGAAGACGGAGCCGCGCGTGTTGCGCACCTCCTGCCGATTCGTGCACGTGTCGCACAGCCCCGCCCCGCCGCCGGAGCTCGGCCGTGGGCTCGGCTCGTCGAACATGGCGCAAGCTTACGAGCAGGCTGCGTAGCGGCGCGCCCGATCTGCCCGTGACGCGCCTGCGATAATCGTTGTCCGTACAACTGTGAACACCTTCTATCGACTGCTCGGGTTCCTGCGCCCCTACAAGCGGGGCTTGACCGCCTCGTGGGCGCTCGCCAGCCTCGCGATGGTCGTCACCGTGCTGATCCCGTACTTCACCGGCTCGGCCGTCGAAGCGATCAGGCACGGCGACACGCACGCGCGCCGGCACGAGCTCGCTCTGCGCGCTCACGACCGTCACACGCTGCTCGTGCTCGCGATCGTGATCGCCGCGATCGTGCTCGTGCGCTGGCTGCTGACGTACACGCGCCGGATGATCGCCGGGCGGATCTCGCTCGCGATCGAATTCGACCTGCGCGAGATCATCTACGCCCAGCTGCAGCGACTCGAGCTCGGCTTCTTCGATCACCAGCAGACCGGTCAGCTGATGTCGCGCGCGACCGTCGATCTGCAGGCCGTTCGCTTCTTCCTCGGCTATGGGCTCGTCTTCATCCTGCAGTCGGCGCTGACGCTGCTGCTTGCCGGAATCGCGATGGTTCTGATCAACCCCGAGCTCGGGCTGATCGCGATGGCGCCGACGCCGTTCGTCGTGTTCATCTCGCAGCGCTACGGGCGCACCGCGCGCCCGGCGATCCAGGAGGTCCAGCAGCGGATCGGCGAGCTGACCGCCGACGCCGAGGAGAACATCTCCGGAGTCCGCGTCGTCAAGTCCTTCGCGCGCGAGCCCCAGCAGCTCGAGCGCTTCCGCCACAGCGTCGCACGCGTCTTCGACCAGTCGATGGTCGCGACGCGCCTGGAGGCGAAGTTCAACCCGGCGATCGGCTTCCTGCCGCAGCTCGGGCTCGCCGCCGTGCTGCTGATCGGCGGCAACCGCGTGATCCACGCGCACCTGACGCTCGGCCAGTTCACGCAGTTCTACCTCTACCTGAACATGCTGATCGGACCGATGCGCTCGCTCGGCGTCACGCTCGGGCTCGCCCAGCGCGCGACCGCCTCCGGCGCTCGGATCTTCCAGGTGCTCGACCGTCAGCCACGGATCCTCGCGCCGCCGGCCGCGCCGGCGCTGCCGCCCGGCAACGGCCACGTCGAGCTGCGCGACGTCACGTTGCGCTACGACGAGGGCGACGACTTCGGCGCGGTCCACGCTGGCCCGCGCGAGCTCACGCTCGACAACGACAGCGACGGCAACCAGCGCACGGCGCGCGTCGCGCGCGACGTGCTCAGCGACGTCAGCCTCGACGTGCCCGCCGGCACGACCGTCGCGCTCGTCGGCGCGACCGGCTCCGGCAAGACGAGCCTCGTCTCGCTGATCTCGCGGCTGTACGACCCGAGCGAGGGGACCGTGCTGCTCGACGGCGCCGACGTCCGCAGCGTCGAGCCCTCCTCGCTGCGCCACGCCGTCGCCGTCGTCAGCGACGACCCATTCCTGTTCTCCGCGAGCGTCGCCGAGAACATCGCCTACGGCCGGCCCGGCGCCGCCCGCTCGGAGGTCGAGGCCGCCGCTCGTCGCGCGCAGGCCTACGATTTCGTCGCAGCCCTGCCGCAGGGCTTCGACACGCGCGTCGGCGAGCGCGGGCTGTCGCTGTCCGGTGGCCAGCGACAGCGCCTCGCGATCGCCCGCGCGCTGCTCGCCGACCCGCGCGTGCTGATCCTCGACGACGCGACCTCCGCCGTCGACGCCTCGACCGAGCAGAGCATCAAGCTCGCGCTCGACGAGGCGATGGCCGGCCGGACGACATTCGTCATCGCGCACCGACTCTCGACGATCTCGCTCGCCGACGAGATCGTCGTGCTCGACCACGGTCGCGTCGTTGCGCACGGCGACCACGAGCACCTGCTCGAGGCCTCCGAGCTGTATCGCGAGATCGTCGAGAAGGGCCTGCCCGACCAGATCTTCCTCACGCGCAAGCCACGCGAACGCGAGGTCAGCGGCCTGTGAGCCCCGTCGGCGCGAGGGGCGGCCCCGGCTCGACGTGGACCGGCGAGCGTGCGAGCAGAGGCACGCGCGGGCGCAACCTGCGCGGGCTGCTCGCGCTGCTGAAGCCCTACCGCGGACGCGCCACGCTGACGGTGCTCGCGCTCGTGCTCGGCACCGCCGCCTCGCTCGCGCCGCCGCTGCTCGCGCGCGCCGCGATCGACGAAGGGATCGGACATCACGACTTCGGCAAACTCGAGCTCGTCGTCGTCGCCTTCTTCCTCGCCGCGCTGCTCGTCTGGGCGATGACGTACGTCCAGACCTATCTCGTCGGCTGGGTCGGCCAGCGCGCGCTCGCCGACCTGCGGATCCGCATCTTCCGCCACCTGCAGACGCTGCCGATCGGCTTCTACGAGAGCCGTCCCGCCGGCGTGCTGATCTCGCGCATGACCAACGACGTCGAGGCGCTCGACAGCCTCGTGACCGACTCCGTCGTGACGCTCTTCCAGTCGGGGCTGACGCTGATCGGCACCGTCGGCATCCTGCTCTACCTCGACGTCAAGCTCGCGCTGATCACGTTCTGCGTGCTGCCGCTCGTGCTCGCCGGCTCGCTCTGGTTTCGGATCGTCTCGGCCGGCGCGTTCCGGCGCACGCGCGAGACGATCGGCGCGATCACCGCGTACCTGCAGGAGACGCTCTCCGGGATCCGCGTCGTGCGCAGCTTCGCCCAGGAGCCGGTCCACGAAGCCCGGTTCACCGAGCTCAACGCCGACAACGTCGACGCGAACATGACGACCGTCAAGCTCAACGCCGCGTACTTCCCCTCGGTCGAAATGCTCTCCGGCGTCGCCGTCGCGGCGATCGTCCTGTACGGCGGCTATCAGGCGATCGACGGGCACATCTCGATCGGCACGATCGTCGCGTTCGTCGCCGCGCTTGCGAACCTGTTCGAACCGATCCAGCAGCTCTCGCAGCTGTACGCGACCTACCAGTCCGGCATGGCCGCGCTCGAGAAGATCTTCCAGCTGCTCGACGAGCGGCCCGACCTGACCGACCGCGCCGATGCGGTCGACCTGCCGCGGATCGTCGGCGAGGTCGACTTCGACGACGTCTCCTTCGCCTACAGGCCGCGCTCGCGAGCTCGGGCCGGCGCGGCCGGCGCGGAGGCGAACGGCGCCAGCGCCGACGACGCCGAGCCCGAGCAGGTGCTCGCGCTCGACCACGTCAGCCTTCAGATCCCGCCCGGACAGACCGTCGCGCTCGTCGGCGCGACCGGTGCCGGCAAGTCGACGATGGCGAAGCTGATCGCACGCTTCTACGACCCCACCTCCGGCGCCGTGCTCGTCGACGGCCACGACCTGCGCGAAGTCTCGAGCCGCTCACTGCGCTCGCAGATGGGCATCGTCCCGCAGGAGGCCTTCCTGTTCAGCGGCACCGTCGCCGAGAACATCGCGTTCGGGCGTACCGACGCCACGCCGGATCAAGTCCGCGCCGCCGCGGCCGCCGTCGGCGCCGAGGAGTTCATCGCCGAGCTGCCGAGCGGCTACGACACTGAAATCGGCGAGCGCGGCACACAGCTCTCGGCCGGCCAGCGCCAACTGATCGCGTTCGCGCGCGCGCTGATCGCCGACCCGCGGATCCTCGTCCTCGACGAGGCGACCTCGAACGTCGACCTGCACTCCGAGGCGCGGATCGAGCGCGGCCTGCGCCGGCTGCTCGCCGGGCGCACCTCGATCGTGATCGCCCACCGGCTCTCGACAATCCGCCAGGCCGCGCGAATCGTCGTGCTGGAGCACGGCCGGATCGCCGAGCAGGGCACGCACGACGAGCTGATCGCAGCCGAAGGGCGCTACTACGAGCTGTATCGCGACTGGGCCGCGCAGGCCGCGGCGTAGGTCCTGAGAGCAAGGAACAGCAGCGTTCGCGGCGCGAGTCGGCGTGCCATCGAGGGGATGCTCGCGCACCATCCGGACAGCGGCGCGGCAGGCGTCAGCGCTGCAGGACCGGTTGCACGTCACGCTCTGGTCACGCGTGCAACGCTCTCGCCCTTGTACAGTTGCCGCTCGTGCGACCGCTGACCGCCAGGGAGGGCGCCCGGCTCGGATGCCGCGGCGGGGGCGATGCGCCGCCTCGCCGAGCGCGCTCCGCGCGCCGGCGGCGCCGGCTCGCACTCCGACCACTCGGGCTCCTCCTCTGGACGTTGCTGAGCGCCGCGCTCGCGCCGGCGCTCGCGCAGGCAACGCCGACCGAAGGCATCCACAAGATCGAACACGTCGTGACGATCATGCAGGAGAACCGCTCGTATGACACGTACTTCGGCACGTATCCGGGCGGCAACGGCATCCCGCGTGGCGTCTGCGTGCCGGATCCGGCCCGTCGCACCTGCATCAAGCCGTTCTACGACGGCGAAGACAAGAACGCGGGCGGTCCGCACGGAACGGCGGCTTCGATCGGCGACATCAACGGCGGCAAGATGAATGGATTCGTCGCGCAGGCCGAGGAAGCGTTCGGCTGCACCGAAACCGGCGGTTGCACGCACTGCAAACTGTCGGAAAGGGCCTGCGGCCGCGACGTCATGGGCTACCACGACGCGCGCGACATCCCGAACTACTGGGCCTACGCGCAGAACTTCGCATTGCAGGACAACATGTTCGCGTCGTCGGCCTCGTGGAGCCTGCCGGAGCACCTCTACACGGTGTCGGCCTGGTCGGCGGTCTGCTCCAAGGAAGAACCGGAAAACCCGTTCGCGTGCGCGACGAGCCTCAGCCCGGTCACGCCTGCGAAAGACTGGCCGCATCCGCTCGAACCGGGCAGGACGCAGTATCCGTGGACGGACATCACCTACCTGCTGCACCGGGCCGGCGTCAGCTGGCGCTACTACATCCACGAAGGGTCCGAGCCCGATTGCCAGGACGACGAAGAGACGTCCTGCGAAAAGGTCAAGCTCAACGCGAAGACCCCCGGCATCTGGAACCCACTGCCCGACTTCACCGACGTCAAAGCGGACGGGCAGCTGGGCAACGTCGAACCGCTCTCGGGGTTCTACGGGGCCGTCAACCGCACGGGCACGTGCGGCCTGCCGAACGTCTCGTGGATCACGCCGAGCCTCGAAGTCGGCGAACACCCGCCGAGCCTGATCTCACGCGGGCAGGCCTATGTGACGACGCTGATCAACACGATCATGCGATCGCCGTGCTGGGGCAGCACCGCGATCTTCCTCTCGTGGGACGACTGGGGCGGCTTCTACGACCACGTCGTGCCTCCGACCGTCGACAGCAACGGCTACGGACTGCGCGTCCCGGGGATCGTGATCAGCCCGTACGCCAAGACGGGTTACGTCGATCACCAGCAGCTCAGCCACGACGCCTACCTGAAGTTCATCGAGGACGACTTCCTGAAAGGCGCGAGGCTCAACCCGACGACCGATGGGCGCCCCGACCCCCGTCCGGACGTTCGCGAAGAAGCGTCCGGGCTCGGGAGCCTTGCCAACGACTTCAACTTCAACCAGCAGCCGAGCCCGCCGTTGCTGCTCTCGACCGATCCCGCGCCGGGACCGGCGTCGACGCCGCCGGGATGAGCTGAGTCGCCTGAATCGGGCGTCACAGGGCGCCCGCTGCGGCGCCTGAGCGTCCAGTCGCGCACGCGCAGAGATTCAGGCGGGCGCCCGAGCGGCCGATTAGCGTCTGGTGAACGGCCGCGAACCGCAGGTCATGGACATCGCCGCGATCCGGATGCGCGAAGCGACGATCGCCGCCGGCATCTGGCTGACGTTCGGCGTCGGCGGCTTCGGCGAGCTCTACGTCGCGCTGACCTGGTTTCGCCCGAACCGGACCGAGCTCGCCGTCCTGTTCGCGCTCGCGATCCTCGCGGCCGTGCTCGTCCTGCTGCTTCCGCGCGAGCGAATCGTGCGAAGCCGCCTGCGCGAGCCGTTCTTCCTCGCCTGGACGTGCCTCGACTTCGCGATGCTCGTCGTCGGCACGCTCGCCGACGGCGGCACCGCGAGCCCGCTCGTGCTCGTCTTCTTCATTCCCGTCGTCTTCTCCTCGATGTCCTACCCGCTCGGATCGGTCATCGTCGTCGGCCTGCTCAGCGTGCTCAGCTACCTCGCGCTCGCGCTTACCAGCGGCGGCGCGAGCTGGGCCTACGAGGGGGCGTTCGCCTTCTCGCTCGCGTGCACGGGCGCGATGAGCGCGTGGCAGGCGCAGAACCACAACCGCCAGCACCGCGCGCTCGAGACCGCCTCCCGCACCGACTCGCTCACCGGCTGCCTCAACCGGCGCGGCTTCGAAGAGCGCGCACGGGCCGAGATCGCGCGCCTCGCGCGTGGCGGCCGCGAGGGGGCGATCGTCGTCCTCGACATCGATCACTTCAAGCCGGTCAACGACACCTTCGGTCACGCCGCCGGCGATCGGCTGCTCTGCTGGGTGACCGAGACGCTCGAGCGCACGGTTCGGGGCGTCGACGCCGTCGGACGCCTCGGCGGCGACGAGTTCGCGGTGCTGTTCACCGACCTCGATGCCGACGCCGCGCACGAGGGCGCCGCACGGATCGGCCAGGCGCTGCGCGAGCGGGCTCCAGCATCGCTCGGCGTCGCCGTCTTCCCCGAGGACGGCGTCGAGCTCGAGCTGCTCTGCCGTCGTGCCGACGCCCGCCTGTACGCGTCGCGGCGCGGGCGCTCGCAGATCGACCGCGGCGTTCGCGCGCCGGCCGCAGGCGCGCCCGACGCGGAGGGCGGCGCGGGTCGCGAGCTCGAGCCGCTGCACCTGTGGCGCGCGGCCGTCGACGCGCTGCCGGACCGCGGCGACCATCCTGCGCACGACGGCGCGCGAAGCCTCGACAACGAGCTGCTCGATCAGATCGACGCCTCCGTGATCTGCACCGACATGAGCGGGACCGTGATCAGCTGGAACGACGGCGCCGAGGCGCTCTACGGCTGGCGCCGCGAGGAGGCGATCGGACGCAGCACGGGCGATCTCGTCGTGCCCAAGGACACCAGCGCCGCCGAACGCACCGGCCGGGCGATCATCGCCGAGGGCCGCTGGGACGGCGAGCTGCTCGTGCGCCGCAAGGACGGCTCGCTGTTCACGGCCTACGTGCGCAACCGCCTCGTGCTCGACGACAGCGGCGACCCGGCCGCGATCGTCGGCGTCGCCGTCGACGTCTCTGCACGTGTCGCCGCCGAGGCCGAGCAGCGACGCGACGCCGCCACACTCGCGTGCCTGAACGGCGTCGAGCGAGCGCTGCTCGAGGAGCGCCTGGAGCTGCACGCACAGCCGATCGTCGACGTGCGCAGCGGCAAGGCCGTCCAGCACGAGCTGCTGCTGCGGATGCGTGACCCCTCCGGCGAGCTCGTCCCGCCCTGTGAGTTCCTGCCCGTCGTCGAGCAGTACGCGCTGATCCGTGAGATCGACCGCTGGGTGATCAGGCAAGCGACCCGGCTGGCCGGCGCCGGCGCCCCCGTGCATCTCAACCTCTCCGCGCGCTCGGTCAGCGACCTCGACGTGCTCGAGCAGATCGAGCGCTGCATGCGCCAGCACGACGTCGCCCCGGAGATGCTCGTCTTCGAGATCACCGAGACCGCGATCGTCGAGGACGAGCACGCCGCCTACGCGTTCGCCGAGCGCCTGCACGAGCTCGGCTGCCGGCTCGCGCTCGACGACTTCGGCACCGGCTACGGAACGCTCACCTACCTCAAGCGCCTGCCCGTCGACTACCTCAAGCTCGACATCGAGTTCGTCCGCGACCTGCCGAGCAACAGCGCGAGCCTCCACGTAGTCCAGGCCGTCGTCTCGCTCGCGCGCGATTTCGGCCTGCAGACCGTCGCCGAGGGCGTCGAGGACGCCGCCACGTTCGAGTTGCTCGCGACGCTCGGCGTCGACCTCGCGCAGGGCTTCCACCTCGGCCGCCCGGCGCCGTTCGTCGACCTGCCGGGTGAGCGCGCCGACGGTCGCCGTCCGGCTCGCTCGCGCTCCGCCGCGACAGCGACTCGAACGCCGCGCAGGCCCATGTCCCGATCGACGTCGTAGAGCCAATCCCGCGGCACAGCTCCCGCCGCCGCGGCCGATCTCACGCGAGGCGTGGGTCGGCGAAAAAAACTGCTTCGCGCCAGGCGTGATTCACTGCCAGGTTGGTAGAACGGGCCGCAACATCCGACCGGACGCAGGAGACCGCCGATGAGCGACGCACGCAGGCTGACGGAGATCACCGAGACCCTCGAGGACATCCAGGCTGCGTTGGACACGATCGTCGAGCACCTCGGGCTCGGGCAGCACGTGCGCGTCGCCGTCGGAGCGCGACGGGCGAAAGCGGAGCGCTCGCGGCTCGAGATCGAACGCTCGCTCGGGCAGATCGAGGGACAGGACGACGCACGCCGGTAGCCGCGGCCGCGCCGCGGCCGGCGCGCCTGTTTGACGGCGCGAGTGCGGGGCAAGTGAACCGAGACCGGCGCACGGACGGCGTTGGACGATTCTGGGCCGCGAGGACAGTGGTTCATCCGGCTCATCCGGTGCTGAGCTCGTACTCGGTGCCGATCCGGGGGGCTGGACGAGCCGGACCCTCGAGCGCAAGGAGCCCCGCGAGCACGAGGCGCAGCGTAGCTCCGGGACAGGGACTCGAACCCCAAATTCGACATCCAGAGTGTCGCGTGTTGCCAATTACACCATCCCGGACCGCACGCCCGCGCAGGCGCGAGCGCGGTCGCAGGCCCAAGGATAGTGGCGCGCGCTTCCGGCCGGCGCCGAGTTGCGCGCTCGGGGCGTGAGCGACGATCAACCCCGGCGCTGCTGCGTCCCGAGACGCCCGTCAGACCTCGTAGCCGGACCCGTTCGGCGCGAAGTAGGCCGTAATCGCCTCCTCGAGCCCGGGGTCGAGCACGAGCAGCACTTCGTCGCCGGCCTCGATGACGGTGTCGGGCTTCGGGACGAAGCCCGTTCCCTCGCGTAGCACCGAGATGATCAGGCTGCCCTCGGGCAGGCTGATCTCGGCGACCGACTGACCTACCGTCGGCGCGTCGTCTGCGACCTCGAGCTCGATGATCTCCAGCCGCTCCTCTTCGAGCGCAAGCAGGTGCACGAGACCGTAGCGCGGGACCTCGTGCTCGATCAGGCGCAGGATCAGGTCGGTCGCGGAGACCGCCGGCTGGATCCCGAGCAGGCGGAAGTGGTCGTGGTTGCGCGGGTTGTTGACGCGCGCGATGATCCGGTCGCAGAGGTACTTCTCCTTCGCCACCTGGCAGACGAGCATGTTGTCCTCGTCGTCCCCCGTCACCGCGATCACAAGATCGGCCCGCTGGATCCCGGCCCGCTCGAGGACCCACAGCTCGGTCGCGTCGCCGTACTGGACGGAGTGCTCGAACTCTTCCTCGATCATCAGGTAGCGCGGGCGTGAGGACTCGATCAGCGTGACCTCGTGTTCCTTGTCGATCAACTCCCGCGCGAGGTTGCGCCCGACCTTGCCGGCGCCGACGATGATCGCGTACATCGCTCAGGCCGGCTCGGGCGCGAGCGCACGCTCGAACATCTCGATCGCGTGCTTCGTCGGGGATATCGTGTGCAGGCCCTGCTCGCCGTACCAGCCCGCGCGCGCCGGGTCCATCACGCGCGCGATCACGCGCTGCACGCCGAACCGACGCTGGGCGATCTGGGCGATGATCAGGTTCGTATTGTCGCCGTCGGTCGACGCGATGAAGACGTCCGCCTGCTCGATCCCGGCCCCGACGAGCGCATCGATCTCGAGCGCAGTGCCGACCGTGAACTGGCCGCCGGAGTCCTCCCAGCTCTCGGTCTGACCGGCGTCGAGGCGCTCGTGCGAGAGCGGGTCCTCGTCGAGCACCGAGACTTCGTGGCCGGCCGCAAGGGCCGACTTGGCGACCGCCGAGCCAACGCGGCCAGCGCCCACGATCAAGATGAACATGCGGCGCAGATTAGACGATGCGCGCCGTCGCACGGGGAGCCGGCGCCGGCTCAGGAGCCGGCCGGCGCGAGCCGCGAGCTGCGCTCGGCGAGCGATTCGCCTGCGGCCGGCGCCGTCACGATCACGCGGCAGTGTGCTTTGTTGATCACGTACTTCGTCACGTCACCGACGAAGTTCTCGAGCGGGCCGCCGCGCCCACCGAGGCGCCCGCCACCCCGAATCCGCGACGGCTCCTCGGCCCCGAGCACGATCGCCTCGACCCCGCGCCGCCGCGCCTCGTCGACGATCGCATAGCCGGCGCGGCGCGTGCGCACGGTCGCCGTCGCGACCTGCACGCCCGCATACTCCTCGCCGACGGCCTTCGCGCGCGCGAGTGCCAGGCGCGCTTCCTTGACCTGCGACTCGGGCAGGCGCGCGTCGAGCGGCAGCGACATCGGGATCACGAAGACCCAGACCGCCTCGATCGTCGCCGCGTCGATCGCCGCCTCGTCGGTCTGCTCGCCGGAGACGAGCAGCGCCGCGGTCTGCACGATGTCCTCGTCCAGACGCGTCCCGAACAGCGGCACGAGGATCGAGCCGTAGTCACGCTCACGCGGCGGCTCGGCACGCAGCACCTCCGGCGCGACCGTCACGCGACGAAGCAGCGAGGTCTCGTCTGCGCGGCGGTAGACCACGTACATCGCCGTGCCCCCGATCATCCAGCCGAGCCCGACGTAGCGCGCCGGTTCGTGCACGATCATCACCGCCACCCACCCCGCGGCCGACACGATCGCGCCGAACACCGCCGGCAGCGGCAGGCTGGCGCCACGGAAGCGGATCGACAGCGGGATCCTGTACGGACGCTCCGCATCGGGCTCCTTGTAACGGAGGCGGCAGACCGACACGTGCGCGATCGTGAACGCGAGCAGGGCGCCGAATGCGTAGATGCCAACGAGAAAGTCGACCGACTCGCGCGCGGCCAGTCCCGCCGCGATCAGCCCGGCGATGATGATCAGGACATACGGCGTCGAGCGCTGCGGGTGCAGGCGCCCGAGACCGCTCGGGATCTGTCGGTTCGTCGAGAGCGAGTACGCCAGGCGCGAGAGCCCGAGCATCGCCGAGTTGGCCGCCGCCACGAGCGTGATCGTCGCGAGCGCCGCGACGACGTAGCGCAGCGTGCTCGCGAGCCAGTGCGGGTGCAGCTGCGTGACGATCCCGACCATCGGGTCGTTGACGTAGCGCGTCGCGAGCTGCGTGTGCCCGTTGTGCACCGGCAACGCGCTCAGCGCGACGAGCGCGATCCCCACGTAGACGACGACGACCGTTCCGGTCGCGCTGGCGACTAGCCGCTTCAGCGCGCCCGCGCCGATTTTCACCTCACCTGCCAGCCCAGCCGCCGACTCGAGGCTCGTGAATGAGATCGCAGCGACCGTCAGCGCGAAGACCAGATCCGACCATTTCGGTGCACTGCCGAGGTGGATCGGGTGCAGCAGCGCGTGCGGACTGAACAGCAGCACGAGCCCGAGCACGACGATCAGCGCCTGCAGCGCGAGGTCCGCCGTCACGATCGCCGTCAGCCGTCGCGCCCGGCGCCAGCCGACGCCGCGGATGTTGAGCAGGACGACGAGCGCGATGAACGCGAGCGCGAGCCCGAGCGACTCGCCGCGATCGCCGAGCGGATGCCAGAACACGCGCAGGTAGTGCGTCGCCGAGTAGCACGTTACGGCGATCAGGATCGTGTAGTCGAGCAGGATCGCCCACCCCGCGGCGAAGCTGATCAGCTCGTTGAACGCGTAGCGCGCGAACACCGTCGAGCCGCTGCGCTCCTGGTGCATCGAGGCACCCTCCGCATACGTCATCGCCGTCAGCGCGAACAGCATTGCCGCGACCAGGAAGACGATCGGCGTCAGCCCGAGCGCGTGGCCCGAGATCACGCCGAGCGCGAAGTACAGCGCGCTCGCCAGCGGCGTGTAGATGACCGCGAACAGCAGCGGCGAGCCGACGCTGCGGCGCGCCGTCGAAAGCGAGCGCGCCGAGATCTGCAGCGCGATCCGCTCGGCGTCGGCGCGCGCGAGCTCGGCCTGTACCCTCGCGCCGTCCGACGCGCCCGTGGCCTCGCGCTCGCCCCCGTCCGGCCCCTCGCCGGCGCTCACGCGCGCCGCCCGCGCTTGCGCTCGAGGTAGAGGCGCGCGAGTCCGCCGGCGAGGAACAGCACGCCGAGCACCAGGCGGGCGGAGAACACGTCGCCCCGCGAGATCGCCTGGCCGAGCAGCGCGGCGCCGATCGCGACCATCAGCACGGAGAGCGCGACCGTGCTCGAGCGGTGAACCATCCGTCCTCTCATCTCACGCTGAGCTTACGCGTCGGCCGCGATCGTCCCGGCGGCGCCGGCGCTTCGCCGGCGCACGGCCGAGGCGCCCTCCGGGCTCAGGTGATCAGCGGAATGATCAGGATCGCGACGATGTTTGCGACCTTGATCATCGGGTTGATCGCCGGGCCGGCGGTGTCCTTGAACGGGTCGCCGACCGTGTCTCCGGTGACCGACGCCGCATGTGCTTCCGAGCCCTTGCCGCCGAACGCGCCGTCCTCGATCAGCTTCTTCGCGTTATCCCACGCGCCGCCGCCAGCCGTCATCAGCACGGCGAAGAAGAAGCCGACGACGATCACGCCGATCAGCAGGCCGCCGAGCGCCTGCTGGTCGATCAGGCCGACGATCAGCGTCAGCAGGATCGGCAGCAGCGACGGCAGGATCATCTCGCGCTGCGCCGTCTTCGTGACGATGTCGACGCACGCCGCGTAGTCGGGCTCTTCGGTGTAGTCCATGATCCCCGGGTGCTCGCGGAACTGGCGGCGCACCTCCTCGACGACCGCGCCGCCGGCGCGTCCGACCGCCTCGATCGAGAGCGACGCGAACAGGCAGACCATCATGCCGCCGAGCAGCAGGCCGATCAACACGGGCGGTTCGTTGATGCCGAACGAGAGCGCGTGGCCGACGCTCGCCTCGAGTTCTTTCTGGAACCCGGCGAACAACCCGACGGCCGCGAGCACGGCCGAGCCGATCGCGTAGCCCTTCGTGACGGCCTTCGTCGTGTTGCCAACGGCGTCGAGTCGGTCGGTGACCTGGCGGACCTCCTCGGGCAAGTCGGCCATCTCGGCGATGCCGCCGGCGTTGTCGGTGATCGGGCCGAACGCGTCGAGCGCGACGATCAGTCCCGTGAGCGAGAGCAGGCCCATCGCCGCCACGAGGATCCCGTAGATGCCTGTCACGCCGCCGCCGGCAAGCTTCCACGCGCCGAGGATCCCGAGCACGATCACGAGTGCGGGCAGCGCCGTCGCCTGCAGACCGGAGGAGAAGCCCTGGATGATGTTCGTCGCGTGGCCCGTGACCGACGCCTTCGCCGTCTTCTTCACCGGTGCGAAGCGGGTCGAGGTGTAGTATTCCGTCAGTCCGAACAGCAGCGCCGTCACGGCGATGCCGATCAGCGAGCACAGGTAGAGGTGCGACCAGCTCGGCGGGTTGACCGTGTCGCCGACCGACTTGAACGTCAGGTTGCGCATCAGCCAGTACGTGATCGGCGCGAAAGCGCCGGCAGCGATCACGCCCGAGACGACGAGCCCCTGCAGCAGCGCGCGCTCGACGTTGCCCGATTTCGAGCGCACCGCGTATGTGCCGATGATCGACGCGATGATCGCGACGCCGCCGAGCACGAGCGGGTAGAGCGCGACGCGCGTCGCCTCGTGGAACGTCAGGACGCCGAGCAGGATCACAGCGATCGCGGTGACCGCGTACGTCTCGAACAGGTCGGCCGCCATCCCGGCGCAGTCTCCGACGTTGTCGCCGACGTTGTCCGCGATCGTCGCCGGGTTGCGCGGGTCGTCCTCGGGGATCCCCGCCTCGACCTTGCCGACGAGGTCGGCGCCGACGTCGGCCGCCTTCGTGAAGATGCCGCCGCCGAGCCTCGCGAAGACCGAGATCAGCGAGCCGCCGAAGCCGAGCCCGATGAGCGCGTCGACCGCCGTCTTCGGGCTGTCGTTGAAGATCGCCGTCAGCGCCCCGTAGTAGCCGGCGACGCCGAGCAGCGCGAGGCCGACGACGAGCATGCCCGTGATCGCGCCGCCGCGGAAGGCGACGCGCAGCGCCGGCGTCACGCCCGATCGGGCCGCCTCGGCGACGCGCGCGTTCGAGCGAACCGAGACGTTCATGCCGATGTAGCCCGTCGCGCCCGAGAGGATGCCGCCGATCGCGAAGCCGCCGGCGACCGCGATGTTCTGGATGAAGATCAGCGCGACGAACAGCACGACGCCGACGCCCGCGATCGTCGCGTACTGACGATTCAGATAGGCGCGCGCTCCCTGCTGGACGGCGAGCGAGATGCTCTGCATCTTCTCGTTGCCCGGAGAGAGCGACAGCAGGGCGCGCGTCGTCACGAGGCCGTACACGACGGCGCATGCGGCGCAAACGAGGGCGACGACGACCCCATGGTTCGTCAGAAAGCTGCTCAACTGATAATCCTCCGCGGTCTGATTGGCGTGCCGCGCGAGGATCGTCGCGCGCACATTTGTCGCCCGGGTGCTCGGGACGAGCGCCTACCCGGTGCAAACGCGCGCGCAGTCTATCGTGCTCGCCCGCGGAAGGACGGCTCACCTAAAGACCGCGCGGCGCGGGCTCGTGCGAGCTCAGCGCCCCGGCACCCACAGCCTTCCGCTCGACTCCGCCGGCCCCGGACCGGGCGGGCGCTCGCCCGGGCCCTCGTCCGTGCCTGGCGTCCCACCGCCGCCCGTGCCGCCGGAGCCGCCGGAGGGCGGCGAGCCGCCGCCGCCCTGCGCGGGTCCGTCGCCGCGCGCTCCTGCGGCGCCCGGTCCTCCCCCCGCGGCCTGCGCTGCACGCGCATACGCGATCTGCAGCTGCGACAGCGCGTTGCGCAGCGGCGCGATCTCGTTCGGCACGCTCCGCTCGAGGACCTCGAGGAGCGCCCGCGCGCCGTCGATCGCGTCGCGCGCCTGCTCGAGATCCTCGCCCGACGGGGCGCTTGGCACACCTGGCGCCGGGGCGCCCGGGCCGCCGGCCGCGCGCGGCGCGAGCCGGAAGCTGCCGACGTTCAGCAGCGAGACTGCCGCCTGCAGCATCAGCTCCGCGCTCGTGATGCGACTCAGTTCCGCTTCGTAGGCCGCGCGCTGGTCGATCTCCGATCGGTCCTCCTCGCTCGGCTGCCCCTGTGCCGCGCCCCTCGGATCGCCCGGGGCGGGCGCGGGAGCGCTTGGATCCGTGCTCATACGGTCACCTCCTGTGAGTAGGTCTGAAGCGTCTCGGCGACCGACGCGGCGAAGACCTCCTCGCGCGTCGCCCCGGCCTCGATCAACTGGCGCTGGCGCTGCGCGCCGTTTCGCTCGGGGAACGCGGGCTCGACGCAGAGCTCCGCGCGGACCGGGGCGGTCCACGCGAGCAGGCGGTCGATCGCCTCGCGCGCCGGGTGCTCCTCGGCCGTGCGCAGCTCGATCAACCGTCCGTCGAGCCCGAAGCGGATCGCGCGCCAGATGTTCTCCTCGATCAGGCGCGGCGCCGGGTCGACGAACGGAACGCGCTCGTCGACGTCGCGCGCGGCCTGCGCGATGCAGGCGACGATCAGCGACGCGAGCGCGTCGGACTCGGGCGCGGTCGCCTGCACGTCGCAGATCCGCAGCTCGACGGTGCCGAAGCTGAAATGCGGGCGGACCGACCACCAGACCTGCGTGAACTCGACGATCGAGCGGGTGCGGCGGAGGAACTCGATGTACTCGCGGTAGGCCTGCCAGCCGCCGAACGCGTCGGGCACGCCGCAGCGCGGGAAGCTCTTCGTGAAGCTCTGCGTGCGTGCCGAGTACAGGCCGGTGTCGCAACCGTCGAGATACGGCGAGTTGGTCGAGATCGCCAGCAGCAGCGGCAACACGGGGCGCAACCGGTCGCAGACGAGCACCGCGCGGTCGAGGTCGCGCACGCCGACGTGCACGTGCAGGCTGAACGTGTTGTTGCGCCACGCGACGTATTTCAGATCCTCCTGGACGCGGCGGTAGTGCTCGGTGTCGATGATCTGCTGCTCGCGGTAGTCGGCCCACGGGTGCGTGCCGGTCGCGCCGAGCGCGACGCCCTCGGCGCGGGCCAGCGCGAACAGCCGCCGGCGATGCTCGCGCTGACGCGCGAGCGCGTCCTGTAGGTCGCCGCCGACGCCCGAGATGATCTCGATCTCCGATGAGATCAGCTCGCCGGTGATGTGCTCGTGCAGCAGCGGGTCGCGGGCCGCCGCCACGGCGCGCAGCTGCTCGAAGCGCGGGAGCATGTCGAGCGTGCGCGGGTCGAGGATCGAGAACTCCTCCTCGATGCCGACCGTGTTGTCGGCCGCCTCGGCGAACGTCTCGGCCGCTCGGTCTAGGTCCAGGGTCATTGCGTTCGGCGTTCGGCGTTCGGCTGGGCGCGCGGTCGGTGTCGGTGGGCCGTTGAGTCCTCGGTGATAGCGCCTGTCGCGCGCCACGTCAGGTCAGGTAGAAGTACAGCGCGTACAGCAGATCGACCGCCGGGCTCGATGTGTGAACCGTGACCTCCGGCGGCACCATCAGCAGCGACTCCGAGTAGTTGAAGATGATCTTCACGCCGGCCTCCACGAGCTCGTCCGCGAGCCCCTGGGCGGCCTGCGTCGGCACCGCGAGGACGCCCACGACGATGTCCTCGTCCTCGACGACCTGGCGCAGTTCGTCGGTGTGGCGGACGGCCTGGCTGCCGACGTTCGTCCCGACCTTCTCCCCGTCGACGTCGAAGATCGCGACGACGCGGAAGCCGTGGTCGGCGAAGATGTCCGAGGACGCGATCGCCTGGCCGAGGTGCCCGGCGCCGAGCAGCGCGATGTTGTGCTGCCCGGCCGTCCGCAGGATCTTGCGGATCTGCGAGACGAGCGCCTCGACGTTGTAGCCGACGCCACGCTTGCCGAACTTGCCGAAACCCGACAGATCGCGCCGGATCTGGGTCGAGTTGACGTGCGTGTAGTCGGACAGCTCCTGCGAGGAGATCGTCTCCTTGCCCATCTTCTTCGCCTGCGTCAGCACCTGCAGGTAGCGTGAAAGGCGCGCCGCGACGCCGAGCGAGAGGCGCTCACCGCCGGCCCCGACGCCATCGCTCTGGAGCTCGCGCGGCCGCGTGGTCGTTTCTCCGTAGCTCATCTTCGTGACTCTAGACGCTCGCGCAGGACCGCCTCGTCGACGAAGTAGTCGAACAGCTCCTCGCCATCGAGCGAAACGACCGGGATGCGCTCGAAATACGCCCGCTGCAGCACGTCGTCGCCGTCGATGTCGCGCTCGCTCAAGCTGAAGCCGAGCTCGCGCTGCAGCCGCTTCAGCGTCGCGAGCGCCTCGGCGCAGAGGTGGCAGTCCGCCCGCGAGTAGATCGTGACGACGACGCTCACCGCGCCCGCTCGCCGGTCGCGTACGCGTCGAGCGCGAGGTAGCGCGGGTAGGCGAGACGCTCGCCGTAGCGCGCGGCACTCGCGATCATCGCGGCGTTGTCGGTGCAGAGGACGCGCGCCGGGACGCGCAGCGCCACGCCGAGCTCGCCCAGCCGCTCGCGCAGCACGCCGTTTGCGGCGACGCCGCCGCCGACGGCGAGGCGCTCGGCGCCGGTCCGCTCGAGCGCGCGCTCGGTCCGCTCGATCAGGTTGTCGACGATCGCCGTCTGGTAGGAGGCCGCGAGGTCGCCCGCGCGAGCGCGGGCCTGCTCCTCGGAGAGCTCGCGCAGCGTGTAGAGGAGCGCCGTCTTCAGCCCCGCAAACGAGAAGTCAAGCCCACGCGCGAACGCCTCGCGCTGGGCGCCGCGACCGCCCCGCGAGCGCTCGATGCGCGAGCCGGGAAACGCGAACGCGTGCTGATCGCCCTCGCGCGCCAGCCGCTCGAGCGCCGCCCCGCCGGGGTAGCCGAGCCCGAGCATCCGCGCGCCCTTGTCGAACGCCTCGCCGGCGGCGTCGTCGAGCGTTCGCCCGAGCACCTCGAAGCCATCGTGCTCGCGTACATGCGCGAGCAGCGTGTGCCCGCCGCTCGCGATCAAGCAGACGAACGGCGGCTCGAACGCGCCGTCGTCCTCGGCGCCTTCGGGCAGCAGGAAGTTTGCCGCGACGTGGCCCTGGATGTGGTCAACCGGCGCAAACGGCAGCTCGCGCGCGGCGGCGAGCGCCTTCGCGGTCGAGAGGCCGACGAGCAGCGCGCCGACGAGCCCGGGGCCCTGCGTCGCCGCGACGAGCTCGACGTCCTCGAGGCTGCTCGCCGCATCGTCGAGCGCCCGCGCGACGATCGCGTTGACGACCTCGAGGTGGTGGCGCGAGGCGATCTCGGGCACGACCCCGCCGAAGTCCTCGTGAGCGACCTGCGAGGAGATCACGTTCGCGCGAATCCGGCCGTCGGCCTCGATCACCGCGGCGCAGGTGTCGTCGCAGCTCGTCTCCAGCGCGAGGATGCTCATATGGGGCCGACGTTCGGGACGTCCTCGAGCGAGCCGGCGCGCGTCGCGGGCGTGCGCCACATGACGAGCGCGTCCTCGCCATTGTCCTGGTAGTAGCGCCGTCGCGTCCCCGCGGCGCGAAAGCCCTCGCGCTCGTAAAGGTGAATCGCGACGGCATTGGAGCGGCGCACCTCGAGCGTGTAGCGCGCCTGCTCGTCACCGACGCGCGCGTACAGCTCGGCGAGCAGATGCGACGCGATCCCACCACGCTGGCGGTCGCTGTCGACCGCGATGTTCATCACGTGCCAAACCGTGTCGTAGCGCGAGCAGATCAAATAGCCGATCAGCCGCTCCTCTCCGCGCTCGGCGCCCGAGCCCGGCGGCACTCGCTCGGTCGCCGCCAGGCAGACGCCGGTCTGCTTCGAGAGCTCGAGCACGAACATCGCCAAGGACCACGGCGTCGGAAAGACGCGCCGCTCGACCGCGAGCACCTGCGGCAGATCGGGGTAGGTCAGCGCACGGATCCGGACGGGCGGAGCGCCCTCGTCCTCGCGCAGCGCCGGCGCGGCGAGGTCGCTCACGACGCCGCCCCGCGCACGACGTCTTCACGCTGCGGCGCCGGCTCCGAGGAGGGCGCGATCGCGCGCTGAGCGCCGCGTGCGAGCGCCGCATCGGGAGCGCGCCGGTAGTCGGGCAGCACCCACTCGAGCGCCGCGACCGGCTCCGCGCGCGCGCCGAGCTCGCAGAGGGCCGCCGCGTCGAGCAAATGCAGCGGCGAGTCCGCCGGCGCCACGGCTACGCCGGCCGCGCGCAGCTGTTCGGCGAAGCGCAGCGCTCCGTCACCGACGGCCTGCCAGCTCACGCCCGCAGCAGCGCCCCTCTGCTCGATCTCCGCGACGATCCGCTCGAGCTCGCCCGCGCCGAGCGCGTTTGCGAACGCGACCTCGCCGCCCCCCGCCGGATAGGCCGCCGCGAACGCCTCGCCCCGCCGCGCGTCGATCACGGCGATCGTGCCGTGGCCGTCGGCGTCGGCGCCGGCGCGCCGCGCCGCGCCGAGCGCGAGAGCCCGCGGCGTCGAGACGGCGGCGAGCTCAGCGTCGAGCGATTGCGCGAGCCCGCGCCCGGTCGCGATCCCGACGCGCAGCCCGGTGAAGCGACCCGGCCCGACGCCGACGGCGATCCGCCCGACGTCGCCCCAGCGCAGCTCTCCCTGCGCGAGCAGCTCGGCGGCCATCGGGAGCAGGCGCGTCGCGTGCCCCGGATGCCCCTCCGGCGGCGGATCGTCGCGACGCTGCAGCGTCGAGCCGTCCTCGAGCCGCAGCCCGACGACGGTCGCGTGCGTCGCCGTGTCGAAGCCCAGCACGACCGTCATCGGATGACCACCTCGATTCGTCGCCGGTCCGCGCCGGCATGCTCGAGCGAGACCTCGACCCGCGCGCCCGCGAGCTCACGCTCGGCGTCCGGCGGCCACTCGACGAACGCGATCCGTCCCTCGCCAAGGTAGTCGACCAGCAGCTCCGGGTCCTCTCGGTCGAGCCCCGCGAGCCGGTACAGGTCGAGATGCGAGACCGTCAGCTCGCCGCGCGCGCGATAGCGGTGGCCGATGCTGAAGCTCGGGCTCGTGATCGGATCGGTCACGCCGAGCGCCCGCGCCGCGCCGCGCACGAGCGTCGTCTTGCCGGCGCCGAGCTCGCCGCGCACGAGCACGACATCCCCGGCTCGCAGGTCGCTCGCCAGCTTCGCCCCGAGTGTTTCGGTCTCTGACGGGTCCGACGTGTCGAGGACGTGCACAGCCACGACGAGACTGTAGAGCCAACCTGTCGCGCCTGTTAAAGCAACCGGCCCGCGGGAGAAAGGGTCGCGGGCCGGTCGTTACTACTGGAGGGATGGAGACATGGCCTGTATCGGCGACCACCTTTGCCGACTTGAGGCCTCGGGGAATTAAATACTTCGACGGGCGCGCAAGATCCCCTCTTTCCTCGCAAACGCGGGAAAAACGGCCCACGGCGCCTCGAACAGACGTCCAGCCGCCGTCCAGCGTGCTTTCAGAAAAGCCCGAGCTGATCGGGCTCGGCGCCTCGCTCGCTCGCACCCGGCGCGCCACGCGCCGGCTGCGGCGCGCCGGGCCGGTCGAGCTCAGGCGGCGGCTCGGGCTCGGGCACGGTCGCCGTTTCGGCCGCGGGATCCGTCGTCGGCTGCTCCGGCGCGCCCAGCGCGAGCAGCTCCGGCAGCCGCGCGAAGTCCTCGCGCAGCGTCTCGAGCATCCGCGGGGTGTAGAGCGCGGCAGCCGGATGGAAGATCGGGTACAGGCGCACCGCGCGCCGGCCGAGCGTCAGCACCTCGGGCTGGCCGTGCAGGCGCGTGATCCCGGTCGGGTCGGCGCGCAGGAGCTTCGTCGAGAAGTTGCCGAGCGTGCAGATCACGGTCGGCTCGATCAGCTCGACCTGGCGATGCAGGTACTCCTGGCAATTCTCGATCTCGATCGGGAGAGGGTCACGGTTGCCCGGGGGGCGGCACTTCAAGGTGTTCGCGATAAACACGTCGTTTCGTTGGAGTCCAACCTCCTCGAGCAACGTCTCGAGCAGTTTGCCGGCGCGCCCGACGAACGGGATCCCCTGCTCGTCCTCGCTCGCGCCCGGCGCCTCGCCGACGAACATCAACTCGGCGTTCGCGTTGCCCGAGCCGAACACGACCGTCCTGCGCGTCGCCGCGAGCTCGGGGCAGCGCGTGCAGGCTCGCGCCTGTGCGAGCACGCGCTTCAGCGCGTCGCGCCGCTCAGAGGCCGCCAGCTCGCTCTCTGCATGGGCCATCGGCGGATGGTAGTCACCGCTCCTGCGCAATGATCCTGCCGTGGCGCCTGCCGAGGAGCTGACCGTCAAGTCCCCGTTTGCGGGCGTCGTGGTGTCGATCGCGCACGGCGCCGACGAGCGCGTCGCAGACGGCGAGCCGCTGATCGTGCTCGAGGCGATGAAGATGGAGCACGAGGTGCTCGCCGACTCCGGCGGCGTCGTCCTGAGCGTCGAGGTCGCCGCCGGAGAGTCGGTCGAGGAGGGGCAGGTCCTGCTCGTCCTGAGCACCGCGCCACCCGACGCAGGCGTCGACGGCGCGGGCGCAGCCCGCTCGGTCACGGGCGGTCCGGCGCCGACCGGCGCGAGCGCGCCGCGTGAGACCGGGCCCGCCGCAGGCGTTGGCGCGAGCGCTCGCGAGGCGCAGGACGACGATCAGATCCGCGCCGACCTGCGGGCGGTGCGAGAGCGCCACGCGATCGGTCTCGACGCGGCGCGTCCGAACGAGGTCGCGCGGCGCCGGCGGCGCGGGCGGCGCACGGCGCGCGAGAACCTCGCGGACCTGCTCGACGACGGCTCGTACGTCGAGTACGGACCGCTGCTGTTCGCCGCGCAGGAGCAGCGGCGCTCGCGCGAGGAGTTGATCGCACGCACGCCCGCCGACGGCCTCGTCGCGGGCGTCGGCGAGATCGACGGACGGCCGTGCGTTGCGATGTCCTACGACTACACAGTCCTTGCCGGAACCCAGGGTATGCGCAACCACGCTAAGAAGGACCGCCTGTTCGAGATCGCCGAGCGCCGGCGGCTGCCGGTCGTGCTGTTCGCGGAGGGCGGCGGCGGCCGCCCCGGCGACGTCGACATGCCCGTCGTCGCGGGCCTCGACTGCCGTGCGTTCCAGCTGTTCGCGCAGCTCAGCGGCCTCGTGCCGCTCGTCGGCGTCGCGTCGGGCTACTGCTTCGCGGGCAACGCGGCGCTGCTCGGATGCTGCGACGTCGTGATCGCGAGCGAGGACTCGAGCATCGGGATGGGCGGCCCGGCGATGATCGAGGGCGGCGGCCTCGGCGTCTACGAGCCCTCTGAGGTCGGCCCGATCGACGTGCAGGACGCAAACGGGGTGGTCGACCTGCGTGTCGCCGACGACCGCGAGGCCGTCGCCGCGGCGAAGCGCTACCTGTCGTACTTCCGCGGAGCAACCGCGCCCGGCCCAATCGCGGACCAGGAGCTCCTGCGCGGGCTGATCCCGGAGCAGCGCAAGCGCGTCTACGACGTGCGGCGCGTGATCGACACGCTCCTCGACGGTGGATCGGTGCTCGAGCTGCGCCGCGGTTTCGCCGCCGGGATCGTGACGTCGCTCGCGCGGCTCGACGGGCGGGCGCTTGGCGTGGTCGCAAACGACCCGACTCATCTCGGCGGCGCGATCGACGCCGACGGCGCCGACAAGGCGGCCCGCTTCATCGGCATGTGCGACGCGTTCGCGCTTCCGGTGCTGTTCCTCTGCGACACGCCCGGCTTCATGGTCGGTCCTGGCGCCGAGCGCACCGCGACCGTGCGCCACTTCGCGCGGATGTTCCTCGGCGGCGCGAACCTGCGCGTGCCGTGCGGGACGATCGTTTTGCGCAAGGGCTACGGCCTCGGAGCGCAGGCGATGGCCGGCGGCGGCTTCAAGGCGCCGCTGTTCACGGTTGGCTGGCCGACGTCGGAGTTCGGCGGGATGGGCCTCGAGGGCGCCGTCCGCCTGGGGATGCGCCGCGAGCTCGACGCGATCGACGACGCGCAGGAGCGAGAGCGTCTGTTCGAGACGATGGTCGCCGCGGCGTACGAGCGCGGCCGCGGCCTGAACATGGCGGCGTACGGCGAGATCGACGACGTGATCGACCCGGCCGACTCGCGCCGCTGGATCGCAATGCTGTTCGACGAGAGCGCCGGGCAATGGTGGCAGCGGCCGGGCAAGGCGCGGCCTTACGTCGACGCCTGGTAGCCGACACCAGCGCCGCCCGTCCTTGCGGGCGACCGGAACCGCTGTATCATCTGCACCAGGCCGTCACCGAGTGAGCTCGGGGTGGACCTGAAGACACCCGCGCCAAGTCTCTAGTCGCGCCGGTATCCGCAAGGAACTGGACCGAGAACTATGAGCCACCGCCACCGACCCCTGCGCCGCGCATGAGGACCATGCGCGCGGTCGACGAGCTGCGCCTGGCGCTCGCGCCGACGCGGCGCGACGGACGCACGATCGGGCTCGTCCCGACGATGGGCGCTCTGCACGACGGCCACCTCTCGCTGATCGGACGTGCGCGCCGCGAGTGCGACCTCGTCGTCGTCTCGCTGTTCGTCAACCCGGCGCAGTTCGACGAGCGCGCCGACCTCGAGCGCTACCCGCGGAGCGAGCGTCGCGACGCCGAGCTGGCGGCCGGCGCAGGCGCCGACGTGCTGTTCGCACCGCCAGTCGAGGAGGTCTACGCGCCGGGCTTTGCGACGGCCGTCGAGGTGCGCGGGCTGAGCGACCGGCTCGAGGGCGCCGTGCGCGGCGCCGAGCACTTTCGCGGCGTCTGCACGATCGTCGCGAAGCTGCTCGGAATGGCGCTGCCGGACATCGCGTACTTCGGCCAGAAGGACGCGCAGCAGCTCGCCGTGATCCGGCGGATGGTCGCCGACCTGAACCTGCCGGTGCGCGTGCAGGCGTGCCCGACCGTGCGCGAGCCCGACGGGCTGGCGATGTCGAGCCGCAACGCGCATCTCGCCGGCGAGCAGCGAACGCGCGCGCTCGCGCTGTCGCAGTCGCTGCAGGCGGCCGCACGAGCGGCCGCGGCGGGCGAGCGCTCGCGCGAGGCGCTGCTCGAGACGGCACGCACGGCAATGCACGAGCGCGGCGTCGAACCCGAGTACGTCGAGCTCGCCGACCCGGACACGCTCGCTCCATGCGACGAGCTCGCGCATGAGGCGCTGCTGCTGGTCGCAGCACGGATCGGCGAGACGCGCCTGATCGACAACGCCCTGCTGCGTCCCGCGTTCGCGCCTGCCAGCGCACTACGCGCGCTTCCCCGTCAACCGCACTCGAGAAAGGCGTTCGCCTGATGCAACGCACGATGCTCAAGTCGAAGATCCACCGGGCGACGATCACCGACTGCGACCTGCACTACGTCGGCTCGATCACGATCGACCCGGACCTGCTGGAGGCCGCCGACATGCTCGAGCACGAGCAGGTGCACGTGCTCGACATCGACAACGGCGCGCGCTTCGAGACGTACACGATCGCCGGCGAGCGAGGCTCCGGCGCGATGACGATCAACGGCGCGGCCGCGCGCCTCGTGCAGCGCGGCGACACGATCATCGTCGTCTCCTACGCGATCTACGACGAGGCCGAGCTCGCGAGCTACGACCCGCGCGTCGTGCACGTGCAGGCGCAGACCAACAGCATCATCACCGTCGACGACGCGGTGGCGACCCTGCTCAGCTAGGGCGTCAACCGGTCAGAGAGGACGTAACCCGCCATGTCCACCCATCCAGACGTACAGGCCCCGTCCGACCCGGGACGCCTGCCGATGACGCTGCCGCTGCTTGCGGAGAAGAAGCGCCTCGGCGACCCGATCGTAATGGTCACGGCCTACGACTACCCGAGCGCGCGGGCCGCCGAGTCGGCGGGCGTCGACCTCGTGCTCGTCGGCGATTCGGCCGCGACGACGATGCTCGGCTACAACGCGACGACGCCTGTCGAGCTCGACGACATGCTCGTGCTCGCCCGCGCCGTGCGCCGCGGCCTGCGCACGCCGCTGCTGATCGGCGACCTGCCATTCGGCTCGTATGAGATCTCGGACGAGCAGGCGATCGCGACGGCGATGCGGATGGTCAAGGACGCCGGCTGCGAGGCCGTCAAGCTCGAGGGTGGCGGCGAGGCATCGCTCAAGCGTGTGCGCGCGATCGTCGGAGCGGGGATCCCGGTGATGGGCCACGTCGGCCTGACGCCGCAGACCTCGACGGCACTCGGCGGCTGGAAGGCCCAGGGCCGCACGGCGCTTGCCGCCGCGCAGATCGCCGGCGAGGCGCTCGCGCTGCAGGACGCCGGCTGCTTCGCGATCGTCTTCGAGGCGATCCCGGCAGCCGTCACCGACGAGCTGATGCCACTCCTCGAGATCCCCGTGATCGGGATCGGAGCAGGTCCGGCAACCGACGGCCAGGTGCTGGTCTTCCACGATCTGCTCGGGATTCGCGACGGCCTCGGCCCCCGCTTCGTCAAGCGCTACGCGAACATCCAGCAGGAGATGAACGACGGCGTCGCAGCGTACGCCGAGGACGTGCGCACGCGCCGCTACCCGGCCCCCGAGCACACGTACAAGATCGACCCGGACGAGCTCGCGCGATTGCGCGAGCTGATCTCCTGAGACGCGCGATCGTTCAGAAGAGCTTTCGATCAGGGGCGAAACGGCTCGCCGTAGCGATCGGCGAAGGCGAACTCCTCGACCGGCTTGCGCGCGAGGCGCCGCGGCCACGGATCGGCCCGATGGCCGACGCCGATGTGCGCCGCGAGCGCGACGTCATCAGGGAAGCCGAGCAGCTCCTTGACCTCCGCCTCGGCCGGGACGAGCAGCGTCGTCAGCGCCGCGCCGAGTCCGACGTCGCGCAGCGCGAGCAGGACGTTCTGAACGAACGGGTAGATCGACGCGCCGCCGACGATGCTCAAGCGCGCCAGCTGCGCGTCGGTCGCAAGCACGTCGGCGATGCGCACGCCGATCAGCAGGTGCACCGGAAGCTCGTCGAGATGGGTCGCATAGTGGTCGGAGCGCTGGACCATCCTCACGCGGGCCGCGTCGAACGCGTCGGGTTCGCGCAGAAGCTGCGCGCCGCCGGTCTGCTCCATGTAGTCACGCCATGCCGGCAGATAGAGGTCGCGGATCGCCCGGCGCAGCTCGCCGTCGCGCACGACAACGACGCGCCAACCCTGGCGGTTGCCGCCGCTCGGCGCGAAGCGCGCGTTGTCGAGCACGCTGCGAATGACGTCCTCGGCGATGGGCTCGCCGGTGAAACGCCGGCTCGTCGGCGCGCAGCGCATCGCGTCGGTCAACTCCATCCCGCCAGACGCTAGCGGTTGGCGGCGCCGGGGGCATGCCAACCCTGCGCCGAGGACGTCACGAGCGCCTCACGGTGGATTCGCCTCGCCGGCGGCGTACTCGACGCGCTTGATCACCCTCGCCGGAAGACCCGCCGCGACCGAGAACGGCGCGATGTCGCGCGTGACGACGCTGTTGGCGCCGATCACGCAGCGCTCGCCGATGTTGACGCCGCTCGTCACAACGACGTTCGCGCCGAGCCAGCAGTTGTCACCGATCCTGGTCGGGCCCTTGCTCTCGAAGCCCTGCCACGTGATCGGCTTCTCGGCGTCGTCGTGGCGATGGCTGGCGTCCGAGACGAGGCAGCCGTTGGCGAGCATGCAGTGCTCGCCGATCTCGACGAGCCCCTCGGCGGCGACCATCACGCCTTTGTTGAGGAACGTGCCCGTGCCGATCCGTACACGCGCGCTGCCCGGAGCGGTGATCCACACGCCGGGCTCGAACAGGACATCGCGACCGACCTCGAGGCGTCCCTCGCGCAGCGCCTCGAGCACGTTGCCGTGCAAAGGCCAGCGGGCGAAAGCACCACGGCACATCAGCTGCCAGTGGATCTGCGCGCGGTTCCACGGCAGCGAGTTGCGCTCGTACCAGCGCCACTTCTGCGCCCACAGGCGGCCCCGCGCCGCCAGTCCGGGCGGCCTGCTCAAGCGGCGACCTTCGCCGCGCGCTTGCCGCGAGTGCCCTTGCCGGCCGCCGTCTCGCCTCGCTTGAGCGCCGGCGTCAGCAGCTCCGCGAGGAACTGGCCGGTGTGCGAGGAAGGCTCTGCCGCGACCTCCTCGGGCGTACCGACGGCGATCGCCATGCCCCCCTCCTCCCCGCCCTCGGGGCCCATGTCGATCAAGCGGTCGGCCGACTTGATGATGTCGAGGTTGTGCTCGATCACGACGACGCTGTTGCCGGCGTCGACGAGGCGCTGCAGCACCTCGAGCAGACGCTGGACGTCGGCGAAGTGCAGCCCGGTCGTCGGCTCATCGAGGATGTACAGGGTTCGCCCGGTCGCGATCTTCGAGAGCTCGGTAGCGAGCTTGACGCGCTGCGCCTCGCCGCCGGACAGCGTCGTCGCCGGCTGTCCTAGCCGCACGTAACCGAGCCCGACCGCGTTCAGCGTCTCCAACCGGCGGCGCACCTTCGGGATGTGCTCGAAGAACGCGAGCGCCTCCTCGACGGGCATGTCGAGCACGTCCGCGATGCTCCTGCCCTTGAAGCGCACTTCGAGCGTCTCGCGGTTGTAGCGCTTGCCGTGGCACTGCTCGCATGGGACGTACACATCGGGCAGGAAGTGCATCTCGATCTTGATCTGACCGTCGCCGCGGCAGACCTCGCAACGCCCGCCCTTGACGTTGAAGCTGAAGCGTCCGGGCTTGTAGCCGCGGATGCGCGCCTCCTGCGTCTTCGAGAAGAGGTCGCGGATCACGTCGAACAGGCCCGTGTAGGTCGCGGGGTTGGAGCGCGGCGTGCGCCCGATCGGCGACTGGTCGACGGCGATGATCTTGTCGAGCTGGTCGAGCCCGTGGATCGCACGGTGTGCGCCCGGGCGCTGGCGCGCCCTGTGCAGGCGGTTGGCGAGGGCCTTGTAGAGCACTTCGTTGACGAGCGTCGACTTGCCCGAGCCGGACACGCCGGTGACGCACGTCAACACGCCGAGCGGAACGTGCACGTCGATCTCGCGGAGGTTGTGTTCGCGCGCGCCGAGGATCTCGATGTAGCCGCTCGGCGTCCGCCGGCGCGCGGGCGGCTCGATCGTCCGCGTGCCGGCAAGGAACTGGCCCGTCAGCGAGCCCTTCACGCGCTCGACCTCCCTGGCGG